>Ga0210402_10002119_pt1 | contig 19617 bp, 19 predicted proteins | sample IncBWC7MmetaG_FD_161055 | JGI IMG/M metagenome (GOLD analysis project Ga0210402, IMG submission 161055) | Forest soil microbial communities from Barre Woods Harvard Forest LTER site, Petersham, Massachusetts, United States - Inc-BW-C-7-M | ecosystem: Environmental > Terrestrial > Soil >... | reverse complement strand
CTGCGCTTTGAATCGCAGTTCGCCAACCTGTTCAACTTGCTGAACAAAGCCTCGCCGAATACGAATGTGGCCAGCTGATCGTTCGGCCAGATCAGCCAAAGCCAACTGGTGGAAGAGGCCGGTCCCAGGACCATCCAACTGCATCTCAGGCTGCAGTTTTAGCTTCTCCCGTGTGGAGGCGCCGGCTCCGAAAAATTGAGCGGGAAATAGATATGTTGGATCGACTGGTTAGCACTGGCCCAGCATCGTCCGGCCAACGTTAAGGGATCTCCCTCCGCAAGCCCTGCGATGTGGTGAGACTCGCCGGGGCTCACGCCGCTATGGGAACTTGGCGACCGTTTGCTGGCCAGGGCACAGCAGTTCGGTGCGCGCGGCTGATGCGGAGCACCTGTTCGAGGTGGGTCCGCTGGACCGTTGGCGTTTGCCGCCGCGGCCCTGACCCTGGGCGCGTTCGCGTTGCCGGCCTGTTATCTGCCGGCCCGGCGCGCCATGCGCGTGGACCCGCTGTCCGCGCTGCGGCACGCGGGGTGAAGTGCCGCGCTCCGGGCCGGCGCGCTTCCTGACGCGGCGGGGCACGTCCGGAAATCCCCCGTTCCGGAATTCCGCTTGACACCACTCGCCAATTGCGCTACATTCAGTAGCGCTACAATGCTTAGCGCACTCAAACCTCGAAAACCTCTCAGCGAACTTGAACACCTTATCATGGGCGTCCTCTGGCAGCGCCCCTCCGCCACCGCCGAAGAGGTCCGGTTGGCGCTGGCCGAGCGCCATCTCATGAAGGAGTCCACCGTCCGCACCATGCTCACACGGCTGGAAGAGAAGGGCTACGTCCGGCATACGGTGGATGGCCGCACCAATGTCTATGCGGGTATCGAAGGGCCGCAGAACGTCGCCGCCAAGGCCGTGCGCCAGATCATCGACCGCCTCTGCGGGGGCTCGGTGGAACAATTGCTCGTCGGCATGGTCGCCAACGACGTGGTGGATGAGCGCGAACTGCAGCGGCTCGCCCAGCGCATCGCGCGCCGCAAGAATCGTAAGGGAGATCGTAAAGGAGATTGATATGGAATTCTCCGCCGCCCTGCTGCAATATCTGGCCAGTGTCTCGCTGCGCGTGGTCCCGGTGGCCGCGGCGGCGCTGGCGCTGCTGGCCGTGCTTCGCATTCAGGCCGCTGCCACACGCCACGCCGTCTGGGCCGTGGTTGCGGCGGGCATGCTGCTTTCAGCCGCGCTGAGCCCCGTGTTGCCGCCGCTTCGTTTGCCCATCCTGCCGGCTGCGGCGGCGCCCCAGACGTCCGATGCGCGGCCCACGGACATCGGGCCGGCGGCGCCACCTGCGCCACCCGCGGGGCTGCGGGCTTCGCCAAGGCAACCACAGCCGCGCCGGTGGGCGTTCGCCGGGAAGCCCTGGCAACGCTACGCCGCCGCCGTCTACTTCGCCGGCCTGCTCTGGTTGGCGGCGCGCCTCGTGTTCAGCTACCTGTTCACGCGCCGGCTCATGCACGCCAGCCGTCCGCTGAGCCGCGAGTTGGCAAATGGCGTCTTCGAATCGGCTTGGATCTCCGTGCCCGTGACCGCGGGTTTCCTGCACCCCAGGATCTTTCTGCCCGCCGATTGGCCGCAGTGGGGCCAGGCCAAGCTCGATGCCGTTCTGGCACACGAACGCACACACGTGCGCCGCGCCGATTGGGCCATCGGTGCGATGGCCGCGGTCAACCGCTGCGTCTTCTGGTTTCATCCGCTGGCCTGGTGGCTGGAGCGCAAACTGGCGACTCTGGCGGAAGAGGCGTGTGACGACGCGGCTCTCCTGCTGCTGGGCGAGCGGGAACATTATGCAGAAGCTCTATTGGAGATGGCGGCCGCCGTAAAGTCCGGCCAGGGGAGACTAATTTGGGAGGCAATGGCAATGGCGAAAGCATCGGAAGTGAAACAACGAATCGAACGCATTCTTGACGAAACCAGGCAGATTCCGCAAGGCCTGACGCGGCCGCGGCTGGCCGCCTTGCTGGCGTGCAGCCTGCCTTTGATCTACGTAGCCACCGTGCTGCAATTGGCGCCCGCGCCCGCCAGGGCACAGGAGCAGCAGCCGCGCGTCGTCGTTTACGAAAACAGCGGCTACGCGTACGTGAGCCTTCGAGAGGGCCACGAACTCAAACCCGCCGAGGCCGCGGCGCTGGAACAGCAGCTCAAAGCCAATCCCGACGATCAGCAGGCACGCGGCAAACTGCTGGGCTATTACTTCGGGAATGGCATGCGTGCGCCCCTAATGGAGCAAATCTCGTGGCTGATCCAGAACCATCCGGACTCCGACCTGCTCGAGAGCTACGCGGTCACTTCGCCCAATTCACAAGGGGCCAACAACGTTGCCGGTTATCAGCGCATTGCCGCGCTTTGGCGCCAGCAAATCCCCCGCCACCTCAATGACGCGCGCGTGTTAGGCAATGCCGCGCGGTTCTTCTCGGACTCCGCGGCAGACCCCGCCGAAGCGGAGCGCCTGTACCAGCAGGCCCGAACGCTGGAACCGGCCAATCGGGACTGGCTGACCAGGCTGACGGGGCTCTACGTCAACACCATCACCACCGCCAACCGAAGCGCCGACAACCCGGCCTTCGCCAAGCAAGCGAATCCGCAATTCGCCGCCGATGCCACTCTGCGCCTGGAGAATTCGAGCGATGGCGCACTCCTGGCCTCCGTTGGGCGCGCTTTGAGCAGCTACGAAGTGGGACCGGGCCAGTCGCGCGCCCAAGCGCTCGCCAAAATTTCGCCGGGGCTCACACCGCTATGGGAACTTGGCGACCGTTTGCAGGCCAGGGCACAGCAGTTCGGTGCGCCTCGGCACGTGGGCGCCACCAGCGCGGAGCCGAATATCAGGCGGGTCGTCCCGGTCTATCCGCCGTTGGCTCTCCAGGCTCGCATACAGGGCGTCGTGACGCTAAATGTGTCGTTGGCTCAGGATGGAACGGTGCGGGAAGTGGGTGCCGTCAGCGGCCACCCTCTACTGGTTCAGTCCGCCATCGATGCAGTGAAGCAGTGGACCTTCGGCCCGCAGGTAGCTGCGACGCAAATCGAGGTGGAGGTGCCCTTCCAATTGCCGGAAGGCTCCCGCAGCAGCGAGGCTCCCAGCGCCACGGTCGGCTCAGAGTTGCCTGAATTGCAGCCCGTCACGCGCGTGAATCCGGTCTATCCCCCGCTCGCTCGGCAAGCCAGAATCTCGGGAGTCGTCCACCTGATCGCGACCATCGGCCCCGGTGGCCACGTCGTTGACCTCAAGGCTGTGAGCGGCCACCCGCTGCTGGTCCCCTCAGCACTCGCCGCCGCCCGCCAATGGACCTACGCCCCACCAACGGAACCTACCAGGACCAGGATACAGATCCAATTTGAACCCCAGTAGGACAGGCGATCGGTTTTTGTCGCCTGTCGAGTTGTCGCCTGTCAAAACAGACCACGGAAACGATGGTCTGTCCCTACGCGTTCTGGCGCAGCCATTCGCGGAAGGCGTCTCGATATAAAATGATGCCCTTCCGCGAGTACCGCAGGTAGCCCTGCCGGCGGAACTGGTTCATGTAATGGGTCACGATCTCGCGCGACGTCCCTACATACTGCGACAGCAATTCATGCGTGAACGGAACCATGCGCACGGCGCCGTCTTCCTCTACCGATCCCAGCCGCTCCGAAAAGCGGATCAGTGAACGCGCTAACCGCCGCGCGATGTTGTCCACGGAGAAGCTCTCGATGCGGTGCGTGAAATCGATGGTGCGTTGCACCAGGATCTGCATCAGCGCCACGGCCAGGCGCGGCCGCTTCATCACGATGTCTTCGATCTCGGCTGTGGACCACGTCATCAGCTTCACGTTTTCCAAAGCGGTGGCTTGTTCCGCCCGGTGCGGGAGGTTCAGGAACGCCGATTCCCCAAAAAACTCGTCCGGCTGATAAATGTCCACCACTACCTGGTGACCATCGTCGGCCAGCCGCGACACTTTGACCTTGCCGTCGATTACCAGGTAAATGTTGGTGGAAGGTTGATCCTGGTTATAGATCATCTGGCCCTTCCGGTACTCCACGATCGTGGAACATGGCAAGTGCGCCAATGGATCTTCTAATGCCCTTTGCGGGCTAACTGCTACACTTGGACTAGATGCCATCATGCCGTCTCCTCCAAAGACTTTCTACGGTTTTCCACTGCTATTGTTGAGGCGCGCAAGTATCGCTGACTGTCTCGATCCCGCGAACCTTGAAAATGGGTAAGGCACCCCCGGGACTCGATATCCCCCGTATGGTCACCTTGTGCCCCATGTGCTTTGCGAAGCCTTCCGTCGGGAAGCCATCCGCTTCTAATACCGCGACAGCACTCAAGTTGCGATCGTTAACCAGAACGTAACGGCCCTCCTGCTGGTCAATACAGCCAGTCAGCGAGTCCGTCTTGGCTTTCTGTGCCTTTTTAGGCGAGTCCTGGTTTGGCTCGGACGCAGAATGACCGGCTGCAAGCGTCGCCACAGCGAGAACCGCCAAAAACACAACGCTTACGATCTGTCGATTCATACGACCCTCTTCCCGCGTTCGGAAGTAGCAGTTTAGGTGCCAAACGGTACATCGGGGTTGTCCCCTAGGGAAGGTCAGCGATTTGTGACACTTCGCACCTGGCAATAAGGAGTTACGGCCGCACGCTATTGATATAGGGGTCTTTCCGTGAAGATTATCAGTGGTAGTCTTTACCAGAATGGAAAAAGATTCCTCCTTTTCACGCTCGACGCGGGCGGCGCGCCGAAAATCTTCGGAAAGTCACACGCGCGCCAAACTGGTAAATTATATCATGAAGGGGTGCCTGCCGCCCGCCGCTACTTGTTGGCGTTATTGACGCTTAGCGTTTTGCTGGCTGCCCAGTCCTACTACGCGCCGGCTGGCCTCAGGCCGGCTCTTCGGCGCAACGGTGGTGCGTCCATTCTGCCCGGCGGCCGTGTCATCGCGCCAATTGGGAACCAATATGTAACCGGCGCTGGCCCTTTCGGACTAGCCATCGGCCAGTCGGGAAAAACCCTGGTCACGGCCAATGGCGGTCCGGGCCGCAACTCCCTCACTATCATGGAACGCGGACGGGATAATCGCTGGGAAGTGCAGCAATTACCGATGCGAAGTGCAGACAATGCGGACAGCTCCGACGATGCCGATTGGCGCGGCGTCTTCATGGGCTTGGCCTTCGCCAGCGAGCACGCCGTCTACGTCTCGGAGGGAAATTCCGGCCGCGTCAGCCTCTACGACTGGAATTCCGGCCGCCGCCGCGCCATCGATATGAATCGGAACGGCATCGACGACAGCTACACCGGCGACCTCGCCTTCGATGCCGAACGCAACGTCCTTTACGTGGTGGATCAAGCCAACTTTCGCGTGGCCGTCATCGATACCCGTACGCGCCTGGTGGCGGCATCCGTCCGCGTTGGCCGCCTGCCCTTTGCGCTGGCGCTCTCGCCCGACCGGCGCAAACTCTACGTCACCAACCTCGGGATGTTCGAATATCAGGCGATTCCCGGAGCCGAACCCAAAGACCCGGCCGCTACCGGTCTGCCTTTCCCCGCCTTCGGTTTTCCAAGCCCCGAGGCCGCTGCCGGAGCCCTGCGCACCACCGCACGCGGCCCTGTCCAAGTGCCCGGACTCGGGGACCCCAACGTCAAGGAAGCCAATTCCGTTTGCGTGGTCGATGTCACCACGCCCACCGCACCCAAAGTGGAAGTCTTTATCCCCACCGGTGCGCCATTTAACGCGGAGAGCCTGGCCGGCAGCAGCCCGTCCGGCCTGGTGGCCACCGCGGACCACATTTTCGTTTCCAACGCCAATGACGACTCGGTGAGCGTGATCGACGCCCGGACCAACCGGGTGGAAGCCGAGATTCCCATCCGTATCCCCGGTATGGAGACGCTGCGCGGCGTGCTGCCCATCGGCATGGCCTACCACGAAAAGACCGGCTGGCTGCTGGTGGCAGAGGCCGGCATCAACGCCGTGGGCGTGATCGAGCCGCGGCGCAAAGCCGTCCTCGGCCACTTGCCCGTAGGCTGGTTCCCCACCCGCGTGGCCGTAGGCGGCGACACGGTATTCGTAACCAATGGCCGCGGCCAGGGCAGGGGGCCGAATGCGCTGGCGGGCGGAATGGATCCCCGCGCCTATCTCCCCGGACAACACCGGGAAGGCTCGGTTTCCATTTTTCCGCTGCCGCAGCCCAACGATCTGGCGGCGCACACCGCTTTCGTCATGCAGGCCAACGGATTCACTCCGCATCCCGAGCCGCCGCCGCCGGTGCCCTCCGAAATCAAACACGTGGTCCTGATCGTCAAGGAAAACCGCACCTACGACGAAGTCTTCGGGGACCTTCCGGGCGCCTCCAACGGCCCCGCCATGGGCGCGCCGGAACTGGCCCGGCTGGGTACCCGCGGCTATGTCGATGGCCGCCGGAAACGCCTCAGCATCAAGGACCTCAATGTCACTCCCAACCACCACGCCATGGCCGGCCAGTGGGCCTTCGGCGACAACTTCTACGCAGATTCCGACGTCAGCGTGGACGGCCACCACTGGCTGGCCGGATCGCCCCCAAACGCCTGGACCGAGAGTTCGCTGATGGCCGCCTACAGCGATCAGAAGAAGGATTTTCGTTTGGCAGCCGCGCCGGGCCGTTTGCTGTTCGCTGGCTCCGGTTCCTCCGTGCATCCGGAAGAGCAACTGGAAGGCGGCACCATCTGGCACCACTTCGCGCGCCACGGCATCACCTTCCGCAATTTCGGCGAGGGCTTCGAACTGGCCGGCGTGGATGAAGGCAAGAACCTCGAACCCACCGGCGCCCGCTTCCTCACCAATGTGCCCATGCCCGACCCGCTCTTCCGCAACACCTCGCGCGATTATCCAGGATTCAACATGAACGTGCCGGACCAGTTCCGCGCCACGCAATTCATTAGTGAAATCGAGGAGCGCTACGTCAAACCCGGCGCCCCGTTACCGCAATTCATCTTCATCCACCTGCCTAACGACCATATGGCCGACGAGCGCCCCGAGGACGGCTACCCCTACCGCGAGTCCTTCGTAGCCGACAACGATTACGCCCTGGGCCGCATTCTGGAATACCTGTCGGGCACGAAATGGTGGCCGGAGATGGCCGTTTTCATCACCGAGGACGATGCCCAGGGCGGCGTGGACCACATTGACGCCCACCGCACGGTCCTGCTGGCCGCCGGGCCCTGGATAAAGCCCCACTACGTCATCCACACCAACACCAGTTTCCCCGGCCTGCTGAAAACGATTTTCCGCCTGCTGGGCCTGCCCCCGTTAAACCTTTTCGACGCCGCAGCCGCCGGCCTGGCTGACGTTTTCGCCACCCGCCCCGACCTTGCGCCGTACCAAAAGCTCCCCGTGGACAAGCGCCTCTTCGACCCCGCGGCCGCCAAGGAGTCTCACAGCGGCGTGCCGGGTCCTCGCATGGACCGGTAGCACGGGCATTCCTGCCTGTGTGGGTTTTTGTTGCAGCTCAAATGCTGACGCCTGCATCGCGCGCGATTCGAGGGCAAGTCATCGCTTGTGTGGTGGCTTCCCTGAATGCGCCGGAGAGACCAGCCGTTGGTTTCAACCAACCGGCACATCTCAGGCCGCGTGACGGTCCTCACACGGCCACTTCCAAATTCTGGATGTTCGCCTCCGGCTGTCCGCCCTGCTCCTTCAGAACATCCAGCACGCCAGCGATTGCCTCGCGAGAGTTCGTGACGAGATCATCAATGGTTTCGCCTTGCGAATAGCAACCGGGCAGGGCGGGGACTTCGGCCCAGAATCCCCCCTGCGGGTCCTCGTGGATGACAACTGAGTACGTCTGCACGCCTTCATTCTCGCACGGGGAAGTAACCGCCTCACGCTTCCACGGTGTAAAGAGGATTGAAGTTCGGTAGGTCTTCGCGCCTGGCCGCCATCCATCGCAGGGCGTACACAACTCTGGGATCGGTCAGGCTTTTTGCCGGACTGGCCACTTCTTTGTTGATCCAGTTGGGAATCACTTCGGACAAGGCATGGGCGGCAACGTCCTTGTAGTAATCGATATCCGGCTCGATCTTCACACATTTCACGGGTTGGTTGCAGGCATCCAGCAAGGTACAGGTATCGTTCCCGTGGAAGGTGAGCTGAACATTGGCGACATCGAACTGCGTCTGCTTGTAACTTTCGGTAGCATCCCCATGGCCCCACGCCTGCGGGTCGGCTTCCTGGGAAAAGCCGTGGCCTTTGCCTGCGCGGACGTCGGGCAAGATGGCCTGGTCGACATAACAAAAGAACCGGTCCTGATGGAGCACGTTATCCATGGCTGTCAACCAGCTTGGGTTGTTGGCGTCTCCCGCGGGCCAACTGGCGTTCCAGTAATAGTCGAGCGCGGACTTGCCCGACGGAAGCTGCATCTGGCCTAAGGCAGCCATGATATTCAGGAAGCAGGCCAAAGCCTCGGGCCGCGATTCGAGCACCTGCGAATACTTGTCGGAGGCCGAGGCCGCGCTCTGGCAGCCGCGCTGCACAATCGCCGCAACGTCAGGCCGGGTCTGGCGAAGCTTGTCCCACGTGGCCCCGGCGAAGTGCGGGACGGCATTCGTGGGTAAGAACATCAGGTCCAGCGTGACCGGGGTGCTGCTGGAAACATGCACCGGGTACCAGGCGGAATCGCCGTATCCCTCGATATTGGCAGTCACGGTGTAGAGGTCGCCAAAGTTATCGAAAAATGGGACAGTGAGAATTTGAGAGGCGCCCCGAAGATTCGGGAATTGAAGCGTCTGCCGCCCATCGGACGGCGACCTGCCGTCTTGCGTTTGAGCCGACCACTTAACGGTATTGGGAAAGATCTGACCAGCGCCATCGTAAGCGTTGAGGATGATGTTAGCGGTATCCGGCATGTCGAACGGTATTGTACGCCAACTGGCCGGCCACGATTTCGCCCGGCGTAGAGCCAAGCCGTGCCGGCCGCTGACGTTGCAGGTGGAGAGGTACACTATTTGGCATGGCAGATCCCATAGAACACGTCATCGTCTTAATGTTTGAGAATAATTCGTTCGATCGCATGCTGGGCTGCATGAAGGCTGTATATGCGGGTCTGGAAGGAGTTGACCCGAACCACACCTGGGTCAATCCGGATTTCCCGGACGCGAACCACCTGTTCGCGCAGCTCAAGGATGCGAACTACAGTATCTCGGTTGACCCTGGCCACGAGCTTGACGATGTACTGCGCCAGACCCAGGATGGCAATACGGGCTTCGTGCAAGACTTCGTCCAACACGCGCCTAAGGCTCCCGCCGGAGACCGGTATGAGATCATGGGATATTTTAGCTTGGACGCATTACCGGCGCTGCATATGCTGGCGCGCAACTTTCTGGTTTGCGACCACTGGTTTTCTTCCGTTCCAGGACCCACCTGGCCGAATCGGTTTTTCGTCCATAGCGGCACCTCGCTGGGGCACACGGACATGCCGAACGGGTTTTTCCAGCCGGCCATCCACCTTTACGACCAGCCGACTATCTACCAGCGCCTGAGCCAACGCGGAGTCTCGTGGGAAATCTATTACGGGGATGTCCCCCAGTCTCTAATTCTGTTGGAACAACTGAAACTCGCGGCCCATTACCATCACCTTGACGACTTCGTCACGGCAGCCGGCAGGCCCGCCCAGAACTTTCCAGCGTACGTCTTCATCGAACCGTACTACTTCGGCGCCAAACAGTGCGATCAGCATCCGCCAACCGATGTTCGGCTCGGGGAGGCTTTTCTGGCCCAAGTCTACAATGCGCTCCGGCGAAATGAAAAATTGTGGATGTCCACTCTTTTAGTCGTGTTGTACGACGAGCACGGAGGATTCTTTGACCACGTCCAGCCTCCCGCGACGATAGCACCCGATGAGCACACCAAAGACTTCGGCTTCGACAAGCTCGGAGTGCGAGTGCCGGCGATCCTCGTCTCGCCGTGGCTCGATCCCGGCATCCTCCAAACCCAATTCGACCACACCAGCCTGTTACGTTACGCCATTGAAAAGTGGGGACTGGGGCCCCTCGGAAATCGCGCCGCTCAAGCCAATTCTTTCGCCGACGTCCTGACTCGAAGAGCCACCCCGCGGGATGACTGTCCGGCCAGTCTACCGCTGCCGTCGGGCGTTCCCAATCCTTTAGACCTGGCCCTGAACGCTCAGCAGGCTGCCCTCGCGGGATTCACTCATCACCTGGAAGTGAACTACACGAAGCCCGACGACGCCACGGTCGCTCGTCATAGCCGGATGACGGCCGGCGCCTACGAAGATCAGAGCCAAGCCGTGGCGGAGCGTGTCCGCCAGTTTCTCCAGCAGACAGTGAACCCTTAGTACACCGTTTCATAAATACAGTCGCGTATTTCGACGAAACCGCTCCGTTGAAGACGCAGGCCAAATTACTGATTCTACGCGACCCGCTCGCCGCGCCCTCATTACCTTTGGTGGCCCGCCGCGGGCCTTGGGGCACTCCCTAACGGTCGCGGCTCTGGTCGGAGCCGCGCGCGTTAGCAAGCGGTTTCCCGATACGTCGGCGTATTTCTGAAACGACCGACTTAGCGAGCGGTCCAGACAGCCAAGAGGCCCGCCAGCCGCCATACGCGACCAAACACGGGTCACTCGTTACGGCGCGTCGCGGCCATTTTGGCAGCGACGCGCATGGCCTGCTTCATGCTCCGCGCGTCGGCCCGGTTCTTTCCGGCGATGTCGAACGCCGTGCCATGGTCAACGGAGGTGCGGATGATCGGAATGCCCAGCGAGATGTTCACCGTTCCTTCGAAGTCGATCAGCTTCATCGGAATATGGCCCTGATCGTGGTACATCGCGACCACCAGATCATAGTCGCCGCGTGCGGCCTGCAGGAAAACCGTGTCCGGAGCGTGCGGCCCGCTGCAAGGAATGCCCTTGGCGCGCGCGGCTTCGACGGCCGGTAGTATGAATCGCTGGTCCTCCTCGCCGAAAAGCCCATGCTCGCCGGCGTGGGGGTTCAGGCCGCACACCGCGATGCGGGGCTGCTTCATGCCCAGCAACTTCATGGCGCCCCACCCCAGCTCGATGGTTCGCAGGATGCGCGCGGTGCTCATTTCGCAGGCCGCCCGCAACGCCACGTGCGTGGTCACGTGGATGGTGGATAGGCGTTCGCTGCAGAGCAGCATGCGGGATTCGGTGGCGCCGCAGAGTTCCGCAATGTACTCGGTATGCCCGGAGAACGGGCGGCCGGAGAGGGTGACCGCTTCCTTATTCACCGGTGCCGTCACCATGGCTTCGGCCTCGCCGCCCAGACACATCTCCGTCGCCATCCGTACATACTCCACCGCCGCCACGCCACAGCGCGCATCCAGCCGGCCGAACGAAAACTCTGCAATTCCAGCCAGCGCCCGCGGGTCGCGAAGTGGAGCCTGGAGGCTGACACCGGTGATCCGCTGGGCCATTTCCAGCACGGCGGCATCCCCCACCACGATCCAGCGCGCCAGGGCCGCCAGTTGCGGGTCGGCCACGGCCTGCAGCACGATTTCGGGGCCGATCCCGGCCGGATCGCCCATGGTCAAAGCAATCGTTGGCCGGTTCTCAATCGTAGGCCGGTTCTCAGTAGTCGGTTCGGGCATGAAAATAATCCGCTGCTTGAATCAGGGCGTCGCGATTGCCGAAACCGCCGGACTTGGTCGCGACCGGGATCCCGTCGAACTCTCCGCCGCGGAGAATGCCTCGCGGAACCCCAGGAACGATTTCACCACACAGCTCGATACTCTGCACCCCGGCCGCCCGGCAGACCAGCGATGCCGTGTCTCCGCCCGAGAGCACCAGGGCCGCGGCACGCACGCCGCTGATTAATTCGCTCACCTGTTCCGCCGGGACCAGGCCGCGCGGAATCCGCAGGATCACGTGTTGGCCCCCGGCCAGCGCGTCGCCAATAAGTTCCCGCGTGGCGGTGTGGGGATGGAGGAGCACGGAAGGTCTTTCGGCCAGCAGCGAGCGCTGTTGGGCGACCGTCACGCTGTGATCCGATCCGATGCAGAACAGCGCGGCGCCGGTTCGTGCGGGCTCCGGCGGTGGGGCGCACTCGGGGGCCGGGGGGTTGGGGTCAGGGGCGCCCAGGCGGCGTGCCAGTGCCGAGGCCAGGCCCGCGGACCCCGCCCACAAAATCCGCCGGCCCATCGGAAAAATGGCCGCGGCGATGCAATCCAGGTCGTCGTCGCAGTTCGCATCCACGGACACGAAGCGGGCGCCTGCCGAAAGGATCGCCCGAATGCCGTCCGGCCGGGTGTGCGCACAGGCATGCCCCGCTTGAAGCTGAAGGCGGCCGGCAACATCGACGGCCGCGAACTCCGGCGCGTTCGTCACCCTAAGAAATCCACCCTCCACCACCCGGTGCATGGTGGGAAACGCCGGACACACGATCGCCGCATCGCAATGGAACGATTCCAAGGCAGCGGCAATTTCCAGACCGGTGTTGCCCCGCAAGGTCGAATCGATCTTTTTGAAGACACAAGCCGCGTCATCGACTGGAAACTCCGCCGCCGCAGCGGCCACGGCGCGGTGGATTTCCGCCGGTGGCATATCGCGGCTCTCCGTGCTGACCGCCAGCACGCGTGCCCCGGGGGTTTTGGTTCCGCGTGCCACCAGAACGGTCGCCGGACGGAGACCGCGGATGGCGAAGTGCACCGCCGCGTCGCAAGCTCCTGTAAGGTCGTCCGCGACGAGCAGGCATGCAATGGGCACGGAAGCTTATCATGACACAGTGACTCTCGCTCGTCCTTTGGGGGGCAGATTGCCAGGGGTACCCTCTGAGTCCGGCGGGTTGGCAACCCGCCTCCCCCGGCGATTGACAACTGCCGCGCCGCTGGCCGCCGAGCTTCGCAAATTCCGAGAACGTTTAAGCACCCGCGCAACCATCCTCTGCGCCCTCGCGCTTCTCACCGCCGCCTGCCGTGATTCCATACCGGTCCTCGACCCCGCCATGACCTCCTGCATTCCAGCCAGCGCCGTCCTGGTCGCCGGCTTGAACTTGGCTGCCATCCGATCGGCGCCGATCTATCCGAAACTCCCTCCGGCGGTGCTGGCGCTCACCGAACCGCTTCGCCAAGCCGAGTACGCGATTTTCGTTTTCGATGGCCGCGACCTGCTCGCCATCACACGCGGCCTATTCCGCGAACCGCCCGCCGGCGCCACGCTGCTGGCCCCGAACCTCGCCCTTGCCGGCACGCCCGATCTGGTTCGCGCGGCCGCGTCACAACACCGCACCGGAAAAACTGGTGCGCCGGAACTCATGGAGCCTGCCAAACTGGCGGCCGGCGCCAGGCCGATCTGGATCGTGATTCGCGGCGGCGTGACGCTGCCGCTTGGTGGCAACGCCGCCAACATCAATCGCCTGCTCCACGCCACATCGCAGACAACTATCGCCATCGGGTTGCGGGACAGTCTCGATTTGGAACTCACGGCACGCTGCCTCACCGCCGGCGACGCCCGCGAATTCGAACAGAGCTTGCGGGCAATCCTCACGCTGACGGCAGCGGCCAACGCGCGCCAGCCTGGCTTCGCGGCGCTGCTACGTGCCATCCAGATCAGCCGCGAAGACCGCACCGTGCATGTGACTCTCACCGCCGCGCCAGACGGGCTTGACCAACTGCTGCGGGCGTTTTGAGCAGCTATCGGCGATCAGCTCTCAGCCAAATCAGCACGCAGCCTTTTCCAAATACAACTCGACGCGGTCGGTCGTCCAGGTGGCCACGCCGCAGCCGAAGAAGTCGGTGTCTTCGGTCCAAATGGGGCAACCCAGTGCGAGCGCCGACGCCAAGATGGGCCAATCGTCTTCGTCCCGGCGATCGATTCGCCGGCGGGCGAGGGCTTCAAAGCGCGTGTAGGTTTCAGGTTCGACTGTCTGCACCAACACGGCCACAAGATCCAACGCCGCCATCGCAGGAGCTACCGGCACTCTGCGCCGCTCCAGAATTAACGGGATGTGCTCGCGTGCTTCCTGGAAGGCGGTATCGGGCGCCAGGAACTCCACGTGCCCGGCGTACTTGCGAAGCAGGAAGAGTACCCGCGAACCCAGCACAGCGCTTACCAAGATGTTCGCGTCGAGCACAAGCACGGTCACCCCTTCTGCATTCGCCTTTCGCGCCGCACTTTCTTGAAGTCCTCCAGGAGTTCTACGTCGGTCGTTCCGGCCGCGGCGATCAGTTCCTGCATTTTCTCACCGGCGACGCGAAGGGCCTCCACGTCAGCCTGGCTCGGCTTGGGTTTCGTCGGGACAAAGATGCCGATGGTCGCGCCGTGCCTCGTGATGGCGACCGGCGTCTCCGATTCCAGGTAGCTGGACAGGTTCTCGCGAAACTCTCGAATACCGACTTTGGTGGGCGCCATGGATTGTTGCCTCATTGCGTACACAATGATAGCACAAGTCCCGCTAGAATATGCAACACGCAGTAGTTGTACGAACTTTCCGAGGGCGTCAAAACGGGATCTTTGTCACCAGATTCACCCATTCGCCGGGCCGATTGTCCGCCCAAATGAAGACCAGGGTCTCCGCGACGATCCGAACCGGCGCATGCTGGGGAATGACAACCAGAACACCACCTGGACGATCGCTACCGCATCCACGAATTGCACCAGTCGCACCGGCATCGTGCGCTTATCGTGGCTAACCGGAATCCGATCCTGCTCCGATGCGCGGCGCAACGCCAATTCGTCATCCAGATTATCCAATCCGGCAGCCTCGGCGGTCTGAAAATCGACGCTGGGCTCCCGGCGCAGCGTTGCATCGACCATAGTCCTCTTGAGATCGTTGTCGGCCTGGAACCGAATGCTCACCGCGGCTTGGCCAGGGACTCGCGAGCCTTCTGCAACCGGTCGTAGAGATCCGGGCGGCTCTGGCTCAGGGGAGGAACGGAACGCTCCAGTTCCTCTTCGCCTTTCCGGATGTTCGCGTCAACGTCCGCTTGATGTCCCAAGCAGAATGTGACCGCGCCATACACCTGCTCCAGTGTCAGGGAAGGAAAGCTCTGGCGGATGGTTTCCGGCGACTCGCCGTCCTTAAATGAGTACGCGATCGAGTCCAAGGACACGCGCGTCCCCTTGACGTAATAGCCACCATTGCGCCGTTCCACGTATTCGGCAGACCTCGCCATCTCTCTTTGAGTAGCTTTCAGCTTTCAGCTCTCAGCTCTCAGCTTTCAGCCGTCAGCTTGAAACGCGCGCGCGCGGATTGGGCTTAGCTGATCGCTGAACGCTGATCGCTGATAGCTTCCTTTCAATCCAGCTTCTTCCTAAACCGCGCCGCGCTCAGCCCCAACACCGCCACTCCATACACCGCCATCGCCACCATCTGCGGCCACAACACCGAAATCCCAACGCCCTTCAGAAAGATCCCGCGCACAATCTCCATGAAGTATCGCAGCGGATTCAAGTAAGTCAGGTATTGCACCACCACCGGCATATTTCGGATGGGAAACGCGAAGCCGCTCAGCATGAAGGCCGGTGTCGAAAAGAAAAAGTTCATCATCATGGCCTGTTGCTGCGTCTGCGAAATGGTCGAAAGGAACAACCCAGCGCCCAGCGACGTCATCAGGAACAAAGTGGAGCAGAATAACAGCAGCAGCACGCTGCCCCGGAATGGGATGTGGAACACCAGCAGCGCTACCGAGGTCACCAGCACCACGTCCAGCAAGCCTACCGCGGCGAATGGCAGCGTCTTGCCGAGCATCAATTCGATCGGGCGGATGGGCGTCACCATCAACTGCTCCATGGTGCCGATCTCTTTCTCCCGGACAATCGCCAGCGCCGTCAGCATCAGGGTCACCGTCATGATGATGTTGGCCACCACGCCCGGCACGAAATAGTTGCGGCTGCGCAGATCGGGATTGAACCAGACGCGCGTGTCCGGCTTTACGCCAGGGAACGTCACCGCCACCGGCGAATTCGGGCTCCGCGTCAACACCCGTACGTTCTGCTGGCCCGCCGTCGCATCGCCCGAGAATTCCGCGATGATCTCCCCCGCATAGGCCGAGATCAGCGACGCCGTGTTCGAATTGGTGCCGTCCAACAGCACCTGGATCTCGGTCGCGCGACCCCGCCGCACATCGCGCTCGAAGCCCGGCAGCACCCGAACCACCGCCTGGGCCAGGCCGCGGTCCAGCGTCTGCTGCACATCCTCTTCATTGCGCGGCGCCGACACCACGTCGAAGCGGCCCGAGCCTTCGAACCGCGCGCGCAGGTCCCGGCTAAGGGGCGAACGGTCCATGTCCATCCATGCGATACGCGCGTGGTCCACGTCAAGGTTCACCGCAAAGCCGAATATCAGCAACTGGATTACCGGCGGCAGGAATAGAATCACGCGCATGCGCGGCTCGCGCAGCGTCTGCAGCAGTTCCTTGCGTATAATCACCCAAACCCGTTCCCACATAGATTTCACGCCAGCTTCTGATTCACCTTGCGCGTTGCCCAAACAAAAATGATGGCGGCGTACAGCGCCAGAAATCCCAATTCGCCCCACAAAACACCGATCCCCACGCCTTTGAGGAATACGCCCTTCAGGATGGTCACCACATACCGCGAAGGCACGATGTAGGTGATCGCCTGGATGACCGGAGGCATGGTCTCAATGGAGTACACGAACCCCGACAGCAAAAACGCGGGCAGAAACGAGCTCAGCAAGCCCAATTGGTAGGCGGCCAGTTGTGTCTTGGCTACCGCGGAAACGAAGACGCCCCAGAACAACACGCCCACCAGGTAGACGCAGATCGAAACCGCCAGCAGCGGCAGGCTTCCGCGCAGTGGCACCGTGAACACGAAAACGCCCACCAGCACCGCCATCAACGCGTCCGCCACCCCCACCACAAAGTAAGCCAGCATCTTACCCAACACCATTTCAGCCGGCCGCAGCGGCGTGGAAAGCAGTTGCTCCATGGTGCCCATCTCCCACTCGCGCGCGATGGTCAGCGACGTCAGCAGCGCCGCGATGATCTGCAAGATCACAGCGATCAGCCCCGGCACCACGTAGTTCTTGGATTCCAGCGAGCTGTTGTACCAGACGCGCAGGCGCGCATCCACGGGCGCTCCCCCGCGCTCGCCATCACGGCCGCCAGCACGCTCGCCGCCGCGCCGGTTCTGCATGTTCTGCCGCAGCCGCAGCGAGTAGTTCCGCACGACGCTCTCGGCGTAGCCCAACACGATGGATGCCGTGTTGGAATCGCTGCCATCCAGCAGAAGCTGCACCGGCGCCTCGCGCCCCGCGCCCACGTTCTGTGAATAGTCCCGCGGAATCACCACGCCCATTAAAATCCGGTTCGTGTCGATTCCCTTTTCGATCGCGGCGTAACCGTCTACCAACCCGCGAATCTCGAAGAAGCGCGATCCCTGAAACTGGTGGACCAGTTCGCGGCTGGCCGCCGTGCCGTCCTCATCGTAAATCAGCGTCGGGATGCGGTCCACATCCAGGCTCAGCGCGTAGCCGTACAGCAATAGCATCATCACGGGAACCGCCAGTGCCATCCCCAGGCTGCGCGCATCGCGCGTGATGTGGTGGAGTTCCTTGACGAAAACGGCCCGCAAGCGCCGGTAGCTCATGCGGCCCTCCGTTCTTCGGCCTCGATCATAGCCACAAACACGTCTTCCATCGAGGGCCGAATCTGCTCCAGGCCCTTCACCGCAATGCCCTTGGCGGTCAACAACTCCCGCATGCGCGCGCCCGTGGCAGCCGGGTCATCCACGGTCACGTGCAATCCGCCGCCGAACACCGCCACGTCCAGCACACCCGCCAGTCCCTCCAGCGCCCGCATCGTCGCCAGTGGGTCCGACGAATCCAGGTTGAGCAGGCTGTGCTCCGTCAGCCCGTTCTTCAACTCCTCCGGCGTGCCCAACGCGATCACTTTGCCGCGATACATCAGCGCCAGGCGATGGCAGTACTCGGCCTCGTCCATATAGTGCGTGCTCACAAAGATGGTGTGGCCGGTCTCCGAGAGATCGTGAATCAGCCCCCAGAAGGCGCCGCGCGCGATCGGGTCCACACCCGAGGTCGGCTCATCCAGGAAGAGCACCCCCGGGTCGTGCAGAATTGCGCAGCCCAGCGCCAGCCGCTGTTTCCAGCCGCCCGAGAGCGTCCGCGTCAGGCTCCCCCGCCGCTCCGTCAGGTTGGCCATCTCCAGCACGTACTGCTTGCGTTCGGCGCGCTGAGCCTTCGGCACCCCGTAGATCCCCGTGAAGAAATCGATGTTCTCCTCCACGGTGAGATCGTCATAAAGCGAAAACTTCTGCGACATGTATCCGATGTTGCGACGGATCTCCTCCGGTTGCGTCGCCACGTCCAGGCCGCTCACGTGCGCCCGGCCCGAAGTGGGCGTGAGCAGCCCGCACAGGATGCGAATGGTGGTCGATTTACCTGCGCCGTTTGGCCCCAGGAACCCGAAGATCTCGCCCTTCCTGACTTGCATCGAGACATGGTCCACCGCCACAAACGCGCCGAACGTCTTCACCAGGTCTTCGATCTCGACGGCCCAGCCGTTTCCGTTGCCGGCGTTTCCGTTCATGATCTGACCAGCCCTTTCGCCGCCTGCGCTTCCACCGCCTGCGCACTCACCGCCTGCGCTTCCACCGCATGGATGGTCTTGATGAACGCGCCTTCCATATTGGCCGCGCCGGTTTCGCGCTTCATCACATCGGGAGCCGAACAGCGGATCAGCTTGCCTTTGTGAAGCAGCCCCACCCTGTTGCAACGTTCGGCTTCATCCAGATATGCCGTGGTCATGAAAATCGTAATCCCGTCTTGCAGCAGTTGATACAGAATCGCCCAAAAATCGCGCCGTGAAACCGGGTCCACTCCATTGGTCGGCTCATCCAGAAACAGAATCTGTGGATGGTGCAGCAGCGTGCACATCAACGCCAGTTTCTGTTTCATGCCGCCCGAAAGCTTGCCTGCCTGGCGCTGCCGGAACGGCTCCATGCGGGTCATACGCAACAGTTGCGCCGTCAGATTGTCCCGGTCCGTGCCCGTGATGCCGAACAGGTCGGCGTAGAAGACCATGTTTTCTTCCACGGTCAGGTCCTGGTACAGCCCGAAGCGCTGCGCCATGTACCCGATCTGGTCCTTCACGGCTCGCGATTCGCGCACCACGTCGTGCCCGGCCACGCGCGCGCTGCCCTCGCTCGGGTCCATCAGGCCGCACAGCATGCGTAGCGTAGTGGTCTTCCCCGCCCCATCCGGCCCCACCAGGCCGAAGATTTCTCCGCGCTCCACCGTCAGGTCCAGATGGTCCACAGCCACCAGCGCGCTGAAACGCTTCGTCAGTCCGCGAATTTCGATAATGGGGGAACTGGCTGCGGCCATTACTGCTCCAGCACGATTTCGGCGTCCGCCGGCATGTTCGACTTCAACTCCCGCCGCGGATTGTCTAATTCGATCTTGATGCGGTAAACCAGCTTCACCCGCTCCTGCTGCGTCTGGATCTGTTTGGGCGTAAACTCCGCCTCGGAAGCAATGAACGTGACCCGCCCGTTGTAAACCTTGCCCGGATACGAATCCGTGGTGACCTTTACCTTCGCCCCCAGCTTCACCTTCCCCAGGTCGGTCTCGTTCACGTATCCCCGCAGCCACGGGTGCTCAATGCCCCCCA
>Ga0210402_10002118_pt1 | contig 19618 bp, 24 predicted proteins | sample IncBWC7MmetaG_FD_161055 | JGI IMG/M metagenome (GOLD analysis project Ga0210402, IMG submission 161055) | Forest soil microbial communities from Barre Woods Harvard Forest LTER site, Petersham, Massachusetts, United States - Inc-BW-C-7-M | ecosystem: Environmental > Terrestrial > Soil >... | reverse complement strand
GCTTAGACTCTGGCCGATCCTGAAGTAAAAGCCCTGGGGTGAAATATCGCGCGTCCTTCCCGAGATTGGCTCGAACTCCTTGAGGTCGGACTCGATCCTGATTTCGACGTGAAGGGTTAACTTGTATCGACGACTTGCCCGACGTTCTTCCACTTTACTCAGCCGAATGCGTTGCGGCGGCTGTTAAATCAGCCTCTCATATTTTCGATCCTAAAGCTCCGAGTCTATCCACCTCTCTGCGTGTGAACTCGTGCGGGCCGTATTTGAGGTACCGCTACGGCATTGGAGCTCTTTTTGCGAACAGATGAAGAAGAGAAGGCAAAACCCCGCGCTTGCTTTCTCTTCTTCTTCTCGGTTGCGGAGTAACCCGCAATCTTATGCTGGTGAAGTATCGCGGGAGCTTCTATGACGCGAGTCTCTGTGGACCGCCTTCCGTTCGATTTGCTCAGCGCATGCCGCAACCTGGTCGTCAATGATCTTGATCTTCAAAGCCAGGGAAGTGTCCAGCGGATTCCTCAAGAACCGCTCAAACAGCAGATTCCTCTGTGCCTTCAATTCTTCGCGTTTCCTCATGGCATTGAATGGAGTCTCTTGCATACGGATTAACTCCTTTAAAAAAAGCGTGAGAGAGGGGGCCTCCTTGGAACCGGGCGGGAGAAATACTTATAAACTGTTTTTATTCCCCTTTGGTCACTTCAGAATGAAAAACGGACCTTCACCGTCAGGCGGTACGGGGAGAGTGAAGCGATAATACTTCTCGATTTTGTACTCGTCAATATGGAGGCGGTGCGTGAACGCAGGAAGACAACTGTTACTGTCTGGAGTTCACCGCCTCGATACGCTTGGCAAGTTGTGGAGACAGTCCCCAGTCCTCAAAATCCGCAAAACGGACGAAATTCCCGAAGCGTGCGAGTGCAGACTGCGAGCCTAATCTGCGTCACATGCCAGTGCAGAGGCGTGGAGAAGCTGTGGGAAACCTGTGGACAGGCCGTCCTTGCCCCCTAGACTGGCTCCTACATTTCCGCAATGATGTCGCTTCTGAGAGCTTGTCGTGAGCAGTTACACAGATCGAACAGACGATATTGTGAAGGCTGTCCAGCTATTGCGGAAACATGGAATGGCTGTTGGTTTCCCAATGCAAACCGCCGATGGGGAGATAATTTTCTCGGTGGGCAATGATTTTACGCTGACCGCAGATCAAATACTCGAACTTCTTGAACGTGGCGAGCTGAACTCTGAAGGCGTGCGCAGATCAGTTGAGGCGCAGGTGTCGGCTACGGGACACCCTCGATATCCAACATAGCGTGGTTGTTTACGCAGAATCCTTATACGAGGCTGTGGTACGTGGCTTGAACCAACTGTCGGAAGTAGGATGGGAGTCCCACGCGGACGAAACAATCAAACAGGTCGAAGTGGAAATTTATCAAGAACCCACAAGGCATGTGGTCGATGTACCTAAATTGTTGAAGTGGATTAATCAGAATGCAATGAGTCCGAGACAACAAACGCTGAAACAGAAATTGCGGACGCTGCTTGGAAGCCGATAGAGACGGCACCAGGATGGCCTACAGTTTTTGGTGAAACGTTTGGCAATCACAAAAAGCTCGCTGGGCCAACAAAGTTCGGAGGGCTTCACGTGTCTCGAACTTCACGGCTCCCAGATCGTTATCCCTTCGGGAAGTTTGGTAGGCGATAGAGCCTCTGTGATTATCTTGTCGCAATCCACGTCCCAATGTTTCCCTGATTTGATCTGAGTCTCAGCGAACTCCAGGGCTTCGTGTAATTCTTTTGGCCTGTCCATGAATTCCTCCAAGCAACCCCACTGTCACTAGAGGTTGCGAGATTTCTCTTCCTCGATCATCTTTTTGAGGTCGGCAACGGGCACCGGAAGACCTTATCCAGTTCTGGCTTGGACACGCCAAGCAATCCGTGACAGACGGCTATTCCAAGTTGGCAGAGGATGTGGAATTTCGGCCACAGGTAGCGGAGACAGTCGGGACAGGTTTTGTTGTTCCGGCTTCTGTGAGACCTATGAGACCTAGAAAGCGGAAGGAAGAAGTTCCGGAGGTTGCTGCTTAAGTATCGAAGAATGACGAAGAAGAGTGGTGCGCCCTGGGTGATTCGAACACCCGACCTTCTGGTTCGTAGCCAGACGCTCTATCCAGCTGAGCTAAGGGCGCCTCGTGGAAGACGACTGATACAAAAATTGTAGCATACGAATGTCAGCGCTTCTACCCGTGCGGCGATGTCCTCACAAAGCTCCGGCTATGCTCTTCGGCTCCGCGCCACAGCAGCAGCACCAGCGCCACAATCGTCACAATCTCGAACCCCGCTAGCGCCCACTGGTAGCCAAAGTGCTCGCGCAACGCATACTCAATCGAGTTCGTTGGCGCCGCAAACAATATTCCCAACTGGTACGCCATCCCTGGCATTAACCCGCGCGCCGCGTCCGCCGCCAGTTCATTCAAGTGGACGGGAATCACGCCCCATGCTCCCTGCACGCCCATCTGCATGAATACGGTCGCCACAATCAGCACCGGTACGCTACCGCCGAACGCCCAAAACGGCATCACCAGCAGGCACAGCGCCAGCGCCGCCATCATTCCCTTGCGCCGTCCCAGTGATTGCGACAAAAATCCAAATATCACAGCGCCAATCACCGCACCCACGTTGTAAATCATCGCGATATCCGCCACCCGCGACGCCGCCACCTCGTGAATCTCCTTCAAAAAGTCCGGATACAAATCCTGTGTGCCGTGCGAAAGGAACATCATGAACACCATCAGCACCACAAGGTACAAAAACCGTTTGTAATTCGCAGCCACTACGCGCAGCACGTCGCCCATGCTCCCCGCGCGATGATGTTGCCAAGCCTCCGATTCCGGTACCTTCGTGCGAATGTAGAGAGCCAGCAGCGCCGGCAGCGCCCCCAGCCAGAACATCGGCCGCCAGCCCCACGCGGGCAGCACAAAACGCGTCGCCACCGCCGCCAGCAAATACCCAATCGAATAGCCGCTCTGCAAAATTCCGCTCAGGATGCCGCGCCACCGAGTTGGCGCCGCCTCCATCGCCAGCGAAGCGCCCACGCCCCATTCCCCGCCCATGCCAATCCCAAACAGTGCCCGCAAAATCAGAAACACGGTGTAATTCGGTGCAAACCCGCACAGCAGCTCAATGATCGAGAAATAAATCACATTGGCCATCAACGGAATCCGGCGCCCATAGCGGTCCGCAAGCAAGCCAAAAATAAAAGCTCCTACAGGGCGCAGCGCCAGGGTAGCCGTTGTGGTGAAAATGATGGCTTTTTTCGAAACGCCAAAGTGGTGGGAGAGAGTGTCGTACAAAAACACGATCACAAAGAAATCAAACGCATCCAGCGTCCAGCCCAGGAAACCGGCCAGCAAGGCGTGGTGGGTGCCTTTTTTCAGCGGCGAATTTGCCATTTTACGAAATCTGCCATGCCCCGGGCTTTGGCATCAGGCGATACAATGCCACACCGCTTGCCGCGCACACCAGCCCCAAAAATATTCCCGGGCCCATCCGCCCAAAGCAAAACTGCCCAATGCTGAACAGCGCCGTGTAAACAAAAACGCATCCGATCAACCAGCTCAACAGATTGGTTCCCAGATCGCGAGTCGTTTCTTCGACGCCGCTGGCGCGCGCCACGGGTCGCCATCCACGCACATCGGGCCGCACTTTTCGATAAAATTCGAGCAGGGTTTGTTGAGGCTCGGCGGGAGTCATCAGCGTTACAATCAGCCAGACCAACGTGGTCACACCCGTTGTAGACAATGTCGTCTTTGCGAACACTACCGGATCGGAACCTTCAAACGGCCCCGGCCGCCCTGCGAGGCTCATCCACAAGGAATGGCTGTGCAAGGCCAGTGTTGTCACCAGAGCGGCCGCCATTGCCGAAATCTCACTCCAGGCATTCACCCGCCACCAATACCAGCGCAACAAATACACGCCGCCGGTTCCCGCGCCAAGTTCCAGCACAATCTTCCAGCCCTCGCTCACCGATTGCAGTTGCATGGACACCCACGCCGCCGCAACCACCAGGAAAATCGTCGCCAGCCGCGATGCGTTCACGTAGTGTTTTTCGCTGGCGCCTTTTCTTACAAAACGCCGGTAAAAATCCTCCACCAGATACGAACTTCCCCAATTCAACTGTGTCGCCACCGTGGACATAAACGCCGCCATGAATCCCGCAAGCAAAATTCCAAGCAGCGCATGAGGCGTGTGTCGCGTCGCAACCAGCATGTACCCGCGTTCCGGCTGCGCCAGTTCCGGATAGAGAACCGCCGCCGCCAGCGCGGTCAAGATCCACGGCCACGGCCGCAGCGCATAGTGCGCAAGATTGAACCACAGCACCGACAACAATCCATGCCGTTCGTCACGCGCACTGAAAATCCGTTGCGCAACATATCCTCCGCCGCCCGGTTCCGCGCCCGGATACCAGAAAGCCCACCACTGCACGGCCAGATGCACCACGAACGTGATCACGGGTAAGGTCCACAGCGCTTCCCCCGTCAGCCCGCGCGAAAAATCGGGTAACAACGCCGTAATATCGCTCGCGTGTGGACCAGCCAAACTCCGCTTCGCCGCCAACTTTTCCAGTAACTGCGGCATCCCGCCAACCGCATGCACGCCATACCAGGCCACAGCAATCACAATCGCCATCTTCAACACAAACTGAAACAAATCCGTCCAAAGCACACCCCACAACCCGCCCAGCGAAACGTAAATCCCCGTGAACGGCATCAGGAAAAACACGCAAATCGCTAGCGCTTTCGCATCACTGATCCCCAGCGAAGTGCTGATGATATTCACCATCGCCTTCGTCACCCAACCAAGGATCAGGCAGTTCATCAGCAAGCCGAGGTAAATCGCGCGAAATCCCCGCAAGAACGCAGCCGGCTTCCCGTGATACCGCATCTCCGCAAACTGCACGTCGGTGATCAGTCCGGACCGGCGCCACAATCGCGCAAACAGAAAAACCGTCATCATCCCCGACGGCAAAAAACTCCACCACAACCAGTTCCCTGCTACGCCCTGGGCGTATACCAGCCCCGTGACCGCCAACGGCGTGTCTGCAGCAAACGTAGTGGCCACCATCGAAGTTCCCGCCAGCCACCAGCTCACCTGCCGCCCTGAAACAAAATAATCCTCCGTGCTCTGCGCCGATTTTCGCCGGAAATACAAGCCAAGCGCCAGCGTGATCAGCAAGTACCCAGCGATGGCGGCCCAATCAAGCGCGGTCAGCGACAAATTTTTCGTTTCCTTTGTTGGTGGATTCTTCGGGTCATGCCGCCTGGCCCCTATTCCGCAATCGGAGCGCGAGCAGCCCGTCCCGGAAACACGCCTTCGACAAGCTTCCCGTCCTTAATTACAGGAACGCCGTTCACCAGCACGAATCCAATTCCGCCAGAAAACTGCAACGGCTCTTCGAAGGTGGCCTTATCAATAATCGTATCGGGATTGAATACGGTAATGTCCGCGTCGGCGCCCACTCGAATGCGCCCTTTATCCTTGAAAGCTGGCGCCCGCTTCTCCAATCGCAGCGCCGGCATTAATGTCATCTTGCGCAGCGCGGTCATCAGGTCCAGCGCTTTTTCTTCGCGCACATAGTGTCCGAGCACCCTCGAAAACGTACCTTGACCGCGTGGATGTACTTTGGCGCCGGTAATCATCATGCCGTCGCTGGCAATCATAACGATCGGATTGCTGACCGCGGCACGGGCCGCGCTTTCCGGAATCGCATAAATCACCACCGCGCCGCCCTCGGCCCGGTATTTTTCAAATGTCTCCGCCGTCAGACGCTCACCCGTTTTCGCCCACTGGATGTCCTTGTAGGTAATTCCCATGCGCTCCTGCCACCCAGGATCAAAAAGCGCTGATTCCAGGCCCGTGCTCGCCGCGACATACGGATAACATTCCGTGGTCACGTCGAGTCCCCTGTGCTGCGCGCCTTCCACCAGTTGGATAAGCTGCGGGGTCTCCTTCAAACCGATGCTGGTAATGTGCACGACATGCAGCGGAGCGCCAGTCGCTGCGGCTGCGGCAATCACTTCCTCCACTGCCGCCAGACCGGTGGACGGCTCTCCGGTCCCGCCGAATCGCACATGGACATCCACTGGGGCCTGATACCTCGCGGCGATGCGGAACATCTCGATGATTTCCTGATGTGTCGCGCCCTCTGTGTAGTTGATCCCCATTCCAACGCCGAGAGCGCCTGCCTTCAATCCGGCTTCCATTGCCTGCTGCATCAGATGCAATTGCTCTGGCGTAGCAGCCTTGTGAGCCGCGGCTCCCGTGGGCAGCCATTTCCCGGGATCGTTCATGACCCGCATGCGAATCGGGATGTGCCCGACACTCACACCGAAGTTGATCAAAGTTTTTTCCGAGCGTCGCGCATACCAGCCGGAAACATCCTCGGTTCCGACTTCTAGCTCTAGCGAAGTAGTCACGCCATCGTGAGCCTGAAATTCATAGTTACGCGGCTCCTGGCCGTGCTCATGCAAATCAATGAAACCGGGAGCGACCACCAGGCCATGCGCATCAATGTTCTGTTTGCCCTGAAGCGGTTTTTCGGAAATTTCAACAGTCTTGCCGTCACGGATCCCGACGTTGCGCACCGCATCGAGGCCCGATTCCGGATCCATCACCCGGCCCCCGGAAATCACCAAGTCCAGAGGTGGTTGTTCCCCCGGCGCGGCAGGAACAGTGGGAGTTCGCAACACCATTCCAGCCAGCAAACCAGCCAAAGCAAACGAACAGATCGCAGTTTTTAGCATTGGAACGACGCACCCCGGAAGAATCGCCGCCTAGTTTCCCTGCGATACCCGTTTCTGTCAAAGGTTTTATGAATCGTTTCAATGCTGGTGAATTCTCATCCCAGAAAAAGAAAACCCCGGCTCGCTGGGGGCAACGAGCCGGGGTGGGGGTACATCCTGAGGGGGGGCCTGAGGAAATTCAATCTCGCTAGTGCGTCACCACTCCTTCTTGGGTGGCCAGCACGCAAATCCGCTGCAATTCTTGGTAGGTGAAAAAGCGCTCTTCAATATGTCCGGCGCGCTCCACATGCCCGATTCCTGTTTCCCGGGAAATCCGACCAATTTCTGCCACGGAAAGTCCCAGAAGGTATGCTGCGCGAGACTGGGTGACGTACTTCGGTATCTGATTATCCATTTCGCTTCTCCCCTCATGCTGGAATCAGTGCCATTCCGTCTTTTTCCACCGTCAGGATCATCGCTTTGTAAATATCGATGTCCCATCCATCGCCAACCCGCATGCGAACCGTCTCCCCGCCTTCTTTCAGGAGCCGTCCACGCAGCGGAACCTTGATATCCCCGAGCGCCACCTGCAGAACCACCGCCTGTCCCAACCACGCGTTGTACCCGGCTTCCATGGGCGCTCCTCGGTGATGAATTTGACGCATTGTGCAGGGATAGAATCGTTTCTGAGGCCTTACGTCACAATGGTACAGCGAGGGCACCCAACTAGTATTTAAGTACTGCCCGCCCGCAAATGGCCCTTTTGCGTGCAGTTCTTACGCGGGTACTTTGGTACCCCAGTTTCAGGACGCGCGACCCATCGCCGAAGCCTTTCTCTCTTGAGACTCTTACCCTCGTGACCAAACGTTTCTACGCGCAACCCTCCCTATGGCAACCCGACGCCCCGCGACGGGGAGTCAGCCTCGCCCTCGGCGGCGGCTTTGCCCGCGGCTACGCCCATCTGGGCGTCCTTCGCACCTTCCGCGAAAACGCGATTCCCGTCACCTCCATCGCCGGCAGCAGCATCGGCAGCATTCTCGGCGCCGCTTATGCCAGCGGAGTCCCGCTTCCGCGCATCATCAGTAAGTGCCGCGAAATTCGCTTTCGTGATTTTGCCAAGTGGCGGGTCTCCCGCTTCGGCCTGGCCAGCAATGAACGCCTCGGCGCCCTGGTGCAAAAGCTCTTTGGCACAAAGCAGTTTGAAGACCTCGTTCTTCCGCTAGCCGTTGTCGCCACGGACCTCGGCACCGGCGATCCGGTCGTCTTCCGGCAGGGCAACCTGGCCGAAGCGATCCGCGCCAGCTGCGCTTTTCCCGGACTTTTCGAACCTATACAAATCGGCACCCGCTGCCTGGCCGACGGCGGCATCGTCGCCCCCGTTCCCACCCGCGCGGCCCGCGAAATGGGTGCGGAAATCGTGGTCGGCGTTTCCGTCGGACTCCACGACGGCCAGCGCGGCGCCCCCACAAACATGTTTCAGGTCGTCAGCCGCGCCATAAGCGCGGCCCAAAAGCATCAACTGGAAGCCTGGGAACGCCATGCGGACCTTGTTCTTCGGCCCGCCGTACAAAATCTGGCCTGGGATGATTTCGACCGTATTGACGAAGCCATCGAGGCGGGCAGCGCCGAAGCACTTTCCGCAATTCCCCGGCTCAAACAATTGCTGGCTCGCCAGAACGACATGCAGTCCTATTTCGGCAAGCAAGGCGAGGTGCTTCTCGCGGAGGCGCTGCGATGAATTACCGTGGCTGGTGGCTGAATGTCGTGGGCACCGCTGTCGCCGCATGGCAGGAAAGTGGCGAGAATCCAGGTCTTTTCTGCTACCTTATGGGATGGGACGCTTTTTCGAACGTTCGCGCCGGCGCGCTGGACCCAATTGCCGTGCCGACCAGGAATAATTCAGAGTGTTTGACACAATCCTCCACTTCTTTCACGCACTATTCAACCCCGAAGGGCTAAAAGAATTAATCAGGGCAGGCGGCGCGCCCCTTATTTGCGCGATCGTCTTTGTGGAAACAGGATTTTTCGTAGGATTTTTTCTACCCGGCGACTCCCTGCTGGTCACCGCGGGCATTCTTTCTGCGGGAGAAGTGATTCCCCTCAAATGGCTGCTTCTGCCGGTGATGCTATGCGCCATCCTCGGCGATCAGATTGGATACTGGATCGGCCGTGCAGCTGGATCGGCGCTCTACCGTCGTGAAGATTCTCTATTCTTCCGCCGCAGCCACCTGCAGCGCGCCCACGATTTTTACGAAAAATATGGCGGCCGCGCGGTGATTCTTGCGCGCTTTGTTCCCATAGTGAGGACGTTTTGTCCCCCTGTGGCGGGGGCCGCACAAATGCCTTACCTGCGCTATCTCGCTTATGACATTTGTGGCGGCACAATCTGGGTGGGTGCGACAATACTCGGCGGCTATTTTCTGGGCCGCACAATTCCCAACATCAGCCAGCGCATTCACTACGTCATCCTTGTCGTGGTTATCCTCTCGCTCCTCCCGGCGGTCATCAGTATCCTTCGCTCACGCCGCGCGACTCAACTTCCCTCTTCCTCACCCGTCATCACCCCAGAGAAGCCATAGCCCATGCCCAAATTGCGCGCCGTAATCTTTGACATTGGCCGAGTCCTCATCCGTGTGGATATCCAACGCGTGAAATCCGCCCTGGCCCAGGGACTTCCCTTTACTCCCGAAGAATTGTGGTCCGCCATCGAAAACGACCCCCGCTGGCCAGACTGGCAGGAAGGCCGCATGTCCCCGCGCGATTGGCACCTGCACCTCTGCAAGCGCTTCAACCTTCCGCTCGATTTCGAACAATTCAAAAGGGTCTGGAATTCCGCCCTCGATCCCGACCCGATCCACAAAACTTCCCTCTTCGCGGGCCTCGCAAAGAGCTATCGTCTCGGCCTGCTGTCGAACACGGATCCCATCCACGTCGAAAAACTCGAGTCCAGCTACGATTTCTTCGCCTATTTTCCACAGCCTGTCCGCACCTACTCTTGCTCCGTTGGTGCCAGTAAGCCCGACCCGCTCATCTATCGCCAAGCCCTCCGAGCCTGCAAAGTCCGCGCCGAAGAGACCGTCTACGTAGACGACATCCTCACCTACGTCGAAGCCTCCCGCCGGCTGGGCTTCACCGGCATCCATTTCCAATCCCCCGCCCAGCTCTACGCGGACCTGGGACAGGCCGGCATCAAAGCGGAAGGATGTTGGACTAAGTAGGAATTCATCGCAGAAGTTCCCACTCGCGTAAAGATTGCCGGATCTAGTACTACCTGCTCCTGCGGCCAGGCGCAGTAACTGGCCATCTGGCAAGTACTTAGACCACTCATCCCCGCCGCCCAATCTCGGCATCTCGATTGCACATAAGGGAAACATAACAGCATTTGGCAGCCGCTAAGAGCCGCCATTCTGAACGTCGAACCGTTTACCCGAACTGGGTGAGGAGAAATATCTACTATGTCTGAGATTCCCGAATACACAAATACTGACCGGGGTGGTTCCTGGCAAATGCCAGCGATCGCCATTCTGGCCCTGATTGCACTGGGCGGCCTGTTCTTCGGCTGGTCGAATTCCGCCAAGCTGGACGCCGCCAAGCAGTCCGTCACCGATCAGGTTAAGGCTGTTCAGCAGTCGACAGCGCAGGACCTGACCGCCGTGAAGGACCGGATTGCTACGGATGAAAAGACCAACACCGACCTCCAGGGCGACCTGAAGGTGGTGACCGACAAGCTCAAGATTACCCAGAGTCAGCTCCGCAAGGCTCGCACCGAAGCAGCGCAACTCAATACCGAAACAACTCAGAAGCTCTCCGCGCTGGATACTTCCGTGCACACTGAGCTCGCCACCAAGGCTACCAACGACGACGTGAAAACCGTTGACACCAAGGTCGCCACTGTCAGCGACAACTTGGCCAAGACAAACAACGATCTCAACATGGCCCGCAGCGAACTAGGCACCCTCATCGCCAAGAACCATGATGAAATCGACGTTCTCCGCCGCATGGGCGAGCGCGACTACATCGAATTCACCATCGCTGGCAAGAATCAGCCCCAGAAGGTCGGCAATGTTACCGTCGAGCTCAAGGGCGTAAACGAAAAGCGCAACCGCGCGAACGTCGTTGTGGTTCTGGAAGACAAGAAGCTCGAAGAAAAGAACCGCAACATCAATTCGCCGATCATCATCTATCCGAGCGGCACTCACCAGGCCTATGAAGTCGTCATCAACAAGATCGGGAAGAACTCGATCAGCGGCTACTTGAGCGTGCCAAAGGCTGGCGCACAGCCTGCGACGTCCGCTTCGTCCAAGTCCGGCAACTAAAGAAACGCGCAAAGCGAATCGAGAGCGGGAAGCTTAGGCTTCCCGCTTTTTTTGTGCCTGCGCCGCGCCGCTTGCGTTTGCCTACCGCAGTCCTCACACTGGTTGTAGCCCCTTTCCATCATTGGCACTCCCGCGGGCAGATCCTGGAGCTTGCTCTTGCGTTCGACCACGACAGTTGTCTATTGCGCAATCGACAATCTGGTGACCACCACAAACAAGGCTCTGACCGGCTTTGCGGAGTTTCTCGAGGGCCTGGGCGAAGCAAACATTCCGGTTGTCCCGGTTACCACGCGCAGTCGTCTGCAGTTTGACGCCACGATACGCAAGCTTGGATTCGGACATCCCTTCCTTGCGGAGGGCGGCTGCGGCGTCTTTCTTCCCGAGGACTACTTCCACCTGAAACCCCCGCGCAGCATGCGCCTGGGGCGCTTTACGTGCATTCCAGTGGCATCTTCACAACCCGCCGCGCCAGAGATGCTCGATTTGCTGGCGGAAGAAACCAGCATCGAAGTGGTTCCGCTGCGTGAACTAACTCCCCGCGAGCTCTCCCAAAACACCAGTTTGCCGCAACGCGAGGCCGAACTCCTCCGGCAACGGGATTTCGATGAGCTTTTTTTCTTCGCCGGGGCATCCGACGCTGATATCCAGAGATTCCAACTGGAGGGCACGAAGCGAAAAGCCCAGGTGCGTCCCCGCGGCGCGCTCTGGTCGCTCGCGGTCGGTGCGAGTCTTTCCGCGTGCATCCGCGATCTTTCGCAACTCTACCAGCGATCCTTTCGCGCCAGCCCACTCAACATCGCCATCGCCACCCAGAACGAAGCCGCGGAACTTTTCCCTGCTTGCGATCGCTCCCTGCTCCTGGCTGGTCGTGAGGGCGAAGCGTCAGCAGCAAGCGGCAGGGGCAAGACACTCCCCCTCTTTTCACCCGATACCTGGCCACTGGCCTTGGAAACTATCCTCAACCGCGAATTCTAGTGGGTGTCTGACCCAGACTTTCTCCGCGTTTGTTTCCACGAAGGGATCCTAGCCTTCAAGCCGTTCAGCCGGCTGGAAACGAAAAGGACAAAGTGTGCCGCAAATTTCACACCGGGAATCCTGTCTCCGTTTTCCCGTTCCGAAAGATGTGCTAAGTGCTTGAGAATTAATGGTAATGAGGGTACTAAAACCCTCCTCTTGGGTTGGCCAATTGATTGCTCCCCAGAGCGTGTCCGCTAATCGTGCAGTTCTTTGGAGCCCCTATGGCCTGGATGCGTCGTGTATTCCGTATACCTGCTTCAGAAACCCAGATGGGTCTGACCCTCGCCCTGTGTATCTTCTCGATGAGCCTCATGGCCATCGCTCTTATTTGGCAGGCTCAAGTGATCGCCAAGCAGAACGCCGTCATCCACTTGCTCGAGGCGAAATTCGGCGGCTGAAACCCGCCTCGTTTCCTCTTTCCACACCCAGGCCCCGGCTTCTTCTTTCTTTCTCCTGACATTCTCCTCGCGTTGTGCTTGAATTCTCTCTACGGGGGATATTTCCAAGGGAGATTCTTGTGAAGCGCATCTTTTCCGTTGTCGCCGCAGCACTTTGTTTGTCCGTTGCGTCCGCCGGTCAGCAAACTTCGCCGTCGGAAACGTCGAGCAATCCTTCCACCCAGCATGCCTCAAAACATCATCACAGGCACCACCATTCCAAAAAGCATGGCGGGAAACACCAGCACACTTCTCATCAACCGGCGCAGCAGTAGCGGGCCGCTCTGTGCATAGCTTGAAGAGGAAAGATAAACCTAGAATCGCGGCGAAACAGCATCAAAACTAAAATCAAGCCTCCCAAAAACAAAGAGAGCCCTCGATGAGGGCTCTCTTTTTTCTTTTGCTGCGTCGCTTGACGAGCGAATTGGACTTCAACCGGTTCGTTCGCGACTCGCACCGCAAGAGCGGTGTGCTCAGCTGTCTTGCGCTTCTAAGCCCGGTGGATTCATGCAACCCTCCGGAGCTCAAGGAGCTCACGGTTTTCTTGTACGCCCGGGGGATGTGGGGCGCAAGCGAAAAGAAGAAAAAAGCGCAGCTGCTGGTATCTCACGCATTCTCAGCACATTGACTTGTGGATTTCCAAGGCGACTCTTAGCTCAGCTGATCCAGCGCACCGCACATAAAAAATGGACCACCTGATATCGCCGGCGGTCCATTTAAAAAATCATAATGAAAATTACTTGATAAAAAGAGTTTCCCGCAGCTGATCACGCCCTACAAACGACTTCATCGTGCGGAACCGGCCGAAGAGATCCTGAATCTCGCGATTCTGATAAACCTTCTGCGCGGGAAAAATCGGCTTCGCCGACAAAACTTGCAGCGTCGTCGTATCCGCCACCCGATACCGCTGAAATCCAGTCGGCTTCTTGCTGTGAAACATCGCAAACACCACGCCGCCTGGGCGCAAAAGATCGGTCAACTGGCCAATTATCATCTTGGCCAGCGCCGGCTCTAGATAATCAAGTACGTCCCAAAGCAGCAGCGCATCAAACGAAGCCGCCGGGTATTGCAGATTTTTTTCCAGGAAACGCTTGGCTCGCGCTTCCGGCGCGCGCTCCGCATAGTCGTCCGCTGTCACGTTTTCTTTCGCTTTGGCCTTCGCTTCTTCTTCCGCAAGGAACTGCGACCAGTCGCGCAGAATGTCGTCGGAAGTTACGCGGAATCCCCGTTCGATGAAAAACGTCAGCGTCGTTTGCCACGCCGGCCCAAGATCCAGCAGCGTGCCGCGTCCGAGTCCATCCAGATTCCACAAAAATTCCTTCAACCCGTTCGACCCGCGCGTGGTTTCCTGGGGCTCCGGCACACGATTCGTTCCAACCGCCGCCACCGAACCGTTGCCGTTATGCGCATTGCGCTCGCCGGCAATCGGCCGCGCGCCCTCGCGGGCCGTCTGCGCGCCAATCCCAATCCCCAGTTTGTTCAGGAATCCCATGTCGTCAGTCCGCCCCTGCTACTGCCGCCCCGGGAGCAGGCTTTTCCAGGTTGGCATCCGCATCTTTTGGTTTCGCGTTCTCGAATTTTTTCACCGGTGGATTGTCCGAGGGCCGCGAGGGTGCTTTCCCCGCTTCCACCTTTCCGCGGAACTCTGCGCCATCTTCAATGGCGATCCGCTGCGAGCGAATGTCCCCATTCACCTTCGCGGAATGCCAGATTTGCACGCGATCTGCACCGTCCAGTTTCCCCTCCACCCGTCCGCGAACCACAATTTCGCGCGCATCAATGTCGCCCTTCACGCTGGCATTCGGCCCAACCGTAATGACCGCATTACGGAAAGTTACTTTCCCTTCCACGTTCCCATCGATGAACAGATCTTCGCTTCCCGTAATCTCGCCTTTGATCCGGATGCCCTGGCTCAGACAGGCAACCGCATTCGCAGACGTCGGAACGCTCGGCAATTGCTTGGAATTGGCAGGTCCGGGAGTAGGGGAAGTAGTGGAATTCAAAGGACCTGTGGGAATCTCATTCGGATTCTGCGGCCGCCCATCTTCTTTTCGCCACATAAAGACACCTCGACGTTGGGTTTTGTCTCTAAAGTCGCCTATCGAGGGCTGGGAGCTTGGTGCGACTCAGAAAGAACAACATATTACAGCACTTATACCCTGTAAAGAGCAATGCAAGCTTTTTCCAAAAATAGTGTGACCTGACGGTTCACTGTTCGACCGTCCGGGTTCTCCCGAATCGGCCAGTTCCCTTCTCTTAGTGTTCGCCTCTACGGGGCCCTCCCGCAACGCCACCAGCATCCCCACAACTTCGTGTAGGAACAGTTCCTCAGACTTGCGCTTCTCCCACCAGTTCTCTGGGTCAAAATCCCCGTCATGGGCTCCGGCAACCGATACCGTGATCGTGGCTGGAAATACCTTGTTAAAAATGTACCGTGCCCCCCGCGCATGGTAATTGGAGGTCACAACGATCACGCTGTGAAAATGCCGCTCGGAGCACAAATGAGCCAAAGCCCTGGCTTCATCCAGCGTGTTCTCCGCATCGTGCGGGAACCGGATAATTTTATCTTTCGGCACGCCCCGCTCGATCAGGTCATGCTCCAGCAGTTCTGCAATCCCCGCGCTCGGCCGCAGCCGCCGTCCACTCGCAACCACCACCGGAGCCAGGCCATGGCGGATAAGTTCCGCTGCCCGCGTCGCGCGATCCGCATAATAATTGTCGTCGCCCAGAAGGAGCAGCGCGTCGGCGTGCGCCGCCGGCTCATCAATCACCCAGGACTCACCGGCAAACCGCAGAATCGGGTGCCGCGCCCAATACAACAGGAGGCACAACACCACCACAACCACCAGAATGATCAGGCTGACCAGCGCGCCGCCGCGTTCCGAGTTGCGCCGCGCGGAAAACCTCATGTGTTGGGATCAACCGCACGGAGTTGTTCGGCGGCCAGCTCCGGCAGCAAAGAATTAAAATAAACTTCCTTGATGCTGTACGACTTGCTGCGCTTTTCCAGGATCGGCATGATCTCGATATGCCAGTGGTAGTCGTCCGAAAGCGTTTTCCAGTAGCCGGAGAGTTCCCCCTTCTTGTTCCGTGTGTTCGGCGCCGTGTGCACCACCAGGTGAAAAGACGTCGCGATTTTTTCCAGGCGGCGAAGCGCCCGGCCAAGGAGCGCCGCGAGCTGGTGCCGATTGGCACCGGGCCGCGGCTGCTCGAAAAGGTGATTGTGCCGCCGGTGAAGAATCCAGATTTCAAACGGCACGCGCGAAGCATACGGGCACAGCGCGTAATAATCGCCCTGTACATCCACGATGCGCTTCCCCTGCTTTTCTTCCTGCCGCACGATATCGCAGAACACGCAGCGTTCCTTGTCCTTAAACCATTCGTGGGCCGATGCCAGCTCATACTTGATCCGCCGCGGCACAAAAATCGTCGCCGTCACCTGCGAATGCGCATGAGTCCACTCCTGCCCGGCCTGCGTCCCCTGATTCTTGAACACGGTGACGTACTTGAACCGCGCATCCTTCTTCAGGTCAGCGATGCGCGAGCCCCATACGCCGAGGACATGATCAAGTTCCTCGTCGCTGAAACTCGAAAATCGCTTGTCGTGCTGCGGTGTTTCCACCACCACTTCATGCGCGCCCAGCGGCCCCATCTTGTCGTAAATTCCCTCCGCCGCGCGCCCAGGATCGTTCTCGACGCGGTACAGCGGCTCCGGATGGGGCAGCACGCGGACCTGCCACGGCCCTTCCGGAGGCCACGACAATATGGATTTCGAGGAGTCAATTGCCGGCGAATCGAACGGACACCCGCTGTCGCCCTCATCCGGACGTTCCCGCTGCCCGGATACAACCCAACTCTGCGTGACGGGATCTCTGCGAATTTCCATGGAGTTTTCTAGCGCGTATAGCGCGTGGGAGTCGGACCTTCTTCCAGCCGCTGGCGGTCCCAGATGGCCGCCTCGCGGCTGTAGTAAGCCATGTCGAAATTCTGCATCATTTCCAGCGAATACTGCTGCGTCCATGGATTCGCAGAATGCTGCGCCCGAAACGTAACACCCATCCCCGTCAGCACATCCACCTGGAACAACCGCCCAATCAGTTCCTGCATGTTCTCAGTCTCATTTGCCAATGGCTGGATGTCAAGGATTCTCCCCGCCAGTTGAGCCGCGGGAATCCAGCAGTCCGTTGAGCGCGGGAAAGAGCGTGATATTCTCAGTCACGAAACCATGGGCGATCAGGAATTCATGCAACTGGCACTCGAAGAAGCGCGCTCCTCCGCCGAAGCCGGCGAAGTCCCCATCGGCGCCGTGCTGGTTTATCGCGGCGAAGTCCTGGCGCGCGGCGGCAATCGCACCATCCGCGACTGCGACCCGACTGCTCATGCCGAAATCGTGGTCCTGCGCGAAGCAGCACAAAAGCTCGCAAATTATCGCCTGGCGGAAACAGCCTTGTACGTAACCCTCGAGCCTTGTGCCATGTGCGCCGGCGCAATCGTCCAAGCCCGCGTCCCTCGTCTCGTCTATGCAGCCGACGATCCAAAAGGCGGCGCCTTCCGTACCTGTTTTGAAATCCTCACCAGCCCCAAACTCAACCACCAGGTCGAAGTCACTCCCGGCGTCCTGGCCGAACAAGCCACTTCCCTGCTCCAATCCTTTTTCGCCGCCCGTCGGTAGCTTCGCGTGCCCAGCATCATGGACGCTCCCACAATTCGACTGGAACGCAACACAATCCGGGAAAAAATTGAATATGCCCGCATTGTTCGCCAAGCGGAACGCGGCGTAGCCCCAACCGCGGCCTCTCTGATAAAATGAATCACCGACCGCGGAGAGGTGACTGAGCGGTTGAAAGTACTCGCCTCGAAAGCGAGCGTACGGGAAACCGTACCGTGGGTTCGAATCCCACCCTCTCCGCCATAATCGCCTAACGGCGTTACAGCGCGATGGGTTAGGCGATCCTGCCGAAGTTTTCTACGTTTAATAATAGGTCAGACGGGAAATTCCTCAGTATTAGGCGAAACCGAGGAGAATCCCGTGGCTCAGCCCAAATTCACGTTGTACAAGCACATCAAGATAGAGGGACAGTGGCGTTACTGCCGTGGCGCCGTTGCCAGCAACAACAAAGTCAAACCCCATATCGTTTTAGTTGGCGGAAAGGAGGAAAACACGAGGGCGGATCGTATTGTGTCCGTCACAAGAACACTTGGATAGATAGTCGCACCAAGTTGTCGGAGCAGGAAAGGCCGGCTGAGCAAACTGCCCCCGCTCCCGGCGCAATCGCAACAGGGACACCATTAGCGGAAGCAACCGAAACGTATTTCAAGAATCTGGAGAACCGCGGTGTGGACGCTGAAAGTATCCGCTGCTACCGCAGCGGCGTCGATCCGTTCGTCAAGCATTGCAAGAAGGCGACAGTGGAGGAAGTAAAGAAGCAGGACATGCTGGACTTCATGGGTTGGATGCGCAAGCAGCCCTTGTCCAAGCGCCGTCACTCCAATCCTAACCGCACGTACAACAACAAGGTCAACTACGTGGCGATTTTCCTGAAGGAGTTCGGCGTCAGCCGCTTGCTCAAGAAGAAAGAGTATCCCCAATACCACAAGAAGAAAGTCGTCTTCCATCCTGAGAACGAATTATGCCTGCTCTACGGGCACGCCAATGAGAAGGAACGATTCCTATTGGATTTCTTCATCGGCAGCATGGTACGTGACCACGAAGCATATGGCTGTTGCTACTCAGACCTCACGGGTACGACCTTAACATTGGGATGAGGTGCCTCATTGCCGGGCACAGAGCCACTGTTCGGGAGCAATGGTGCAACTATTGTGCAGCCAGAATTTTCAACGGTTTATCATGCCGATCTACGCCCATCACGAGCGCAAACGATGGAGCGGCTTGCGGATTTGCGATCATCCGAAGTGCCCCCCGAAGTGGCCAATCCAGTCAATACAAACGCGTTTCTCGTCAGTGCTCGATTTCGTGATGCGATGCCGACAAGGCAGGAGCTATTTCCCACAACGCCGTTCCTGACCAGTGACGGGCACTTGTCCGATTACGACCAATCAGGACTTGGGAATTGCTACGTTTCCATTCCAAACTTGAAAAATCTTCCAATGAAGTTGAGGATGTCAAAGATGATCGCCCCATCGACTCCGCATCCGAGCGATGGACCTTTGGCCTCGCGTCTAAGCCTTTAGGGGGGATTCGCCATGTCGCATCATTTCGATACGCCTACCGCAAAAGAAGATCCCCGCATCAACATCTGCGACTTTTACTTGTTTCGCGGCCGCCCGGGCACAACAGTCATGGCTTTGACCGTGAATCCGAACGCTGGCGTCGGCGCGCCAGACACCTTCCGCGACGAAGGTCTGTACGCCTTTCGCTTCGACACGGATCGGGATCTTCGCGAAGAGGTCGCCTTCAAGGTCCAGTTCGGCGCGCCCACGCACGCCGATGGCGGCGAGAACCAGCACGTTCAGACCTTCACGGTCCGGCGCGCCACCGGAGCGGACGCTCTGAAGGGTGCCGCAGGCGAAATGATCATTTCCGGGAATACGGGACGCGTCGTGAAAACGGATCAGGGCTGCCTGGCGTACGCAGGCCTCGCGCCCGATCTTTTCGCCACCAATGGCGTAGGTTTCGGTGCCTTCCGAAAAGCTCTGTGGTCCGAAAACCGGTTTGCCCCGGAGGCGTTCCAAAATGGCCAGAACTTCTTCGGCGGCAACAATGTCACCGCCATCGTCCTGGAGGTCCCCAGCAGCCTGATCGGCCGAGGTGTGGTGCACGCCTGGGCCACCGCATCGCTCTACGGGCACGCGCCGGAGGTGCAGGTATCGCGTTGGGGATTGCCGATGATCACCCACTTCCTACTCTCCGATCCTTCGCTGCACGACGCATCGGAAAACTACAACCGCGCGGTCCCGGCGGACGAAGTGGCGCTGTTCTCCAAACCGATCCGCGACTTCGTGGAGAAAGTCACCGCGCTCGCCCACTCAGCGGCCGACCCATCGGCCTACGCTACGCAACTCCTCGCGCGCCTCTGCCCATCGGTCCTGCCTTATGAACTGGACACGCCCGCCT
>Ga0210402_10002117_pt1 | contig 19624 bp, 16 predicted proteins | sample IncBWC7MmetaG_FD_161055 | JGI IMG/M metagenome (GOLD analysis project Ga0210402, IMG submission 161055) | Forest soil microbial communities from Barre Woods Harvard Forest LTER site, Petersham, Massachusetts, United States - Inc-BW-C-7-M | ecosystem: Environmental > Terrestrial > Soil >... | reverse complement strand
TGCGTGCGGCATTGAGCCAAAAATCCGGCTCGCCCGCGCCTTTCGCGGCCGGATGCGACGCGATGATTTGCTCCGCAAGGGACGTGCCGGAGCGAGGCATTCCCACCACAAAGACCGGCTTCTCTGAAGCGGATGCGCCGTCCCCAATTCCCGCCATCGCTTCCCGCGAATAGACGCGAATCATGTCGTCGGCGAAACTAGAGTGCGCTTGCACATCATATTTTTTGGCGACCGACTTCAGCAATTCGTTGGCGCGTCTGTAATTCTGAAATGCCCGAGCGAAATCCTCAACATCATCGTAGTACTTGCCCATGGCAAAGCGTAGTTCTGCCTCCTCCCATAAGGGGATCCCGCCGCCCGCCATCTCCTCCGCTCCTGTAATCCAATTGCTGTCGGCAGTGGTCATCATTCGAGTGCTGTTCAGCGCAGCCCAGGCGATTGGGTTTTTCGGGTTGATAGTAAGCACGCGTTTGGTCAACGACTCGGCCTCGTCGAAGCGACCTTCCGTCCGTGCAACCTGCCCAAGACCCAACAGGGCATCGGGGTCATTTGGAGCGATCTTCAGCGCCTTGCGAAACGCCGCCTTTGCTTCGTGCAGGCGTCCCGCGAACGCGAGAGTCATGCCGAGCTTGGTGCGCGCGCCTGGATGTTTTGGATTTACCCTCAGTGCGCGCCGCAGGTATTCTTCGGCTCCCTGTGGATCCCCTTGCAGCAAGGTTGCAAGATTGCACAGCGCGTCGGGAAATACGGGATCGATCTCGATGGCCTCGCGGTAGCGCTGCTCGGCTTCTTGATAACGATTCAGCCGGCACAGAGCAGCTCCAAGGGTGTTCAGCACATCCGGTCGGCGCGGATCGAGTTCGGCAAGCTCGCCAAAAAGGGCGACCGCTTGCGCGTAATCGCCGGCGGCGAAGACCTTATTGGCCCGAGTACGCAGAGCATCGATGTCGATCCTGCTGGAGTCAAGCTGATTAGCAGGCGCGGCCGCCAACGTGCGTTCTGTGGCGCTGTCGGCCGTTTTCTGGGAGAGATGCAAAATCAGGCACTGGGTCACTTCGTTGGCGACCACCGGCTTGACACCGTTCTCGATCAACCTCCACTTGAAGGCGTTCGCGAATTTTGCTTTCTTGTAGAAATTCAGACGCAACTGACGAACTTCGCTGTCAGCACGCCGGAGCAACATCCCGAGCGCCCTGGCGGACTCACCTTGCGCCGCGTTGTCGCTGCGCGCGGACGCAGCCGCCGTTTCCGGCGCAAATTGGTCGGCTAACGCAGTGCCGATCTCGGCGGCTTCTTGGGCATTGAACCAGTCGAGCACCATCGTTTTAATTCCAGTAGCCGGTTACGTATCGCAGTTTACCTCAGCGAACACGGGTACTTGAACATAACGAAGGCTAAAAATTAGTGAGAGAAATCACGCTTTAGCGCGGCACTACTCGATCCCAAGCTTTTTGATCCGGTATCGCAAAGCACGAAACGACATCCCCAAGACCTTGGCGGCAGCGGTCTTATTGAAGCGCGTCTGCTCGAGTGCTTTGACGATGGCATCGCGTTCGATGTCTTCGAGATGGTCACCGAGCGGCGCCGCGTTCGATGAGTTGGGGGGCGCGCTTGGGCCACCGGGTGTCGGCCTGAGCTGAATATCACTGGCGCGCACCTCGCCGCTGGTGCTGAGTGTGATGGCGCGCTCCAGGATGTTCTCGAGTTCGCGTACATTTCCCGGAAAGGCGTATGCTTCGAGCGCAGCCAACGCGTCCTTGTTTAAGGTCGGCGGCGTGATCTTCATACGCCGCCCCAGTCGTCGCAGCACCGCCTCCGCGAGTTCAGTTACATCCTCCGGCCGTTCCCGCAGCGAGGGGACGCGCATTTCAATGACATTCACGCGATAAAACAGGTCTTCGCGAAATTTTCCTTCGGCAACCAACTGAGCGAGATTCTTATGCGTCGCCGATAACACGCGCACATCGATGCCGACTTCGAGCTGATCGCCAACCGGTCGAACGGCCTTTTCTTGGATCACGCGAAGCAACTTAACCTGCATGTGCAGCGGCAAATCCGCGATCTCATCGAGGAACAGCGTGCCGCCTTCGGCGGACTGAATCAGCCCTTTCTTGTCGCTCACCGCACCCGTAAAGCTGCCGCGCTTGTGACCGAAGAGTTCGCTTTCCATGAGTTCGGTCGGAATTGCACCGCAATTGACCGGCACAAACGGGCCATCACGGCGCGGTCCGGATTCGTGAATGAGCTTTGCGACCAGCTCTTTCCCGGTGCCGGACTCGCCGAATATATGCACGGGTGCCTGGCTTCGCGCAACGCGCGCAATCATCTGGCGCAGCTGCTGCATGGCCGGCGACGTGCCGAGCAAGCGGGGGCCGAACACGCTGGTGTCGCCGTCATTGGTGTCCGACAGCTTGATGGCCGTGGTGACCAGTTTTCGAAGGCCGGTCAGATCAAGCGGCTTTGAGACAAAATCGAAGGCGCCTAGTTTGAGCGCGCGCACGGCGGTTTCCATGTTGCCATGGGCGGTAATCACGGCGACGGGAACGCTGGGCGTATACTGCTGAATCCACTTGACCAGCTCCAACCCATCAGCATCCGGCAGTTGCATGTCAGTCAAACACAAATCGAACCGCTCGGTTTTGAGCAAGCGTTGCGCCTCCGCCACTGTATTCGCCGTGCGCGGGGCAAGGTCCATACGCTGCAAAGTAATAGACAGCAATTCGCAAATATCCGGCTCATCGTCGACGACCAAGACAGCGGGATTAGGCATGAGCGTATTGTAGCTGAGCCGTCGCAGCTGGGCACCGCGTGCGCCGTGCTACGATCACCGCCCGGCCGGGACTAAGCCCGCGGAAGCCAACCCTGGCTCCGGAGACCAACCGTACATGGACCATAGCTTTGTAATTCCGGTGTATCGCGCGGCGCCACACTTGACCGTACTGCTCGAGTCACTGCGGGCGCAGACCGGGACGCCCAGCGAGATTCTGCTTGCGAGTTCTACGCCGTCGGCAGAGCTGGCCGCTACGGCAAAACGCTTCGCTCTGCCGCTACACGTCAACCCGCAGCGTATCGATATTGCGGCAGACTGGAACTTCGCGCTGGCGAAGGCCAAAACCGGGTTGGTAACACTGGCTCATCAGGACGATGTTTTCGCGCCGAACTATGTCGAGCAATTGACTGGCGCGCTGCTACGCCATCCAGCGGCACTGCTTGCCTTTTGCGACTACTCGGAACATACGGTGCTTGCGGCGCGCCCAGCGAACATTAACTTGAAGATCAAGCGCGCGCTGCGCAGGCACGCATTCGGCACGCGCGAATGTATCAGCGAAGCGCGCGACAAGGTGCGCCTGCTCTCGCTCGGCAATCCGATCTGCTGTCCCAGTGTCATGTTCAATCGAGGGACACTCGGCGATTTTCAGTTTCCAAATGGATATAAGACCAACCTCGACTGGATGGCATGGCTTGAACTCGCGCGCCGGACTGGCGGATTTGTCTATGTTCCAGAATGTCTTGTGTCCAAGGGCGTCCATGCCGAGAGCGAGACAACGGCGAGCATCGCGAATCGCGCGCGGGAGCGCGAGGATCGGGCGATATTTGAGGCTCTGTGGCCCTGGCCGGTCGCCGCGGCCCTGGCGGCTCTCTACAAATTCGGCTATCGCGCCAACCGCTCCTAGGGCACCACATTCCCGAGGCTGATGCAAACCACTCCCATGGTAACCAACAGGATGCCGGTCCACTGCAGCGCAGAAAGTGTCTCGCCGTACACCAGCCAAGCCGACAGTGCCATCAGCGTATAGAAGCCCGCGCCGATGCTCGCAGTTGCTACGCCCAGTTTTTCACGCGAAACAATCAGCATCCACATCACATAGCCTAAAACCTGCAAGGAAACCGAGGCGTAGATCCACGGCGACAGCGCGGCGCTGCCGATGAATCGCGGCAGCCCGGAGAGACTCGACGGGCTGACGAGCTCATTCAAGGCGCCGCGCAGCACCAGCTGGCTGAGAACCGCATTGACGGTAAATGCTCCAAAGAGAAATCTTAGGGGCATGTTGCACGATAAAGGATAATGGCGTAGTTGGGCTGGTCCGTTTCGAACAAGTTGGTGTCTTCGCGACGTAGTGGCCCAAGCCGCTCATCGAAGAGACGCACCAGATTTTCTCTGGAGATCAGGTTGACGTCCAGGTCACCGGTGATATAGCGGTCCGACCAAAGGCCAAGACGCGCGCGCCAGGATCCGGGTTCCACGTCCTTAACGATGATCCGTAGGCGAGGCACACGCTCGAGGAGTACGCTGATTGAATCAAGAAAAATTTCGCGTGATGCCTTTGGAATGTGGTGCAGTACATCGGCCATCAAGATCACGTCGGGATCGGCAGACCCTAAGGTAAGATATTCCGCAAGGTTGGTGCTCGCCAAGCGCGTCACTCGGTTCTCGTATCGCGCTTCGATCCATTCGCCCACCGCGGGTTTAGGATCGAGCGTCGTGATTGTCAGGTCCGGTCGCAGGGCCAGTAAATAATTGAGGTGCTCGCCGTCGCCGCCACCGATGTCGAGCACGCGCGCATCATGTGGTATTGCCGCGGCCAATGCCGCCGCTTCCTTGGCCAAATCGACAAAAATCACTCGATACCACCTGCCAGCCCGACGCGCCAGCCGCACGCCAAGGACTCGGCGGATCAAGGCCCCCGGCGCCATGCTCACAGGCGGACCCGCACGATGTAGCCAAAACTCAGGAGCGGGAACAGCCACTCGAACAGGTTGACGGCACCCTGGGTCGCGCGCACCGCAAGCCGAGGCAGGCCGGAATGCCGCTGCTGCATTTCGGTGAAGCGCGAATAGTAGGGAATGATCTCCCATTCGAAAAAGCCCGCGCGCGTGCACAACGTAGCGAGCGTTTTATACGAAAATATGCACAGGTGATCGCGGTGCGTCGATTCACGCTGTGCCAGACCGATCAAGACATTATGCAGCGCGGTGGCGTTGGGCGTGGAGAGAATGAGCGTCTTTCCGCACAGGCGTTCGATCCCCGCCAGCCGCCTGAGAAACTGCAGCGGATTCTCCAGATGCTCGATCAGTTCGCCGATCACCACCACGTCCGGGGTACGCTCGAGCGCCGCCACGAGGAACTCGAGATCGGTGATGTCGCCGCGGCGGATGGTGGCGTTGGCTCCAGTGTGAAGCCCTTCCGCGGGGACCTGGGCGGAGTTGTCGACACCATCGACGCCGAGTGCATTTTCGCCAATTTCCTCGTGCAACCAGGTGCCTCGGCCGCGTTTGGCGGCCCAAGCAGTTTCATCCATCGCGCCGAGATCGAGCACGCGACATTGCCCACAGACGCGCGCAATGAACTGTACGCGATCGACAGGGCGAGCCACTCCAAGACGCTCGAGCGGCGTGTAATTGAGGTGATTGGTACGAAGCGGCGCGCGCGGCGCCGGCTCGCCCTCAAGCAGTGTCATGATTCGCCGGGCCCGTTTGCGCGCACATCGATGAAGCCCAGCAGAAACGAAGCAAAAATGATTTCGGCTCCCGCCAGCATCAAGGTGATCGACGGAATGGCCACGCGCATCATGGTCGCCGGGTCGAGTGCGGCAAGACCCACACGCGCCCAGCTTTCCACCGAGTAGATCGCGAGCCCCAATCCGGCCAGGCCGAGCGCCGCGCCAGACAGAATGCCGCGCTCGAGGGTAAAGATGCTTAGAAAGCGCGCGAGCGGCTGGCTCATCGGTAGAACCTTTTTCAGCACGCCGACCGTGCGCGCCAGCAGAGAGAACAGCAGCAGCTGTATGCCGAGAATGACTGCGCCTGCGGCGTAGAGCATGGTGTGGACGTCGAATCCGACGCCGTTGATGATGACCGGACCGCGTAGGATTGCGAGTTCGGCTGCGGCACCGATTCCGATCAGACATGCACCCGGATACAGCATGAGCCAACGCGGGCTCATCATCAGCAAAAACCGCAAGTGGCGCCATCCGTCATGCCAACTGCGAAGGTGTGGCGCGCGCGAGCGTCCGGCCGGTGACAGAACGGTGGGTACCTCTGCGATACGCCAGCCGGCGAGCTTGGCCTTGACTATCATCTCGCTCGCGAATTCCATGCCGGGGGCATGCAGCCCCAATTGCACCGCAGCCGCGCGATCGACGCCGCGCAAGCCGCAATGAAAGTCGCCGATGCCGGTGGAGAAAAACAGGCGGCCGGCGAAGCTCAAGAGCGGATTGCCGAGATACCGGTGCAGCAATGGCATGGCCCCCGGCCGGATCCCGCCTCGAAAGCGGTGGCCCACGACCAGTGTATCGCCGGCGCGCAAGCATTCGACGAACGCGTCGAGCTGCGAAAAATCATAGCTGTCGTCGGCATCCGCCATGATCACGAATCGGCCGCGGGCCGCCGCGATTCCGCCAATCAGTGCGTTGCCATAGCCTTTTTCCATGATCTGTACGACGCGGGCGCCGGCCATCCGGGCAAGTTCCGGCGACCCGTCGGATGATCCGTTGTCGGCCACCACGATCTCGCCGTCGATACCGGTTCGATTCAGAAAGCCCTGCGCCTTGTTGATGCAGGTCGTGATGGTTTCGGCCTCGTCGAGGCAGGGCATGAGAATGGTCAGTTCCACGGAACGACTCGCGGGTTCCGGCGCCGTCAAGTCGCTGCCTGTGATCATGATGAAGATTGATTCTAAACCACGGTCCGCAAACCACAACCGGCGCTACCTGATCGGATGCATTCAGGTAGGTCCGTCGATCTTCTCGTGGTAGTCATCTTCAGCGTTGATGCGCCAGATACCGGCTTTCCCTTGGCCGCCATCGAGTATCGTGCTGACCGCGCTCTTCGCCGCCAACATGGAATGGTCTTGATTATTGTAGCGGTGCATGCCGTTTCTGCCCACGGGATAGAGATTTGAGATCCCGTCCAGGTAAGTGCGTATCGTTTCGAACTCGCAATACGCGCCAAAATAGGCTGGATATGCCTTGGGGACTCGAACCAAAGTCCCGTCGATCACATCATTGCGATCGATTAGGCCAATTTTTTCCAGTTCTGAAGCTGCAAAGTCGACGAACCGGCCGTTGTCCATGGACCAAAGTTCATCGCCCTCGCGGCAGAAATACTCCAATCCCAGCCAGATAGTGGCGGGATCTGCAACCAGAGCGGGGCTCCAGTTATTGAACACCTGTAGCCGCCCGATGCGCACATCCGGCTCCTGGATATAAATCCAATTGTCCGGCGGCATGCCATTGTCCGGCAGCGGGCCAATGTGTGGCGACAGGCCACGGCGCGCAATTCGAGAGCCGTCAGGCGATTTCATCCGACGCAGCAGCAATCCGACGGTCATGAAATCGCGGTAGGGCAGCGATTGCGCAATCCTCAGAATGTGCGAATCCTGCGGTCTCAAGTATTCGACGAGGCTGCGAACCGGCATGGTCGAGACAAAATGGTCGCAGGGCACGCGTTGCACCGAACCGGCCGCAATGTCGAGCACATTCACGGCCCGCACGGTTTGGCTGTCGAGCTCGACGCCGACTATTCGATTCTTAAGATGAATGTCTCCGCCGCGCGCCGTCACTTGGCGCGCAACTTCCTCCCACATTTGGCCGGGACCAAATTTAGGATATAGAAATTGCTCGATGAGACTAGTTTCCGTATGCTTTTGGGAAGCGCGCGCCGAGCTGCGAAATGGGCCTGCGATGGCATGCCCAATCGCCTTTGCCACGGACAAACCCTTGATTCGTTGCGCTCCCCACTCGGCGGAAATCTCCCGGCACGGGACGCCCCAGACCTTCTCGGTATAATCTTTGAAGAATGTGCGGTAGAGGCGGTCGCCAAATCGATTGATGAAGAAATCCTCCAGGGAGCGTTCCGGCGACCTCGAAGCCAGTTGCGCACGGCCGTAGCTCAAGCCAATTTGCAGCGCCTCGAAGATCCCGAGGTTTTTCAGCGTGGCGGCGGTGAGGGAGAGCGGGTAGTCGAAAAAGCGGCGTCTGTAAAAGATTCGGGACAGGCGCCGACGCACCAGCATCACGGCGTCAGAAGAGGCGGGCGCGGTTTCGGGCACCCAGTCTCGCGATTGGCGTTGGTAATTGACGCGCAGCGGTCCGTCGGATGGCGCTTGGCCCGCCGCGACCGGCAAGATCTCCTGCCACCAGCGCATCACCCAATCCGACTTTGAAAAAAACCGGTGCCCGCCGAGATCCATTCGATTGCCGCGGTAGTTGATGGTCTTAGAGATGCCCCCGACCTGAGTCTCCGCCTCGTATACGATCGGCTTGACATCCGAGCGGCGCAGCAACTCGAGCGCGGCCGTAAGTCCGGCAGGCCCTGCACCGGCGATGACGGCAATTTTTTTAAGGTGTGCGTTGCGCATTCAACCGCACGCGCCGGCAGTCATAGAGATTCCAATCCTTCCAGGGTCCTTCGCGAGTATGACGCAGCGGATTGAACCCGACATTTTCCGGAGAGATGACAAAGCCGAGTTTGGGATCGCTGCAGATCTCCATCAGCGCGACCGCAGTGAGCGGACGGGTGGGCGCATTGTCTTTGAGTTTGGCGGCGCGGCGCCGGATCCCCGACAAGATCTTCCAAGTCGCATCCGTTACCGGCAGCAGTACCTCAGACCTGCGGCGGACCTCCAATGCAGTCTCGCGCGAGAAAACCACTCCCGCGGACTGGTCCAACGCCAGATAATTCGGACGCCGCAAGGTAAACCAGACGAACGAGCCCACGTCACGTGTGGGCGCAACAAAAACTGCGCTGGTCGGCGGTATTGTGACTGACCAGTCTGAGAATGCCTGTATGTCGCGGTCCGTTCCCAGGGAGCGCGCCTGTGTGAGCGAGGCGGGAACGATGATTATCGATGCGGTTAGCAGCGCCGCGGACACCATCAGTGCGGGCCACGACGATCGGGCGCGCCGCAGCCACCAGCAGAGCAGCGCGAACAGCAATGCGGCCGCGACTTTCACGCCAGCCAGGCTTGCAATCTTGTTCAGGGTCATAGCGCCAAGGTCTATTGAGGTGCTGGCGATCCACGCCAAAGCCGCGCCGGCGCTGAGAGCCGCGATCCATCGAAAATAGGGGCTGGCTCGTTCGCTGACATGTCTGCGCAGCGACCAAAGAATCAGCGCAAGCAAAACGCAAGCCGTGCCGGTGAACGATGAAACGATCCATCCGCTGATCAAGAGTACGGCGCAAAGGGGCCCGCACATTTTGTCACGGTAGATGTGTAAGAGACTCGCGGGCAGTAAAAGAGCGCTGATGAAGCAGGCTATCCAGTCCCACCGCCACGCCTGGCCCTGAACCAACACGGCCACCGGCCCGATCAGGCAGCCAACCAGGGCAACCGCCAATCCACACACGCCCACGAGCAGTGTTGCGCCGCAGATTTCGCGTATGCGCTTCTCATCCGCTGCCACTGCGAAAAATATCAAAAAAACGAGCGGTCGCAAGTTGATGTCCCAATCATGCGCCGACCAGAGTTGTAGAAATAGAAATTGTGAGCGTTCACGGACCAACTCCACCCAGTCCGCATCCATGACTGTGAACACCCGCGCCGCCGGCGGCAGCATGGTCGCGGCTACGGCGATGCCTAAAACCGCGAAGACTGCGGCTATCGCGCCCATTAGGCGCAAGCGGACCGGGAGCCATAGAGAAATCAACAGCAAAAATCCGGGGACGGCCATGAGTGGATGAACAAACAGGGCCGCGATCGCTGCGCCCACACCCACGCGCCTCATTCCCCGGTAGTAGCAGGCAAAAGCAGTAATGATCAATGCTTCTGCAGGCAGGCGAGCGGTCAGGAAGGATTCGGCAACGTGAAACACGCCGGCGGCACCGTAGTCCCCCGCGACTATCATGAGAGAGGCCGCTGCCAACCAAGCGGCGGCGCTCGTGGTCAAGGCTGCGGCCAAGAACCATGCCGCCGTAAAGAACCAAAGGGTGAAGAAAAGCGTTAGCAGCCGTGCCGAGTTGTCCAAACCAATCCAGCCGATGAACCAGGCATAAAACGGTGAAAACACCGTGTAGTTGTCCTGTGAGGTGTTCTGCAGATAAAGATCCGTCGACAGCGCGGGATGGATTCTCGCCAACGCTTGAAACGCATAGATTTGCGCATCGCCGGCAAAGCCCTGATAGCCCTGCATCAGCAGCCAAAGCGCCGTGAGCATCAGCACGAGAGTCGCGCCGAGCAGATTGTTCTGTAGCGCGTTTCGCAACGAGTGCATTGGCATATGTGATGTGTAAACATCTGATTATGACGGAAACCCGCGCGATCGGTCAGCGCGTCATCTGGGCGGGGATGGCCCTCTCGCTGATGTGTCTTGCATATTTTTATATGCTCGATCGCATCTGGTTTTTCAGCACGGGCTTTTCGCCGGTTTTCCGCTTTTTACTGGCGCCGGACCTGAAGTCGGCATGGACGTCGCTGGCGATATGCTGCCTGGCTGCTTTGTGGAATCGGCCTGGCCCGTTGCTAGGAGTGGTGGATTTTCTGGGCGAGCACGCCGTATGGGCGGTTTCGGTGTGCGTCATCCTGTTCGCGATTTTGGCAATCACAGTATATCAGCAGTATCCGCTCGCCATGGACGAGTACGCGGCGGTTTTTCAGGCGAAGATCTTCGCGAGCGGGCATCTTTCTGGCCGATTGCCGCCGGGCTATGTCGATTGGATGGTGGTGCGCGGCTTCAATGGCGAATTCCTGCTCGCGTCGCACGACACCGGCAGAGTCATCGAGGTTTACTGGCCGGGATTTGCCGCGCTGCTGGCGCCATTCGAATTCTTTCGTATGCCCTGGCTTTGCAACGCGCTGCTCGCCGGATTGGCGCTACTCCTGGTCTATCGGATCACTGCGCAAATCACCCGCGATAAACGCGCCGCCGGTTGGGCGCTTCTGTTTACGCTCTCCTCAGGTGCGTTCGTAGCGGACGCCATATCGTTTTATTCCATGCAGGCGCACTTGACCGCGAATCTTCTGTTCGCGGCGCTGCTCATGCAGCCGAGTCCATCCCGTGCCCTGGGCGCGGGACTGATCGGATCGCTGGCGCTGATACTTCATAATCCGGTCCCGCACACGCTCTTTGCAATCCCGTGGTTGATTGCCATCGCAGTGGACCGCAGCCGCTGGCGACACATGCCGCCGTTGTTCCTGGGCTACTTGCCCGGGGTGATCCTTGGGCTGGGGTGGCTGCTGTTTCGCTTGAAGGTAGCGACCGCGGTGCAGGGCATGACCTCGTTGAGCGGCATTGCAGCCGGTGTTTTCACGTTGCCAAATGCGGAAGTGCTCAACATGAGGGCGGCCTGCTTTGCAAAGATGTGGGTGTGGGCGGCCCCCTGCCTGTTTGTATTCGCAGCTGCGGGGTATGTACGTTACCGCGAAAACTCGGGTGCGCGTCTGCTCGCATGCTCGGCTGTACTGACGCTCGCCGGATATTTCTTCGTCGCGTTTGATCAAGGGCACGGCTGGGGCTATCGCTATTTTCATTCCGCCTGGGGGGTAGTGCCGATCTTGGCGGGCTGCGCAATGGCCGATGGAGAGCGCATGAATCTAAAAGTCGCTTCGTTTGCCGGGGCGTGCGCGATTTTGAGCCTTCTAGTCATAGTTCCTTTGCAATTGAGCGAGATCCGGCAGTTCATTTCTCAGCACTTGGCGCAGCTTCCGCCGCCGAGGCGGCCAGGCAACAACGTCTATTTCATCCACCCGCGGGGCGGTTTTTACGTGGCGGACATGGTGCAGATAGACCCATTGCTGCGAGACCCTGACCTATTGCTGGTGAGTCGCGGGACGGAATTGGATGCAAAGATGATTAATGAGAACTGGCCGGACGCCATTAAAATCGGGAGCGGCCCCTCCTATGATCAGTGGTACTTGGGTCCTATGGATCGCCGGCAAAGAATGCCCGGTGCACAAAACACCACACGATTCGTGTTGCGCGCCAACCCTTATGAGCCTATTCCTCCCAGCGCTGCGGATCGCTGAAGACGATTCGAAAAATGCTGCCATCGCCCTCACGCGGCTCGTACAGCAAAATGGCATGGTTTAATTGGCACAGTTCGCGAGCGATGAAAAGCCCAAGTCCCGTGCCGCCCTTACGGCCCGAAAAGAACGGCTCGAAAATACGGTCGACCGCTTGTGGTTCGATCCCGGGGCCTCGATTCGCGACGTCGAGATACGGCCGGTTGCTGGAATTCATCCGGCCGAGCTTGATCTCGATGTTGACTCCGGCGCGAATCTCGCCATATTTCAGAGCGTTATCACACAGGTTCCAGACCACCTGGTGCAGTTGGCTGGGATCGAAACGCACTTCGAGATCATCAGACTCTTCGTGAACCGCGACCTGCGATTTGCGCGCCTGCATGGTTTCGCAAAATTCGGCCAAGAATTCCTCAAACCAATCGCCCAAGCTCAGGCGCGACGGCTTCGTTGAATCGCGCCGCGACAGCTGCAGGATGTTGTTTATGATGGTGCTCACGCGGTCGGAGTTGCTGCGAATGATATCAGTCAATCTTCGCTCATCGGGTCCGATGGCGGCGCTTTCGGCCAGCAGTTGGCCGGCATGACTCATTGCGCCGACGGGGTTGCGAATCTCATGGGCGATGCTCGCGGACAGCCTGCCGAGCGAGGCAAGCTTGCCCTGCTGTACGCGTTCCGCCATGAGACTGGTGTCTTCTAGAAAGATCAGCGTGGGTCCGGGCATGCTTCCCAGCGGCGCGAAATGCGGCTGAATCACCCGCGCGCCGTCGGCCGCCACGAAAGTCGACGGGGTATTCTCGGTTTGTTCGCGCTGCCGCCACGTGGACAGCGAATACAGCAAGCGCGGCGACACCTCGCCCACCAGCGCTCCCGGGACGGCATGATTGTCGCCGAGAATTTCCGCCGCCGACTCATTGATGAGCCGAATCTTGTCGGCGCCGTCGACGACCAGCAGGCTTTCGCGCAGATGCTGCACGATGTACTGGGATAGCTCGGCCATGTTCGCCAGATCCAGGTCTTTCTGCCGGACCAAATCCTCGCTCTCGCGCATGCGGCCAGCGGCGACGCTCGCGGCGGCGGCGACGACGAACAACATCACGCCGAGCAAACCCGCCGTGGCATAGGAATTGATGTCGGATGTGCCGCCCAACTGCTGCCAAATCGTGTCGGCGAGCACGACGATGGCGGCAACGGCTGCAAGGAACAGGGCGCGGCGCGGCGGCAGCAGGAAGGCCAACCCTCCGACCGGCACCAGGAACAGCAAACCGAGGCCGCTGGCCACCCCGCCGCAGGTATGCAAAATCACGACCAGCACCAGCATGTCGACCGTTGCCTGCAGGATGGTCTGCACGTTGGCGCTTTCCACCCGGCGTCGCACCAAAATGACGCTGCCCAGGCCGAAACACAGATAAAATATCGTGGCGCCGAAGAACAGCCGCGGGGAATAAACCGCGAAGCCGCGTGCGCTGCCCAAAGAATATAGACCGAGCAGCAGCATCGGCACCAAGACTCGAAACAAATTGAGGACACCGAGCACGCGCCAATTGGGCACGGGACTTAAGTCGTTGCGTTCGAATTGGCGGTTCAAGTTATTGCGACTGCCTGTTTTGCGCTCAGGTTAAGCTTAATTCAGAATAGCGCGCCTTACGCGAACTGTTGAACCGAAGGAGCTTCATGAATCTGCACGAGTATCAGTCGAAGGCGCTATTTGCCCAATACGCCATCCCGGTCCCGAAAGGCCAGGTGGCGGACTCGCCGGAAGCTGCAGAAGCCGCGGCCAAGGGGTTGGGCGGCTCTTTGTGGGTGGTCAAGGCCCAGGTGCACGCAGGCGGCCGCGGCAAGGTGGGCGGAGTCAAAGTCGCCAAGGATCTGCCAGCAGTTCGCGCGGCTGCACAGGCGATGCTGGGTACGAGGCTGGTTACGCATCAGACCGGCCCGCAAGGATTGCCGGTGCACCAGGTGTACGTGGAGCTGGGTTCGAAGATCGCACGGGAGATTTACCTCAGCTTGGTGCTGAATCGCGATGCCGGCCGCCTTGCCTTTGTCGCCTCGGCGGCGGGCGGGATGGACATCGAAGAAGTGGCCGAACACACCCCGGAAAAGATCATTCGCGTCAATATTCATCCGGCAGCCGGGCTGCAGGACTTTCAATGCCGGCAACTGGCTTATGGCTTAGGGTTAGGCGGCGCGCAGGTCGCACAATTCGGAAAAATCGCGCACGCCATCTACAAGCTGTACTTGGAGCGCGATGCCAGCCTGGTGGAGGTCAATCCATTGATCGTGACCGCGGACGGGGGACTCCTTGCCCTGGACGCCAAGATCAACATCGAAGATAACGCCCTGTTTCGCCAAGGATCTCTGGCCAAAATGCGCGACGACTCGCAAGAAGACCCGATGGAGCGCAAGGCCGCGGAGCATGAGCTCAACTACGTGTCGCTGGACGGCAATATTGCCTGCATGGTCAACGGTGCGGGCCTGGCGATGGCGACCATGGACCTCATCCAGCTGCATGGCGGAAAGCCCGCCAACTTCCTGGACGTGGGCGGAGGCGCCACCAAGGAGCGCGTCTCGACGGCGTTCAAATTGATTCTGTCCAACCCCAAGGTGACTGCCATTCTGATCAATATATTCGGCGGCATCGTCCGCTGCGACATGATTGCGGAGGGCATCATCGCCGCCGTCAAAGAGGTGGGGGTGAGCATTCCGGTCATCGTGCGACTCGAGGGCACCAACGCGCCGCGGGCGCGCTCGCTGCTAGCGAGCAGCGGCCTTGCCATCACGCCGGCGAGCGATCTCACTGATGCGGCCGTCAAAGCGGTTAAGCTGGCGGAGCCTGGCAAATGAGCATTCTGGTCAACAAGAATACCAAGGTGATTTGCCAGGGTTTTACCGGCAAACAGGGCACATTTCATTCCGAGCAATGCCTGGCTTATGGCACCAAGCTGGTGGGCGGCGTCACGCCCGGACGCGGCGGGGAAAAGCATCTCGGCCTGCCGGTGTTCGATACCGCCAGGGAGGCGATGGCGAAAACCGGCGCCACCGTGAGCATGATTTATGTTCCGGCGCCGTATGCGGCGGATGCCATCCTGGAGGCGGCCGACGCGGGCGCGGAGTTGATCGTCTGCATCACCGAGGGCATTCCGGTCAATGACATGGTGCGCGTCAAGGCGACCCTCGCCAGCTACGCCACCCGGCTCATCGGCCCGAACTGTCCCGGCATCATCACCCCGGAGGAATGCAAGATCGGCATCATGCCGGGATTTATTCATAAGAAAGGGCGTGTGGGCATCGTTTCCCGTTCCGGTACGCTGACCTACGAGGCTGTGTTTCAAACCACCAACAACGGCTTGGGCCAAAGCACGTGTGTGGGCATCGGCGGTGATCCAGTGCGCGGCATGAATTTCATTGATGTCCTGGAATTGTTCGAAAAGGACCCGAGGACCGAGGGAATCCTCATGGTGGGCGAGATCGGCGGCAGCGACGAGGAAGCCGCCGCGGCCTTCATTCACAAGCATGTCAGCAAACCCGTGGTTGCTTACATCGCCGGCGTTGCGGCACCGCCCGGCAAACGTATGGGCCATGCCGGCGCCATCGTCGCGGGCGGTAAGGGTACGGCGGCAGCAAAGTTCGCGGCGCTCGAAGCCGCCGGTATCACCACGGTGCGCTCGCCGGCGGAAATGGGCTCCGCGATCGCGAAGCGACTCAGCCGTGTGCGTACAAAACCTAAGCTGGTTGCCAGGGCGCCCAGGCCGGCCGCCAGGAAGGCTGCTAAGGCGGCCCGGCGGGTCCCCCGACGCCCGAAGTAAGGAGCAGAACCTTGAGCGAGTCCTGGCAGCTGCGTTGTGTGATGGCGCAGTTCAATTTGGTCGTCGGCGACGTCGACGGCAATACCTCGCGAATCGTGTCCGCCGCCAACGAAGCGCGCGACCGCTACCGTGCCGATATCGTCATGCTGCCGGAACTGGCGGTGTCGGGTTACCCGCCGGAGGACCTGCTGTTTCATTCCGGCATGCGTCTGCAAGTCGCGCGCTCGCTCGAACGGCTCAAACAGGAAGTACGCGGCATCACCTTGATCGCCGGCTATCCGGAATACGCCGACGGGACGATCTTCAATTCGGCCATCGTGGTCCGCGATGGCGCCGTGCTCGCCAATCATCGCAAGGCATGCCTGCCTAACTACCGGGTATTCGACGAAAAGCGCTATTTCACGCCGGGTACCGCTGCCACGATCATCTATTTCCACGGGGTGAAAGCGGGCATATTGGTCTGTGAGGATGCCTGGGATGCGGCGCCGGCGCGCCAGGCGCACGCCGCCGGCGCCCAGGTGCTGCTGGTGATCAATGCCTCGCCCTACGAGGTTGATAAACAGACGCAGCGCGAGCAGCTGGTGGTGCGCGAACGGGTGCGGGAAGTGGGCGTCCCCATCGTGTTCTGCAATCTGGTCGGCGGCCAGGACGAGCTGGTGTTCGACGGCAATTCCTTCGTGATGGACGCCAAGGGCGTTGTGACGCAACGCGCACCGGCCTTCACCGAGGGCATGTACGTGGTGGATTTGGGGTTGGACTCCGCGGGCGAGGTCCAGCCCATTCCGGCGGCAACGGCACCGCTCCAGAGCCAGGAGGAGAGCGTGTACGGCGCGCTGGTGCAGGGCACGCGCGACTACGTCACCAAGCACAGGTTTCCGGGCGTGGTGATGGGATTGTCGGGCGGCGTCGATTCCGCATTGACACTGGTCATCGCCGTGGACGCCCTCGGCGCGGATCGCGTGCACTCGGTGGCAATGCCCTCGCGCTACACCTCGCAAATGAGCAAGGATGACGCCGCGCTGCAAGCGAGGCAGTTGCATGTCAAGCACAGCGAGATTTCCATCGAGGGGATGTTCGAGGCGACGCTGGCCGCGCTGAAGGAAGAATTCGCCGGCCGCGAAACTGACACCGCGGAGGAGAACATTCAATCGCGCTGCCGCGGCGTGCTGTTGATGGGAATATCCAACAAAACCGGGAAAATGCTGCTGACCACCGGCAATAAGAGCGAGATGGCGGTGGGCTATGCCACGTTGTACGGCGACATGGCGGGCGGCTTTGCACCCATCAAGGACTGCAGCAAACTATTGGTGTACCGCCTGTGCCGCTGGCGAAACGCGCAGTCGCCGGTGATTCCGAACCGCGTTATCGAACGGCCGCCGTCGGCCGAATTGCGCTTCGGCCAGAAAGACACCGACAGTCTGCCGCCGTACGAAGTCCTCGATCCCATCCTCGAGGCCTTCATCGAGGAGGATTTGTCGGTCGATCAGATAGCGGCGCGCGGCTTCGATCGAGCCACGGTGGGGCGCATCCTCGATCTCGTCAAGCGCAACGAATACAAGCGCCGCCAGGCGCCACCGGGTGTGCGCGTCAGCGGCCGCGCCTTCGGCCGCGATTGGCGCTATCCGATCACCAGCGGCTACAAGTCCCGATAAGGCGCCGATGCCTTGACCCGCGAGTGCTGGCAAAATGCAAGCATTGATGGCATTATGCAAGCATGACGGTGCAAATCAATATCCGCGATGTTCCGGTGAAAGTCCGCGACGAATTGGCCGCAAGGGCGGCATTGCAGGGTAAATCGATGCAGGAATACTTGCGCGCCGAATTGGAGCGGCTGGCCGCTCGCCCGTCGCTGGACGCATGGCTGCAGCAAGTGCGCAGGAGAAAACGCGCGGCGCAGAGCAGCGTTTCCGCCAGCCAGATACTTGAGAACCGAAACGCTGACCGGCGTTGAGTACGGTAATCGATTCGTCAGTACTGGTCGCGGCGCTCGTGGATGGCGGCGCGGCGGGGATCTGGGCGGAAGAAATTCTGTCCAGAGGTTCGCTGTGCGCTCCCGAGTTGGCGTATGCAGAGTCCACCAACATCCTGCGCCGCTTGGAACGAGCTGCGACTATTACCTCAGCGGAGGCGAATGGGGCACAGAGCGAACTGATGCAGCTCGAGATGGACGTGTTTTCTTTTGAACCATTCGCAAACCGAGTCTGGGAGCTTCGCCATAACGTGACCAGCTACGGTGCTTGGTACGTGGCACTTGCCGAAGCGATCAATGCGCCCGTCGCCACGCTGGACCAACATCTCGCCAAGGCAAGTGGAGTCCGCTGCCGGTTTCTGGTGCCCGGCCAAGGTTAGGCATAGGCCACTAAGGCCTAAAAAATATTTTGATACCAGTGCTTCTTGCGCTGGATGGCTCTGGCATCGCCCGGATAGTTGTCGGCGTACACACGCTCGGCACTCTGCGCCAGATCCGTCATCTTCAGGTCGTAATAAGCCTCGACCATGACTTTCATGGAGCCTTTCACCGCGGGCGCTCCGTCATAGTATTCGACGCAGTATTTGGCGCGATTGAGCGCCCCCACATAGGCGCCGCGCCGCATGTAGTAAAGAGCGACGTGCAGTTCGAAGTCGGCCAGGCGGTTGCGCAAATAAATCATGCGCTGCTGGGCATCGCCGACGTAGATGCTCTTGGGATATTTTTCGAGAAGCTGATAAAACGCGTCGAAGGACTTCTTCGCGTTCACGGGCGGGCGTTGCGATAGATCGACTTTGAACCAGCGCTCGATCCAATTCGATTGCCGCTCGAAATACACCAGTCCCTTCATGTAATAGGCGTAGTCGACCCTAGGGTTGGTCGGATTTTCGCGAATGAAGGTATCGGCGGAATCGACCGCAGGGTCGACCTGATTGCTCTTGTAGTAGGCATAGATCAAATCCAGCTGGGCCTGTCGAGCCGGCTCGCTGAATGGGAATCGCGACTGCAGCGCCTCGAGCTGTTTGACCGCCTCGGCATAGCTGCCGCTTCTGATGGCCTTCTGCGCCTTCGCATAGATCTGCTCTGGGCCGGATTTGGCATCATCGGCCCGATGGCTGCGGCAGCCCGTTGCCAGCAGCAACACTATGGCAGCCGCGAACAAAACACGGCTCGGCTGGACAAGATCACGCAGTCTCACAAGCGATTCCTTACAATGGGGGTCCAAGGGGTAGGGCCCGAAAGCGCGGCAGTATACCCGATGCTCCGAAGCTAGCTTCGAGTGCCCTATGAGTGCAGAGTTCCAAATCGTCGATCTTAAGATTCCGGCTGAATTGGCCGGCAAGCGCCTGGATAGCGCCCTGGCTCGCCTGCTGCCGCAGCATTCGCGCACTCGGATCAAGGGCTGGATCGAAGGCGGCGCCGTACTGGTCGGCGGGCTGCCCTGCCGGCCGCGCGACATCGCGGCAGCGGGGTCCTCCGTGCGGGTACGGATGACCTCGATTGAGCCGCAGCTGAAGGTGCTGCCGGAAACGATAGCACTGCGCCTGGTCCACGAGGATGAGGACCTGCTGGTCGTGGACAAACCGGCGGGATTGGTAGTGCATCCCGGCGCGGGAAATCCACGGCATACCCTGCAAAACGCGTTGCTGGGATTGGACTCCTCGCTGGCGGCATTGCCGCGCGCAGGCCTCATCCATCGGCTCGACAAGGATACCAGCGGCCTCTTGGTGGTGGCGCGCACTGCGGAGGCGCAGACCTCACTGGCCCGACAGCTGATGGCGCGCACCATGTCGCGCGAGTATCTGGCGGTGTGCGTGGGCGTCATGACGGGTGGCGGCACGGTTGACGCGCCCATTGGCCGCAATCGCAGCGATCGCCTGAAAATGGCCGTTC
>Ga0210402_10002116_pt1 | contig 19627 bp, 16 predicted proteins | sample IncBWC7MmetaG_FD_161055 | JGI IMG/M metagenome (GOLD analysis project Ga0210402, IMG submission 161055) | Forest soil microbial communities from Barre Woods Harvard Forest LTER site, Petersham, Massachusetts, United States - Inc-BW-C-7-M | ecosystem: Environmental > Terrestrial > Soil >... | reverse complement strand
GCTGAATCCCTCCAATACGCATCGATTTGAGAGTGCATAGCTGTCCATCAAGTGGGCATAAAAGCGGTCCATGTGGCGCATTGCCATCGGCGCCCCGTACATGTTTTGCATGTCGATATACGCTACGTGAAATCCGACCTTAAGCAACGCGAGGTCAAGTGTCGGAAACGCGCCAAAAAACTCGGTACGCCAGATCCATGGATTAGAATGCAGCGGCGAGTCCGGTCGTACCAGTAAGCAAGCTCTGCCGTCCAATTCAAATTTCTGGCACCGATATCCTTCCCATGTTGCTTCCACGGCGATCTCCGGCATCCGCGTCCAAATTTGGCGTTGCAATCGCTCGACTGTCGCGGCAACCCGATTAGGCACAAGCTGTAGCAAGTGATGAGTCTGCATTCAATTTATGAGCGCAGTCTAATCCGCGCACTCGACGGGCAATTTTTTGTACCAACTATGGTAGAGGAATATCGCACACACGAGGACCGTGCCCGCCGACCAGCCCAGGTACTCAAAATAATGCCCAATCAGGAAAAAAACCGATAGAAAACACGCAAACAGGGCTACAAATCCCAAAGCCACGTTGGGTAGTACAAACCGCAGCGAGGTGATCCGCGGATTGTTATCGCTCAACGCTCTGACAGGCTTCCAGAATCCAAAGGGTCGTACGCGCGTATAAAAGACTTTCAGGGTCTCCATCGAGGTAGGCTGCGTCAGCAGCGAACCAGCCAGGCACCCGACTATGCTCGCTACCCAGATAACCGGCGCATAGACGTATTCGGGCAAGCTGCGGGCACCAAACCACCCTGCCGTCTGACCTATTCCGAAAAGCATTGCGGTGCCTAAACCTGCAAAGATTCCCGCGGCATAGCCCCAACCGTTGAACCGCCACCAGTGCCATCGCAGCACATTGGGGACGAGCGTCGCGCCGATGACCCCTGCCAGCATCCATACCCAAATGCTTTTTATCGATTCCGCCTGCGTGCCGATCGCAATACCGATCGCCACCACCAAAACCGTCGCGACGTAACTCACCCGAATCGATGCCGTTACGGAAAGATTCGGCTTTGCGGGTTGAACCAGGTCGCATACCACCATGGAGGCCGCGGCGTTCACGGTCGAACTAAAGGATGCCATGAAGGCTGCCAGTAGCGCCGCGACCAGAAACCCGCGCAATCCGGCGGGAATCATCTGCACGATGACTACCGGGAGAATCTTCTCAGGATCCGAGCTTCCGACCAGCCCCGACGCTGCCAAGAATACGAAGCCTGCGATCATCGACCAGCGCGGCAGGCTAAAAAATCCCCAGGCCCATCCGGCCTTCGCGGCATCCGCGCTCGAGCGAGTTGCTAAAAATCGCTGCTCGCCATAGTGACCGCCCGCGCCGCTCATATTGAGCAAGAGACCTGATATCGCGAGGTAGATCGCAAGATATCCAAAATTATTCCAACTTTCATAGCCGGCGGAGAAATTAACAGCCGTCGGGGCCGCAACGAGCGAGAATTTGGAGTGCAACGTCTGTATTGTTGTTGGGTCGAGCTTAAAGTACACGAGCACGCCGATCGCAATCCCGGCGCTGCTGGAGAGAGCTAACTGGATGACATCTGCCAGAACCACGCTCGTGAATCCCCCCATGGTCACGTACAGCGTGGTCAGGGACATCACCAGCACCGTGAGCATCTTGGCGGTTTCGGGGGCTACACCCGGCACAAGGACGGGCATAAATTTACTCAACCCGGCATAAGCATAGCCAATGCTGAAGATCAGAAAAGTCACCATGAGAATGGCGCCCGCGGTGCGCGCCATGCGGCCGCCTCGATCTTCGCCAAAACGGATCCTCATCAACTCGACGGCCGTCATCACGCCGGTACGTCGTATCCACATGGCCATGTACGACATCAGGAACGCGGCGTTGAAGAAGGACCAACTCCACAACATCCAAAATCCGCGAAACCCCGCAACGTAGAACAGCGACACCAGGAACATGGTTCCCGCAACATCGAAATTAGAGGCTGCGCCCGATGCCGCCAACATCCACCACTTGCCGGTATTATTGCCGAGAAAATACGACCGCACGCTAGCGGATGATCGGCGCGAATGGGCCGCGCCGATGGCGATCATCCCGAGGAAATAAACTGCCAGTATCGCCAGATCAATATGGTTCACTTACTTCCTACGATCGTGCGCTTTGTGTTCGCACAGGGCTATAAACCGAAATAGGAGTTTCCGTTATCTGATCAGAATAGCAACGGACTTGGCGAATGGGAGCGCTCCATATGAGCGCTCCCCGCGATACATCTTCTTCCGCGCTTAGAACCTCACGTCGAGCTTGACTTCCCCGGCGCGCGGCAAGTTCGCTCGAGCGTAACCATAAGCGTTCGTGCCTGCGATAACCGAATTGCCGCGTGGATTACCCTCGGTAATCGAGAACTTGTTGGTCAGATTAGTACCTTGCACCGACAGGGTCATGCCTTTGGTAATTTTATAGGCCACCCCCGCCGCAAGATCGGTGTACGCATCCAACTGCAGCGTATTCGCAAGATCTCCCCAGCGCTTCCCGTAGTAGGAAACAGTGACGTAACCTGACGCTCGACCGTCGGGTGACAAAACCGTCGGAGTCAAGTGCAGTTCGACATTTGGCAACCGATCGATCTGGTTGCCATCGAAGCTGGTGCTGCCACTCACACCGCTAATGTCCGAGTGCTGCACGACGCCGCTTAGATCCAAATTGAACATGCTGATCGGCGCCCACTTGCTGTCGATCTCCACACCGTAAGCAGTATTGTTGAGAAAGACCTGCTGTCCGGTGTTGCCGGTTACTTCCGAAATGTTCTTGTTTACGGAGCGAAAACCGGTCAGTTCCGCGTAGAACTTCGAAGTCGAAAAGCGGACACCCAATTCGCTGAAATCAAGTCGCGTCAACGCGCTGGGATAGCAGCCGTTGCCGGGACAAAACACCGCAAAGTTGGCAATGCCCGAATCGAAACCGTCCGAGTAGCGCCCATACACTGCGAGGTGGTTGGTAATCTCATAGTTGGCTCCGACCGTCCACGCCGTACCGCTATAGCCCACCTTTCCCGACGTGAAAGTGCCATCGCCGTAACCGCTCGCTACCTGGTCGGCTATGATGTTCGGGTTGACCACCCCAGTCAGGGGGACGTTGGCCACAGAATTTTCCGACGTGTTTCGATACTGAAGCCACTCGTGACGCAGGCCGGCATCCAGGCGCAGAGGATCTATCGGGTGCCACTGATCATTGAGGTAGATGGAATTGGAGATCACCCCGACCGTACCGTTGGCGTAGCCGTCGTCGTAGGAGAGCACGCCGTTGTTGGTTAGGTGTCCGACCGTCGCCCCAGCGGCATTGACGGCTGCTACGTCAAGGAGATTGGCGTGATTGGTCACATCCATTAGAAAGTTGACGCCATTTTGCGCGACATCCATATGCTGGTCCCACGCCAGCCAACCCAGCGTGGTCAGGTTATTGGCGATGGAGAAGTTGAACTGAGCATCGTTAATGACTTCGTGGATGCTTTGCGAGTATTGATTGGCTCCCATCTGCGTCAGCAAACCGTTGCCGTTCATGGCGGCGGGGTTAGCGATGGGTTTACCGGTCGACACTTGGACTAGCTTGGCGCCCACGGCACCTTGCGCAGCGTAGGTTGCGATCAGATTCGCCACCAAGGGACTGGTCGCCAAAAACGTGTTGGCGTCCTGGATCACGCTATTGCTGCCAAAATTGCGCAGATCATTGTCGACAGATTGAATACTGGCAAAGCGCAACGAATCCTTCCACGTCAGGCCGTTTTGCCAGTCGTACTTGGCTGCCAAAGTCACCGTGTTCGAACGTTCGTAAATTCCCTGACCGAGATCAACGTTTTGGGGTGTGCCATTGGGGGTCTTGATACTGACGTTTTGGGTCTGCGGCCCCTGCAGATAGTCCGCCAAGGCGTTGAATCCCGTAATCGGTGAGATTCGTTGGATATTGCCGTCTTGCGTGATTTTCACAGGCTGGGGCAGATAGAACTGGGTGTGATCATCGATGAGCTTGTAGCTCAGCGAGATTTCGCCGTTGTCGATGGCGTGCGTGACATTGAACCTAAATTGCCCGCCGTGATTGACGTCGTAGTCGACGTTCTTCACGCCATCGCCGACCCGCCAAAAGCCACCGACCGTGGCCGAGGTCGTGCCCGAATTGCCGATCGGCGTGCCGTAAAAGAAATCCACTCGAGCTTGGCCATAGGTGTAGTAGGTCAGCGAAGCTTCGCCCTCGGGCTTGTCGGAGGCCTTTCGGGAAATGAAATTTACGATGGCGCCGGCGCCATTCGAGGCGAACACACCGGAGGGGCCGCCGCGAGTGACTTCCACGCGATCAGTGTATAGATCGGGACGAAACTCCAGTTCCTCAAGGAATCCGTTGTAGAAGATCGGCAGGCCGTCTTCCTGCAGGCTGATGTAAGTGAGGAAGCCACCTCTTACGCCGCGAGGGGAAATATTGAGATTCATTTCTCCGGCGCTCGCCTCGCCGTAGATGCCGGGAACGTTCTGCAGAAGTGCAGCGAGCCCCAGGGCGGGCGAATTCTTCAAGGTCTCGGAATCAATCACGGTAACCGCGAAGGACGTATCGAGAATCTTCTGCGCAATCGGCGTTCCGGTTACGATGATCTCCGCGAGAACATCATCGCTTTTCGCGGCCGACACGCCGGCGGTTTGTGCCGCTGCGAATTGACCTACTAGCATGGCTGTTGCGGCCGCGACGGTCAGAAAACTCGCGCGAAACGACAGGCCTGTTCTGGTTCTGTGCATTGCTCCCCCTGATTTAATTTTTCCCAGCCAACCATCCCGATTTGCCAATCCTAGTTCAAGAATGAATTTTTATCAATAAAAATACGTTTACGGGTGATATAATAAAGCCGCACCGACTCATATATGAGAAGCCTTGGGGACATGATCCAAATTGGCGTCGACTTTGGGGGCACTAAGATCGAGGCCGCCGCGCTTAATCTTGAAGGCGCCTTTCTGGCACGAATTCGCGCCCCGAATCCCGGGTCCTACGATGCGGCTTTACGTACTGTGCAAGAGCTTGTCCAACGGGCCGAGTCCATGGCGGGCGCCCAAGGGACAGTGGGAATTGGCACTCCTGGGTCTATATCGCCCCGCACTCGTCTGATGCGCAACGCCAATTCCGTCTGGTTAAATGGGCGGGATCTGAATGCTGACTTGAGCACCGCACTAAAACGGCCGGTTCGAATTGCAAATGATGCGAACTGCTTGGCGCTCTCGGAAGTCGTCGACGGCGCCGCCGCAGGGTCGAAAGTCGCTTTTGCGGTGGTGCTTGGAACGGGGTGCGGAGGCGGCCTGGTCGTCAATCAACAACTCGTCGAGGGCGCCAATGGCATCGGCGGCGAATGGGGTCACATCCCTCTTCCCAACCCCCAGAGCGATGAGCAGACCGCGCCTCTCTGCTGGTGCGGACATCACGGCTGCCTGGAAATGTGGATTTCCGGGAGCGGCTTAGAGCGGGACTATCAATCAACCCATGGTGAGAAGAGATCAGCCGAGGAGGTGATTGGCCTTATGCGCGACGGTGATGCACTGGCGCGCGCGAGCTTTCATCGATATTCGGACCGGTTGGCACGATCACTCGCGACTGTCTGCAATATTGTCGACCCGGACACGATCGTGCTCGGCGGCGGCCTTTCCAACGTCTCCGAGCTGTTCACCGCGCTCCCCGCGGCCATCGGCTCCTACGTCTTTTCAGATACTTGGGCGACGAAACTGGTGGCGGCGCGCTGGGGCGATTCGTCCGGTGTGCGGGGCGCGGCTCGCTTGTGGCCGATTCGGTGACATCGCTCGCAACGCTGCGCACATGGCTGGTGGACTGGCTCGTGGTCAGTGCCTATCCCCTCTGGTCACGTTACGGCATCGATAGGCGCAACGGTGGTTTCGTTGAGGCGCTCGCCGCCAATACAATACCGCTCTTAAGTCCCCGCCGCTTGCGAGTACAACCGCGCCAAATCTTTGCGTTCGCACAAGCTTCGGCGCTGGGATGGCAAAACGACACAGCGCCGATCATTCGTCGCGGGCTGCGATACATGGAGGCCTGTTATCGGCGGCCCGATGGCATGTATCGCAGCCTGATAGAGTCAACCGGTGCGCCGCTCGATCAGAACGCATTGCTCTACGATCACGCTTTCGTACTGCTGGGACTATCGTCTGCTGCGCATATCCTCGAGGATCGGACCGACCTCGAGCGCCGCGCCCTCGAACTCCGCCACTTGATGGAACATCGCTGGCATCTACCGAGCGGCGGCTTTCTATCGGATGACGCAACACGCAACGTGCGTGAAGCCAATCCGCACATGCACTTGCTGGAAGCTTGTCTTGCCTGGAGCGAGATCGGCAAGGATTCAAGCTGGAGCGCTTCGGTCGAGGAACTCGCGGAGCTTGCCGTCACTCGTTTTATCAATCCGAAGAGCGGTGCCATTCACGAGACTTTTCTCTCAACATGGGAACCGGCGCCGGGACTCGCCGGGCGCATCGTAGAGCCGGGCCATCAGTTCGAATGGGCGTGGATATTGATGCGATGTCGCGGCAAGCACATTAGTCGATACCGCTCCGCCGCCCTACGCCTAATCGAGTACGGGGAACTACGCGGCATCCGTGATGGGGCAGCAGTCAATGCGATACTAAGCGACGGCTCCATCCACGACGCGAAAGCCAGACTCTGGCCGCAAACCGAGCGCCTTAAGGCCGCGCTTTTGGCCCATGAAATCACGAACGATGCGAAGTTTGTCGATATCGGTGTTGAGGCGGCTGGCACCATCCTTCGTTATCTCGAAACCGATATTCCGGGACTATGGCGAGACGAACGCTCCGCGCAGGGCAGCTTTTCAGTGGGCGCATCGCCCGCCAGCAGTTTCTACCATCTCGTAGGCGCCATTGCTGAACTGTCACGATACAAACGGCTACGTCATCGTAACGAAGACGTATATCCGTAAGCGATAACAGACGTTGGTTCGAAAAGTGGCCGCCAGCGGCGAGGCGCGTAGCGCCGAGTAATCCCTCAGCCGGCACCACATCTCATCTATTTGTAAGCACGGATGTTTCGTCGATTGCCTTGGTTTGTGGTTAACTTCGACGAAGCTCTGCATTTTTCCCAATCTCACGGTATCGCAGTGATGAGCTAGTTCGAGGTAGTGAAGTGAATGACATCTCTGCCCGCTGATCTCAAGAAGCGCCGCAATGCCGAGCGCGCAACGTTGATCACGCGTCGTCTCGCTGCCTCCGCCGCCGACCACGCGCGCTGGAGTGCGCTGATCGAGGCGTCGCTGCGCGGAGGTTTCAGCGCGCTCGAGGGAATGATTGTCGGCTTCTATTGGCCCTTCCAGGGTGAGTTCGATGCGCGGCCATTCGTTACTGATCTGCGTAGGCGCGGCGTTCGCGCGGTACTGCCGGCGGTGGTGGCCAAGAGCCAACCTCTTGAGTTCCGCGAGTGGTGGCCAGGGGTCGCCATGGCCAATGGCGTATACGACCTGCCCGTTCCCAACGGCACCTCCGTGCTCACCCCCGACGCCCTGCTGATCCCGGCGCTCGGCGTCGGCTCGCAGGGCGATAGACTCGGCTACGGCGGCGGGTATTTCGATCGCACGCTCGCCGCGCTCCACCCGAAACCACTTGCCGTGGGACTTGCCTTCGAGCTGTCGCGAATTGCGACCATCGAGCCCCAACCGCACGATGTGCTCATGGACTTCATCGTCACTGAGGCCGGGATTGAGGCCGCGGTGGCGGGTGGCCTCATGAAACTCAGCGCCGAAGACTGCCGAACGCGCCTTGCCGCGCTCGCCGCGGAGCGTGGGCTGCCGCACCGTGAGTCGAGTTCACGTGGGGCGCGGGATTGAGAACAGGCTGCGCCGGCCAATTAGATACAATATATTTGCCCGCCTAAGCGGGAACAACGGCAGGTGAACAGTGCGTTCGGATATCGAAATTGCGCAGGCGGCAACCCTTAAACCAATCAGCGAGATCGCGGTCCGGCTCGGCATCCCCGAGGACGTGCTTGACCCCTACGGCCGTCACAAGGCGAAGATTTCGCTCGACTTCATCGACAGCTTGAAGGAGCGCAAGAACGGCAAGCTGATTCTCGTGTCGGCGATCAGCCCAACGCCGGCCGGCGAGGGCAAGACGACGACCACGGTGGGCCTCGGCGATGCGCTCAATCGCATCGGCAAGAAGGCGGTGATCTGTCTGCGCGAGCCGAGCTTAGGGCCCGTATTCGGCATGAAGGGCGGAGCCGCCGGCGGCGGCATGGCCCAGGTCGTGCCGATGGAAGACATCAACCTGCACTTCACAGGCGACTTCAATGCCATTGCGCTCGCCAACAACCTGCTGGCCGCGCTACTCGACAACCATATCCACCACGGCAACGAGCTTGGCATTGACGTGCGGCGCATCACTTGGAAGCGCGTGATGGATATGAACGATCGCGCGTTGCGCGACATCACGGTCGCGCTCGGTGGTCCCGGCAACGGCTACCCGCGGCAGGACGGGTTCGACATCGTGGTGGCCTCCGAGGTCATGGCCATCTTCTGCCTCGCCACCAGTCTCCAGGACCTCAAGCACCGGCTCGGCAACATCGTCGTCGGCTACACGCGCGATCTCAAGCCGGTGCGAGCGCGCGATCTGAAGGCCGCGGGCGCAATGACGGTTCTCTTGCGGGAGGCGCTGAAACCGAATCTAGTGCAGACGCTCGAGAACAACCCGGCTTTGATCCACGGCGGCCCGTTCGCGAACATTGCGCACGGCTGCAACTCGGTGCTGGCCACGCAGACGGCGCTCAAGCTGGCCGACTACGTCGTGACCGAAGCCGGATTCGGCGCTGACTTGGGCGCGGAGAAGTTTATCGACATAAAGTGCCGCAAGGCGGGACTGATGCCGGCGGCGGTGGTTCTGGTCGCGACCATCCGCGCACTCAAGTACCACGGCGGCTGCGATCTCAAGGAGGTTAACAAGGAGAACCTGGCGGCGCTCGAGAAGGGCATCCCAAACCTGGAGCGGCACGTGAACAATGTGCATCACCACTACGGCCTGCCCTGCGTCGTGGCGGTCAATCATTTCAGCTTCGACACCGAGGCCGAGTTCAAGCTGCTGCAGTCCAAGCTTTCGCACCTGCAGGTGCCGGTGATCTCGGCCCGGCACTGGGCCGAGGGCGGCGCCGGAGCCGAATCGGTTGCGCGCGCGGTGGTCGAACTCGCCGAGCGGCGGCAGGCGGAGTTTCGTTTTGTCTACGACGACGCACTGCCGTTGTGGGAGAAGATGAAGGCGATCGCGACAAAGATCTACGGCGCCGGCGAGATCACCGCCGACAGCAAGGTGCGCAGGGAGATCAAGCAGCTGCAGGAGAGCGGTTACGGACACTACCCAGTGTGCGTCGCCAAGACCCAATACTCGTTCTCGACCGACGCGCAGCTGCGGGGCGCCCCGTCCGGCCACGCCGTCAACATCCGCGAGGTTCGGCTCGCGGCGGGCGCCGAGTTTGTCGTCATGGTGTGCGGCGACGTCATGACCATGCCGGGTCTGCCGAAAGCGCCCTCGTCGGACCACATCGATATCGACGAAAAAGGCCGCATCGTCGGGCTGTTCTAGTAGTCGTCAGCGCGATACTGTTGCAGGGACGTCGCGGCGGTCATTCTGGCGGCAGCGCAATCTATCCAATAGCAGGATGCCGGTCGGGTGCTGCCGCGCGACCGGCATGAAATCCGCACGCTAATCGAATTCGTCCCGGCGTGCTACGAGGTCGTCCCAAGGTGTTGATTATTTTCCCCTCTATTGTGTTTTGCTTGGTGGGGACTCGTGCCGCCGAGATTCGCGGCGTTCCTTGCATCGTGTCAGTGCATGATGTTTCGGGTCATCGGCGGTGCTGGTAGAGTAGCGGTCGCGTCAGCCAACGGGGGAGCCTTTATGAGCACGGCGAACGGCTATCGAGTATTTGCCGCCTTTGCGGTTGTTTTGGCCTTATCGGGATGCGACATCTCGGTCGACGGGGATGGCTCCACCAAGGTCAACGGTTCCGTTCATATACCTGCCGGCAAGGCTGCCGAAGAAGCCAGGACCGTCAACGGATCGATTCATGTCGACGATAATGCTGCGGTCACCTCCGCGGCGACTGTCAACGGCAGCGTTCGATTGGGCGCGCACGCGACGGCAACCTCGATGAAAACTGTGAATGGCGCGATTACGCTTGGCGAGGGCGCTCACGTTTCCGGCAGCGCCGGGTCGGTAAATGGCGAGCTCACGCTCGCTAACGGCGCCGAAATTGCCGGCTCCCTGGTCAACGTTAACGGCAAAATCAGCCTGAGTTCGGCGCACGTAGGCGGCGGCATCAAGACCGTCAACGGCAACCTCAGCATCATGGGTAGCTCGCATGTAGAGGGCGGTATCTTGGTTGAAAAACCGAACAGCGTCTTGTTCAACAGCGAAGATCCTGTGATTGTCATCGGGCCGGGTGCGGTCGTTCAGGGTGATCTGCGATTTGAGCGCCGCGTAAAACTGTACGTGAGCGACAAGGCAACGATTGGAACTGTGACGGGCGCTACGCCGATCATGTTCAGCGGCGATAATCCACCGAATTGAAATAAAGGAAGGACACATCATGTTAAACCCGAGCATTCGCTCGCTTATCGTCGTCGCCGCCATCACCGCGATGGGATATGCGACTTCGTCCACGGCTGCCGATGCCGCTCTATCCGCTGCGGTCGCGAGCCCCGCGCGGCCCGCCGGCGCGGTAGCACGCGACAAGGCGCGCCATCCGGCCGAAGAATTGGCTTTTTTTGGGATCAGTCAAAAAATGAACGTGGTGGAAATATGGCCGGGCGGCGGATATTGGACCGACATACTCGGTCCTTATCTGGCGCCCAGCGGCCACTACACTGTCGCATTGCCGCCATCGGGCGGCGAGGAAGGTTCCAGTGCCGCTCGCTTTCGCACGCGAATCGCTGCAGAGAAGGGCAGGCTCGGCACCATTCACGAAACGACCCTGGGCGCCGGTCAGTTTGAGATCGCGCCGCCGGGTTCGGCTGACCTGGTGCTCACATTTCGAAATCTGCACAACTGGATAAATGACGGCTATGCCGATCAGGCGCTGGCAGCGTGCTTCACTGCTTTGAAACCCGGCGGCATCCTCGGAATTGAAGAGCACCGCGGCCGCAACGACATCCCCCAAGATCCGAAAGCCGAGAGTGGTTACGTTCGCCAAGACTACGCCATCGCCATGGCCAAGAAGGCCGGATTCGTGCTGGTAGCATCCTCAGAAATCAACGCCAATCCCCGCGACACGAAGGACTGGCCCAAGGGCGTTTGGACCCTGCCTCCCACTTTGGCAATGGGTGATAAAGATCGCGACAAGTACATCGCCATCGGCGAAGGCGACAACTTCGTTCTCAAATTCCAAAAGCCGCGCTGAAGCGAGCGACCGATTGGGGGAACCACCCCAATCGGTCCTTCCTTGCGAGAGAGCTGATTCTCGCAGCGTGCCGGTGGCGCAATCGGCCCAAAGCTCTTGAAGTTGCCGTGGATTGCCCCCAGGTTTGGGGTTTCGAGCCATACCAATTCATGCGTCGCCTCTTTCTACACCCCTTTTGGCTGTTCCTTTCGCTGCCGGGATATGTCGGCTGGCGGTTATTGTCAGGCATGGAGATTGGTCCGGTGGGGGTCACTGTCGGCATTCTGTTGCTCATCAGTTGCTGCCTGCTCATACCGCTCTCCATGCGAACTCGGGCGCTGCAGAATCGAAAATTGGCCGACCGGTTCGCATGGGTCGGCTTGACGGCGATGGGCTTTTTCTCCTCGCTGTTTGTACTGACCCTGTTGCGCGATGTCGTGCTTCTAGGCACTCATCTTTTCTTGTCGAACGGGCAAGCTCAACTCTGGGCCAAGCCGAGCGCTCAACTGACGCTATGTCTCGCGCTGTTTATCAGCCTGGTGGGACTGGTGATTGCGCGGCGCCGGCCCGGCATTGTTGAAGTAAGGATTCCGGTGGTCGATTTACCGCAAGCCTTACATGGATTCTCGATCGCCCAAATCAGCGACGTGCACGTGGGCCCAACGATCAAGCGCGGTTTCGTCGAGGGAGTCGTCCGACGAGTGAATGATTTGAAAGCCGATTTGATCGCGGTAACCGGCGATCTTGTGGACGGTTCCGTGCCGCAATTAACCGCGCATACCGCGCCCTTGGCCGGATTGATCGCGAGGCACGGCGCTTACTTTGTCACTGGCAACCACGAGTACTACTCCGGCGAACGGGCTTGGACCGAGGAAATACGCCGACTGGGCATGCGGGTTCTCAAGAATGAGCACGTGGTACTCAAGCACGACGGCGCGTCCCTGGTGCTAGCCGGCGTGACCGATATCAGCGCGCACCATTTCGATCCGGCGCAACGCAGCGACCCGGCGGCAGCATTGCTCGGCGCTCCCATCAATGCCGGCGCGAAAATCTTGCTGGCACATCAGCCGAGTTCGGCAATAGCCGCCGCGAACGCCGGCTTTGATGTGCAACTCTCCGGACACACGCATGGAGGCCAGTTCTGGCCTTGGAATCTGTTCGTGCATTTTTTCCAGCCCTTTTCCGGTGGCCTGCATCGATTGAAGAATTTGTGGATTTACGTAAGCCGAGGCACCGGATATTGGGGTCCACCCAATCGCTTCGGCGTACCTTCGGAAATTACACGGATTCGTTTGGTGCCCGCGACCCCTTGAGTGGTGCTCCGTGTGTGGGCGCGTGTGGGTGTTTCCAGGCACTGTTCACCACAGTGTAGAACGGCCGGCACCTCAGCCGGGCGGGCCATCGGGCATTAGCCCAGAGCGTGACCGACCGCGTTGACGTAGATCGCGTAGATCGACGTGCTGCCGCACATGAAAAGTCGATTGCGTTTCGTGCCGCCAAAACACAAGTTCGCGACGACTTCCGGTGTATGCAGGATCGCCAGCAACGAACCGTCGGGGTGATGTACCCGAACCCCATTCGTGTCCACTCCGCCCCACCCCCAGCTACACCAGACATTACCGTCTGTGTCGCAGCGCACACCATCAGTCGTGCCCGGGGCGAAATCGGCAAAAACTCTGGGCTTGGATAGCGTATTGCCGTTGACGTCGAACACGATGATGTTGGCAGGATAGTCCGGTCCATCGGTGACGCCGGTGTCAACGACGTACACTCTTTTGAAGTCCGGCGAGAAGCATATCCCGTTCGGACGCCGCATCGGTCCTTCCGCGGCGATCGTCACCTTGCCTGAAGGATCGATACGATAGACGCGTGTCGGCAACTCGAATGCAGCCTTGTGTCCGATGTAAGGCCCCATGATGCCGTAGCCTGGATCCGTAAAATAGATCGAGCCGTCGCGGTGCACCGCGCAATCGTTCGGCGAATTAAGGCGCTTGCCGTCGTAGCGATCACAGAGAACCGTCCACGTGCCGTCATACTCGCGACGGCGCACCTGGCGGGTATCCTGCTCCATCGCTATCAGCCGGCCTTGATTGTCGCGTGTATGTCCGTTCGCATAGCCGGACTCGGTCTCGAATACGCTGACGTGGCCGTCGTCCTCACACCAGCGCAACACGCGGTGGTTCGGAATGTCACTCCACAGGAGGCAACCCCAGTCGCCCATCCACACCGGGCCTTCCGACCAGAGGGCACCCTCGTTTCCGCCGCCATGCCAGATGCGCTGCAGAGGCGTCTCAAATTGCCTTCCGGTAAAACGCCGGTCCTTCACCTCCCACGCAGGGTCAGGGAAAGTAACGGGTTCGCTGCCGGTCCAATCTCGGTCGCGCGCAAACTTGTCTGTCCCGGACAATGCTGAACTCATGGGCGCGACAGCTGCCGCAGTTGTTACGGCGGCTGATAAAAACGTGCGGCGGCTCATTTCCGACAGTTGCACTCCGCTGGATTCGGCGGCTGCGAGATTGGTTCCTGGTATCTTCATAATCTTTTATTACTTTCGATGAGGCAGAAGCCGTGTCCGAATGGATCACAGCAGAAGGCAACCGAGGGACGGCCCGGCACCTCAAACAGATGCTCCTGCGTTGCACCCGCACCGATTGCTCGCTCTAGGGCGGACCTGAATTCGTCGACGTGAAAGTCGATATGAACAGGTGTCCAGTGGCGGTCGTAGTGGCGCGTGGCTCCGGGGGCGGGGCAAGGGGTGGTGCCGGCACCCTTTGCGAGCAGGAGTAGTTTCGCACCCTCGGCGTGAATTACAGCCACTCCGGGATAAGGCTCAGAGACTTTCTCAAACCCGAACGCCTCACCATAGAAGCGAATTCCTTCCTCCAGGCTCGGGACGTCGACGCTGACGGAAATTGAAATCACGGTGTCCTCCATCGTCCTATTCGGCTGCCGAACTTCTACAAGGGCATGAGCGGCCTTCTGAGGAAATGCTCGGCGCACCGGCCCTCAGGGGCTTTTTGCCTTTGCGTAAGACGGGGCGCTGGCTGGTATCCTTTGGGAAGCCCTGAGAATCGCCTAGGAGCTTGACCAGCCGCGTCTCGCATTCGGAAAACGAGTACCCGCGCCGTTGCGAGATCATGAAGCTGAGGGAGCGCATGTGCCATGCGCGCCGTTGAAGTTCGACGAGGGTTCCATTCGCGAGGTCTTCCGCAACCATATGACGCGGCATGTGCCCCCAGCACAGGCTTCCCCTGAGCAGATCGTGCTTCGCGCCGAGGTCATTCACCCGCCACTGGCGTTCGCCGACGACCCCCTGTTGTGTCTTTTCCGCATCGGGCTGATTGTCGGTTACAACGAGCTGGATGTGCCGGCCAAATTCCTCCCGCGGGATCGGCCCCGCGATTGCGGCCAGCGGGTGCGATGGCGCGCAGACGGTGACCATTTGCTCGTCACATAAATGCTGCCTTTCTAGGGTACCCGGGCTCAGCTCCGGCACGTCCGTGATCGTCACCGCCAATGCGCAGGTGCCTTCGAGAACCAAACGCTCGCCGCCCTGCATGGTCGTTATGCGCAGATTGATTGCAACCGTCGGAAAGTCCGCCTGCAGGCTGCGCAGGCATTCAATCAGGTGCGCGCGCGGAAAATAGGTATCTACAGCAATCGAGACTTGCGGTACCCCGGCTTCAGCAATCGAAACCGCGCGCGTCTTCATTTCCTCGGTGCGTGAGATTACCGCACGTGCATCAGGTAGGAGGCTACGGCCCGCGGCCGTAAGCGTCGCTTTGCGCGTGTGGCGCTCGAACAGCTGCACATCAAAGGCACTCTCAAGTGCCTTGATCGCGTGACTGATCGCCGACTGTGCGCGGTTCAGCTCCCGCGCAGCCCCGGAAAAGCTTCCTTGGTCACACACGGCAACGAAGGCCCGAAGTTGATTGATGGTGACGTTATCGAGCATAGCCATCTAAAGAGTAGATGATACATATCAATTTTTAGTCAATTGTCTTCATGAGTCAAGACCCCAGATACAGGGTTGTACTGAAGCCAACGAAGGATGCAGACATGAACAGACTGAATGGAAAGACCGCCGTGATCACCGGCGGCGCTACGGGCATCGGCCGCGCCGCGGCAAAGCGCTTCATCGAGGAGGGTGCCTTCGTCTTCATCTTCGGCCGCCGGCAGAGAGAACTCGACACCGCTGTGGCTGAGCTCGGGCCCAATGCCCGCGCGGTGAAGGGCTCGGTCTCGGATGAGGCCGACCTCGACCGACTCTACGCGGCGGTGAAGAAGGAGCGCGGGACCCTCGACATCGTTTTCGCCAATGCCGGGGTGGGAAGCCAGCTTAAGCTCGGCGAGATCACCGCCAAGCACATCGACGAAACCTTCGATGTCAATGTGAAGGGTGCGATCTTCACGGTCCAGAAGGCGCTGCCACTGATGGGCAAGGGTGGTTCCATCATCCTGACCGGGTCGAGCGCCGGCACTACGGGCGCCCCGGCGTTCACCGCCTACAGCGCAAGCAAGGCGGCCGTGCGCAACCTTGCGCGGACGTGGGCGGAGGACCTGAAGGGCACCGGGATCCGGGTCAACGTGCTGACGCCCGGGGCGGTGGCGACAGAACTCGCGGCGACAGCGCTGGGCGAGGAAGGCCTGAAGGCCTACGGCGCGATGACTGCGCTCCAGCGCATGGGTGATCCGGCGGAGCTCGGGGCGGCGGCTGCTTTCCTCGCGTCGGACGACAGCAGCTTCATGACCGCCAGCGAGGTCGCTGTTGACGGCGGCCTTGCGCAACTCTGATCCCGGCACGGTCCCGTGCTTCTCAAACTTTTAAAACGAAGACAACACAGAACGAAGGACAAAAGATCATGAAAAAACTGGAAGGTAAGGTCGCAGTCATCACCGGCGGAAGCAGCGGAATTGGCTTGGCCACAGCCAAGCGCTTCGTGGACGAAGGCGCCCACGTCGTGATCACAGGGCGACGAGAGAAAGAGCTGAAGGAGGCCGCAGCCTCGATCAAGACAAACGTTACGACGGTGGTGAGCGACGTGTCGCGCTTGGAAGATCTGGACCGGCTCTATGCCGTCGTGAAAGAGAAACATGGTCACATCGACATTCTCTTCGCGAACGCGGGCGCGGGAACAATCGCTCCGCTCGCGGCGGCTACTGAGGCCCATTTTGACCAGACCTTCGACGTGAACGTAAAGGGAGTGTTCTTTACGGTGCAGAAGGCCCTTCCCCTCCTCAAAGATGGCGGCTCGATCATCCTGACCTCTTCAGTCTCGAACGTGCTCGGGCTCCCAGGTTTTACTGCCTACGCCGCGAGTAAGGCGGCTGTGCGCAACTTCGCGCGCGGCTGGACTCTGGAATTGAAAGACCGCAAGATCCGCGTGAATTGTATGAGCCCCGGAGCAATCGATACCCCGGCCTTGGCGACGACGGCGGGCCTTACCGCTGAACAGGTCGAGCAAGCGGTCGCACAATTCACCACGCAGATCCCAATGGGTCGCAGAGGCAAGCCAGAGGAAATCGCGGCTGCCGTCACGTTCCTCGCCTCCGATGAGAGTTCTTACATCACCGGAGTAGATCTCGCCGTCGATGGAGGCATGGCGCAGGTCTGACCCCGTCGCGGTTCCGTGACGGGCTTTCCAACCCGCCTAACCATTGAGTAGATCGGACACGATCCGATCCTAAGAATGGAGAATTTTTTATGAGCACAAAAGAGAATGTTCAGATTGTGAAAGATTTCTTTGCAGCCATAGGTGCCTACAATAAACAAGATCTGCTCGCGCTAGTTGCCGCAGATATTGAGTGGATCATTCCTGGCGAGGGCTGGCCGCTGGCCGGCACGCACCGCGGGCACGCCGAAATGGCGGCTGTGCTTCAGAAGGCGTCCGAAGAGATAGAAACGACATACCCAACGCCCCCCGAATTCGTGGCGCAGGGAGACCGGGTTCTGGTCGTCGGCGTCGCTACGGGAAAAATCAAAGCCACGAATAAGCCGTTCAAGGACGATTGGGTCTTCGACATTACCGTTAGAAATGGCAAGCTGACGAAGATCCGGGAGTATATCGACACGCAATCCCTCGCGCGGGCCTCGCAGATGGGCCCGTCCGGGCTGGCGTAGCGCTGGCCATCTGCGGCCACGGGTAGGGGCAGACGGTGTATCAGCCGTGGATCGCCCCCTCGCACGCCATACGCTCATCGAATTCCCAGCCATTAAGGAGATCGCGATGTACGACCAATCCAAGCTATCCGAGTTGATCCGGTTCGCACGAGTCGATGCGGGCTCCACCGTCATCGACGTTTACCCAGGCGACGGCGCCTGGACGCGTCTCTTCTCCGACATCGTGGGACCCGAAGGACGGGTCTACAGCTTCGTGCCGGCCGAAGTCGCCCACTTCAAGAACGATCCGGTCGGCCGCATGCGGACGCTTGCGAAGGAGCCGGGCCGAGAGAACGTCGAAGCCGTCTCGGCGGACCTCGTGGCGATGCCGGAGGCCACGCAACCGGCGGATGTTCTATGGCTGCACCTGTTCTACCACGATCTCCACACCGCGCTGATCCAGGCCAGGGGCGCGACAGCGGCTCACTTCAACCGAGCTGTCTACGAGCGGCTGAAGCCCGGTGGGTCCTACGTTATCGTAGACCACGCCGCAGCCGTCGGGGCGGGCACGAGCGACGCTCAGTCGCTGCATCGGATCGAGCCTGCATCGGTTCGCGGGGAGGTGGAGGCGGCCGGCTTCGTACTCGATGCGGAAAGCACCATGCTCGCGAACAAGGACGATTCGCACTCGATCAAGGTGTTCGATCCCTCGATCAAGGGCGAGACCGATCGGTTCGCCTATCGGTTCGTGAAGTCCTGACAGGTGCGGGTGAGCGCGCCTGGAGTGATGCGTAAGCTTTAACTCAGTCCACGAATTAAGTAGCGCCGATTCACGCAATCAAAAAAAATCGATGCAAAAAAAGACCCTCTGCGCGCGTTGCATTTCTGAATTCTCGTGCTGCAATTTCCGCGGTAAATACGGCGACGAATCGCGCGAGATTGATCGTGATTCGTCCCCTCAAATCCCCAGAATTTGGCAGTAGGCTGGCAGTAGTGAAAGACCTGAGTGACTCAAGTCTCAGAAACGCTTCAAAAATTAAGTGGCGGAGAGGGTGGGATAGACTCGGGCCATCCTGGCCCTCGCCCTGCGGGCGCGCTGCGCGCGTCCAAAATCATTCCTGGCGATTTTGTCGAACCCAGTTGGTTCGTCCACACATCGCACACCACCAAATAAAAAGGGCCTGAAAAAAACAGGCCCTTTTTATTTGGCGGAGAGGGTGGGATTCGAACGAACACGTGCAAGCGATAGAGATCAATAACTTACGGGTTTTGCAAGGTCATCCAATCCCCTCAACACCCCCTCGCCCCCCATTTCTGCCAGTAGATTCTGCCAGTAGACGAAGATCCCACGCGAGTGCCGAGACTCGCCCCGCGGTACGGTTGGGCCCAAATAGCATCCTTGTGCATCGGATGATGCATGCCCGCCGAAAATCGAAAAGCTCCAGTCGCCTTGCCTGAATTTTAAGATAGCGACTTCGGCCGAGTGATCCGCCCCTGTTCGCTCGCATCCAAGAGCATGGCGCAGTCGAGTTCCTTCGTCAGGGATCCGATTTCCGCACGACGGCCAGGCGCCAGAGGTGCCGCGATCATTGATCCTGCGGATGTTCCTGGTACGGTAGGTAGCGACACATCCTTCGGCATTGATTCCAACGCGCCGACGTGCGCGATATCTCGCACGCCGCAGCCCTGCAATACCAAGATTCGGCGCAGGGTCATAGGATCGTGTTTAAGTCAAAACATTTTCCTGTGCCGTCCATGTTTTCTCTGCCACAAACAAACTGGCTGCTGCATATACTGGAATTGAGACGGTGGCTGTACACCATGGCGACCGTCTATTGCGCATCCAGGCCGAAGCGGCCTCGACACAATATCTTGTGTCTGCAACTATCCTCTCAGCGCCGACCGAAATAAAATCCTAACACTATGATTACAATCGAATTATAAGCGACCTTGACTGGCACCGGTCAGCTGGCTACGCTCCGAGCCACTCACAACATGTAGTATGCAACCTATTTCCCCTATTTTGTCAGTTTGTGGCCGCGCGGAGACCTTGAATCCGACGCTCCGCAGGCCGAGTAATACAAGTCCGA
>Ga0210402_10002115_pt1 | contig 19629 bp, 26 predicted proteins | sample IncBWC7MmetaG_FD_161055 | JGI IMG/M metagenome (GOLD analysis project Ga0210402, IMG submission 161055) | Forest soil microbial communities from Barre Woods Harvard Forest LTER site, Petersham, Massachusetts, United States - Inc-BW-C-7-M | ecosystem: Environmental > Terrestrial > Soil >... | reverse complement strand
CGGCACAGTCGCGAAAGTGAGAAAGAGAGACGTACCTTCTGCCCAGCAGAACACTGAGAAGTAATTGTAGACATGATGGAGCAGCATCTGTGCGCCCATCCACTCATCCCAGGCTATGCTCACCCAAGTCCCGTGGGCATACGTGAATGGGCGGTGCGGCAGATGTATGAGTTTTGCCATAAACATGACCTTTGGGAGGCTTGGGCCTATTTATGGGAGAATTGATATCGGCCTGGGCGGTGGGAACTGTGGGCACGCACAGTGCATGCAGAAATACCTGTGCTGAAGACGACAATGATCCTTGAGAGTCAGCAAGTGGAGTTCTTCAAACGGCATCACTCACATTTGACCCTGACCTCCTCTCCCATAGCTGGCGCTGAATAAAAAAGGACTTCCTCCACCATTTCCATATGCCCCGTGTTGATTTGTTGGTGTGGATCCTTATCGTGAAGCTGGCACCAACATATTATCGAAAATTGGACTTGATGTTGAACAACGTTGGCCGATATCGAGAGCTACCGTCGTGGTGGAAGCAATTCAAACACGATTGGAAAAAGGCGGTGAAGACATTAATAACCACCCCACTAAACCCGAAGTACAGACCTAACCCACATAAATGGGTCTGCACTTGTCCCCAGTTCCACAAAAGCTGATTTCTGATCTGCAAGCATCTCGTGCAATCAGTACACCCAGTACACCCTAGTCTCTCCTAGACAGACACATCAGAAACTTTGTACCTTGTTTCTGAAGTCTGTTGTTTACCGAGTGTTGTTTACCGTAGGTTGCACTGTTATGTAAAGTCCCAAAATGGACACTAATTACCAGACACGTATCTCGTCAAAAAGAGGAAGTCAACGCGACTTCAGCATGGCTCTTGAGCTTAAAGTACATTTTGTTCATAGGAAAGTGTTTTCGATGACAATTACAATACATAGTAGGGCAGAGTGAGGTGGAATGAAGGTCGTGAGGCTTGCTAGAGGCCAAACACTTACCAAACAAAGGACAACAGTCGGGCAACAGCTAGAGGCAGGCAATGTTTGAGTGATATGGATACATTTGTAGATTTTTAACTCGCGTAGTTTACAGCATTTAGCTCAAGTTAGGTTATGCCAGTGATACTTGAGCGATAAATTGAAGCTATGCTGGTTATAACCTGCAAATATTACTGCATGGGTCGGAGCTTGAATCTCACTTTATGTAATAGTGCAACCCTACGGTAATCGCCCCGTGGTAAACACAGGAACCCAGTATTTTTCTTAGAGGTAAAACGGCAACGTACCACACCCTTCTGGGTTCATGCTTCTCTAGTTCCGCTCAATTCAGCTCCCGATGCAGCTCCTGATACACCTGCCCACAATACTTTGGCAGCTGAGGTCCAACAAAACAATGATGGTGAATCCGACAATGGCAATGACTCAGATAACGAGCCTGTGATACTGGAATGGACATCAACAACCGTGCAACATTTCGTGAAAATTTCACGAACCACATACAGACCATCCAAAACTTCTGCGACGGCCTCGAATACCAAATCCAATTCAACGATCATAGGATGTTGGATATCCTGGAGCGGGACAAAATCTTTGTCTTTCCAAATTAAGGTCTGAGAATTTTTGAGAAATGAAGTCGTCCAAATTGGGAGAATATTTTTCCCATGCACCTTAAATTTAAACGGCGATCTAAAAGGAAGGGGATGAGGCAAAATTGTGGCATGCTTAGGCCACATGGTTGGCCACATGGCCGCCATGTGGTGTCTGTTTTTAGAAACAATCCTCCCCTTAGTGAGTTCAAATTTAAACTCCGCACGCAAAGCGTGCCGGTGACTAAACGTCACCTGTTGGCTGAGTCTGAATATGTGAGAATGGCGCCGCGCAGTGGCAGGGGGGTCTGTGGGGGTCTCCCCCGCATAACTGAGCTGAATTTAACTTTTATCTGACATGTATTATGAAAATTAAAGCAAGTGTACAAATGTATTGGAATTCAGCCAGCTGTGGATCTGGGTGCTGAGCACAAACTCTGCGCGTGCCAAGTGACTAAACGTGACAATGTCACCTGTTAGCTGAGTCTGAATACATGAGAATGGTGCCGCGCAGCGGCAGGGGGGTCTGTGGGGGTCTCCCCCGCATAACTGAGCTGAAATTAAACATTTATCTGACATGTGACCTACCGACATAAGCAAATTGAGATGAAATAAAATAAAATAAAACATAATTAAGCAATAAATATTGAACAAATTAGAGCAGGTAAAATGTACTTATTCATGGGTAATCTATAATTGAATAGGAATAGATAATTGCAATTGGATTGAGGCAGAGGTCTGGGGGCGGAGCCCCCAGCTAAATTCAGACCCGTTGTGCTAAGGTGCTGATTGAAAAGAAAAGAATTTTATATAATATTAATAATGAAAGGATATATTAGAATTAAATTAAGTGTGTAAATGTATTGGGATTAAGCTAGGGGTCCGCCCCCAGCTAGCTGTGGACCCGGCGGGGCTAAGGTGCCGAGCGCAGCGAGTGCACCGTGGCAACGCCACGGGTCCTTAAGCTAGTCTGTAGTACATACTTGTGGAACCTGAACGTTAGCTTTCTACCCAACTTACATCACAAGAGCCTGCATCGTCATAAAAAATCAACCCCCCACATCGCTCTCGACCTTTCGTCCCGAAACCATTCCTGCTAGTGACAGACAAGTTGAAGCCTTGACTGTTGATACCGGCACACTTCAGCATTCTGCGAGTGAAAGCACTACCGCCTTAGTCTCCACTTTCATGGATGAGCAAAGTTCCTCTGATGACTCGAGTGATTCTTCTGATGTGAGCTCATTCCATCGGTTGTCACTGATAATTGCACTTGAAACTCTTCCAGCATGATACAGACACTTCTCCTGATCAGGGCGGCACTGCAGTGCATGCCCAAATATCTACCCTCATTGATGTACAAAATATCTACCTCGCCATGGAAGTTTTAGCCTTTCACGACTACAAATGCAGTAGTCAACAGTTTGCGACAACGAGAGCAATTGTTGACAAGATTGAAAGGGAAACTCAAGAATTGCAGGATTCTGCATCTTGGGCTGGAGATGAATCTTCGTTCGATGACCTCAGGCGAAGTCGACGACGCGTATTCTGCTCCACTCCTCTCTTTCATATGGTACACCCTCTTCTCCAAGAATACTGCGCAGCGATAGATCGGATGTCGGAGTCCAAGCTGTCCAGTAGCGGTGAACAATTGGCTGCAAGTGACCAGTCATAGTGGCATGTAAAGTTTTACCTTTGTACTTCGATTGAATCTCAAGTGCCAATTACAGGGACCCATTATTTTGCCTGCCACTGCTGTTGTAAACAAGTCTATAACATATCACATGGTTGACATATATATGCGTGAGGTTTTTGCATGTTATAAGGACGGAGTCTTATGTAAATAGCCATCCTCTACGTTTTCCGGACTCTGTTGTATGCCTTCTAAAATTATAGCCCTTATAAACAAAAGTGATACAGTTGACATTCTCATAATGCGTAGCACCCGGACCAACCCTTAGCCCATGCATAATGGGATTTATGCAAGATGGAATGTGTCACTTTTTGTGACATTTGTGACCAAGCAGTATGTGTGACATAAATTCAACATAAATTCCAAACTATGTACATTGAATTATGATGCTTGGTGCCAGTAGCTTTCTAGGCCTGAGTTTCCATGTTGACATGATGATTCCTGAGAATATCCATGAGTCAAATGCACTTTTTCATTATCAAAGTGATAGAGTTGAATCACGTGATTTTGGGTTTACGAGTTGAGTTCACATCTGAGAGTGAGGATGACTGACTAGGGGTGCACTTGATAGTCTATATTCATTCCTATATGTACCATATATTAATATTTTGGGATGATTTTGTAAAAATTAGTAGTGTGTCACCTCCATGTATCCATGTGTTCCCTCTGACAACAGCTTCTACTAATGCATATTTGGGTCTCCAGGGCTATGCATTATTCATTATGCAATATGCATGCCATCTCCCTGTGTCCCATGTTGGTTCCAGCACAAAGTCCATGCATTAAGAGAATTATGCATTATGATATTATGTATTATGAGAATGTCAACTGTATTAGACTTCAAAACGAACAACATCTGAGAACATGTCGAGTTAAGGCCTAAGGTCCCTGAAATAAACAAATAAACAACACCACAGTGGGAGTTTCCGTCGGAAACTCCCGACCGCAGAGCCTCACGTTGCCACTGTTTGGCAATGCCTTCCCTTTCTCTCTTCGTCTGCAACCACTACTACCTCGCTGTCGCAACCACAACTCGTAAGTCTCTCACTCTGCCATCGAACATTAGAATACAAAAAAGCATTACAAACTTAGTTTATGACTGCCGTCTCCACGTAAGACTAAGAAATAGACCAAGAAAATGAATAAAATTGAGTGAAAAATATGATTAACAAATTTTTCGTTAAACTAACTACATGTCTTCTGAACGCCCCAGAGAGGTCATCGACATTGATGCCGAAATCGCACGAAAAGGGTATTTGTGGTTCATAGATGTTGAAGGTGATGTGGATGACAGCGAAGAGAGTTCGGAAGGTGATGGCGTAATTGGTATGTCCTGCATGCAGCTGTGCTTCGTTCAACAGACTGGACTGGATTGACAAAATTGCATAGAGCTCATCGACAACGACGATGTCGAGCTCAAAACCAACCAAGCCATAGGTCAGTACCAATGGAGTGACCCTGCCAGACGATGTCGAGTGGCTGCAAAAGATGGCTAAGGAAATCCGAAACTGATACAGAAGTCTCCACGCTGTGGCAAAGACCACCCTCGATCCTGCCAGGCACGATCCGGGAACATGCCTGCCGCCTGCTGAAGGAGACCCCGGTGTCTGGCATGTCAGAGTTAAGGTACATATTTTCCAATGTCCTAGTTTGTTTTGGGCCGTTCATTCTTGTCATCAGGAAGGGTATGAACGTGACATTGTAATGGCCATTTTTGAGAGGGCGTCAGTGACTAGAGTTGGAGTTCTTGCAGTCTTTTCACGGGATTTTGTGAAAGGCTTCATTTACATGGAGGCCCATTCTCTTGCCGATGTACATGAGACATTGCTTGACCTCAAGGGGATCAAGTATTCACCGCAGAAGACGCTCCAGGTTGATTTTGTTCCAATTGTAGACCGTATCGCGCTGCTCGAGATGAACAGCCCTCCAATAACGATCGCCCGGGGATCTTGGGTCTGAATAAAGGGAAGAGGTCGTTACAGACATGACTTGGGTCTGGTAGAGGATGTCAGTGAAGGGTTAGGTTCTGCTGGCGTCGCTTTGGTGCCTCGGATTCTGTTGAACAGGAAGTGTGACAGGAAAAGACGTGCAAAGCCGGCGCTGTTTGATGCTGAGGCCATGAAGGATCGTTACGGTGCTACTACCGTTCAAAAGCGAAATCTTGCTTGGCTTTTCGAGGGCTGCATATACGTGGATGGGTTGCTATGCTGAGACTATCCTCTTCACCAGCTGTCTGGCTGCCGCGTCAATGCAGCGCAAGATGAACTCGACTTGTTTTGTCAAACGCGCATCGAATGGATCGTCGAGGCTACTGACTCAATGATGGTCCCACTACACCTTTCGGATAGGATTCAAGTAGTTGCTGGTTCTCATCGGGGACTTTGGGGATATGTGTCTGACACACAGGATGATGGCACGGTCACGTTTGCTTCTGATGCTGAAACGCCCCTTTTACAGGTGCTTGTGCAGGAAGTCTGGAAACTTTTCCATCTGGGAGACTCCATACAAGCACTATACGGTGAGCATCGGGGGGCAGAGGGGTTCATTGTGGGAATGGGCAAACTTTCTGCAATTATCTATACACCCAACGTGAAATACTCTAATACGTATACACAGCATCAGCATCCTGGTAATGAGGTTCGTTCTGACTTGTATATATTAGTATCTATGGTAACAATGTTTTCTTTGCATAGATACAGGTGAATTAAAACATATTGATTGGAAGTCCACACCGGAGAAACTATGGGGAATCACTTCGCTCACTGGGATGAATAAAGCGATTCTACCTCACTCAAGTACATCTGGACGAGATGGTATCCACAAAAAAATGTACACGGGAGACATGTATAAAGGTATGGAGGTTTCCATACATGAAGGTGACGCGAAAATGCACTCTGGCGTCATTCGTGGAACACGTTCAAAAGAAGGTAGGGTGATCGTCGATGTCCTAACTTCGACTCGGACTATCAACACGGTAGTTGCATTGGACATCCTGTCTGTCAGGGAACTACAGTAATGTATTTGTGACTAGTATCTCATATTTCTCACTAACCCGCAATTTTCAGCACGGGACTACCATTGGAAAAGGCACGATGGTTACCCAAAAGCGCCTTACGCCCATTCCACCAACATCCAGGGCCTGAGCTCTCACTTACGCCATCCACTCCAATACACCAACCTGAGGGAACACTGAGCCCAGCGTGGGATCCTGCTTCAAAAACACCGGGTCGGTCTGCCCAACCTGATGAAGACGTATATGGAAATCGGTCATAAAAAGTGTCATTTTCACCCAAAATCTTCACCCACTATCCGAGTGATAATATTCAAAATCAGGTTACTTTCACTAACTTTTGGGGTTATAATTCCTCGTTACATGGGTGATCTACCGAGTGATTATCACCCTCACCAGAGTCCATAGTGTTAACACAGCAGTACAGGAAAAGTCATTCAAGTTGTTTACAGACTCGGAACTTGTTTGTATACCGGAGCAGTCCTACCAATTACGGGAAGAAGGGTGTCGCCATCTGAAAGAAATACAGAGAAGGAAAGAGGAAGGTCGGAGAATCACATAGAACAATCTTCACCACCAGATACTGAAGAATCGTCCTCACTACTTGTATCATCGCCGGATGTATCAGAATACGTCGACGAGTCACTAGGCGGTGACAAACTTGTATGGCAGACTGTGCATCTGTTCTGTGATTGTTCATGGGAACAATCTGCAAAGCAATTAGCAGACAAACGCCAGAAACTAAAGTATATCACCCTTTTGCTGCTCTGTAAGGGAGGCCTGGAATCCATTCGCTCGCTTAATGGCTTGTATGTAAAGCGTCACCTCCAAGCACGCCGCAGTTTGCCCTCGAGAAGCAGACACTGCAGTGGAGAATTCGTGTGGGCATACACCATCTGGTGAGGATGTTTCTCCTTCATCAGTGTCTTGTCAAGCAGTTGCAAATGCTGCTCCATTATATGTTCTTTCCACTGCGCCCTGAGAAGGATGTTCATATGGTCTGCGGGAGTCCACCTTGTTAGAGTGTGAGGCAAAACAATGGTAGCCTATAAGGAAAACAATCAAGGGTTAAGTGGCATAGTCAATGTATTAAAGGACGAGATCAAAAGTCAGCAAATCGAATGTGGCGCGCCATGGGTCGAACTGCCACTTCGATGACCGGGGAAAGAGAAAGAGTATGGGCTGATGGGATGACACAGACTGCAACAATAATTCTTCATGCCTGTGTTCCAAGGCAGAAGGAGAGAGATAGGGACATGACTCTTGGGTTGGGTTCAAGGTGAGGCTGCCAGTGCCAGTGAGTCGCAATTGATTACTCCGCACACAATGAATTCAGTCACACTTTATTATATATAATATTAATGACCTATGTTATTGACGCAAGTTTTTTCCCATAATGTCCATTTTACCAAATTTTTTACATTCTAGGCAAACTTATTTGAAGAATTTTTTTGAATCCTGTTTATTAACCTTTGGGGCGCATGCTGGTTAATACATGTAGTTTTATTACTGAACTATAGGTCCATGCAAGTCTAATTGGACATAAACCAGAGAATTACTCGAGGGGTACGCACCGGAAGAACCCGGGGTATGTTAGACAAATTTGGGTTGCTTTCACAACTGGTAAAAAAGGCTTCAATGCCTCCTTAGTTTCATTCTATTATGTTTAGTGACTTTAGTCCACTTTCATGATAATTCTGTACCCCCACATACTGTATATTTCAACGTGTTTCCGAGTCCCTCTCACTTATCTTACTGGGCACGAGGCCACTGACTAATTCCAAAAGGGTGCTAGGGTCGAAATAACCACCCCCTTCCATCCATAAAAGGCGTGATTTTTAGTAGACCTAACTTGAAGATATTCATTTTCCTCACAGCTGCATCTCAGATGAAAATAACATCCCACATTTATCTGGAAAGAATATTTCCTTGTTGGAAATTTCAGTGGAGACTAACTTGAAGGTAATACACCGCCAATGGTCGGACACATGGTGGGTACCTGGCAGGAACACGCTCACCACATATTCGAGTCACCTGGTGGCCAGCTGAGATTCAGATAGCCGCAACATTGAATATTGAATTTCCACACCCTAGTCCACCTCAATGTGTAAGCTACCTGTCAATCTACATTGTCTCTACATCTGTGGATTGCCATGTGATCTGCCAAGGGATGTGAAAAGACGACCTCGCAGTGCTTCTGTCACTCAGCCATTGTTCTCCCCATTGCATATGAGTTTCACTCTCCACTGACATGGTGTCATATTGGCCGACATTGCTCTGAAACCCTTTCTGGGTGGTGGCAGCCTCTCAACATCAATCGGTTGCAGATCAGGAGCTAAAAGTGTGTATTACAATCACAAAAAATCTACTATCATAACATTCAACCCTCAGGCTCCACATCAGCTGTTGATGCCGCCGTAGCAGATGATAACCTAGGCCCCGAAGATGACACTCCTGAGGATGTTGCTGCATCCAAAATGGATGCATCAATGATATCGTCCACCTCTTGTTGAAAATCATCCAAGACATCATCCTGGACAGTGTAGTCCTCGACCCCATGAAGTTCTTGGTCCTTCCTGAGAACATGAGTAAATGCACTGCGAGAACGGCATGATTCAGTTTCCAACTCTGAAAGCACGAAAAATGATTGAGATTGACCGTAAAACCTTCCCAGCATTCCCTCCAGCCTTCTTTCTGATCTTGGAAAGGCTCGCATCCAAGGTGTCCCAAAATTTCACGCTGGAATCAATCAAAAATGTTTGGCGCTGGCAAATGCTGTGTCAGATACTGAGGATGACTGAACGTGATGCGAGATTGTGCTCACCATAAGGGCAATGCATGCAAGTAGGGGAACAGTTACCGAGCACTTGGTACCATCAACAAAGACTTGAGCGAGCGCATATATGTTCTGCTGTTGGTCGGCGGGCAAACGAGTGACCACCTTGCCTTGTGTAAGGTTGATACTCTTCGAAAGCTATTGTATAAAAGTAACAAGTCAGGATGATGTATCGCCGAAAGGACAAGAAGAAAATGACCGCTTTTTTGAACTTGGAGCGTTTTTGTGTCAATGCATCCTGAACGGCGACGACAACCTTGCTAAAATCCGCAGCATTATGTTCAATCCCATCCGGCATATCGAAGCGATGCTTCTTGAGAATAGCCTAATAAGAACAGGTCAGTCGCCATTTTAATGAATATAGAGAATGCCTACAAGAATATGATTGGTTGGAGTTGCTCCTTTATAAGTCGCGATCTTGCTTGATAGAAGTACAGCGGCTGCATAATTCTGTATGTTTTTCTGGACGGAAATGTCAAATTTCATGTCAAATGAGCTGGATATTGTTCACCTCTAAGTCGCTTGAAACTTGGTAAGCAGGAGCTGACTTGATAATCTTGTCTAGCTTGTTGTTGAGAGAAAATAGATTGATCAATAGCTTTGCTTCGCGAATTGAAGGGACATCCTAGGGCAGAGCAATAAGTTAAACAAAACATGGAGAAACGGTGGACACACATTCAGAAATGTGTTGATTTCCGTTGTCTGTTCCCCGCGCAACTTCTTCTTGGTGGCATATCGTTTTGCGGCAATAGCAACATTCTGGTTGATGTTAGTGGTGGTCTGGCCATTCGCTGAGGGTGCGTTTAGTAAAATTTCTTCATCACTTTCGGTGTCAGTGTCATTCAAAGGCCGACGGCGCTTATTTGAGGGAGTGGGGCGGACAGGGGAGCTCAGTTGATCCATGGCATCAAAAATGTCACCGAGAGGGTCATTTTCGCTAGGTGTAGGGCTTGAACTACGGGTGGACATGATGGACAGCAGGAATGATGACTGAGAAGTTAAGTGCCGAAGACAAAGTGAGTTGAAAACATTGGAGGAAAGAGTTTATATGAATGCTCACCAAAAATACAATGGTGGCATAGAACAATGAGCCACCCAAAGTGACTTTTCTCGAGTCAAGGTTTGCAACGCACAAGATTCACCAAACATCAACAACGAAAAAACGATGCCCCAAGGACGAACTGCAAAAGAAAAGAGCTTACCTGATTGTAAGAGAACTAAATTTCAAGTCTGATCAATCTTTGATAAACCATTTTCAGTCTTTGCTGTGAGCGCCGATGGTAAAAAAATTCAGTGCAAAATCTGTGCATCAGGTGTTTCAATCGAAACACGCACCTGGATCTCAGTCAATAGTGTTGATGCTCACATAAAAGGAGGGCCACATTTGAAAGCAGTTGGGCTGCTAGAGGATGCACACACACAAGCTGATGTGATTGAACGCAACAAGGAGGCTGATGCTACGATAGCCAGAGAAGCTGAGCTCCGGCTCATCAATTGTCAAAATCCAACTCGAGGTGGTGACGGAAAGCGGAGGAATCCTATGAGCATTGCTGAACAGACAATGTGGGACGAATATGCAGTCAATGGTGCTGATTTCGATGCTGGAGTTGATGAGGTGGATCTTGGCCTTGAGAGGCAGCGTCTCGAGAGGGAGGTCCAGGAGTTTGGGATTTGGAATGCTGAACGGACTGCTGGGGAGCTTGGGTTTAGTGTTGGTGGAGAAGATGAAGGGCCCTTGCTGGTGGAAGATGAAGAAGATGATGTGCTGGCAGAAATAATGTGTCATGCAGGTTAGTCACTTTGCCCAGTAAGGAATTATCATTCCTCTTTTGGATTTTACCCTTTTGCACGGAAATAATAATGTAACTTCATTGCAGCAATCGATGACCCACAATCAAGTGACATACAAGATACCAGAAACGTGACCAAGATAAATCCAGAATGGTACCCTTATCCCTCAAAGATGGTGTGTCATAGTTGTTTTCGCTGTTCCAAGTCAGAATTCACCGTCACATGGCATTTATAGATGTTCCTGCTTGATACATTGGACAACCTCCCTCGTTTACATATATCCAACTCACTGATGAGGGTTTTTCTATGGATCCTGCAAGAGGGTGGTGCCCAAGATGTTCCATCTTTTGATCGCCTACGAAATGTGCAGAAAGGACTTCGACAGCAATGTGGTGTTCCAACATCCCCATGCAAGTCAGTTCAAGGCAATGTATTTTATATAAATGATCCGCGGAGTCTCATTGCAAAGGTATTTGAACAGTTTTCTGTCCAATCCAACTGAACAAATCCAATTGTAATAGGATTGGGCAAATCCATCCATCTGTCAGCATATCCATGTTTATCCAGAGATCCCGGAAGACGGTATCATACGCGAAATTTGGCATGCAGAAAAATGGCGAAAACACATGGATCTTGATATGTTGAGTCCAATGTATGATGCTGGCGACCGACATTTTTATGTCAATGAGCTTGCACGCATGAAGAGTGGTGATTTGGTGATTCCCATCAGGTGGATCATGTTTCGTGGCAAACTCTACGCTGATGTGTTTGCTGTAGTGGTTGATAACGAGGTATGCCTTCAGTACATTGTTTCTCCCCTCTTTGCCTCACGTTGTCTCTTTCCAGGGGATTGCAACTGTACTGGATGGCCAAACATCCATGATAAGTGCGAGAGACCTAGTTGCCAATTTTATTGATCTTGAGCATGAAGGTCGGCTTCCTGTGTGGTCTGGTGAGCCGTTTATCAAGTTTTTTTTGCAAAAATCAGCTTCTGAATCAAGTTTAAAGTGTCATCTTGTGATTCTGGACACGCCGCAAAAATGCCGAATCCCAAACGTGCAATTGCAGGTGGTGATCCATTGTACACCAGTTTCATTGATTACTTCGGTGATGATGTGTCAGGAAATCGGACGAAGTCATGGAATAAGCATTGGAATGCCTATATTACCCATAGAAACCTACCTCGGCAACTTTTACAGCAAGAATTCCATGTTCACTTCGTCTCAACCTCCCCACATGCAAGTATATCTGAACAGTTCCAAGAATTTAAAACAGTTGTCGAGTACGCAGTTGTTTACCACCTATCTGATTGCATTCCATTGATTTATTTCTGTTTAGATCGACTCATAAAGACCCTGTTCGAGTCCGGGATGACACAACTGGAAACACCACCTGTTTCTGCCTTCATGTCAATGCTGCACCCTCCGACAACCCGATGCAAAGTGAAGTCTCTGGTCACATTGGAGGAAAAGGGAATTGCTCATGTCGTAAATGTCATATGGGTGGTACGCAAAAGTCAAAAGTGGAAAATGATGGGTTCCATGCACTATTTGAGGTCTGTCGAATGGGGTGACTTCTTACAACAAAGAATACTCACCAGTTTGTTGGATGATTATTGATTCTATAGGCCGGCATCCCACGTTCAAAGGAGGAAATCATGATTGAATTGGAGAAACAAGTCAAGCTGGCTTGTGCAGGCGTTGCTCAGCCAATCAAGGTTACGCAAACTGACACTGGGGTCAAGGATATGTACACGCAATATTGGATCGATGACCTGCTTTCTCGTTTCAAAGGGATAAAGAAGCTGAATCCAGATCGGACTGACCAAGACATCCAATCTGAGCTCGTGGAGTGGACCGTCAAACATAGGGATAAACTTTACAGTGGATTTTTGACTCTGAAGGGTAAATTTTATCTGATTTTGGTCCCACCTTATAATTGATCAGTGAATGTACATCAGGTTTCGATCCAACAAGAGATACACCTGTCGAGATCCTCCACATGATTCTGCTAGGTGTTGTCAAATACATCTGGCATGGTTCTCATACGACTTGGACTGCTGACCAGAAGCAAACATATGCGCAGCGCCTCCAATCAACTGAAACTGATGGTCTATCTATTCACGCAATCCGTGCGAATTACATTATGCAATATGCAGGCTCCCTAATTGGCCGGCAATTCAAGACGATCGCACAAGTCAATATTTTCCACGTTCGCGGCATTGTTACAGAGCACCAGTTCATGGCATGGAAAGCAGTTGGAGAGCTGTCTGCCTTACTTTGGTTCACAGAAATTTGGAATCTGAAAGAATACTGCGTGTGTAGCCTTCTTTCTCGTGTTCTTTTTTTTTTTGACTGATTATTTGTGCATATCGCAATAGCAAGATGTCAAGGTCGCTGCTGCAAATGTGCTGGATGCCTTCGCATCGATAGATTCATCAAAGATTATCTCGAAGATCAAACTTCACCTGCTTGACCACCTCGAGGAGGATATCCTTGAATTTGGGCCTCTGGTTGGAGTTGCAACAGAAATTTTTGAATGCTTCAACGCAATCTTTCGTTTTTGCTCAGTTCTCTCCAATCATCTTGCACCTAGTCGTGACATTGCTATTCAACTAGCCAATCAAGAAGGACTGAAGCACCGACTGACTGGAGGATGGTGGCCCGATGGTCCTGATGGAGAATGGTCACAGGCAGGACCAGGAGTTCGTCACTATCTGGAGGCTCAACCTGTTCTTCAGAAGCTTGTTGGATGGACAAACAAAATACCACTCGTGGCTGGTACATGATTAATTTTTAAAGTATTTTGAACATGACCACTCACTGCATCTCTGAACATAAAATATAGGCTCAGTCAGGCTTGAACCCCTGAAGCGAAACCAAAGATTCCGAATTCAATATGAACTCTCAAAAACTGATGCCACCCTTGCCCTCAACTACCACGCATATGATCCCACTTCGCAATGGTTCAAATGCACTCACACTGTTTCCAAGTCTCTTGAAGAGTGTTTCATTGGTTCTTGGGTCTTTTGTGAATCACAACAGGTGGCGGTGAGTGCTTGACATATATGACACACTGAAGGAGTCTTCAAGAATTACATTTCCGCAGGGTGAAGTAACTGTGGGCTGTATCAAGGATATTCTCGATAACAATGGTCCACGAGTTGTCATCCTAGAAATATTCCAAGTCTCATCCAGTCGAGATGAGATATTTGGTATGCCTGTCCTTACACGGAGGCATGCAGAGGTCACATTCTTGATAATCCCAGTCTTAGTATGTTTTCCGAACCCTTATTGCTATATGACACTCAAAGTTGTTTGACCACAGAATATCAAATTCAAGTTCAATGTTCAACATGATTGCGAAACCGCCAAATGTGAAGCATCAGGTGAACGTCCCAGGATACAGGAACGAGTTGAATCTGGGAAAGTCGACAAGTTCATTGTACATAACCCATTCGACCGCTTCTTCATCAACACACATTCATTCCACAATGCTCACCTCTTGCATGCCGTGCTTCCCTGAGAGCTCACTATTCCGATACCACTTTCTGAAGATCGAAGGTCCAAGCACAATGAGCTTGCATCTACTCTTCGAGAATCCATTGATGCCAAGAAAGCAGCAAAGGCTCAACGTGAGCAAAAGAAGAAGGACGCCGAGGAACTTGGTGGAGGTGGCCAGAAGTCGAAAAAGCGAAAAAGGATTCCTAACACAAGGAAGCAAACACAACGGAAGCGGATACATTGAGAAGAACATGATGCAGAGGGTGAGGAACCTGGACCGGAAAACCTCGCTGCAACCAGGAGATCAACTAGGACAGGAAAACCAACATGGAAGGTTGTGGCCTCAGATATTGAGATATCAGGTGAAGAAGATGGAGAGGATGAGGAAGACGAAGAGGAAGACCCAGACTTGGACTGGTCATAGTGTCAGTGTCTCGCATCTGGAAGTTGGTTGTTAATGAGCTTGGACTGTTGGACACACGAAATACTTATTATATATTATGTGATCACATCCCGAGCAATTTGCGACAACACTTACTCGAAACAAGTCTTGGAGCATTGTGGACCAGGGGATGTTTACGCTCTGTGAGATAAACCTGATGGAGAGTTTGTGTCGACAAACTGAGCCAGCCTAAAACGAACCCTCACTGATTTCCTCAAATTCCCATCATATGTTTTCCTGGTGTGAAGGTGCAACGAATCATCTGGCTTACACATATCAGAGAGCTGACAGTCAGGTGGATGAACAGGTGTTATAATTAGCTGGCGGACAGCTGGCCAATATGTACACTACAGCTTTTGTGATACCTAGTCAGCATATGGGAGTTTCATGTGGTGGCTGGCTGCGGGAACTTTGGCGGTGTACATCAAACAACTTAATAAGTATGAGAATGTGAATGTAAGTAGTCTAGACAGCCTAGCACCATAACTGTTACACCAAATCCCTTTTGGTGGACTGTAGTAAACAATATGCTTACAGTGAACCTGGATATGCAGGGACTGGGAGGAAAGTAGGAAAAATTAGCTTATAAGACCATTTTGTCATGTGATTCAATTTGTTTCGTGCCAGTGTAAGGCCGATTTTTGTATCCTACGAGTGTTGCTTTGGCTGATGATGTGGAAAAATGTAGGACACTGTCTACAAGGTTTTTTCGACAAGAAAAGCCTGAGCTGTTTATGGAAAATGTTGCATCATGATCTGATCTCCGCAGCCGAGTCGAAGAGGTGGTTGAACTTGAAAAAGGTGATCTTGACTCGGATTGAAGGTCAAAAATGTCCAGCTCCGAGTTTCACTGGGTATTTTCTTGGAGATCTGCGACAGTATGCGGCTGGATTTCATTTTAACTGTGACACAGGCCAGGTTCAAGCTGCTTTTCAAGTTGACAACCGTAGAAAACATGAAGATGAATTGAAGATGAGAAGATAGTTCAAGTTCAGGACCATTTTACACAACACCCTACTCAAGGGTTAAGTTGAAGAGTTTTTACCCTGGCTGGTCCTGATAGAAAGTCAAAAGTGGCCACTGATGGAGCATCATCGGCCCTCGGGATCCGGTTGTACGAACAGGCCGCGGCGCCGCCATCATTCTGGCGGCGCCACGATCATCCATTGGCCTCAACACGGAATTCAAGTTCAAGTTCTAGTAAAGTCCCACTAGCAGGCTAGCGTCCGATATGAACTCGTACTCTACACGTGTGGTGCTGCACGATGTTGTTGATGCGTTTGGGTGGCCTTCTTCAGTCGGACATATCGCCCACCTGATGGGTCGACCTCTTCCTGCCTATCTTGCCGCTGGACCATACCCTTCTGTTTCCGCAAGAACTTCTGGTCTACTACACGAAATACGCAGCAGCATTTTGTTACGCACGGTGACGCAAGACGACAGTAACCCCTGTCATTCAAGGCCATTGACCGACGTTTTCGACATCGTGCTATCATCCGTATCCGAACTACGCGATCTTATCCAACAGAATGATTTTGGGTGTCCTCGCCCAACTGTCCCGCTATGGTCCTCACTAATTCGAGTCCTAGGTCGCGCGTGCTCAGAAGATGCCTCCGTGATGTGCGTTCACTTTGCTTTCCACCCAGACATACCACTTTGACCAATCCCAATCCGCAGGGGCGAGGTACCTTTTATACTGCCCCGGGCAGACTCGTCTGAGCAGTCCGGGCAGAAAATTACAGATGGCTTCGCCACGGTCCTCATATCTTACGTGATAGACGACATTGACGGTTCCCAATCTCCGATTCGGAGTCGGTCACGGTCCCGGACGAGATCAATGGACCGTTGCGTCGAGTCTATCTGTGCTGGTACTACGTCGGACGAAAATAATTCTTCGCTTAACAACAGTATTTCATACCACCAGGTATATGACTTGGAATATGGGTTGACACCGTGCACCACAGTAAAAGTCTCTTCTGACGCTCATGTGCTGCCTGGCCGCGGGCGACGATCCTCTGCTGTTCTTCCAGTAATAAGTGTTGCGGATGAAGACAATATAACCCCACTTCTGATGAGTGTGCTCTACCAGAGGTGCGTCTGGGGCATTGACGAGCCAGCGGTGGGTATCGTGTTCTCAAAAACCGGCACTCTTGGACAAGTATTTCTGGGCTGGCTTGACCTAGAATCCAGTAATGCTCAAGATCTGGTGCGCATCCGTTACCGTTTTCTGAACGGCGCTTGTACTTATCCCAAACTCAGCCCATCGTGCACATTGCCCGCGCAGCAGCCGGCTCCACACTTTATCCATCCTTTGGATTGTTTGATCTCGCAGATCCCGCGTCCGCGCTTTCTCTTGCACAATTTATCCTCGGTCTCGATTCACATCTCCACGACATCTCAGTCGCCGCAACGACACCACAAATGAGTAATCTGTGCTGGCGGTCTGATCATAATGCTATTGATCATCAGAAGATCGATGAGCATAAGGAGCGATTGGAGAGTCGGGTTGCGGAATGGGCACACGATGTCAATATGTTGGGTGACTCCAGGTTTGTATGTCTAACTGTCATCCATAAGAAGTGTAGCTTAAGTCTTCTATCGACAGCACGTTTTCTCCCCCTGGGACACCATCCACGTCGGGGATTTCGCTTGGATTATCAATAACACCTGCAACAAGCCTGAACCAAACCATGACATCCAAAAGCAAGTCTTGGTTATCAAACTTGCCGTAAGTTCTCCCAAGCATGAGATAGCCTACTCACTCATCTACCCCAGATTGGGCAAGGGAAGTGTTTCTGACTTCATTGATCAACACAACATAACCTCGTGGCTTTTTGATAGAAGGGCATTGACCATCGCCCGCATTGTGATGGACGATGGCACACTGGAGAATCAGGAAATAAATGCTATGATCAAACTATATAATGAGATCACTGATTTTCGTTGGCCAGCTGAGTGGACGACGGCGGTATGTGCACGCTTATTTCCATCTGCCGGAGCCATGGCTTACCTTTGACTAGGACGCACTGCCACCTGTTGACAAAAGCCTAGAAGACATCCGCAACCAGTTGTTCAACCAATACAAGGAAAAATCAGCCAAGACATCCTTTCCGAAGTTGGAATCTGCTCTTGTCGAGATCTGCTCTGGACGATTCACCGCACTTCTGGGGGCTGCTATGGGTGCATTTACCCAAGACGCCGCAACCAATGGTCGCTACGTTTATGAAGCTGAGAGCCGCCACGACTGGGATGCTGTGCTTTATAGATTTTATGTGCTATCGTCCAGCGAATGTGTTTCATCCAACGTCTTGTAAGCTCACACCAATGCACCAACTGTTTAGGTTGTATTGATGCCATGTAATGCAGGTTGGAAAGAACAATCAACTTTTGTCGAAACAGTGCCGTTGACAAAGCCGACTCAGATGCCAACACTTTTTTCTCATCGCTAAAAGACCTGGCTATGGACTACTTTACAATGTGCAGCCGTGCTCAAGTGGCCATCTCTGTCATGGCTGTGACATCCGAGGACACCATTGTCCTTGGCCAAGCTCTCGCAGCATCAAATCAAGCTGGTGCATTTCTCAGCTCAATCGTATCTATTGACCCATGCAAGATGGCGCAGATTGTGCAAGAACGCGCAGTTTCAGAGCCTCACACCAGCAAATGTGATGCTATTTTGGTCACTCCTATCTCGAATGCTCTACTAGTAAATGAGAGGGATTCAGATGGGGTTGGGGCCGAAGTATATGGGCTTGTGCGACACCCACAGCCCAAACACCAGAAGTCCCATCGGTCTTCCTCGGGGTTGTTGCATCCTTCATTGGCTGCGGCACCTCCATTGTTGTCTAGCCCGGCCGAAGCCCTCACATCGAATGAGAACTCGGAGAACCTTGCACAGAATGGGATGCCAGTAGGGAAGTTCACTGTGACGCCGCAACAACTGAAACTTCTTCACAATCCTCTCCAATTTCCACACCCCATTATTGGTACCGAAAATTCAAATGTTTCCGAGGTTTCTGTAATTCGTTCGGACGACTTGTTACTCCCCTGCATGCTCGTTGAATACAAGAAGTTCAGTGACAGCAAGACAAAGGCGCTCAACCGAGCCCGTACATACTGTGTATCAGCACTGTCGTTTTTAGCTGCCATTGGGATTAAAGGACATCCGATCTTCTGCCTGATCACATCAGGCAAAATCGGAGATGTCATGTTGGCGTGGCATTCAAAAATAAAAGATGTATGCATATATTTTCACTTCTCGGTGCAGTCTTCTAATCTAGCTGTCCTTCGCAGAAAATCTACATCCTGGAGCGTAACATCCGTACTTTCGACCTGTCCAGCCCGCTCCAAGCATTCCAGTTTGCGACGTTCCTGGTTAGGCTTCGTGAACATGATGAGCACCTCAAGGACTTATTTCACAAGCAAAGGCACGAGTCCCCTGCCAAAGAGATGAACATCAGACTTTGGACAAAGGAAGCACAGGCGAAGGAACGGGGGAATGCAGAGTGCACAAGGGAGTAGTGCCTACTTGAATTCAATATTATGTGTAAAGATCTACTATCGCGGAACCCATTTACTATCTCCTCCGCGACAGCCTGTTTCTCCCGAGAGCTGCGATGAGTCTTTGACTTTCCACGCCCTGTTGTTCTCAAAAAGGAGATTATTTGGTTAATTCGGTTTAACATACTGTTGATGATTCCTGTCTACCCGCACACTCCCTATCTGGTTACTGCACGAACGAGGCTTTAGTGTGCCGACCTGAGATGACCCGGTTCGGG
>Ga0210402_10002114_pt1 | contig 19639 bp, 14 predicted proteins | sample IncBWC7MmetaG_FD_161055 | JGI IMG/M metagenome (GOLD analysis project Ga0210402, IMG submission 161055) | Forest soil microbial communities from Barre Woods Harvard Forest LTER site, Petersham, Massachusetts, United States - Inc-BW-C-7-M | ecosystem: Environmental > Terrestrial > Soil >... | reverse complement strand
GCGGCCTGCACACTCGCACGGTCACCGTATGTCGTGACCGCTATCCGAAGGCTTCAGACACTTCGTCTCCTCCATGTCTGCTCCGGTCGCTTCCGGCTGGGGCGGTCGCCGGGTGGGGCTTGCACCCACTGGAAAAGCGCCGCCTTGTCACGGCGCACGCGGAAAGCGGTCATTAGCAGGGGCAGTTCACACGTTGCTGCGGGTTTCCCCCGTCGGACCTCCGGCGGTTATACCCGCTCGCACGAACAATGCGGCCCGCCGCAAGAACCGTGATGACCCCGGCAAATACGACAAATCCGACAGCCAGAACGTATGATCTAGTACCGCGCACGCGCGCGTACGCGCAATTTGATTTAATGCACTAGCTCCAGTCGTGGCTCGACGGGTGCCTCAGCGCGGCGCGGCATCGGTTCTTCCCGATAGTCTGCGGGAACCTCGAACAGATCGGAGGCCAGCGGCTTCTTCTCAACTGTTTCGATCGTCGTCTGCATCTCTACGGCGGGGATTTCCACGTGGACCGGGTAAGCCGCATATCCGACTACCTTCGCTATTGCCCGGAGATCCTCCATGGGATCTGTGCCCGCGCTCGCCATCTGCCCCATGAAGGCTGCGGCGCACCGCAACCCGCCAAGATCCTCTTCGGTCAAGCCAAGGTCGGAGATATCCGCGACGCAGAGGGCTGCGTGGGGTTGACCGTCCTTCACCACCTCGACGCGTTCGCACCTCCAATTGCCGAAGTTCGCCGAGCCGCCGGCCTTGCGGTACTCGGATTTGGGCGCCTGCCCCGCCATCATCTTCTCGGCCTGCGCCAGCCGCTCGGGCGTCATGATCCTCTCGAACTGCGCCCGGTGCTCGGGCGGCATCCTCTTCTCGACCTGCGCCCGCTGTTCGGGCGGCATCGACCTCAGCAGCTCGAACATCTTAGCGGCGGCGGCAGACTGCTTCATCGTTTCCTGCGTCATCCGCCGGAATTTCTTTTCCGCCGGCGCCAACATGTACTCGGTGTCCTGATCGGCGCGAAAGATCACGATGTGGCCCGGATACTCCATCCGCACCCGGTCAGCCTCGATATAGTAGACGACCGAATTGCCGGCCACGTTAGGCGCCGACACCTCGCTGGTAATCACCGTTCCGGCCAATGCCGCGCCGCGACGGCGGCGGACAAAACGACAGCGAAGACTAAAAGGCGCATCGTAGTTCTCCAAGTCTATCAGCCGTTCCGACCCCGCTTATTTGGCTTTGCTCACGGACGCTCAACCTCTTGTAAACTTAGATACCTCGGGAGGTGCGATGGCAGGTGTCTGGCGACAGGGGTTCAGGCCGCTCGCGGCGGCGCAGAAACCGACCAATAGGGCAAGCTATCAGAAGCGCGAGCCCAGAGCTGCGCCCAACGGCAACCGCGAGAATCGATGCGGCCCAATCTGGCAGATTGTCCACGGTGTCGTCCGCCGTCACACTGACGGGAGGCCATCTTGCTCACGACTTGATTACTGGATTGTTGACGACGGCAGGTGTTCGGCTCTACCGCGGGAGTGGGCTCACCGCGAGTTGGTCGCGGGCCGCTTTTAACGGTGGGCGGGCGATCGGCTCGTTCTTCCCGACCATGGTTGGGGGTTCGCGATCCAGACACTGCCGCTCAGGACCGCGATCGCAATCTTCTGCACGATCGCCTCCGGTCTGATGATGGCGATGCTGCTGATGCTGCCCGAAAACCCGTGGGCGCAGCCTTGCGAGCTTGGAGAACGGGGTTGGCAAGCTCGTCAGCGCCTGAGGTTCACGGTGCTATCTCATAGGAGGCGTATTACGGGGGTTCACCGTTTCAGCCTGTCACTTGATCTTGATCATCAACATAGCCTCGGGTGCGGCGCGGTTGCCCTCGGGCGGCATTACGTAGCAAGCGAGGGCGGCATCCCTTCGCTGACCCGGGCGATGGCCCTTGAACTCGCCCGGTATCGCATCAGGTTCAACGCGATCGCGCCGGGGCTCACCGATACGGCGCGGTCGGCACGGCGGTCAACGTGCGCCATCTCGCAGCGACGCCTGTCGGACGCCTGGTCACCGGGGAGGCCGAGGTGACGAAAGTCGACGGGCGGCAGATCGAGTTCACCGTCCGAGCAACCGACGGTGACAAGGAGATCGGGGCCGGTTCGCATTCCAGGGTCGTCATCGACGCGGCTAAATTTGCGCGGCGGCTCGAATGAACAACGCTTAACCCGACTTCGCCTTGCCGGAACATTGCCTTTGGCTATCGTCAGACGGTGAAAACCGTTAGCGCTAAACAGACGTCCGCGGGGGAAGCATTCAGTTAAGCATTGTCGGGCTGCACTAAGCACCAGACCGGCGCACTTTCAAAATGGCCTTCGAAACGATTGCATCTGCGAGCAAGCCGCGTAGATTCCTCGCGACCCCGAGCTACCTGCGCCTGTGGTTCGCCGGCGGGATCGGCAACGCGATGCGCTGGCTCGAGCTGCTGGTTGCCGGGATCTTCACTTACGAGGTCACCAAGTCCACCGTTCTGGTGGCTCTGGTCATCGTAGCGCGCAGCCTGCCGATGCTGCTAATTGGCACGATCGCCGGTGTGGTCGGGGAGGCCTGAACCGCAAGCGGTTGCTGGTGACGCAGCTTTTTGTCCTGGCGGTCAGCTCGGCGGTGCTCTGCGTGCTCGCGTTTTCCGGGCAGATCCGGGTCTGGCATGTGGCGCTCGGGGGACTCGTCGCCGGTATCGTCTGGGCGATGGAGTTGGCCGTGCGGCGACGCATGATCGGCGAGGTTGTCGCGTTCGATCAGATCGAACCGCCGTCGCGTTCGATTCGCTGACCAACAGCATTGCCAGAGTGCTAGGGCCGCTCGCCGCCGATCAGGTCGTGGAATAGGGCTCAGACCTTGGATGCCGAACAGCCGCTGGAGCTTTGCATATATGCCGCTGAATCTCAGTTGATCCGAACAGGCCCATGTGAGCGAGACACCGGCGACAGGATCATGGCTCAGAGGGATTGACCGACAGGGGCCCGTGACAGAAGAGATGTCAGTGTGAGAAGCCAAGGATAGGTGGCGCGTTCCCCGGGCGACCGTGTTCGCGGCATCTGATCGTCGGCCGACTAAGAGCGCTCCAAGGGAATTGTGCAGTCCACCGTTTCCTCCATCGTCGTTTGTCCCCATTGCCTTAACGCGGTCGCGTTCCATTTTGGCGGTGTCAAAAAGGGGGCTGCAGCCGGCCTGATCTAACGAGCTCGCGCTTCACCGGCGCTCCGCATGGAGCCGCAACACCACCACAGCATTGATTTAGCGGGGCTTTTCGACCGCCTTCCCGCAACATGATCGCCAACAGCAGCCGCAACGCATCCGGTGGCGCAACGGGGCGGAGAGCGGGCAGTGCGACCGAGACTTGTGGCCCGGAGGCAACACCGCGCCCGAAACCACACTGCTGAGCGGATACGGCGTGGACACCCTCCGATGGGCTGATAACGTCGCGGCACCGGGAGCCGCAGAGGTGGCTGCCCCGGTGAGTTTCAAAGGGGGCTGACCCGCAGGGGCAAGGGAGCAGCGTCGGGCTGGGGGACATCTCCGACGCTGCTCCCCGCGCGGGCTTGGCCCGGCACGCCTAGCCCGGGTCCAATTCTATACACGCCGCGGGTCGTCTCATAGTCGAGACTTCCTGGGCGATTTGCAGTTTTCCGGCACATGCCTGCGAGCAAGGGAGAACCCTTTCAGCCGCAACGCCACTTTTGGGGCGTCATACGCGCGGCCTTGACTGGGGCCCGCGCGGCGCGCTTCCGGAGCCAGCACCGGATCTGGGGGGAACATCCCCGGCGACGCTTCCTAAGCCTGGCGGTGCCGGCGCCCTCCCTCCTTCCCTGAAATCGGTTCGGACTGTACTTGGTCGACAATTCGTTGGGGGTTATTCGGGCATTATCCGCTGGTTTCCGCCGCGCCCTCAGAGCCGCACAAACCCTAGCCCCGCGCGGCTATGCCTTTGACAAATCAGGGTTGGCGGGCCAGCTTCGATCACGGATTTTGGCCGCGCGCACCTAACCTGTTGATTTCTCATTTGCTCTGGCGGCCTCTCGCTGTAGCGGGGGACGCAGCGGCATGGGTCCTATCCACCCCCGGGCTGGGAACTGCGAAGCCGGGCCTCGCCTCGACGAGCCCGAGCTTCGGCATGATCGGACTGATCACCTGGGCGATGAGCGAAGGGACGGGGTGTGCATAGCATCTCGGAGTGGCCGAGGCTCGCGGCGATGACCGGTAGCGGGTGGTAGGTTTCCCCGCTCTGGCGATGCGCACCGGTCGGGTGCGAACGCCTCAGCCGCCATTTTCTCCGGCGTGATACCCCGGTGATACCCGGCATCGCGCATCGGCGAGCCGAATTCGTACTAAGCCTTTGAAAGAATTGGCTGGGGCGGGAGGATTCGAACCTCCGTATGCCGGAATCAAAATCCGGTGCCTTACCACTTGGCTACGCCCCAAAGGCCTCGGCACGTTATCCCGAATGCCGGTAACCGGCAATAAGACCACCCGTGGCACACCACCAACCTGGCTCGGTGGCCGCGAGGGCGGCACACGCCTCGTGCGCTGCCGTGCGATCGGGGAAGAGAGCAAAGCAGGTGGCACCGCTGCCGCTCATCCGCGCGAGCAAGGCCCCGGGCAGCCGGGCGAGTCGGGCGAGCACGCCACCGATCTCGGGGGCGAGATTGATCGCGGCCTCGGTCAAGTCATTCCGCCGCGACAACAATATTTGGGAGAGCCCGAAGACGTCTTGCGGCATCGGCGCGAAGCGCCCGGTCTCGCCGAAGGGGCCGTTGCGGGCGGCAAACACCGCGGCGGTCGGCAATTCCCGGCGCGGATTGGCCAGCAGGATCCCGGCCTGTGGTAGATCGGCGGCCGGCTCGATGCGCTCGCCGATGCCGCCGACCCAGGCGGCGCGACCGTAGAGGCAGGCCGCGAGATCGGCGCCGAGCTTGGCGCCGAGCCGGTACATCGCCTCCTCCCCGACCGACACTTGCCAGAGCGCTGCGAGCGCCCGCAGCGCCGCGGCGGCATCGCTCGATCCGCCCCCGAGCCCGGCCGCTATCGGCAGGTTCTTTTCCAAATGCAAGGCGGCGCCGAGGGTTGTTCCAGTGTGGTCGGCGAGTAGGCGGGCGGCGCGCAGCACCAGATTGTCGTCTCTCGCCAAGGCAAGACCGGCGGCCTCGGGTCCGCTGATTTCAAGTGATAGAGTTGCGCCGGGCGCGACGGTGAGGCGATCTCCGATATCGGCGAAGGCGATCAGGCTGTCGAGCAGGTGATAGCCATCCGCCCGCCTGCCGATCACGTGCAGATAGAGGTTGACCTTTGCTGCGGCAAAGGCCGCGACCACCGTCTTGGGCTCAGCCGCCGCCAGATCGCGGAGCAGGAATGACACCGCGATCGAGTTTGGCCTCGATCGGCTTGATCTCATCTGCTTCCGGTCCGAATTGCAACGCCCGACGCCATTGAAACCGCGCCTCGGTCGCTCGCCCGCTCTGCCAATAGGCGTCGCCCAGATGGTCGTTGATCGTCGGGTCCTCGGGCACCAGCTCGATCGCCTTTTCGAGATACTGCACGGCGCTCGAATAATCGCCGAGCCGATAATGGGCCCAACCCAGGCTGTCGACGATATAGCCGTCCTCCGGTCGCAGCTCGACGGCCTTCTCGATCATTTTGAGCCCACGGTCCAAATTTTCGCCCCGATCAATCCAGGAATAGCCGAGGTAGTTGAGAACCAGCGGCTGGTCGGGCTTGAGTTCGAGCGCATGCAAAAGGTCGGCCTCCGACGGCTTCCACTGACCCGACCGCTCGAGCGCGATGCCCCGGCTGTAGAACAGCGACCAGCGCTCCGGTATGCCGGCAGCCGAGAGGCGGCGCATCGCTTCGTCATAGGCCTCGACTGCCTCGGCAAAGCGCTTCTTGGCGCGCAGCAGATCGCCGAGTTGCATGGCGGCGCCAGCCCGGCTCGGCGCCTCCGCTGACATTCCTTTGAGCTGGGTGATCGCCTCGTCGGTGCGAGTGAGCATCTCGAGATTGGCCGCGACCCGCAACCGCGCGGACCATGAATAGGGCGAGCTCGGCGAGATTTCGGCGAGGACGGCGAGGCTCGCTTCCGGTTTGTTCTGGGTGCTGAGGACATCGGCGAGCAACAGCTGAGCCAATGGCATGTGGGGGCGCAGTTCAAGGGCAGACCGGACATAGAGCAGGGCCAAATCAATCGTCTCGGGCTGGTTGACCACGCTCGCCAGATCGAACAGCGCCTCGGCGAGGCCATCCTCGGCAGTCTGGATCAGCGCTGCCGGCGGCTCGGTCGGCTTGCGCGCCAGCACCGACTCACCCAGCTCGCTGCCGGTGTTCTCCCGGATGAAGCGTTGATAAAGCGCGACGGCTTTGTCGGCGCGGCCACGGCGCTCGTAGAAATTGGCGATCGCGTCGGTCAGCCGCCAGTTGAGCTGGCCGGCGGCATCGAGTGTCTTCTTGAAGTTGTCTTCCGCCGTGTCCGGGTATCCGGCAAAGTCGTAGAGAAGACCGAGCTGATAAAATTCGAGCGGTGCAAGGCCGTTGAACCTGTCGAGCTGGCGCAGTGCGGCATCGGCACCGGCGAGGTCGCCCATCCCCATTCGGGTCCATGCGCGCGCCACCGGGCCGAGGAAACGATGCAGGCCATCTGCCGGCAGCGTTTCGGCTCGCGCCAGCGCACCGGCGTTGTCGCCCGTCTCGACCCGGTCGATCAGCAGAATGAGTTGGGCGACTGCATCCGTCGGATCGAGCCGGAGCGCCTTCTCGGCGAGCGCACGCGCTCGATCGAAGCGGCCCTCGCTCGCCTCCATCAAAAAGGTGCGGGTGATCAGCTCCGGCGATTCGGGATCGGATTTGAGCGCATCCTCGAACCACGCCGCCGCGGCCGTGTAGTCGCGCCTTTCCTGGGCATGACGACCGGCTAGGTAAGCACCGTACGGCGTTTGGGTGTCGGCCGCTGCCGCGGTCCCGATCGCCAATAAACCGGCGAGCAAAAGGCCCGCACCAGCTCGGTTGCGCAAAATGTCGGTTACCAAATGTTCCATCTGTCCGCGGTCCACGTCAGCCGGTCACATGTTCGGGTAATTAGGGCCGCCGCTCCCCTCCGGCACGACCCAATCGATGTTCTGCTCCGGGTCCTTGATATCGCACGTTTTGCAGTGAACGCAATTTTGCGCGTTGATCTGCAAGTAGGGGTCTCCTGTCTCGGCTTGCTGCACGATTTCATAGACCCCGGCGGGACAATAACGCTGTTCCGGCGAATCGTAGAGCCGATAGTTGACCGCGATCGCTTTTGCCGGGTCGCGCAGGCGCAAATGAGGCGGCTGATCTTCCTCGTGGTTGGTGTTGGAAATGAAGACCGAGGACAGCCGGTCGAAGCTGATCTTGCCGTCGGGCCGGGGATAATCGATCGGCGATGCCGCGTTCGCCGGGATCAGCTGCAAGTGGTCCGGGTGATGATGGAATGTCCAGGGAGCGGCGCCGCGCAAGACGTAGGTGTCGAGCGCGGAGTAGGCGAGACCGCCCCATAGGCCCCAGCGAAAGCTCGGCCGGATGTTGCGGACGCGGCGCAGCTCGTCCCACACCCAGCTCGCTTCGAGAGCGCGCCGGACCTCGGCCCCAGTATCCCCGCCGAGCCGGCGGAAGACCACCTCGGCGGCGACCATCCCCGATTTCATCGCGGTGTGGTTGCCCTTGATCTTGGGCACATTGAGGAAGCCGGCTGTGCAGCCGACCAGCGCGCCGCCGGGGAAGTCGAGCCGCGGGATCGATTGAAAGCCGCCCTCATTGAGCGCCCGCGCGCCATAGGCGATGCGCCGGCCGTCCTCGAAGAACGGGCGGATCGCCGGATGCGTCTTGAAGCGCTGAAATTCCTCGAAAGGGTTGAGAAACGGGTTCCTGTAGTCGAGCCCGATCACAAACCCGACCGCAACCTGGCGGTTCTCGAGATGGTAGAGGAACGATCCGCCATAGGTGCCGGTCTCGAGCGGCCAGCCGACGGTGTGCACCACGAGCCCCGGCTGATGCCGGGCGGGCGCTACCTCCCACAATTCCTTGATGCCGATTGCATAGGTTTGCGGGTCGACGCCGTCGCGCAGGCGGAATCGCTCGACGAGCGTCTTGGTCAGCGAGCCGCGGCAGCCTTCGGCAAACAGGGTTTCCGTGGCGAGGAGGTCGACGCCGGGCTGAAACCGGTCGGTCGGCCGACCGTCTCTGCCGATGCCCATATCGCCTGTCGCGACCCCCTGCACGCGTCCGGCGTGGTCGTACAGCACCTCGGCGGCGGCAAAGCCCGGATAGATCTCGACGCCCAACGCCTCGGCCTGCTGTGCCAGCCAGCGGCAGAGATTGCCAAGGCTGATGATGTAGTTGCCGTGATTGCGCATCTGCGGCGGCGTCGGCAGGCGCAATGCCCGGCGCGCCGTCAGCAACAGAAAGCGGTCCTCGGCCGCTGGGGTGAGGAGCGGCGCGTCCTGCTCGCGCCAGTCCGGGATCAATTCGTCGAGCGCGCGCGGCTCGAACACCGCACCCGACAGGATGTGGGCTCCGACCTCGGAGCCCTTTTCGACGACGCAGACAGCGACCTCGCGTTCGGCCGCGGCGGCGAGCTGCTTCAGGCGGATGGCCGCGGCAAGGCCGGAAGGCCCGGCGCCGACGACGACCACGTCGTATTCCATCCGTTCGCGCTCGATCCGCTCCTCGCTCACGGCCCTTTCCTCGGAATTCCGCGAACGACTATATCGGATCGCAGCAAAAACGGGAGTGCGCCGCTCGGCCGTAATGATAGCATCCTCGCGATGCCGTCTCCCGCCACGCCCCTGGACCCTCGCGAACGCGAGGCCGCGATCGCGCTGTTGCGCTGGTACATCGAGATGGGGGCAGATGAGGCGATCGGCAGCGAGCCGGCGAATCGCTTTGCACCGCCGCCCGCTGTCGACGAGGCAGGGCCCGCGCCGGTGACCCCCCCGCTACGCCCGGCCGCGGCCCGCGCGGTCCCGGCAGCGCCGCCGAAGGCGCTGGCCGAGTCGCCGGCGGAGGCGGCGCAATCGGCCCGTCGGCTCGCTGCCAGCGCAGAGACCGTAGCGGCGCTCGCGGGGTTGGTCGCCGGCTTCGAGGACTGCGCCTTGAAGCGTACCGCGACCAACACGGTCTTTGCCGACGGCAACCCTTGCGCACCCGTCATGATCATCGGCGAGGCCCCCGGTGCCGACGAAGACCGCATCGGGCGCCCCTTTGTCGGCCGCGCCGGCCAGCTTCTCGACCGCATGCTGGCGGCGATCGGTCTGGATCGCCAGGGGGTGACGATTACCAACGTCGTCTACTGGCGGCCGCCCGGGAATCGGACGCCGACCACCGCCGAGATCGCCTCTTGCCTGCCCTTCGTGATGCGCCATGTGGCGCTGGTGAAGCCCAAGATCCTGGTGCTCTGCGGGGGCACTGCGGCGGGCGCGCTGCTGCCGCAGGGCCAGGGCATCACCCGGCTGCGCGGGCGTTGGTTCAACCTCGAAATACCGGGCCTCGACAAACCAGTGCCGACACTGCCGATGTTCCATCCGTCATTTCTGCTGCGCGCGCCGGAGCGCAAGCGTGAGGCCTGGCGCGACCTCCTGGCGTTGCGCGCCCGTCTCGACGAATTGCTGCGCGGGGATGAAGGATGACCGAGGGCGATCTCCCCAAGAGGGCAAAGGCGCTGCTCGATGCGTGGTTCGGGCCACCGGGGGATCCTGCCCGCGAAACGCATCGGGAGATCTGGTTCAAGAGCACCGCGGAGTTCGACGCGGCGTTGCGCCGGGATTTCCTCGCCGATTACGAGGCGGCCGCCGCCGGGGAACTGGCCTCGTGGGAGGCCTCGCCGGAAGGGGCCCTTGCTCTGGTGCTGCTGCTCGACCAGATCCCGCGCAACATCTTCCGCGGCACCCCGCGCGCCTACGCGACCGATGCTGCCGCATGCGCCGCCGCCGACCGGGCGCTCGCCCGCGGCTTCGACCAGCTGGTTCCGCCGGTGTGGCGGCGGTTTTTCTATATGCCGTTTCATCACAGCGAGAACATCGAGGACCAGCGACGCTCGCAGGCATTGCTCGACACCCAGCCGCGGGATCCCGATCGTCGCGGTTCCTTGCGTCGTTACGGGCGACCGTATCCCGAGGTCATCGAGCGCTTCGGCCGGTTTCCGCACCGCAACGCGATCCTCGGCCGGCAATCGACCCCGGCCGAGCTTGCCTTTCTCGCCGAGCACGACAAAAGCGCACCGCATACACCGACCAAAAGGGAGGAGCCCATCATGACTGATCAGTCGTGTGTTTATGCCGGCGTGGGGTGGTGGCGGGGCGGGACGCGAGGCGGCGTCTTCCGCCTCGATCCGGGCGACGGCGAGGTCCGCCAGCTGACCCGGGGATTGCCGGAGGAGACCCACGTCCAGGCGGTCACCCTTCACCCGGAGAATCCCGAGATCGTCTATATCGGGACCCAGGACGGCCCCTATCGCAGCACCGACCGCGGCGAGCATTGGGAGCGGCTCGGCTTTCCCGATCGCGGGATGCAGATCTGGTCGATCCTGGTCGACCCGAAGAACCCGCAGACCCTCTACGCCGGAACCTCGCCGGTGGCGGTCTACCGCAGCCAGGATGGCGGCGACAACTGGCGCCGGCTCGCCGAGCCGCAGCTCCCCGATCGCGTCAGAATGCCGTTCGCCTGCCGCGTCATGCGTCTGGCCAAGGATCCTGAGCGGCCGGCCGAGATCTATGCCGTGCTCGAAGTCAACGGCGTCATGCGCAGCCTCGATGACGGCGAGAGCTGGGAGGATTGCAGCACGGATCTGATCCGGCTCGCCGGGCCCGCCGCCACACCGCGGGACCGCGAGGGGATGCTCGACGGCCACGCGCTCTCGGTCAGTCCCGCGCTCTCGCTCAGCCCCGGGCCGAGCACGGTCTTCCTCGCGGTGCGCAACGGCCTCTTTCGCAGCGCCGACCGGGGTGAGAGCTGGCAGGACATCGAGATCGACCGGTTCTCGCCGCTGCGCTACGGCCGCGACATTCGCGTCTCGCCGCACGACCCGCGCGTCTTGTATGCCTGCCTCAGCGCGGCCGCGCAGAGCACGGACGGAGCACTCTATCGCAGCGACGATGCCGGCGGCAGCTGGCGGCGCTTCGATCGCGGCGTCAAGGCCGAGGCGACGATGATGGGTGTCGCCCTCCATCCCCGCGATCCCGACCAGGTCTACGGCGTCACACGGTGCGGCCAAATCTTCGGCACCCGAGACGGCGGCCACAGCTGGCACGAGCATCGGTTGCCGGCGGGCTGCGAGGACACCTACGCGATCGCCTGCGGCTGAGCTCCCGACCCGTCCAGCTGGCCGAGCAGGGAGGCCGACATGCCTGGATTCCTCCCTGCCGGACGGGGATCTCAGGGAGAAAAATCGCAATCGAACCGGGATCATCGCCTGGTATGCTTTTGTTGTCAGCCACTTGGTACTCGGACCGAGGATTTTTGCGAGGGTTGGCAGGGAGACTTTGACGGTGGCCTGACGCCACGACGCGGCAAAAGGCGAGTGCTAAAACATGCAATTTATAAAGGGCGAAAACGATCATCCTGTTACCCATTATTGGAGCTCTAAGACTGGAGATATCACGAATTATACCCCCTTGATGACATTTTGTCAATATAGCAATTAGCACAAAGATGCCAACCCGAGGAGTGCTCTGATGGCCAATCTCGAAATCAAGATTGCTGCGGTCGAGCCCTTTGCCGAGGGCCGCGTGTTTGGCGAGGCTGGTTCCTATCTGCGGGTTCGCGGCACGGCGAAAGGCGAGCTCGACCCTGCGGCACCGCAGAGCCGGGTCATCGTCGACCTCGACAGGGCGCCGCGGAATGCGCGGGGGCTGGTCGAGTACGAGACCGATTTCTTCATGCTGCGGCCGGAGGACCCGCGCCGCACCCATGGCGTGCTTGTCTATGACGTGACCAATCGCGGCAGGAAGCGGCTTTTTGCCATGCTCGACGACGCACCGGGGGAGTCGCCCGCCGAGGCGAACGACCCGAAGACCGCCCGCGACGCCGGGCTCGGCTTTTCGCTCGGCCGCGGCTACAGCCTGCTGTGGTCCGGCTGGGACCCGGGCGCACCCTCCGCCAACAACGGCTTGACCGCGCGCTTCCCGACCGCGATGGAGAACGGCAAGCCGGTCACCGGCCGCATCCGTCACGAATTCCACATCGGCACCCGCACGCCGGGCAAAGGCGACATCGTGCGGCTCCCCTACCCGGCCGTCTCGACCGACACGCGGCAGGCGCGGCTGACCGTCCGCGACCGCGAAAGCGACACCCGCACCGAGCTCCCGGCCGAGGCGTGGGAATTCGTCGATGGCCAGTCGATCCGGCTCTTGCCGCAGGGCAGCCTCTTTGCGCCGTTTAAGATCTACGAGCTGTGGTACGAAGCGACCGGATCCAAGGTGCTCGGGATCGGCTTCGCCTCGGTGCGCGATCTCGTCTCGTGCCTGCGCTATGAGCGCAGCGAGACCGGCATCCGTCACGCGCTCGCCTTTGGCGTATCGCAGAGCGGGCGCTTTCTGCGCCATTTCCTCGAGCTCGGCATGAACGATGACGGGCATGGGCGGCGGGTCTTCGACGGGGTCATGAGCCATGTCGCGGGTGCGGGCAAGGTGTTCGCCAACCACCGCTTCGGCATGCCGGGCCGCACCGCCACCCAGCACGAGGATCGCCTCTACCCGGAAAACTGGTTCCCGTTTGGCAACGCGGTCGCGACCGACCCGTTCTCGGGCCAGACCGGTGCGATCCTGCGGGGCCATCCGACCGACCCGCTCATCATCGAGACCAACAGCTCGACCGAGTACTGGCAGAAGGGCGCCTCGCTCATCCACACCGACCCGGAGGGCCACAACGACGCCGATCTGCCGCCGAATGTCCGGGTCTACCTGATCGCCGGGACCCAGCATGGCGGCCGCCCCGGGGTCGATCCGAGCCCCGGGCCCTGCGTCAACCCGCGCAACCCGCACAGCGCCACCCCGGCCTTGCGGGCGCTCTTTCTGGCCCTCGAAGAGTGGGTCACCAAGGGGATCGCACCACCGCCGAGCCGCATCCCGCGGATCACCGACGGCACCGCCGTCACGGCCGAGAGCATCGAGATGCCGGCGGTGCCGGGCTTCGCCCTCCCACCCGGCGCCAACCAGATCGTCCCGCCGGTCGATTGGGTCGACCCACCGGCACGGATCGACAATGTCTACCGCACCCTGGTGTGCGCGGTCGACGCCGACGGCAACGAGGTCGCCGGCCTCCGGCTGCCGCCGATTGCGGTCTCGCTCGGCACCTACACCGGGTGGAACGTCTACCGGGCCCAGCCCGGCGAACTCGCCGACCGCGACGGCTCGTTTATCCCGTTCGCTCGGACCAAAGCGGAGCGCGAGGCGGCCGGCGACCCGCGCCTCTCGCTCGCCGAGCGCTACGGCACCCGCGACGCTTACGTCGCCAAAGTCGAGGCGGCGGCTGCGGCGCTTGTCGCCGAGCGCCTGCTGCTCCCGGCCGACGCTGCCGCCCACGTCGAGGCGGCGCAGGCTTGCAATCGGTTCTGATCAAAAGCGAACGAGCCCGTGCGCACTTTAGAGGGGCAGGCGAAACGGGCTATTCCAAAAACATTGACCGAATGAGGCGCCGTGAGCTGATGCTGCTGCTGGGCGGCGCGATGACGGCAGCGCGCGCCGTGCGCGCGCAGCAGAAGGCGATGCCGGTGATCGGCTATCTCGGCAGCGAATCGCCCGGCCCGATGGCACCGTTAGTGGCCGCGTTCCTCCAAGGGCTGAGCGAAACCGGCTACGTCGACGGAAAGAACGTGGCGATCGAACACCGCTGGGCGGAGGGCGATTATGATCGGCTGGCCGCTTTGGCCGCCGACCTCGTCCGCAGCAAGGTTGACGTGATCGCAGCACTCGGCATCCCTTCGGCACTAGCGGCGAAGAGCGCGACCTCGACGATCCCGATCGTTTTCAGCGTCGGCGACGCCGTCGAGCGCGGCCTAGTCACCAGTCTCGCCCGACCGGGCGGCAACCTCACGGGCGTCAGCCTCCTCAATGTCGAGCTAACGCCCAAGCGCCTCGAGCTGATCTCCGAGCTGGTTCCCCAGGCCGGCGTAATCGCCCTGCTCGTAAACCCGAACAATCCGAATACCGAGCGAACCATCAGAGACATGGAGGAAGCGGCGCGCGCGAAGGGGGTGCAGCTCAATATTCTGAAGGCCGGCACCGAAAGCGAGATCGACGCCGCTTTCGCCGCCCTCGTCCAACTGCCTGCGGGCGCTCTCGTCGTCGTAGGCGATCCGTTGTTCATTAACCGGCGCGAGCAACTCGTGGCGCTGGCATCACGCCATGCCGTCCCGGCGATTTATGCGTTCCGTGAATACGCGGCGGCGGGCGGCCTGATCAGCTATGGAACGAGCTTCACGGCTGCCTATCGCCAGCTCGGCACTTACGCCGGAAAGATCCTCAAAGGCGCCAAGCCCGCCGATCTGCCGGTCCAGCAGCCGACCACATTCGAGCTGGTCCTCAATCTCAAGACCGCCAAGGCGCTCGGCCTCACCGTGCCGCCGTCGATCCTCGCCCGCGCCGATGAGGTCATCGAGTGAACCGCCGCGAGTTAGTGCTTCTCCTGGCCGGCGCGCTGACTGCGCCACCCACCTTGCGCGCCCAGCAGAAGGCGATGCCGGTGATCGGCTACCTCGCCACCAGCTCGCCCAACCCGAATTCACCGAATGTCGTCGCGTTCCGTCAGGGGCTGAGCGAAACCGGCTGGGTCGAGGGACAAAACGTGGCGATCGAATACCGCGGGGCAGAGGGTCACTATGATCGGCTGCCCGCATTGGCCGCTGACCTCGTCGGCCGCAAGGTCGACGTGATTGCGGCAGCCAGCGTCCCTTCGGCACAAGCGGCGAAAACCGCGACCTCAACGATCCCGATCGTCTTTGCCATCGGCACGGACCCGGTCGAGGACGGCCTAGTTGCCAGCCTCGCCCGGCCGGGCGGCAACCTCACGGGCGTAACATTCATGATGACCGAGCTGATGCCGAAGCGACTCGAGCTACTTTCCGAGCTGGCTCCGCAGGTCGGAGTGATCGCCCTGTTCGTGAACCCGAACAATCCGAATGCCGAACGGACGATGCGAGACGTGCAGAAAGCGGCGCTGGCGAAGGGGGTGCAGCTCCTTATCCTGAAGGCCGGCACCGAAAGCGAGATCGACACCGCCTTCGCCTCCCTCGTCCAGCCGCACGCCAGCGCGCTTCTGGTCGGCAACGACCCGTTCTTCAACAGCCGGCGCGAGCAGTTCGTCGCGCTGGCATCACGCCATGCCGTTCCGGCGATCTATGAGCATCGTGAATACGTCGCGGCCGGCGGCCTGATCAGCTATGGAACGAGCCTCACGGCTTCCAATCGTCAGGCCGGCATTTATGCCGGAAAGATCCTCAAGGGCGCCAAGCCCGCCGACCTGCCGGTGCAGCAACCGACGCGGTTCGAGCTGGTCGTCAACCTCAACACCGCCAAGGCCCTCGGCCTCACCGTCCCGCCCTCGATCCTCGCCCGCGCCGACGAGGTGATCGAATGAACCGCCGCGAGCTGATTCTCATGCTGGGCGGCGCGATGACGGCGGCGCGCGCCCTCCGTGCGCAGCAGAAGGCGATGCCGGTGGTCGGCTACCTCGGCAGCGCCTCGCCCAACCCGAACTCACCGAATGTGGCCGCGTTCCGCCAGGGACTGGGCGAAACCGGCTATGTCGAGGGCCAAAATGTGGCGATCGAATATCGCTGGGCGGAGGGCCACTATGATCGGCTGCCCGCCTTGGCCGCTGACCTCGTCGCCCGCACGGTCGATGTGATCGTGACCAGCAGCACCCCTGGGATACAGGCGGCGAAAAGCGCGACCTCGACGATCCCGATCGTCTTCTTCGGCGGCGGCGACCTGGTCGCGTTGGGCCTCGTCGCCAGTCTGGCCCGGCCGGGCGGCAACCTCACGGGCATCAGCATCATGTCCCCCGAGCTGAATCCCAAGCGGCTCGATCTGCTTTCCCAGCTGGTTCCCCAGGCCAGGATGATGGCCCTACTGGTAAACCCGAACCGTGCGGATACCGAGAGCGTCATAGGAGACGTCCAGGAAGCGGCGCGGGTGACGGGGGTGGAGCTCCATATCCTGAAGGCCGGCACCGAGGCCGAGATCGATGCTGCTTTCGCCACCCTCGTCCAACTGCATGCCGGCGGGTTCGTCGCCGCTAGTGATCCCTTTTTCAACTCCCGCCGCGAGCAGCTCGTGGCGCTGGCCTCACGCCATGCCGTTCCGGCCATCTGGGAGTGGCGCGAGTTCGCCGAGGCCGGCGGCTTGATCAGCTATGGATCGAGCAACACCGGCATGTGGCGCCCGGTCGGCATGTACGTCGGAAAGATCCTGAAGGGTGCCAAACCCGCCGATCTGCCAATCCAGCAACCAACAAAGTTCGAGCTGGTCATCAACCTCAAGACCGCCAGGGCGCTCGGCCTCACCGTGCCGCCCTCGATCCTCGCCCGCGCCGACGAGGTCATTGAATGAGCGGCGGGTCTTCGACGGGGTGATGAGCCACGTCGCGGGTGCGGGCAAGGTGTTCGCCAACCACCGCTTCGGCATGCCGGGACGCACCGCGACCCAGCACGAGGACCGCCTCTATCCGGACAACTGGTTCCCGTTTGGCAACGCGGTCACGACCGACCCGTTCTCGCGCCGGACCGGTGCGATCCTGCGGGGCCGGCCGACCGACCCGCTGATCATCGAGGCCAACAGCTCGACCGAGTACTGGCAGAAGGGTGCGGCGCTCGTGCACACCGACCCGACCGGCCGCAATGACGCCGATCTGCCGCCCAATGTCCGGGTCTATATGATCTCAGGGACCCAGCATGGCCGTCGACCGGGGGTCGATCCGAGCCCTGGGCCCTGCCTCAACCCGCGCAACCCGCACAGTGCCACCCCGGCCTTGCGGGCGCTCTTTCTGGCGCTCGAAGAGTGGGTCACCGAGGGGACGGCGCCGCCGCCGAGCCGTGTCCCGCGGGTCGTCGACGGCACCGCCGTTATGGCGGAAAATGTCCGAATGCCGACGGTGCCGGGCTTCGCCCTCCCACCCGGCGCCAACCAGATCGTCCCGCCGGTCGATTGGGTCGACCCACCAGCGCGGATCGACAATGTCTACCGCACCCTGGTATGCGCGGTCGACGCCGACGGCAACGAAGTCGCCGGCCTCCGGCTGCCGCCGATCGCAGTGCCGCTCGGCACCTACACCGGGTGGAACGTCTACCGCGCACAGCCCGGCGAACTCGCCGATCGCGACGGTTCGCTGATCCCCTCCGCCCGGACCAAAGAGGAGCGCGAGGCCGCAGGCGACCCGCGCCCCTCCCTCGCCGAGCGCTACGGCACCCGCGACGCCTACACCGCGAAAGTCGAGGCGGCGGCCGCGGCGCTCGTCGCCGAGCGCCTGCTGTTGCCGGCCGACGCCGCCGCCTATGTCGCAGCGTCGAAAACCTCCGACCGGTTCTGACCGACACCGAGCCGCTGCGGACCTCGGCCGGCCGGGCGAAACGATCAATCGGCCCATCGCGCGACCGCTCTTGCCGACGAGGTGAGCGCAAGAGACGGCGCAGCGTCATCATCGGCGGGCTGGTTCTGTGTCCGTGCGGTCATAGTCTCAAGATCGCAAACGAACTCGGCCTGACCATCCCGCCCACGCTTCTCGCGCGCGTCGACGAGGTCATCGAGTGAACGGCTTGGCGGGCCTCGCCTCTAGCCCCGACACCTTCCCGCCAAGTAGAGGTACCCAAGCGAAGCTAGGCGTCAGACTGCGAGAATTCTGGGCATGCCGAAGGCCGCTGATCGCTCGGCCGCCGCCTTGTTCGACTCCCTCACGGTGCGCCGCCTTGTATGCCGACGCTAAAAAGACAAAGGAGCCGCCTGAGCCGAGAATGTGTCGCTGCAGTACGCGGTATGAGCAGCCGCTCGAGCCGGAGGCGCGCCGCGCGCGAGCGCTGGTCGAGATCGACCCTCGGCGCGCTCTTGCTCGACAGGTTGGTTCTCATCATGCCCTCCACGGCGCGGCTGCCCCCAGCGGAAGCTGGAGGCGGACCCACTAATAGCTCGCCGATCCCTCGAAGATGTGTGAGCCGCTTCACACTGCCGGCGATTTATTTTGCCGAGGCCGATGCGCAGGTCGGTCTCGCCCTCGTCCCGGACACCACGACGTGCCGGGTCCGGCGCATCGGCGCGGTCGGGTTGGGCGGTATGACCTCGCCGGTCACCCGCCAATCGAACAGGTGACGGATCGCGCCGAGCCGTTGCTGCACGCTGGGGGCAGTAAGCTCGCGTGCCGGCCTTCGGCGCGCCTGGGAGGGCCGGATCGCCGGGCTTGACGGCAAGCTTTCTTTCAACTCTGACCAGAGATCTATCATAAAACTGTCAGTGCGCCGTGCCCCCTAAATCCAATACACCTCACGTAGTGTTCCATGCGCGCGGCGCCAAACTGACGGTAACGTGCTAATATTCATGCAACAATCGGCGATATAATACAAGATATGTGAATCATATCGAAAATAAAGCTCGTAATGGCAGAAGGCTCTCTCCATGTGGAGAAAACAAGGCCATCGGCAATTTGAAAATATTTCTCATAGCTCCGCTGATCGGCTGACCTGATTCACCCGATTCAGGACTGATTTCGACGCGGCTTGGCGGCGTGACGTGATGCTGTCAGCCATTATCCCGTCACCCCAAGCGAAGGAAACCCGATGATCATCGAGATGCGTACCTACACCGTCCAGCCGGGCTCGGTCGCGACCGTCGAGGAACGGTTCGGACAGGCGCTGCCGGTGCGGGCGAAGCTCTCTCCGCTCGCCGCCTTCTGGCACACCGAGGTCGGCCCGTTGAACCGGGTCATCCATGTGTGGGCCTATGACAGTTTCGAGGAGCGGACCCGCATCCGCGCCGCGTCGCAGAAGCTCGAAGGCTGGCCGCCCAACATCCGCGAATTCGTCACCGAGCAGCAGAGCGAGATCTTCCTGCCGGCGCCGTTCTCGCCGAAGCTCGAGCCGCGGCAGCTCGGCAACCTCTACGAGATCCGCACCTACACGCTGAAGCCGGGCGGCATTCCCGGCGTCATCGACCGCTGGAGCACCCAGATCGCCGAGCGCATCAAGCTGTCGCCCCTAGCCGGCGCCTGGTACTCCGAGCTCGGCGGGCTCAACCGCTGGTGCCACATCTGGGCTTACAAGGATGCCGCCGAGCGCTTCGCGGTCCGCGAACGTGCCCGCAACGAAGGCGTGTGGCCGCCGCGCGGCGGTCAGCCCGGCGCTACCCTGAAGCAGGAGAACATGCTGGTCGTCCCGGCATCCTTCTCGCCGCTGCATTAGCGGTCATACCGGCGGCTGGCTTTCCGATACGCATCGGGAGGTCAGCGCCGCCCGTGCGACCTGCTTCAGCCCCGTTGTCCAAGCAGACCCCCAGAGCACGCCGAACCCGATGATCGCCGAGGGCGCGAAGACCGGCGAGACCGGTGTCCGTTCCCCACCCCAGGTGCTCAGTGTATAAGATCCGCTAAATATATAAAACGACCA
>Ga0210402_10002111_pt1 | contig 19648 bp, 22 predicted proteins | sample IncBWC7MmetaG_FD_161055 | JGI IMG/M metagenome (GOLD analysis project Ga0210402, IMG submission 161055) | Forest soil microbial communities from Barre Woods Harvard Forest LTER site, Petersham, Massachusetts, United States - Inc-BW-C-7-M | ecosystem: Environmental > Terrestrial > Soil >... | reverse complement strand
GGGTCGAGGCGTCTCTCAACCAGGAAATCGCGGAGATTGCTGCGCAAGGGTGGGCAGGCACCCGTTGAGAATCACCGCCGACACACCCATCCTTGTTCGCGCCGCTGTCGGCGACGATCCAGACCAGTCGAGATTGGCGGCGGAAGTGCTCCGTGGCGCAGAAGTCGTTGCGGTGACGCTTCCGACCCTTTGCGAATTCGTCTGGGTGCTCAGACGCGGGTACGCAGTGGAGGGCACGGCGATCGTAACAGCGATCCGCCGCCTGATCGATAGCGCGAGCGTCCGGGCGGATCGGCCAGCCGTTGATGCAGGGCTCGCGGTGTTCGAGGCGGGCGGGGATTTCGCAGACGGCGTTATCGCCTTCGAGGGCCGTCGGTTGGGCGGATCGATCTTCACCAGCTTCGATCGCAGAGCCATCGAACTGATTGCGGCAACCGGCGCGGAGACGCGCTTGTTGTCGGCCGAATGACTGTCGCGGCAGCGTCGTGCGCGCGAGGGTGGCCAGTTTACCGCCTGCTCAGCCCTGCATTGCCTGGGTCACCGCGCCGCCGGTCGCGGTGCGGCCGCCATCGACAACGTATTGCGCGCCGGTGATAGCGGAGGCGAGGTCGGAGCACAGGAACAGGACGGTGTTGGCGATTTCCTCGGGCGTGACGTAGCGCCCGAGCGGGATCGCCGATTGATAGCGCCGGCTGACGCTCGCCGGGTCGGCCGGGTTGAGCTGGGCTTCGAGCGAGTGGATCATCCGCGTGTCGACCGGGCCGGGGCAGACGGCGTTGACGCGGATCCCATGGCGGGCGACCTCGCCGGCGGCGGTCTTGGTCAGGCCGATCACCGCATGTTTGGACGCGACGTAGGCCGGCATTCCGGGCGTCGCAACCAAGCCGGCGACCGAGGCGGTGTTGACGATCGCATCCCGCTTCTGCTGCAGCATCACCGGCAAGACGTGGCGTAGGCCGAGGAAGACGCCCTTGACGTTGACGCCGATGACCGCGTCGAACATGTCCTCGTCATATTCGGCGGTATGCGCCCATTTGCCTTCTATGCCGGCATTGTTGAAAAAGCAGTCGATCGCGCCATGGGCGTCGAGTGCGGCCTTTACATAGTTCTGTACATCGGCCGATTTGGTGACGTCGGCGGCAACAAAGCGCGCCTCGCCGCCCTGCTGCCGGATGACCCCGGCGGTCGCCTCGCCGGCCGCCGCATCGCGATCGACGATCACAACCTTGGCGCCGCTTCCGGCAAAGGCGAGCGCGGTGGCGCGGCCAATGCCGTTACCCGCACCGGTGATCAGCGCAACCTTGCCGGTAAAGTCCAGATCCATGGCGTTCCTCCTCTCATTTCGTCATTACCGTGAAGGCGTGGGCGCATTAACCGCGCAGCCAATCACCTCTCCCGCCGGGGCGCACGCGGCCCCTGCTGTCTCCCTCTCCGCCCCCGGGGCGGAGAGGGCCGGGGTGAGGTGGGGGAATCCCGAGCGGTTGCCGAAGCCCACCTCACCCTCCCGCCCCTCTCGGCGCACGCGTGCGTGCGCCTGTCGGGTGGCGCATCTCCGATGCGCCACCCGACCTCTCCCCCCTGAAGGGCGGAGAGGGGTTCTTGCAACCCGGATGACAGAGATGCCCGGTTGAGCGGAGCGATAAGCGTGCAATCGTTATCGTTTCCCCGGACAGCCCCGCCGCGAGCGGGGCGAGGGAGCGATCATTTCCGGCCGATGAGCCGCGTCCATTGCTCGAGCGCCACCAGCAGATCGCGGATCAGCCCGCGCCCGACCTCGTCGGTGAGGCGGCCTTCGGCGTCGAACTTGGTCTGGGCCTGGCCGATCAGCACTTCGGGCTTGTTCAAGGGGTGCATGTCGAGAAAGACGCAGCTGCGCCGCAGATCGTATTGCGCCCGCCCCGAGCCGGCCATCCCGGCGGCCGCACCCATGATCGCCACGGGCTTGCCGGCGAAGGGCTGATCGGGCGGGCGCGAGGCCCAGTCGATCGCGTTCTTCAGCACCCCCGACATCGAGTAGTTGTATTCGGGAGTGACGAAGAGCAGCGCGTCGGCCGCGGCGATCTGCCGGCGCAACGTCTCGACGGGCGGCGGGAAGCCCTGGGCGCGCACGTCCTCGTTGTAGAGCGGGAACGCCGAGATCTCGCCTATGTCGATCGTCATCCCCGGCGGTCTCAGCTCGATCGCGGTGCGCAATGCCGCGCGATTGTAGGAGCCCGTGCGCAGACTGCCGCAGATGGCAAGAACATTGATCCCCTTCGCGTCGCTCATTCGGGTCTCTCCCATGGTAAACGCCGCGACCCCTTATCCCACCCGGCGAGCGTGGGCAAGGCGTTCCCCCGGGGGCACGCTGTGTCGGTCCGGACGCGACCCTTGTGCGCCTGCGTGGTTGGTTCTAAAAATTTCCCCCGCAAGTACAACGCGTCCGGGCGCGAGGGAGGAAGGGCCATGGCTCGCATCAATCGGCGAAGATTCCTGAAGCTCTCGGGCGCCGGAGCGGTCGCGGCAAACGCCGGCGCCGGCCTCGCCGCCATCCTCGCCTCCGGACGCGCGCCGGCCTACGCCCAGGCGACCTCGCTCCACTGGCTGCGCTGGGCCGATTTCGTACCGGCTTCCGACAAGCTGCTGAAAGAGAAGATTGCGCCGCAATGCGAGAAGGCGCTCGGCATCAAGCTCAACGTCGAGATGATCAACGCCAACGATCTTCAGGCCCGTACGACCGCAGCGATCCAGTCGGGGACGGGGCCGGACATCATCATGCTGATAGGTACCTGGCCGCAGCTCTACGCGGACAGCGTTGTCGATGTCTCCGATGTGGCCGAAGAGATCAGCAAGGCACAGGGCGGCTATTATGAGACACAACGGAACCTGGCCTCGGTCGGCGGCAAATGGATCGGCGTGCCCTGGGCGGTCGGCGGCGGGCTCGTGACCTATCGCAAATCGTGGCTGGCCCAAGCCGGCGCCGAAAAATTCCCGGAAACCTGGGACGAATACCGAGCGATCGGCAAGAAGCTGAAGGCGGCCGGCCATCCGTACGGTCAGACGGCTGGGCACACCTTTGGCGACGCGCCGGGATGGTGGTACCCCTATCTATGGTCGTGGGGCGGCAAGGAGGTCGAGGCCGACGGCAAGACCGTCGCGCTCAACAGCAAGGAGACGATCGAGTCTGTCAAGTTAGCTGTGGCGCTGTGGAAGGAGACGATGGACGAAGGTGGGCTTTCCTGGGACGATTCGAGCAACAATCGTGCCTTTCTGTCGGGTACGATCAGCGCCACCAACAACGGCGCCTCGATTTATCTCGAGTCTAAGAAAAAGCCGGACTCCTACCTTACCGAAAGCGGCAAGCCGATGAAGGACGACATCCTCCATGCGCGGATCCCGAAGGGCCCGGGAGGGCAATTCGCGCTCGGCGGCGGGTTCACCGATATGCTGATGGGCTATTCGAAGAACCAGAAGCCGGCCAAGGATTTCTTGCGATGGATCCACTCGAGATCCGTATTCGAGGAATGGTTCACCTCGCAACAGGGCTTTACCAGTGGCGCCACCATGGAATGGGAGGAGGATCCGGTGTGGAGCGTCGATCCGGTGATGCGCCCATTCAAGGATTTGCCGCGCATTGGTCGCCTCGAAGGCTTTGCCGGAAGCCCGAACCGCAAGGCTGCCGAAGTTAAAACCAAATACATCATCGTCGACATGTATGCGAAGGCGATCCAAGGCACACCGGCCGAAGACGCGGTAAAATGGGCTCACGACGAGCTCGTGAAGATCTACAGCTGAGCGGAGTCGAGACCGGCTCATGACTTATACGACTGTCGCCACCCCAAGCGTATACGCGGGAAGCCCCAAGCGCGGGCCGGTCACCCGGGTGCTCGAGGACGAGCGCTGGCTGGCACTGACCCTGTTGCTGCCCACCGTGGCGCTGCTCGGGTTGTTTATCGCCTATCCGTTCGTCGAGGGCGTGCGACTGTCGGTGACCGACGCCAAGGTCGGCATACCGGGTCATTTCGTCGGACTGCAGAACTTCGAGAAAATCTGGAGCGACGATATCTTCCACGTCGCGGTGTGGAACACCTGCGTTTATACGGCCGTCGCCACGGTATTCAAGCTCGTGCTGGGCCTCTGGCTCGCCCTCCTGCTCAATCATAATTTCAAAGGCAAGGCCTTTACCCGCGCGTTCATCCTGCTGCCCTTCATCATTCCGACCGTGCTGTCGACCTTGGCCTGGAAGTGGATGTTCGACCCCACCTTCAGCGTCATCAACTGGATGCTATTTAGGCTTGGCCTCATCCACAGCCGGATCAATTGGCTCGGCGACCCGAATCTGGCGCTGATCTCGGTGATCGTCGTTAATGTCTGGCGCGGCCTTCCTTTCTACGCGATCAGCCTGCTCGCCGGGCTGCAGACCATCAGTCCCGAGCTGCATGAGGCCGCGGCGATCGACGGGGCGCGAGCGTGGCAGCGTTTCCGGCACGTGACCTGGCCGCTGCTCTTGCCGGTGACCCTGGTGATCGTGCTATTCTCCGTCATTCAGACTTTTGCCGACTTCCAGCTCGTCTATGTCCTGACGGGCGGAGGGCCGGCGAACGCGACCCAGCTGTTTGCCACCTACGCCTATCAGCTCGGCATCGGGACGGGCCTGCTCAGCGAAGGCGCCACGATTTCGCTGGCTGTCTTCCCGGTGCTGCTGCTGGTGGTCATCGTCCAGCTGCTCTACATCCGCCGGGTGGAGACCCACTGAGCGATGTACCGTCCGCTTGAAGTCCCCGTGGCCGGGCTTGTCCCGGCCATCCACGACTTCTTCGTGTTGGGGGGCGGGTACGGCGAAGACGTGGGTGGCCGGACCAAGTCCGGCCACGGCGCTTACTGGATTGCCACTTCGGGGCGCTGAGCGATGGTCGAGGGAGCACTTTGGCGGCGCTGGGTCTTTTTCTACATCCCGCTGACCGCCTTCGTCGTGGCACTGCTGTTCCCGTTCTACTGGATGATAATCACCACCATCCGGCCGGACAGCGAGCTCTACCGGCCGTGGAACGCGCCGAACTACGCGCCGTTCTGGACCTCCAACCCGACCCTGGTGCACATCAAGGATCTGTTGACCGAGACCTTGTTCACCACCTGGATGCTGAACACGATGGTGATCTCGATCGCCGCCACGGCGATCTCGCTCTTCTGCGGCCTCTTGGCGGGTTATGCGCTGTCGCGACTGAAATTTCCGTTCGCCGGCAGCCTCGGGACGATCATCTTCATCACCTATCTGGTCCCGCAGACATTGCTCTTCATTCCGCTCGCCGACATCATCCGCAACTTTCGCCTCGGCGACTCGCCGTGGGCATTGATCCTGACTTATCCGACCTTTCTGATCCCGTTCTGCACCTGGCTGATGATGGGATATTTCAAATCAATCCCCAAGGAGCTCGAGGAGTGCGCCCGCATCGACGGCGCCACGCGCTGGAAGGCAATGGTCTACATCATCTTTCCGATCGCCGTGCCGGGCATCCTCTCGGCCGGCATCTTCGCCTTTACCTTGTCGTGGAACGAGTTTCTTTATGCCCTCGTCTTTCTCTCCTCGCCCGAACAGAAGACGGTGCCGGTCGGCGTGACCTCCGAGCTGATCCGCGGCGACGTGTTCTATTGGGGTGAGCTGATGGCCGGAGCTTTGCTCGGCTCGATCCCGGTCGCCTTTGTCTACTCCTTCTTTGTCGAGCACTACGTCGCCAGCCTGACCGGGTCGGTCAAGGGGTAGTATCCGAGCACGAGGGAGCGATGGCAGAGGTCCATATCCAGAGCCTTAACAAGAAATTCGACGAGGTCCACGCGGTCAAGGACGTGAATCTCGGGATCAACGACAAGGAATTCATGGTCCTGGTCGGCCCGTCGGGCTGCGGCAAGACGACGACACTGCGCATGGTGGCCGGGCTCGAATCGATCACTTCGGGACGGATCCTGATCGACGACAAGGTCATCAACGATCTGCCGCCGATGGATCGCGATATTGCGATGGTGTTCCAGAACTACGCGCTCTACCCGCATATGAGCGTCTACGACAACATGGCCTTTGGCCTGAAGATGCGGAAGTTCGACCGCGCCGACATCGCCAAGCGCGTGCAGGACGCGGCCGAGATCCTCGGCATCCAGGAGCTCCTGAAGCGCAAGCCGCGGCAGCTGTCCGGCGGCCAGCGTCAGCGTGTCGCCCTCGGGCGGGCAATCGTGCGCCACCCGCAGGTGTTCCTGTTCGATGAGCCGCTGTCGAACCTCGACGCCAAATTGCGGGTGCAGATGCGGGTCGAGCTCAAAAAGCTGCACGACCGGCTCGGCACCACCGCGATTTACGTGACCCACGACCAGGTCGAGGCCATGACCCTGGGCGACCGCGTCGTCGTGATGAAGGACGGCCTCGTCCAACAGGTCGGCGAGCCGCTCGAACTCTACAACGAGCCCGCTAACCTTTTCGTCGCCGGGTTTCTCGGGTCGCCCGCGATGAATTTCGCGGGGGTGCAGATCAGTGAGACCAATAGCGGGCTGTGGGCCGCGAACGAGGGCTTGCGCATCCAGGTGCCCGCGGAGATTGCCGGCCGGCTCGGCGGCCATATCCGCAGCGACGTGACGATGGGGATCCGTCCCGAGGATCTCCACGTGGCCACTGGCGCCGACCCGGAGGAACTCAGCTTCGATGCGATGATCGAGGTTATCGAGAAGCTGGGCTCGGAGATCCTCCTCGATGTTGCTGTCGGTCCCCACACGATGGTCGCCTCTGTCGACCCGAGCGTCCGCGTCAATGTTCACGAGCGCTTGCGTTTGGCGCTGAACCCGGAACGCCTGCACTTTTTCGACACGCGGTCCGAGGCGGTAATCTGACAGGGTAGCAGATGGCCGATCGACTTACCCTGGCGCGCGCCCTCGAAGGAGGCGGCATCAGCCGCGATGCCGCAGAGCACATTGCTACGGAAATTCTGGACGCGATCCACGAGAATGTCGCGACGAAGTCGGATGTGAGGGCTGCCGAAGCGGCGCTGGGTGCCGAAATCACCGCGCTTCGTACCGACCTTGCACTGGTCGAGCACCGGCTGCTGACCAGACTGGGCAGTATGGTCGTCGTCGCAACCGGAGTTTTGGCCGCGATCCACTACATCCATTAAGTTACCCCGGAGAGAACCATGAAGCGCCTTGATCGCCGTAGACTGTTGCACCTTTCCGGTGCCGGCGCGCTTACCGCCGGCAGTGGCGGGATCGCCGCGATCCTGGCCTCTGGGCAGGCACCGGCGTTTGCCCAAGGCACCACGCTTCACTGGGTCAGGGGGTCCGACTATGTGCCGGTCTCCGACCAGATGCTCAGGACCAAGATCAACGAGCAGGCCCAGAAGGATCTCGGCATCAAATTCAACCTCGAGACTGTCGACGGCCTGACGATCCAGGCGCGGGTCACTTCGGCCGTCCAATCCGGCAACGGGCCGGACATCATCAGCGCGATCAACAATTGGGCGCAGCTCTACGCCGATAGCGTCGCCGATGTCAGCGACGTCGCCGAGGAAATCGGGAAGGCGCAGGGCGGCTATTATGAAACCTCCAAGGCGATCGCCTATGACGGCAAGAAGTGGCTCGCCGTCCCGAACACGATTGTCGGCCTGCAGATCGTCAACCGCGCCTCGTGGTGGAACGAAATTGGCTACGGACCGGAGAAATATCCGGAAAACTGGGAGGAATGGCGCGAGGCCGGCAAGAAGCTGAAGGCCAAGGGGCATCCGCTCGGCCAGACCTTGGCGCACGCCTTTGGCGACGCGAACGCGTTTTGGTACCCGTATCTCTGGTCGTGGGGCGGCAAGGAGGTCGAAGCGGACGGCAAGACGGTTGTGCTAAATAGCCCGGGAACACTCGAGTCGGTCAAGTTCGCGGTCGCCTTATGGAAGGATGCCTGCGACGACGGCGGGTTTGCCTGGGACGATTCCGGCAACAACCGCGCCTTTCTCTCCGGCACGATCAGCGCCACCAATAACGGTGCCTCAATCTATCTCGAAGCCAAAAAGAAGCCCGACTCGTATAAGACCGACGACGGCAAACCGCTCAAGGACGACATCTTCCACACTGCGTTGCCCAGGGGGCCAGCCGGCCAGTTCAGCTGGCATGTGCCGTTCGCGGACATGGTCATGGGCTATGGTAAAAATCAGAAAGCGGCGAAGGACTTTTTGCGCTGGTTCCACACGGAGAAAATCTACGAGCAATGGTGGGTCACGCAGCAAGGCTTCTCGGTTGGTCCCACCAAGATGTGGGAAAACCACAAGCTGTGGCAGGAAGACCCGATCATGCTGCCGTTCCGCAGCGCGGCTGAGAGCGGCCACTTTGCCGGTTATGCCGGGCCTTCGCTACGTCCGGCCGCCGAGGTGATCTCAAAGTACATCATTTCCGACATGTATGCGAAGGCGGTGCAGGGCATGGCGCCCGAAGACGCCGTCAAATCTGCCCATGGCGAGCTGGTCAAGATCTACGCCTGACCACACTTATCTTTGGGAGATCGTTGCGTGGGCAAATAGCATTTACTTGTTGACAGATGGCTCTGTAAGTGCTATTATCGCAACAATCTTAGTCGGATGGACGCCGCCGCGACGCTGTTCCGCCGCTGTTTTGACGTTGGTAACCCCGCCGGGAGTCGAGGGTTTCCGCGGCGGAGGAGCGTCCGTTTCTGATAATTTCCTGCAAAAACAGCGAAAACAGCGGGATCTCTTGCGGCGCGGGGCCGCTGTGATCGCTCGGGTGGGGCGCGTAGCTGCTTGAATTGTATGGCAAAGAGACGATCGCATGGATTTGATCATTCGCAATGCCCGCCTCGCTGATCGGCCGCGCGAACAGCCGCTGGATATAGGGGTCACCGGCGGCAATATCGTCGCGATCGAACCCCATCTCGCGGCGGCGGGCGAGACCTATGATGCCGGCGGGCGGCTGGTCTGTGGCGGTCTGATCGAGACGCACATCCATCTCGACAAGTCGCGCATCATCGACCGCTGTCCGCCCGAGACCGGGCGCCAGATCAGCCCGATGCGACAGGTCGCGGCGCTGAAGCAGAGCATCACGCAGGAGGACGTACACGCGAGGGCCGAGCGCACCCTCGTCGAGTGCATTCTGAATGGCACGACCCGCATGCGCACCCAGGTGGAGGTCGATCCCGCAATCGGCATGCGCGGGTTCGACGGGGTGCAGTCGCGGATCGCCGACTACAGCTGGGCGATCGACATCGAGATCTGCGTCTTCCCGCAGGACGGGCTGACCAATTATCCCGGCACAGACGAGCTGTTGGTCGAGGGGCTTAAACGTGGCGCGCGGGCGATCGGCGGTGCGCCGCGCTATGACACGGACCATGCGGGCCAAATCCGGCGTATCTTCGAGCTCGCCCGTGAATACGATGTGGACATCGACATTCATCTCGATGTCGGCAATACGCCCGAGGCGATGGACATCCACCTCGTCTGCGAGCTGACCCAAGAATACCGGCGCGGCGGGCGGGTCGTGGTCGGGCACATGGCCAAGCTGTCGACGATGCCGCCCGGCCAGTTGGCAATCTTGGCGCGCCGGCTTGCCGATGTCGGGATTGCCGTCACTGTTCTGCCGGCGACCGACCTTTACCTGATGGGACGCGACCAGGACCACAATGTCCGCCGCGGCGTCGCCGACGCCAATTTTCTCGTCGAGCACGGCGTCAATTGTTCGCTGTCGACGAACAATGTGCTCAATCCGGCGACCCCCTACGGCGATTGCTCGCTGATCCGCATGGCCAACCTGCATGCCAACGTCCTGCAAATCGCCGCGCCGGCCCAGCTGCGCGAATGCTTCGCGATGCTGACCGAGCGCTCGGCCCGGCTCCTGAATCTAACGGACTATGGGCTTGAGGTCGGCAACCCGGCCGATATCGTCGTGATCGATGCCGTAACCCCGGAGCAGGCGGTGGCCGAAATCCGCCAGCCCCTCGCGGCCTTCAAGCGCGGGCGGCAGACGGTCATCCGGCATTCCCCGGAACTGGTTCGGCCAAATTGAGCATGAGACACGGTTCTGCGCTGGCGCTGTGCACCATTGTCGTGACCGCGGCGCCGTCGCTCGCCGAAGCGCAGGCGCTGACCACGTGCGCCGTCGGCCAAATGGTGACCGATCGCGAGAATAAAACCGGCATAATCGTCTCGGCCGGCAACAATCTCTGTCAGGTCGAATATCCCGACGGACAGGTTTACGGGTGGATCTACTGGAACCTGCGACCTGCGGCACCGGCCCAACCCGGATTGCCGACAGTTGGTGCATCGCCGCCTCCGTCCACCGGTAGGCCCCCAGTATCGGCCGTCCCACCCGGCAACAGTGCTTCAGTGCCGACGATCCTCAGGGCCGGACCTGCGGTGCGTACCCTCGTTTATCGTACCGATGCGCGCGGCCATGTCGCGCTGACGGCCATGGTCAATGGGGCGCCGGTTCGGTTTCTCGTCGACACCGGAGCGAGCCGGGTTACGCTGACCGCCGAGGATGCCCGCGCCGCCGGTATCAGCCCCGGGGAGCTGGTGTTCAATCAGCGTTCCCAGACCGCCAACGGCTTGGCTCGCGAGGCGCCGGTGACACTGCGCGAGATCCGCATCGATCGGCTCTCGATCGACAACGTGTCGGCCGCCGTGAACGAGAATTTGAACATGTCCCTGCTCGGGATGAGCTTTCTCAGGCGTCTCAAGAGCTTCGAGATGCGGGAGGGGACGCTGACGATCAGCTGGTGACGGCCGGCTGCACCGGCGACAGCGTCTCCGGCAGCGGCTTGCCGTTGGACTCGGGAAGGAAAGGTGCAGCCACCAATCCGAGAATAAAGATCAGGCCGACGATCGTCGCCGCGGGACCAAAGCCGCCGAGGCCGACGATCAAGGTGCCGGCGATCAGCGGGCCGATGCAGGAGATAAAGCGTGGTGCGTTGAAACAAAACGCGACCGCGGTGGCGCGCATTCGCGTCGCAAACAGCTCTGGCAGCCAGATTGGCGCCCAGGCCCAGATCCCGAGGCTGAAAAACCCGAAGACGCCGACGCAGAACAATAGGACGGTGAAGTCCTGGGCCCATAGATAGACCACCGGCGTCAGGATCAGGCACATGAAATAGAACAGCATCGCCGCCGCCCTGCGGCCGAATGTGTCGGCGATGAAGCCGAGGCTGATGAAGCCGGCGACCGCAGATACTGGTGATCAGTCCGGCCCAAGCCGACCAATACGGCGCCGAAAGCCCGCTCTTGGCGGCGACCGAGCCGACATAGGTTGGGATGAATGTCCCGACACCCCAAAAAGCGAAGGTGATCGACAGCATCATCAGAAACGCGCCGATCAGCGACCGCCGGACCGCGCGGTCGGCAAACAAATCGACCACCGTGAAGCGCGTCAGCGCGCGGTCTTCGCTTTCCAGCGCGGCACCGCTGCGCCGCAGGGCGTGGGCGGCACGACGGCGCTCGCTCGCCTGCTCCCAGCGCGGCGATCCGTTCAAGCGGCGGAGCCTGATCGCTGCACCCAGAAGTATACGCTAGCGTTTTCCCCGGCAATACTCGTGTAAGGCGGCGCGGTGCCGGCGCGGGTCACGGTTCTATTATGATGTCGACCCGGCGTTCGGTGACGGTCGGATCGTTCGAGCCGGTCTGTCCGATGGGCTCCTGCTGGATCAGTGTGCGGGCAATACCGTCCGCTTCCAGCTGATCGGTGACGATCGAGCTGCGCGTTTGCGCGAGATACTTGTTGGTCTCGGCTCTCCCGGTGGCGCTCGCCCGGGCCTGGACGACAATTCGGCGAGCGCCGGCTTCGCGCGCCCGCTTTGCCGCATCGGCGACGATGGTCTTGGCTTCGTCTGAGAGAAAGGCGCTGAATTCATCGAAATAAACCAGGAACCGCGTCTGTTCTTGAGCAGTCGTATTCGTTCCGGTCTGAGCGCCCGTCGGAGTGGATAAGACGAGCGCCGACGAGATCAGTACAATTTGGCAGAACAGCGATAATGCACCAGCCACCGTGCTACTCCGTTGTGATTGCGACCAGAGGTGCGCAGGCCGAACCGCCGAAAACGCGGCGCATCATGAGTGCCCAGCTCTGCGGGAGCGCGTTACAACTTGGTCGCGTGATATTGTTTCTTCGGCGATCCATGACTGGAGCAGTGTGTATCCTACCGCCAATACGACCGGGCCGAGGAAAATACCGACCAGTCCAAAGGCGATCAGGCCGCCGATGACCCCGGCGAGGAGCAGGACCAGCGGCAAGTGAGCACCCTTCCTCATTAGAATCGGCCGCAGGATATTGTCGAGGCTGCCGACCAGGATCGTCCACACCAGGAGGACGGTCCCCCACCCTGATTCGCCGCTCCAGTATAGCCAGATCACCACCGGCACCAGCACCGGCAAGGGTCCGAATTGGGCAATGCACAGCATGAACATCACTGCCGTCAACACAGCCGCGAATGGCACGCCCGCCAGTGCGAGACCGATGCCGCCGAGCACGGACTGCGCGAGTGCGGTCACCACCACACCGAGCGCAACGCTGCGGATCGCCTGGCCGGCCAGCAGGACCGACTCCTTGCCGCGGTCGCCTGCAAGGCGGTATCCGAAACGTTGAGTGGCTGCAGCAACCTTCTCGCCGCTCACATACATGATGGCCGCGACGACTACAGTAAGCAGGAACTGGACAAAGACGATGCCCAGGCCGCCTAAAGCCGCGACAAACCAGCTCGCGGCGCTGCCGGCATAAGGGGCCGCCTTCGCGACCAATGCATCCACGCTGCCGGCGGCAACGCTTTCCCAGAATTGCGCCGCTCTCGCACCAAACAGCGGAACACCCGTCAACCACTGCGGCGGCGGCGGTAATTTGAACGATGCCAGGGAAGAGCCCCACCCGACAATGCTCTCGAAATTGTCCGCAATTGTGGTGAAGGCAAGCCAGAACGGCACGACGAAAACAAGCAAGAGAGCGAGGGTCATGACGGCAACGGCAAGCCCGCGGATATTCCATAGCCTCCGCTGGACTTGGGTCATCAGCGGCCAAGTTGCGACGACCAACGTCGTGGCCCAGATGACCGCTGGGAGAAACGGCCGCAATATCCAAAAGCAGGCGGCGATCAACCCTGCGACAAAGAGCACCGCGAGGGTTGTTCGAGTGAGGTCGGATCGGCCTTCCATTCGCCGCTGGCGCCTGGGCGCAAGGTCCTCGCTCTAGCCGCTCACCTGCGCATCATCAGCTGCAGCCGGTGTCCGTCGGGATCGCAGAAATAGATGCAGCGGTCCTCGCCCGGGCGGCCGGTGACGGTCACGCCGTGCCCCTCCAGCTCGGCCCTGAGGGTCTCGTAGGTCCCCGACGCCACGTTGAGGGCGAGATGGTTGAGGTCGTTGCCGGCCGTCAACGGCGCCCCGCCTTCCTTCTCGAACAGCGCCACCCCTTGCTGCCCGGCGTGCAAAAACACTTGCCGACCATCCTCGCGATAAACGGTCATGCCGAGCACGTCGGTGTAGAATTTCTTCGCACGTTGTACGTCGTTGACGTGCAACACGACATGGTCGACCCCACTGGTCCGGATCATCGCTTTCACCTCCCGTTGCCACTTACCATCAGCCTAGCTCCTGCAAGACGTACACTGGAGCATTGCCCCCGGCGCCGAAGTTTCGGATAGAATCCGGTTTCGGGATGACAATGTCCAGCGCGATTGGCCGGCCGGAAATCGGTCGGCTGGCGGCAACCTAGTGCCGAAGTTGCCGCAAGACGGGGCTCCTCGGAGCACGCTTGACTGCGGCGCACGTTATTGCTATAATAATATTTTGTTTATCTGACACGGCGGGCATTGCGGTCCGGCGCCAAACTGCGAATGGAACCGGGCGTCTGCGTCGGCCGCTGGCTGGAGCCTATTCAACTTTAACGGGCGATCCCGCTGCAGATGCAGCGGAGAGCAATTTCCGAACACAACTGTTTGTTGCGGCACGGGCGATCGAAAAGGGCTGGTGCCCCGAGTCGGATTTGAACCAACGGCCTACCGCTTACGAAGCGGTTGGCCTAGACAGCCGTGACATTCCGGTAAATTCCAATAAGCGGAAAAATCAATGGGTTAATGGCGTTTCACCTTTCCGCTTGTTTCCGTAACGTTCCGCGATTATGATTTCCGGTGATTGCTGGGTGATTGCTGGGCACCTGCCTAGGCGCCCGGCCGAGGACGAGATGAAAGCAAAAATTACGCTTAAATCAGTCGACGCGCTGCCGTCGACCGGCGCTGCCTTTCTATGGGACACGACCGTTGCGGGGTTCGGGGCGAAGCTCACCGGCGCCGGGGCGACCTATGTCGTGCAATATCGGATGGGCGGCCGCGGCGCAAAAACGAGCCGCTATACGATCGGCAAGCACGGCTCGCCGTGGACGCCCGAGATGGCTCGCGCGGAAGCGCGGGCGATCCTGCGCAAGATCGCGGACGGCATTGATCCGAACCAGGAGAAGCGGGCCGCGCGGCGGGTGCCCGCCACAACCGAGGTCGTCGCCCTATTCGCCGAGTTCATCGAAAAGCACCACAAAGGGCGCGCGAATCGCTACTGGCCCGAGCACCAGCGCAATTTCGATCATGATGTTGGGCCATTTTGGCAAGGGCGATCGATCAAGAGCATCACCCGGCGCGACGTGATCGACGTCCTCGACCGCGTCGCGGCCCGGGGTGCCAGGGTCCAGGCGAACCGGGTCAGAACGACGTTGAGCGGGTTCTTCAATTGGTGCGTCGATCGCGACCTGATCGAGGCGTCGCCGGCTACGCGCGTGCCGAAGACGGACGCTGAGCGGGAGAGAGACCGCGCCCTGACGGATGATGAGATCCGGCGCTTCTGGCTTGGCTGCGACGATCTCGGCTGGCCGTTCGGTCCGCTGCTGCAACTGCTCCTCGTCACAGCGCAGCGCCGCGATGAGGTCGGCGCGATGGAATGGAGCGAGATCGACCGCGACAAGCACCTGTGGATAATTCCGCGAGAGAAGGCGAAGAATGACCGGGCGCACGAGGTGCACCTTTCCACGCTCGCCATCGAGATCCTCGAGGCTCTGCCGAAGATCGGGAATGAGCCTCGATTCGTGTTCACGACCAACGAACGCCGGCCGGTGAGCGGCTTCAGCAAGGCGAAGACTCGGCTCGACCAGCAATCGGCGCTCGAGGACTGGATCTTTCATGACCTGCGCAGAACCGCCGCCACCGGCATGGCTGGCCTGAACGTGGCGCCGCATGTCGTCGACCGGATCTTAAACCATGTCGGCGGCACCATCCGGGGAGTGGCTGCCGTCTACAACAGGCACGCCTATGTCGCCGAGCGCAAGGCCGCGCTCGAGGCATGGGGAAAGTACGTCGAGAACCTGATCCGGCCGATGCCGGCGAATGTCGTGTCGCTCGGCGGCGCGCGCTGAGATACTATCGCGATCGGCGCGGCTAGGCTCGCCGCCGAATGGCCCGGACGTGCCCGGGCTGCCGCGCCGATGGATCCCCGCACGAGCGCGCCCCGCACGAGGTGCCCCCCCTTGCCCCTGCTGGACCTTTCTCCCTGCGACATCGCGCCTGACCACGCCCATCTTAGCATTGTGTACTTGGCGGGATTGATGCTTTGGCCTGGAGATGCAATCCAGATGGAGCGTTTCCGTGCCTCAGCCCTAGTTCATAAGCTGAAAATTGACATCGACGGCGGCGACTTGCCGCATGACACGTTCACGCCGGAGGAATGGGCTGGGCTTTTCAAGATTGCGACTTTAGCCCCCCCGTTCTCGGAGGTCGTACAGGCGAGCGTGGCGCGGTATTATCATGGCCTCGCCCTCGGGCAGTTCATTTGCGAGATCATTGCGAGGAAAGACAGGCGAAGCAAGAACGCGACAATCGGTCAAACAATGGCCACTGTGACAAAGTTCTGCAAAGACTTTGGGTGGCGGGTATCGAAGTCGACCTTGGTAAACACGATTTGGCCAGATTTTCGGGCTGTAGCTCATTTGTGGGCAGCGAAGGTGCGGCGATTACCTTTCGACCGCCGCGGCTTTTCTTTCGATATTACCCCTACGTTCGTCTGCCCGCCCGAAGAGCTAGCTCAGTTCCTCGCGATGGCGGAATGGTACCGATCGAGGGGCGAGGAACTTGAATCGAACAAAACCAATTTGCTAGGGGCAGGGCAAACCTGGCGCGTGCCACCGGAAATTACCCTGCCGCCCGTAGCGACGCAGAGGTTTCAGCCCCAGGCCACGGCTTCGCCGGTACGTAGCTGGCGGGCACTGGCCCGGGCGGGCCTCAGCATAACGTTCTAACGCGCCTTAGAACGGTTTCTTCGGGGCGATGACGCTTTCGAAATGACAAGCTGATCGATCCGCGCCTTTACTTGCCGGTTCGTGCCGCTGGATGGAGCGACCGGGTGGAAAATAGAAAAAGGCTTCGGCCCCCGGAGGCCGCTGAATATCTCGGGACCAGCACGTCGACCCTGGCAAAGTGGCGCATGGCCGGGAACGGTCCTCCCTACTCAAAGCTGGGGGGCGGCCGAATTATCAGCTACGACGTCGGGGATCTTGAGCGGTACGCCGAGGGGCGGCGCCGGCGCAGCACGAGCGAGCCCGCGCCTGCGGGCGAGCAAAACGCAAGGGCCGGCCGGCCACGGCCGGGCGTGATCAATGGCGGCGCATCAACGCTCGATCTTACTTTACCCGTCAAAGAGCTCGAATTCTCGACCCGCGTGACGAACGCCTTGCTGGCTGACGGCATTGACGCCCTCCACGAGTTACTCGGGAAAACCGAGGCAGAGCTCTTAGGGATACCGAATCTCGGGAAAGTGTCCTTGGCCGAAATCAAGTCGACGCTCCGCAAACGGCGGCTGCGGCTCGGCATGGAAATCGCCCCGGGGCTCGAAGCTGGTGAGAAAAATTTCGACGAGGAGAGCAGGGCGGCGAGGCGCCGGACCCGCCGGTAACTGCCGCGGCGCAAGGGGGCCGGCTAATGACTGGCTCGCATTTCGGGATAGTCCCGCGGCGCGTAGCGAGGCTGCGCCTACCCCGCCGCGCTCTCAACGTCCTGATCGCCATCGCTTCGCGTGCCAACAGAGACAGAATCACGCCGCCGCTAAGCCGCGACGATATCGCCAGCGAAGTGGGCATCGACAGGTCAAAAGTGGGTCTCTGCGTCCGGAAGCTCAAAGAGAATGGGGTTCTTGAACTCGTCGTTGAGGGAGGTGGGCGCGGACGCGCGAACGTCTACCGGATCATTCCCGACGAGGAAGCATCGGCGCCTCTAATGAACGGGGCCGCTGCCGGCCCCGAAACCGCCACTGAAAACGGGGCCGTTTCTGGCTCGAAAACGGGGCCATTTCCGGCTCGAAACGGGGCCGCCGCCGGGCCCCCAACAGAAAGTACAGAGATAACAGAACCTCCCCTTCGGGGAGGACGCGCGCGCGAGGGGGGGTTTTCCGAATCTCGATCAGGGTCAGTCGAACGCCAACGCGCTTTGCTGTTACCGCTGAACGGCGGACGCTTACTCGAAGACTATCAACCGAGCTCCGAGTTCGTGGCATGGGCCCGCGAAGAAAGCCTGGGGGTCAGCCCGTTGGACCCAATCATTATCGGCCAGTTCAAGGACTGGCACCTGAGCCGCGGCACGAAGCTCAAAGATTTCGACGCGGCGTATCGGAAATGGCTGAGGGATGAATCGAAAAGGGGGAATGGACGGGGAAATGAAGGTCGGGCCCTTACTGCTCTCACAAGGGTCCTTGCTAAGATAGGGGATGGGTGACGTGATCCCGATCAGGCGCACTGAACGTGTCGAGCCCGATGAGCAAGAGCGACGCGCGCTGTTCGATCCCAGCTATACTCAGCTGCTGCCACTAGATCGCCTCGCGCAGCTGCGGCGTCAGATTGAGGACGACGAGGCCCCTGCCGGGCTGCAGGTTGCGGCGAAGGCAGTGGCAGTGCTCGCGGCCTGCCTATACATGCCAGGGGCTAATTTCGTCCCGGACTCCAGCATATTCCTCGAGCGAATGCCGGAGATGTTCGCCGACCAGCCCGCTAAAGCATTATGGGCCGCAATATGGGAGGTGCGGCGCACCAAAAACTACATTCCGCCTGCCGCCACGGTGCTCGCGATTTGCGAGGAGCTGCGCAAACCTCAGCGCCAGATCCTCCGCGCCATCGACGCGATGGAGGAGGAGCATCACCGGCGGCGAAAGGAGGCCGAGCGACAGGCTGAGCGCGAGGCCGGGCGGGAGGGCGCGCGACGACTAAGGGAAGAACAAGCGGCTCGCATCCGGGCACTCTATGGCGATGCGGTCGCAGTGTCGCCCGAGGAGATTCAACTCGCCACCTATCTCAGGCCGATCATGCGCTGGCCGATCGGGAAAATATTCGCTTGGCATGAGAGCCTAGATCGCGGCGAACTATGGGCTGCAAAGCATTGTCGGCGGCTCGCGCTCGCTGAGCGGGCCAGGCGCGCTGAATTGAAGGGCCTCATCTCGCCCGGGCATGCCGCAGCGATCGCGAGGCTCGCTATGGTCGACCAGCCGGCCGCACGATCGAAGCTTGCCGAAGAAATTGGTGAGGATCCCTTTGCCGAGCAGATTGTTGATCTTGCCCCCTGCTCTGCTGAAGAAGGCCCGGATTTCAACGCTGCCGTGATGCAGCTCGAGGCCGCGGCGTGGAAAGAGCGGGGTATTTTCGAGGGCGACCTCACGCTGCCGGGTCCGCTCGTCCAAAACGAGCGCTTCGGACCGGCGCCCGCTGCGACACTGAATTTTAAAGAGGATCCCCAGCAAACCGCGGCCGCGCTGAAGCGCGCAAAGGAAGTGCTCGAGCATCAGCCCTGAGAATGGCTGAGCGCCCGTGCTGCGAAATCAGGCTACGGGCCGAACGCAAGGTATCTGAGCTTTATGACGCCCAAGAAAAAGCGAGACGCGGACCTGACGCGCGCGGCCAGGGGTCGCAACCATCCTCCGCTCCCCAAGCAGACTTGTGGGGCCAACTTTAAGCGTTCTTGAAGTGTTTTTTTAAGGGCTCTTTAAAGACTTCGCTCCTCCCGACGCCCTAGTGTCCCGGTCAGGCGGTGTGAGCCCGAGCATAACATCACAGGAGGACCGATTACACCCGACCCGGCCGCCGACAGACCGTTGCCTGTAGAGCGCGCCTTTGTGGTGCAGCTGCACGCGACGGCGGTGGTGGCGCGAGGGCAGCTGACTGGTCGGGTCGAGCATGTGCTGTCGGGCCAGGCGGCGCACTTTCACACCTTGGACGAGCTGCTGGCCTTCATGGCGCGGGTGCTGACCGCCTTGGACGATGAGCGCACGACCTAATACGGATCTCCGGAAATTTCTGGACAGGAATGTGTCTTTTACCTCGGCCCCACGGTTCGATAGCAGGCACCATTATCGAGCGGACGAAGCCGGAGCCCAGGCGACCGCGCAGAGCGAGCGGATCAGGCCGTGGTTGGTGGCGAACCGGTTCCAGGCCGTCTCGCAGGCGTCCATGACGTCGGCCAGGCTGGGAAATACCGAGTTGGCGAGCCAGTGGCTGCGCAGATAGTGCCAAACCCGCTCCACTGGATTGAGCTCGGGGCTGTAGGGCGGCAGCGCCAACAAAGTGATATTGCTGGGCACCACCAGTCCATGGCTGTTGTGCCAACTGGCACCATCGAGGATCACCACGGCATGGGCAT
>Ga0210402_10002110_pt1 | contig 19656 bp, 11 predicted proteins | sample IncBWC7MmetaG_FD_161055 | JGI IMG/M metagenome (GOLD analysis project Ga0210402, IMG submission 161055) | Forest soil microbial communities from Barre Woods Harvard Forest LTER site, Petersham, Massachusetts, United States - Inc-BW-C-7-M | ecosystem: Environmental > Terrestrial > Soil >... | reverse complement strand
CGATGCTGGTGACCGGCCGCGAGCGGCTGGCGATCACGGGGGAGCTCACGTGTCGCGTGCCGTCGCTGACGGTGCCGGGAACGAACGAAGCGTTGACGCCAGAGAGAGTGTCAGCATACGAAGGCGTGCGCCTTTTCGTCGAGCGCGCGAAGCTCGTGCGCCTCGACTTCGAGCTGACGGCGAAGAACGCTTCCTCCGTCGCATCGATCTGCGCTCGGCTCGACGGCATGCCGTTGGCGATCGAACTGGCCGCGCCGCGCCTGCGCTCGATGTCGGTCGATGAACTGAGCCAACGGCTCGACCAGCGTTTCGCGTTGCTGTCCGACAGTTCGCGCACGGCGCTGCCGCGGCATCGCACGTTACGGTCGACGATCGACTGGAGCTACGACCTATTGACTGAACCTGAGCAAGCGATGCTGCGGCGAGTGGCGGTATTCGCCGGTGGCTGGACGCTCGCGGGCGCGGAGCAGGTCTGCGCCGGAGACGGGATCGATGCTTCGGACGTCATCGCGCAACTCACGTCACTGGTCGACAAGAGCCTGGTTGTGACCGACGAGCAGGCGGGCGCGACACGGTACCGGATGCTGGAGACCATGCGCCAGTACGCGCTGGATCGCCTGCACGACAGCGGCGAGGAATCGCAATGGCGAGGCTCTCATTTGGCCTGCTTCGTCGCCCTGGCCGAGGAGTTCTTCGCGGGGGTCGCAGGACCGAAACAGCAGTCGTGGTTCTCGCAAATCGCGAGCGAGCACGACAACGTGCGGGCCGCGCTCGCGTGGTCGGCTGAATCGAGCCCAGTCGAAGGATTGAGACTCGCGAATGCGTTGATCGGGTTCTGGCGCGTTCGCGGCCACCTTGCCGAAGGGCGGGAGTGGCTTGCCCGGCTGCTCGACGCCTTCCCGACCGACGGCCCGACACGTGAACGTGCGCGCGGCCTGCGCGCTGTTGCTGTATTGGCGACACCGCAGGGCGACTTTGCCGAAGCGGAGCGACTGTTACAGGAGAGCCTGGCGCTTTACCGCGAGATCGACGATCCGAACGGCGCCGGCCGCGCGCTCGGCTCCCTCTCATACCTCTCGATCTGTCAGGGCCACTATGCGGAGGGCGAGGTGCAAGCGCGCGAAGCGATCGACCACGCGCGAGCCACGGGTGACCGCAGGTTGCTCTACTCAAACCTCAGCCATCTGGCTGTCGCGCTGCACGCGCAAGGCCAGTGGGCTGCAGCGCGCGACTTGTACGAGCAGGCACTCGAGACGGCTCGCGAGCTCGGAACTCCCTTCGAAACGGGACACGCTCTGAGCGAAATCGGGCGAGCGGAATGCGATGAGGGACGTCACGATCTCGCGCGGAAGCATCTAGCCGAAGGCATGACTATCCTGCGCGATCTGGGCGTCCGCCCGGGGGTCATCGAGTCGCTCGAAGGGCTCTCCAGCGTCGCCGCGGCGACGGCGGCACCACGGCGCTCTGCCCGGCTGTGGGGCGCAGCCGATGCGTTGCGGCAGGAGATCGGTAACGCACGGTCGGTCCACGAGAGCATCGCCTACGAGCGCCAGTTGAAGGCGGTCCGCGCGATATTGACGGCCGAAGCCTTCGATCAAGCCTGGAACGAAGGTCGCGCGATGACCCTGGATGATGCCGTGCGTTACGCGTTGGACGACCAGGCCGGACGCGAAAACTGAGCGCGTCGCAGCCACGAGGTGTCCGTGGATCGCCGCCGTAGCGGCGTAGACTTCAGCCATTGCTGACGACGCCTTCCCGGCAATGGCCCTTCCTGGACAGCCTGAGCACTACCGCTTCGGACCCTTCGAGCTGCATCCCGACAACCGACGGCTGCTCAAGGACGGCGCAACAATTTCACTGCGCCCGCGCGCCTTCGATTTGCTGGTCGCGCTCGTCGATCGCGCCGGGCATCTCGTCGCCAAGGACGAATTGCTCGACCGCGTGTGGCCGAAGATGGTGGTCGGAGAAGCCGCATTGCACGTGCAGGTGTCCGCCCTGCGCAAGCTCCTCGGCGCCGACGCCATCACCACGGTGTCGGGACGAGGCTACCAATTCACGCTGCGGGTTACAAAGGGTAACGGCGACGCGAATCGCGTATCCACACCCAAGCACAACCTGCCCTATCACCTGACGAGCTTCATTGGTCGCGAGCAGGAGATCGTGCAACTCCAGGAGCTTGTGACGGCGAATCGGCTGGTGACGCTGACCGGTGCCGGCGGCGCGGGCAAGACGCGCCTGGCGATCGAAGTGGCGAGCCGGTTGATCGACGCGTTTCCCGACGGGGTATGGCTGGTGGAGCTCGGCGCGCTCTCGGATTCACGTCTCGTGCCGCAAGTTGTGGCACAGGCGCTCGAAGTCAAGGAGCAGCCGACGCGGCCCGTGATCGAGACGCTGAGCGACTATCTTGCTTCGAAGAAGCTACTGCTCGTTCTCGACAACGTCGAGCACCTGCTCGAGGGGTGCGTGCAATTCGCGGATCTCATTCTTCGTCGCACCCCGGATGTCGCGATGCTGGTGACCAGCCACGAGCGGCTGGCGATGAAAGGAGAGCTCACGTATCGCGTGCCGTCGCTAACGGTGCCGGGAACGAACGAAACGTTGACGCCGGAAACGGTGTCATCGTACGAAGGTGTGCGCCTCTTCGTAGAGCGCGCGAAGCTCGTGCGTCCCGACTTCGACCTGACGGCGGGGAACGCTTCTTCGGTCGCATCGATCTGCGCCCAGCTGGACGGCATGCCGTTGGCGATCGAATTGGCTGCGGCGCGCCTACGCTCGATGTCGGTCGATGAGCTGAGCGAGCACCTCGATCAGCGCTTTGCCTTGCTGACCGACGGTTCGCGCGCGGCGCTGCCGCGGCATCGCACGCTGCGATCGATGCTCGATTGGAGCTACGACCTGTTGAGCGAACGTGAGCAAGCCATGTTGCGTCGGGTGGCGGTCTTCGCGGGTGGGTGGACGCTCGCGAGCGCAGAACAGGTCTGCGCCGGAGACGGAATCGAAGCATCGGACGTCGTCGAGCAACTGACGTCGCTGGTCGACAAGAGCCTGCTCGTGACCGACGAGCAGGCGGGCGCGACACGATACCGGATGCTGGAGACCGTGCGCCAGTACGCGCTGGATCGCCTGCGCGAAAGCGGCGATGAAACGCAATGGCGAGGCTCTCATCTCGCCTGCTTCGTCGCGCTGGGCTCGGAGTTCAACAAGGAGGTCATGGGAACGAAGCAGCAGGTATGGGTCGCCCGGATCGCGAGCGAGCACGACAACCTGCGGGCCGCGCTCGCGTGGTCGACTGAATCGAGCCCCCTGGAGGGATTGCAACTCGCAGTAGCGTTGGACGCGTTCTGGCGCATTCGCGGCTTTCTGGCCGAAGGGCGCGAGTGGTTTGCCCGGCTCCTCGATGTCGTCCCGATCGATCTCCGAACACGTCTGCGTGCACGCGGCCTGTACGCTGCCGCCCTGTTCGCGACACTGCAGGGCGACTATGCGGCGGGAAAGGGTCTGCTACAGGAAAGCTTGACGATCTTCCGCGAGATCGACGATCCGAGGAACGTCGCATACGCGCTCGACAGCCTGGCATACCTCGCGATCGAGCAGGGCGATTACCCGGAGGCCGAGGCGCGAGCGCGCGAGGCGGTCGACCTTTTGCAAGCCAGGGCTAGCCGCGAGGGGCTCTGCTTCAGCCTCATCCATCTGGCGATCGCGCTCCGCTGGCGAGGCGAGTGGGCTGCAGCGCGCGAGTCGTACGAGCACTCACTCGTGATAGCGCGCGAAGGCGGAGCGCCGTGGGAAATAGGAACCGCTCTTAGAGAAATCGGGCTGGCAGAATGCGATGAGGGGCACCACGACCTCGCGCTGAAGCATCTCGCCGAGGCCATGACTGTCCTGCACGGCCTGGGCGATCGCCCGGGTGTCTTCGAGTCGCTGGAAGGGCTTGCCGGCCTCGCGGCAGCGACGGCGGCGCCACGGCGCGCTGCCCGGTTGTGGGGCGCAGCCGATACGTTGCAACAGGAGATGGGTGGCGCAAGGTCCGTCACCCAGAAGATCATCTACGAGCGCCAGGTGCAACCCGTCCGCGCAATATTGACGGACGAAGCGTTCGATCAGGCGTGGGACGAGGGCCGAGCGATGGCCCTGGACGATGCCGTGCGTTACGCGTTGGACGAGCAGGCCGGGCGCGATAGCTGAGCGCGTCGCAGCGACGGGCGTGGGCCAAAGTGACACGCATTTTCTTGAAGCCGACCATCGCCAGAAACGCAGGATCGCCGCCTTAGCAGCGTAGACTTCAGCCATTGCTGACGACGCCTTCCCGGCAATGGCCTCTCCCGGACCGCCTGAGCGCTACCGCTTCGGACCCTTCGAGCTGCAGCCCGATAAACGACGGCTGCTGAACGACGGCGCAACGATTTCACTGCGCCCGCGCGCCTTCGATTTGCTGGCCGCGCTCGTCGACCGCGCCGGCCATCTCGTCACCAAGGACGAATTGCTCGACCGCGTGTGGCCGAAAACCGTGGTCGAGGAGGCAGCGTTGCACGTGCAGGTGTCCGCCCTGCGCAAAGTCCTCGGCGCCGACGCCATCACCACGGTGTCGGGACGAGGCTACCAATTCACGCTGCCGGTGACGACGGGCAACAGCGAAGCGAATCGCCCATCAAGATCGAAGCACAACCTGCCCTATCAGCTGACGAGCTTCGTCGGTCGCGAACAGGAGATCGGGCAGCTCGAGGAGCTGGTGACGGCGAATCGGCTGGTGACGCTGACCGGTGCCGGTGGAGCGGGCAAGACGCGCCTGGCGATCGAAGTGGCGAGCCGGTTGACCGACGCGTTTCCCGACGGTGTATGGTTGGTGGAGCTCGCCGCGCTCTCGGACCCGCGCCTTGTGCCGAAAGCGGTCGCGCAAACGCTTGCACTGAACGAGCAGCCGTCGAGACCTCTGATCGAGACGCTCAGCGACTATCTCGCTTCGAGAAAGCTGTTGCTCGTGCTCGACAACGTCGAGCATCTGCTCGAGGCTTGCGTGCACCTGGTCGATGAGATCGTTCGTCGTAGCCCGGACACCGCCGTGCTCGTGACCAGCCGCGAGCGGCTGGGGTTGACGGGAGAGCTCACCTATCGCGTGCCGTCGCTGACGGTGCCGGGAACGAACGAACCATTGGCGCCGGAGACGGTGTCATCGTACGAAGGTGTGCGGCTCTTCGTCGATCGCGCGAAGCTCTTGCGTCCCGACTTCGATGTGACAACGGAAAATAAGACCGCCGTCGCATCGATCTGCGCTCGGCTCGACGGCATGCCGTTGGCGATCGAATTGGCTGCGCCGCGGCTGCGCTCGATGTCGGTGGAGGAGTTGAGCCAACGGCTCGATCAGCGCTTCGCGTTGCTGACCGACAGTTCGCGTACGGCGCTGCCGAGGCATCGCACCTTACGGTCGATGATCGACTGGAGCTACGACCTGCTCACCGATGTCGAGCAGGCGATGCTGCGTCGAGTGGCGGTCTTCGCCGGTGGGTGGACGTTGACGGCTGCGGAGGACGTATTCAGCGGAGACGGAATCGAGAGGTCCAACACGATCGATCTCCTAACGTCCTTGGTCGACAAGAACCTTGTCGGCATCGAAGAGCACGACGGAACGACGCGTTATCGGATGCTGGAGACGATACGGCAATATGCGCTCGATCGCTTGCGCGAAGCCGGCGAAGAAGCGCAATGGAGGAATCGACACTTCGCGTGCTTCCTGGCGTTTGTGGAAGCATCGTTCGAACCGCTGAGGGGTCCGCAGCAACGGCAGTGGTTCGATCGGATCGGGAGCGAGCTCGACAACATCCGGGCAGCACTGACATGGGCGATCGAGCAAAAGCTGCCGGACGCGCTTCGAATGGCTCCCGAGCATTTCCTTTCCTGGGTCAGGCGCACTCACGCTCCTCACCGAGAGGTCCGCGAAATGCTTTCCCGGTTGCTCGATGCGATTCCATCCGACCGCGCCCCCCGCGACCGTGCACGCGCGCTCAGCGCCGTCGGCCATCTCGCAATGCGCCAGCATGATTATGAGGAGGCAGAGCGACTGCTTCGAGAGAGCATCGCATTATTCCGCAGGCTGGATGAAACGCGCGGGTTGGCGTACGCGCAAACCAACCTGGCATTGTTGGCGGTAGCGCGGGCGCGATACGCCGATGCAGAGCCTCTCTTGGTGGAGGGCGCCCGGCTCGCGCGGACCCTCGGCGACCCCAACCTTCTCGTAGTGAACCTCGGCCATCTCGCCATCGTCGTCCATGCGCGACGCGATCCTGAGAAGGCCGCGTCGTATTTCGAAGAAGCGCTGACGGTCGCGCGCAACATCCCCAACGGTTTTCTCACGAGTAGCGTACTCACTTACAAGGGCCGTGCCGAATGCAGCGATGGAAACCTGGAGCTCGCCGAAGCGAGTCTTGCGGAGAGTCTCACGATTGCCGATGACCTGAAGGACCCGGTTGCCACGGTGTGGGCGCTGGAAGGCTCCGCCGAACTGGCCGTCCCAAAGCGAGCCCCGAAGCGGGCAGCAACCATCTGGGGCGCTGCGGCGCGCCTGCGCGAAAAGATCGGCATTCCAATACCGTTTAACGAAGAGGCCGACTACAAGCGCGCGGTCGCAACTACGCGCGTCGCATTGGGTGATGATGGGTTTGACGAGGCATGGCGTGAAGGTAGCGCGATGACGTTGGATGATGCCGTGCGCTACGCGTTGGGCGGGAAGACCGGGCGCGACGCCCGAACGCAATGATTTCGGTTTCGATTGCACGGTAGAAGCCGCAGTTGCGGAAGCCGCTTCTCGCGCTGCTCCTATTTCCCGTAAGCCTTGGCGATTTGTCCCACGAGCACCGCAAACGGCATGGCAAGCGCTCCGTAGACCGCACCGGCGTCGGGCCGGCTGTTGTCCTTGAGGACTTCGATGGTCAAGGTGGCATAGTCGGAAAGGATGACCCCGGCCTGCTGCATCCGCATAAGTCCGGCTTCACGCTTGGTCTGACTGAACGTGCCGCAGGCGTCGACCGCGACGTAGGCGTCGTAGCCCCGTCCGATCGCAGTGATCGCGGGAAAGGCTGCGCACACTTCCAGAGACACTCCCGCGAAGATGAGCTTCTTTCGCCCGGTCGCCTCGATCGCTTTGCTGACCTTCGGGTCGTCCCATGCATTGACCGAGGCGCGATCGATGATGTCGACCTCGGGGAGCGCCTGCACGAGTTCCGGAAACGTCGGCCCCCACATGCTGTCGCGGCCCGTCGTCGTGACGATGATCGGCAGCTTCAGAATCCGCATCGCCTTGGCAAGAGACACCACGTTGTTCTTCAGTTCAGCGAGCGGGATGTCCCGGACCCCCGTGAGCAAGCCAACCTGATGATCGACGAGCACCAGCGCTGCATTGTCGGAACTGAGAGGAACGTACGGGGTGTTTCGTGCGTCCATGGATTGCTCCTGGCGATGACGACGCGAGGCTGCGGCTCAGGGAAAAAACGGATGCCGCCGCGACGGTCGGTGCGATTCCCTCGAGTCCGTCCGAATTGAATGAAATCGCGTCTACGGATGGGTTCGCCCGCCACCGTCTGCAAATGCATCTGCGGAGACGCCCTGTCCTTCGCGATCCTTCGGATCAAATAGTATCGGCTTGACCTGCTCGTCAGAAGACTGCAGATTCCGGACCTATCGTCCAATGCATTGGACAGCTATGCAACGCCGCCAACGGGGTGGGGCCGATGCTCGACCTGAATGACCTTTTCTACTTCGTGCAGATCGTCGACCGGAGCGGCTTCACAGCAGCGGGTAGAAGTCTTGGCATGCCCAAGTCCACGCTGAGTTACCGCATGCAACAGCTGGAAGCGGCGCTCGGCGTTCGCCTGCTCAATCGCACCTCGCGGCATTTCGGCCCGACTCAGGCAGGCGAAGAGTTCTACCGGCACGCCCTGCTCATGGTGCGAGCGGCCGAGGAGGCCGAGTCGCATGCGCGGCAGAGGGTCACGGAACTCGCCGGCGTCGTACGATTCACAGCGGCGATGGGTACCGCACAATTCGCGCTTCGCGACATCGTCATGCGCTTCATGCAGGAATACCCAAGGGTCGACCTTGTCGAGTACGTGACCAGCCGACAGGTCGATTTGCTGGCGGAGAATTTCGATGTCGCCATCCGTGCGCACTCGGGCGAGCTGCCGGACTCCACGCTTGTCCGCCGCACGCTGGCCGTCGCCCCGTGGATTCTCGTTGCGGGCAGCGAGTATCTCAAGCGCACTGGATCTCCGCAGACGCCTCAAGACCTGAAGCGATTCCCTTGCGTTTCGGTATGGAGAGAGAACAAGATTGCCGCGTGGCACTTGCGCCGGCATTCAACTTCGCGGCGGGGAGGTAACAGCGAACTGATTCAGCCGCCGGCGCCCCGACTGGTCAGCAACGACATGTCCAGCCTTAAGCGAGCAGCGATCGAGGGAGTCGGAATCGTCGCTCTGCCTGCCTACGTTTGCAAGACCGAGCTGGGCACTGGCGAGCTGACGCAAGTTCTGCGGGGATGGTTCGCCGACGAATCGACCTTCAGCGCGTTGCTGCCCTATCGGCGAGGTTTATTGCCCACCGTGAGAACTTTCGTCGATTATCTCGCGCGCCATCTGCCTAAGTACGTCGCCTCTTAGCTCCGGCGAGCGACGTTTGCGCGCCCCGGCGCGATGACCTGTGGGTGGCGAAATCGTAGTATGAGGGAATTCGCCTGTACGAGGCAGTCTTGCGCGCGCATCAATATTATTCCGCGGACGGCCGCGGCAATCAGCGACTCGGCGTGTCCACCGGCGCGACCGTAAGACCCTCGACCCCGCTTCGACCAACGGAATCAGCCAGGAATCCATTGGCGCGCAGCTCGTCGAGTGCCGCATTCACCAGCCGCAACCGGTCCGTACGGTCGAGCCGCACCGCGATTGTCTGCGGTACTCCATAGAAGTTGTCGTCGAGCAGCCGCAGACCTCGTACGTTCTGCGTTCCCGAAGTCAATCGCTGGCGGCCGCCGGCGAACGCCACCACCGTCCCGTCCTGCAGCCACTGTACTGCGTCGCGCAGTGTGTAATCAGTCGTGGCGCGCAGGCGGGCGGCGGTCAGCCGCTCCTGCAACCAAACGCCCACGCTGTCATCGGTGTTGATGCCGATGATTTGGCCGGGCCGGTCCAGCTCGCGCACGGAGTGCAGCGGCGAGTCGATGCGAACCAGCGCGCTCTGTTGGACCAGCATGTAGGTCTGGGAATACAGCACGACCCCAGTCCGCTCGGGGTTCGGCGCCACGAAGCCGATGTCCGCGGCATCGGTCCTCACGGCCTCCAGCACGGCGGCCGCCGTTGGCAGCGGCGTAAGCGTGATGGGCACCCCCGCGCGGCGCCCCAATTCGCGCGTGATGTCGGCCACCACGCCCGTAATCGCCCCAGTACGGGAGTCGAGCCTGGCTTGCGCCAGGTTCGCGACGATGTACGCGGCGCGAAGGGTGCCTGTTGACGCGAGCACGGCGTCGGCGGCGCCAGCGCTGTCATTGAGCGTCAAGACAACTGGCAGAAGCGCGAGCATGTGCCGCCATACCCTGCCTTCGCCCGGGCGGCGCCAAACGCGACGATCACTGTTCGAAACCATCGCCTTGTCGAGAGGTTCCGGAATAGACGACGTTACCACGTCTTGCCGACTCCGATTCGAAGGTAGCCATCGAGCTTGAATTCTGGCGAGCCGGACAGGATTTGAGCCCCCGACCCCAGGTTGGTTGATCCAAAACATCGCGCTCTTCGTATACGCAAAGCGGGGAAAGCATTTTCCCGACCGGGTGACGGGGAGAACGCATGGACACGTCCTAACAAAAGCGGGGCCGCTCAAGCGGAAACGAAGGGCCGGCGACAAAGCGACGTCGACCACGGCCCGCAATTCAATACAACCTTGGAGATGGAAATGAAACGCACATCCACGTTAATCGTTCCATTGCTGGCGTCAATTGCGGTGGCATGGACCATGACCGCCCAGGCGGCAAGTCACCGGGAGGCTCCGTTGATCGCCTTGGATCCGCCCGCCGACAACACCGACGTGTACGCCTTTGTCAGCTACGACTCGGACAACATCGCGCGCGCTCCGGCCGATCGCAAGGTCACGTTCATTCTCAACGTGAATCCGGGCCAGGACCCGGGCGACGGGCCCAACTACTTCAACTTCGATGATCAGGTGCTCTACACCGTCAATATTGACAATAACCAGGACGGAAATGCGGGGGACATCGTCTACGAGTTTCGCTTCACGACCGAAAACCGGCCCGTCGGCGGCCCAGGCGGATTGACTTCTCCCGTGCCTTATCTCGGTAATCCGCATATCACCGCATTGGGCGGATTGCTGCAGGGGATTACCGCGCTCGACGGGCCCGGATCGGAAGGGCTGACGCGGCGCCAGACCTACACCGTGACCGAGGTTCGCGGCGGCGTCCGCACACCGTTGTTCAGCGGTCGGACATTGATCGCGGTGCCGTCCAACTCCGGACCCGCGACGATGCCCAATTACCCGGCCCTCGCGGCGCAAGGCGTCTACAACGATGCGGCGACCGGCATCCGCGTGTTCGCCGGACAGCGAGCCGAGACGTTCTACATCGATCTCGGCGCCGTGTTCGACACGCTGAACCTGCGCCGCTATCCGCCCCTGCTCACCGGGGCTGGAGAAGATGCCGACAATACCAATCCCTATGGTGTGAATCGATTCAGCGGCGCCAACATCAGCACCATTGCCCTCGAGGTGCCGATCACTCGCGTTACCAGCGATGGCAAGCCCGCGGCCACAACGGCGAACCCCGTGATCGGGATGTACGCCAGCACCGCCCGACAGCAGACGAGATCCTTGGGCGGACCGGGAATGGGCACGGTCAGCAGCGGTCCTTGGGTGCAGGTGTCCCGGATGGCGAATCCTTTGGTGAATGAGCTCATCATCAACACACCCAACAAAGACGCCTGGAACGCGGCGGCGCCGGCAAACGAAGCGCAGTTTCAGGGTTCCTACACCAATCCAGTCATCGCTACGGAGTTAAACCTGGTGTATGGCTTCCCCATTGTCCCGATCGATGGCTCGCCCGCATCGAACCGGACCGACCTGATGAGCATTATGCTCAAGTACCCGGGTCAGGCCTTGAATGGCTCGAACTGTGGCAGCCCCTGCTCGGAATTGCTGCGGCTCGATCTGCGCGTTCCTCCCACAGCGCCGGAAAACCAGAGCCGGCTTGGCGCGGCGTTGAGCGCCGATCTCGCAGGCTGGCCGAACGGCCGGCGTCCGAATGACGACGTCACCGACATCGTGATACGCGTGGCTGGGGGGACAAACTACGTCGCCAACAAGGCCGGCGATGGCGTCAACTTCGCGGTCGGTGTACCGGGTGTGATCGGGGTCGATATCACGTCGAATGGCATCGCCAAGAACTTCCCGTTCCTGCCCACGCCGTACGACGGCAAGAACCGTCGGCACATCGACTGCAACGAGAAGCCGTTCTCCAATCCCTGCGGAGCGTTGGTGCCGTAATCGGTACCAATAACAGATAGACTGGCTCACGGCCCGGGGTAACACCCGGGCTTTTTCTTAGGATTCCATTGGCTGTTGACGGTTGCAAAATGGATTCCCGCCTTCGCGGGAATGACGCGAGTCTTGCGAAGACTGCCACTTAGTTCGGTAATTCTTAGTAAAGCGTGAGCTCGATCGTGGCGTTTTCGGGAGACAGCAAGGAGGTTGCGGTGTTGTCGCCGGAGCGTAGGACCAGGATGCCACGGTGCGAAGGATCAATCGCGAAGAACAGTCGATAGTCGAGCGTTATTCCCTTCGCCGCCCCGACGCATTCGATGTCGAAAAACAAGGCTGCGTAGGCTCCGTCGGCGTGGTTGTCTACCGCCTGGCGCGTTGGGCGAATGGCGCACTCTTTCCCGCCGTTGCTCACCCGAAGATAAGCATAGGCATACTTGGCAATGGCGGCCTGATGCTTGCGTAATTCGGCCCAGGTGATGTTGCCATCGCCATCGTCGTCCAGCTTGAGCACAAAATTGAGATCGCGCAGCGCGATATCCCATTGCCCATGCACCACCGCATTGCCGCTAATGCCGGGATCGGCGTACTTTTGGGCATCGAGCGTAAGGTACGCGTCGCTCGCCGAATGTGCGCTCGCAACGGCGCCAGCCAGCGCCACGACCATGGCGATGACGACGCGCAAACTCACTTGCCGGTGCTGGTTCATGGCGCTCGTGAGATCGTGGTCTTGAGCTGCGCCCGCAGCTGCCGCGCCAGCGGCTCGATAATCGGGTCCTGGAGCTTGGTCTGCTCCAGAAATGCCAGCACCGGCGCCGCAGCTTGAGGCTGATTGGCTGCCTGGGCGGCTTCAAGGAAAACCCGCGCATCCCAGGGTGCCCGCTGCATTTGCCAGTTGCGCTGCGCCATATCCAGTGCTCCTCGCGGATCATGTTGCAGATGTAGCGCGAAGCGCACTTGTTCGCGCCCGTAGTAGTCGCTGCCGCGCTGGGCCAATGCTTCGAAGCGCGCCGCCATGATCCAGGTGTAGCGTGGCAGTTCCGGACTGTTGAGCGCTGCTTGCGCAAGCGCGAGCCGCAGAAACGCCGTATCCGACTGGCTATAGTCGGCAAGCAGGTTCAGCACTTCCTTCGGTCGGTCGCGATCAAGCAGGAAATCGGCGTAGGCGACCAAGAGGAAGTTGTCTCCCGGCGTGTAGGTCAGGGCCTTGCGGTAGTGCGCTTCCGCCTGTGTCCAGTCGCCCAGCCGCTCGGCGCTCTCCGCAAGCAGTCCTTGTATCCAAGCCTTGAATGGCGCCGATAGACTCGGCGCGTCGCCTTCGAGCTGCGCTAGTAAAGCGACGCTTTGCCGAGCCTGTCCGAGATACGAGCGCAGGTTGCCCGAGCAGGCCAGGCCGAGAGTGAAACCCGCATTTCTCGCGACCTGGACGCAGTCATCGTTGGCAGCGGTGTAGTCGCCCTGGACCATGTCCAGCGTTGCCAGCGTCAGCCACGCCTGGGCGTTTTGCGGCTCGCGTTTCAGCGCCTTCTTGAGTAGCTCGCGAGCCTCGGCGAACAGGTGGCGATATTGAAGGATGGTTGCTTGCAGGACCAGAGCGGTCGCGGGTGGTGCCTGCCTGGCCAGCCACGGCGCGATCACTGCCTCGGCATACCCCGTGTAGTGCGCGTCGCCGACCTGGCGTCCGAAATCGATGTAGGCGCGTGCCAAGCGCTCTGCGGTTCGTAAATTGCCCGGATCGGCGTTCAGCGCGGTGCGCAGCATCTCCATCTCCCGCACCTTGGAATCGGATGCGGGGGGTACCTGCTGCAGGACTTCTGCGTCCGAACTTGGGCTGTAAGGAGCGCGATACGGAGCCGCGGGTGCCGTTAGGTTGGTGTCCGCCGGCGTGGCGGAAGAGGCGGCCGTAGCCAGCGCACTACCGATAAACAGCAAGACGTAGCGGCCCCCCTTCCAGCGGGACAATGGACTGTAATGGTGAAAGGACATACGGACCATCGGCTTGGGGTAACCAAATGTCGCCATGACGGGCCAGCCGCTGCCGACCGGCAACTTATCCAGTTACGAGCAATCGGCACGATCGGATGCATGGCGAGATGTCGGTCTGCATCTGCTTGTCAACCGTCTGCGTATATCCGAGGTGGCAACCTCTCGCCTCCCAGTAATGAACGGCACCCGTGTCCGAATACGTTTATAGCCACCGGTCAAGCGGCTTCAACGGCACACGCCTCGCGTTCTCACCCGACGAATGGGCGCGGCTTGCCGGACTCTATGGGTTCATTGCGGCTCTGCATGTCCTCGGCTGGGGGCTGTATTTGTATTACGCGGCGGCTTATCCGCCGCTCGTGGGCCTTGGTTTCGTAGCGTACATGTTCGGACTGCGGCATGCATTCGACGCAGACCATATCGCAGCGATCGACGATACGGTGCGTTACCTGCTGCAGAAAGGGAAGAAGCCGCTGGGAATCGGCTTTTTCTTTTCACTGGGCCATGCCACGATCGTGCTTTGCCTTGCGATCGGCATCGCTTTCGCGGCCACGGCCATAAGGCAAGAACTGCCCGAGCTCAAGAACGTCGGTGGCATTCTCGGGGCCAGCGTATCCGGGGCGTTCCTTTGCCTCATCGGCATCCTGAATTTTCTGGTGTTGCTGGACATTCTCGGCGTCTGGAAAAAGGCCAAGAACGGTAACCATGACCACCGCCATCTCGAAGAATTGCTCCTGAGAAGGGGCCTCATCAATCGGCTATTCGGCGGCCGTCTGCAAAGGTTTCTGAATCATAGCTGGCAGATGTATCCACTGGGGCTGCTGTTCGGACTGGGCTTCGATACCGCCTCGGAAGTCGGGCTGCTGGCGATGACGGCGGGTGCGTCCGCCGGCAGCCTGCCGATCCCGGCCGTACTGTCGTTGCCGGTACTTTTCGCGGCGGGCATGTCGCTGATGGATACCACCGACGGCGTTTTCATGTCGAAGGCGTACAACTGGGCCTTCCTGAACCCGCTGCGGAAGATCTTCTACAACATCACGACGACCAGTCTGTCCATTGTCGTCGCGCTGGTGATCGGCTCGATCGAGCTGCTGCAAGTCCTGATCGGCATGCTCGGTCTGCAGGGTCCATTTTACGATTTTGTCGCCGGGCTCGATTTCGGCATGCTTGGTTACATTATTGTTGCCCTCTTCCTGCTGGCTTGGGGTCTTTCGGTGGCGCTATGGAAGTTCGGGCGAATCGAAGAGCGCTACGGTATGAAAAACGACCTGCACAGTCATTCTCATCGTCATGAGCCAGGGACAATGCACTCTCACAAACACGTCCACTAATTTCTCGACTCGTAAATTGCGAAACATCGATATTCGTTCGCCGTCATTCCCGCGAAAGCGGGGACCCAGTGGCGTTTGTAAAAAAGACCCTGGATTCCCGCTTTCGCGGGGACGACGGGATATGTTTGCGTACTGCCGAGTTGTCGTACTAGTGAATTGAAAATGCGGACTGCTTTGGCGCATGCCGTTGCGGTGCAAATGATGTCGGGCACGCACCGACAGCTGGTGCGTGTCGATCAACTTTCTGCGCACGGAACGCAATCCTCAGGCGAGGGAGCGATACGTTGACTTCTGTTTTTCTTGAACGGATCCGGCAACTTTGCGTCGGTACCGCACTCTTCGCGCTCGCCGCGGCACCGATCGCCGGCCGCGCTGATACGGTGGCGAGCCTGCTGGGTAACTTCACTATCAACCAATATTCCGGCCTGCGGCTCGGGGATGATTCGGTCAATGTCCGTTACACGGTTGTCTTCGGCCAACTGCCTGCGTTGCGCGAACTGCACGCGGCCGACACTGATGGCGACGGCGTTACGTCACAAGCGGAGCGAGACGCATACATCAAGCGTTTGGCCCCGACCTTTGCAGAACAGTTGAAAATCACTGTTGATGATGTACCCGTACCGCTGACGGTTACCTACTGGACGACCAGTTTGCCAACTGAGCAGGGTGGATTTTCACTGCGCCTGGACGTTGATTTTGAGGGCTCTCTTCCGCCGACCGCCGCCCGCCGGAATCACACGCTCAAGTTCGCCAATCAGAATTACCCCGGCCGGTTCGGTTGGCAGGAGATCGTCGTGCAAGCATCGCCGTTGATCGAGGTGTTTGCTACCGATGCCTTCAGCACCTCGCTCACTGCCGGTCTGACCGAAACCTTGGCGGCGATGCCCGCGGCGGGCCCGTTGAACGAGCGCTCGGTGAGCTTGAGCTTCGCCCACGGCGCCGCGCCGGCGGGAGCCCAGTTGCTGCAACCGCGACCTGGCGCTGTACCGGCTCCCAGCCAAGCCGTGCCGCAGGCGCCAAGCAGTTTCGACAATGCCTGGCTGCAGCGCGAGACCCGGCGTCTGATCAGCTTGATTTCGACGCGGGACGTTGCACCGCATGTCGCCCTGCTCGCTCTGCTTGCCGCCATGTTGCTCGGTGCGCTGCACGCGTTTTCACCCGGTCATGGCAAAACCGTCGTCGGTGCTTACCTTATCGGCTCGCGCGCAACGCCGCGGCACGCGGTGTTTCTCGGCGTCACCGTGACCATCACGCACACACTGGGCGTATTTGCACTTGGGTTTGCCACCTTGTTCGCCTCGCGCTTCATCGTACCGGAGCGCCTGTTTCCGATTCTCAGCCTGCTGTCCGGGCTGCTCGTCCTGGGGATGGGTATCGTATTGCTGGCTCAGCGCTGGCGTACGGCGCGCGAGGTGCTGAAGAATGCGCCCGATCGCGTGCGCCCTCAGCGATCGGCACTAAGGACAGCCACGACATTTCGCCCGCTGACCGAGGCGACGCCGACCGCGAAGCTTGGGCGTGGCTTCGTCATGGCCTACGCCGACGGACACCATCACCACGCTCATGATCATCATCGTGGACTTCGCCATAGTCACGATGCCGGCCATGCCAGTTACGGTGCCGTCATGCATTCCCACGGCGGCCGCATGCATTCACACTTGCCGTCAGGTGCGCCCGGCGAAGCAGTCACGTGGCGCAGTCTGTTAGCGCTGGGCATTTCCGGCGGATTGGTTCCTTGCCCATCGGCCATGGTGTTATTACTGGCGGCGGTTGCCCTGCACAAAACCGCATACGGGCTCTTGCTCGTGGTCGCCTTCAGTGTCGGCCTCGCGATGACCCTGACTGCGGTCGGCGTGGCATTCCTCTACGCCCGCAATCGCATCCCCCGCACAGTCGCCCGTGCCCGCTTGCCGCAGCTGCTGCCGGTGCTGAGCGCTGGCGCGATCACGATCATCGGGGCGCTCCTCTGCTATGGTGCCCTGACCAATGCGCAATTCTAGGGATCGCCGCCCTTGCGAGTCCGGTAGCTTGCAAGCGTTTAAGCGCGGGCCGCCTCGGTCACGCGGCGCGTCGAAACCGGCTCCCTTATGAGAGCCGGTTTCATCTCCCTAGAAGAAGTCCCAGGTATTCTGGAGCGGCACCTGCCCGACTCCCGGTTTCGAGAAGTCGCATACACCTTGCGGGAATATCGCAGCCAGCTGAGCCTGTTCCGTCGGTGTAAATGCCACCACATAGTCGCCGGTATTGATGGGCTTGAGCTGACACTTCAGAACGTCGTTTGCGACAGGCTCTCCAGCAACCATCCGCGGTGACGAATGCGAGGGGTAGAGCTGATTACACACCGTCGCACCCTGAAAGACCTGGAGCTCGGCGATCTTCACCGTACCGTTGTTGGTGAAGCACGCTTCTACCAGATCCGCCGGCTTGGCGTTGACGATCTTGTCGTGGATCGAGGCATTGGTCGTGTCTGCAAACAAGCTCGTGAGCCACTGGTCCATCTGGGTAACCGCATGGCTCAACACCGGGCTGGTATCTCCGAAAAGACCCGTCGTCCCCGCCGAGACACCATCTTCGATGAGCATCACCTGGTTGTCGAAGTTGCCATTCGCCCTCACCAGCCGCTCGCGCAGCGAAAAGGAGTGGTAGCGCTGGTGCACCTCGTTGCCATTCTCCGGCTGATCGACGTAGCCGCGATAGTCAATCATCGGCGTCGCTTTCATGCCCTGATTGCCGTAGGTCACCCGCCCAGTGTTGTAGGCGATGTTGATGGCGCTGATATCTCCGACCGTGCGGCCGGCGATGTTGTTGCCGTTGTTGTCATAGCCGCCAATGTTCTGGTTCAAATCGAGAAACTGCTGTTTGCTGATGGCGCCCGAGTTGAGCGCCGCAAGTCCGTATTGAACGCCGACGTTGTCGAGCGGCCGGCGCGCATAGCCGGTCACGGGGTCCCGTCCGAATATATTGACCATGTGGTCATAAACATCGCAGCGCACGCCGGTGGGATTGGTGTTCTGGTCGAACCTCATGCTGACCGGAATGGCCGCGTTGCAGGTCCCTCCTTGCGCCTTCAGCCGCACCGCGTTGCTCGGACCGATTGACGCCGGCGTAGTGACCGTCGCATAGCCGGTGGCCGCTACCTGCTGCGCGGCGGTCCAGGTCAGGCTGGTGTGCTGGATATAGTGGAAAAACAAGTCCGCCTCGAAGACGTTGAGTATGTTTGCTGCGGTGACTTCCGGGAAGCTGCAGCCCATGATCAGGCCGTCGAGGAGACCGGGGTAATCATCGCTGATGGGATAGCCGGCTTCCGATCCGCCGGAGCATCCGTATCCGATCGTGAATGCGGGCGCACCGAAATTCTTGATGAAGCGCTCCTTCACCATCATCAGGCTCTCGGCCGCGAGCACTTCCTGGCAGTTGTTGCCGAAGACATTCAGGGTCGATGATGCGACACCGTATCCCTGGCGCAGCAGCAGGTCTTCGAGAATGCCTCCGTTACCGATGCTGGTGCCCTGGATATACCAGCCGCCTACGCACCCTCCCCCAAGCGTATAGATCAGCCGACGGTTCCATGCCGCCGGAGGCGCCAGGAATGTCGGTGCGGACTCGATCGTCGGATCGTGCAAGATCGCGGTCTGATAGATGGCACGGTTGATGGTGCCGGTCTCGACGCGCACGATGTAGGGAACGGTCTTGCCTTGGCTCGTCGTCGTCTGGACGAGGTCGGCTGGATAACCCGGACCGGCTGGGAGCGCTTTAAAGGTGGCCGCCGTCGAGCGGTAGACATAATCGACCCGGGTTGCCGCCGAGCAGTCCGCATCGAGCGGCGGGCCGAGGCGCGCGGTCGAATTCCCGGGAATCGGAAAATTCTGTGTCATGCAGAAGAACGGCTGCTCGTGCGGTCCAGCAATGATGGGCCCGGTGATCGGGTAATTGGTAAGTTGCAGGCTTTGATCTCCCGCGGGACTCTTCGAGCGCACCCGCAGCACATTGCTGCCGAGCTGGAGCCCGGAAACCAGGCCCAGCCACGTGTTCGGTTCGGGACCGGGCCGAAACACGCCGGTGGTGTCGTGATCGTTGAGCGTCACCCACACCGGCAGAAGCTGATTTGCCGGAAAGCTGATTTTGACGAGTACGTTACCGCCGCTCACGGTATCCGGTCGGCTCGACACGGCCGCGATCTGAAGAGACGTGCTGGCCATCACAGGTTGCAACCCCGCTGACAGCGCTACGATAAAGACCAGCAAAACGACCGTTCGCATGATTCCCCCCTGAAGATAGACTACGCTTGACCGCGTGAAGCGCGGGTGTGTTTGGCTGCAGAATTCAAATGCCGAGGTGGTCCAATTTACAACGTGATCTGGTTGGAGGATTCTCCCATTCAACGATGTTCAGGATAAATGCAATGTCGGGCAGGATTCATACCGATTCAGCATAGGCCTGACCGACAAATCAGGCGCCCTGCTGCACGTGCTTTGCGCGTGAAGCGGGCGCGCCCTTGCAGGGCTGTACTGTCCAGCTAACGATAAGTTCGTGGCTCGTAGTGAGTCGCGGAAACTTTGCATCCATTTGTAACGAAATGTGTAAAGTTGGCCAAGGCGAGACGGACACTGATCGAGCGCGTCGCAAATTGCGGCTGCGGCCGTGTTTAGCGTTTCGCGATTAAATACCTTCGGCCAGTGGGCCAACGGTTGCGCCTCGCTTTCCCGCGCTCGGCGGCTAAGCGCAGAGTTCCTGCGTTCATACGCAACTGCTTGGCAGCCTCGGTGAGATTCATTGGCATCACGAATACTCGCTCGCACCCGTCTCGACCTGATCGAATGAT
>Ga0210402_10002109_pt1 | contig 19665 bp, 17 predicted proteins | sample IncBWC7MmetaG_FD_161055 | JGI IMG/M metagenome (GOLD analysis project Ga0210402, IMG submission 161055) | Forest soil microbial communities from Barre Woods Harvard Forest LTER site, Petersham, Massachusetts, United States - Inc-BW-C-7-M | ecosystem: Environmental > Terrestrial > Soil >... | reverse complement strand
CGAAAGCTCCGACAGCTTCGTTGCCTCCATCGTCGTTTCGATTGCTTCCGGGTGGAGCGAACCAGTTCCCGGGCGGGAGTTGCACCCGCTGAAGTCCAGCGCCTTTCACGGCGCACTTTTTCGCCAATCAATCTCAGACGCTGCCAAGCCCGTACTTGGTCTTGCCATCTATTCATATCTGAGCGCTACTGTAGGCTCGACGCGCATGGCCCGACGCGCTGGAAAATAACAGGCGAGAGTACCAGCGGCGAACAATATCGCCGCTGCCAAGCCGAGGGCTGCGATATCTGCCGGCTTTACGCCGAACAGCAAACTCGCGATCCACTGGCTTGCTCCAAAGATCGCGGGCACTCCGACGCCCACTCCTATCACAATCAGCAACAGGGATTCGCGCAGAATGAGCCAAAGAACACTATTGCGCTGCGCCCCAAGCGCCATGCGAATTCCGATCTCGCCGGTGCGGCCAGTGACCGCATAGGACATGACACCGTAGAGCCCGATGCAAACCAAAATCATCGCAAGAGGACCGAAAACTCCGGAGAGTTCGGTTATTGTGCGATCGCTGGTCAGTGATTGAGAGATGCGCTGATCCATGGTCTGAATGTCTATCGGGGGCAAATTCCCGGCCATCTGTTTCACAGCGGCGCGAATCGTCGATGCTGCGAGGGCTGGATCCCCAGATGTGCGGACCAGGAAATTAGCGTAGTTCGCTTCACCAATGGGATTGAAAAACGGAATGTAGAACCGCCGCTGTGGCTTCTCCCGGACGCTGCCGTGTTTGGAATCTGCCACGACCCCGATGACAACGAAGTCTGATGGACCCAGCGTCGTCTTCACCGCAATGCGCTTTCCGATTGGATTCGCATCGCCGAAGAAATAATGAGCCGCCGTCTGATTGACCAACCCGACACGCTGGCCACGTCCGCTGTCTTGCGGTCCAATTTCGCGTCCGTAGAGTATCGGAATCCCCGTCGTGGAGAAGTAATTTGGCCCAACCGTGTCCCAGTGCGAGTCTTGCGGACCGGCGGTGGCGGGTTTGCCTCCTTCTACAGATATGTCAGAATTGGAGTCTCCTCCCCCGAATAAACCGTTCTCCATCAAGGTCGTTCCGCGTATGCCAGGAAGCGCGTCCAAGCGATCAATTATCTTTTGGAAAAGTTGATTGATCTCCGGCCGCTTGTAGCCATAGGAGAGCGGGCTGACGTTGAAACACAAAAGGTGATCACTGTCGTAGCCGATCTGCACGCTCGCCAGATTCTTAAAGCTGCGGAGAAATTGACTGGCTATAACCAAAAGCACTAACGACAAGGCGACCTGCGCCACGACGAGAATCTTTGCCACCGGCACGCGCCCTGCTTGTGAGCCTCCACCGGTGATGCCGCGCGATGTTCCTTTCAGAATCGGGTTGATATCCAAGCGGGCAGCGCGCAACCCAGGCACAAGGCCGAACAGGATTCCGGTCAAGACGGCAACGGAGAGGGTGAACATCAGTACTCGAAAATCCAGATGCACGTCGAGCGGGATCAGATCTGTTCCCCCGGAGACCAAACGAACTAGAGCAGCATCTGCCCAGTGCGCAAGAAGAAGGCCCAAAGCAGCGCCGATGATTGCGAGAAGGATGCTTTCCGTCAACAACTGACGGATCAACCTCCAGGTTCCGGCTCCCATGGTGGCTCGGACGGCTAGTTCTCTTTGTCTCGCGACGGAACGAACCAACAAGATGTTCGCCACATTGGCACACGCGATCAGCAGAATCAGGCTGACGATTGCCATCAGAATCTGCAGCGGTTTGGTGAAATCTCCACGCAGAGTCGAGGCACCACGGCTGCCTTTGACGACGGCCAGGTGCTGATTCAAAAACGTGCGCCGCTCCTCGGCAGACATCTGGTCGGTTTGCAATTGCAGAATCTGCTGGAAGATCGCATTGAGGTTGGCGTTTGCGCGGTCGATTCCCACCCCTGGCGTTAAGCGTCCGATGGCTTGCAGCCACTCGGTTTTGTGAAACGGCTTTGTCTCCAATGAGAGGTAATCACGGCCGGGATAAATCTCAGATTGCATACTCAGCGGAACCCACACGTCGGTTGAAAATCCGACCGTCTCTCCGCTAAATGCGGAAGGTGTTACGGCAATTACGTCAAACCATGTGCCGCGTATTCGTATTTTGCGTCCAAGCGCTGCGCGATTTCCGTCGAGTTGTTCCTGCCAGAAACGGTAGCTGACCACCGCAACAGGACTGGCGTCGCGCACTGCATCAACTTCGGTACTGAACACTCGACCAAGAACGGGATCTACGCCCAAGACGGAAAAGTACGATCCGCTTACGAGACCGATCTGGACAGGGGTGCCCTCGGAGATCTGCCCTTGGTTCTCAATCCCGACGCTGAGCTTCGGTCCCTCACTCGCCGAAGCAGCCAAACCGGACAGAACATCGTTATTTTTCGACAGCTCCTGAAATTCGGTGTAGGTGAGAAAGTCGCGGTTTCCGTCGCCAAAACCTTGTTCCATGCCCTGGTTGTCTGGATTGGTGAGAAAGACGAGCTGTTGAGGGTCTTTGACAGGGAGGTTCCGGATCAGCACCGAATTGACGACGGAAAAGATCGCAGTATTCGCACCAATACCGAGCGCCAGGGTGAGGACTGCGACGAGCGTGAATCCCGGATTTTTTCCAAGCATCCGCACGGCAAATCTGACGTCTTGCCAGAAGGTAAGCAAAGGACACCTCTACGAGGATGAGTCCAGAGCAAGAGTCTTTCCTCGAATTGTCTCTTCCGGGCGCTGAGAAGCAAGAACTTAAGCAATGCAGATCGGAGGCAGGCGTTCGTTTCTGGACAATACCGGCCGTAATTGGACAAATCAACGAGTGAGGCAACGGCGAGGGTTCTGATCCGCGCTCACTTGGTTGATTTGGGTGTAGCAGGCTTCCCGTGCTCGGGCTCCGGAACGGCGCTATCGATCCACGCGGTGTACCAGAGGTTCAGTAGCATCTGTGATCCCGCGGCGAGTCGTTGTTCGGTAAACGTCCGCGCCTCAGGAGAACCTTTATCCTTAAAGCCGCCCGTTTGATCGAGTTCGTACACTCTTTCCACGAGCTTGTGCGAGTCCTCGAGATAATCCAAGTACTGATGAAACGGGTCATTCAGGTGCTCAGGGAGGTGCACCAGTCCGGCGAAATCGTTGGCGTGGATGTTTGCCGCCACGTATGGGCCCTCGAACCGCCAGTGAATGCTAGACTCGGTGGAGTAGTGGTTCGGATTCGGGCCTACCCAGCCGTTGTAGCTCACGGTCGTATGCAGGGGTTGTGAGCCGTCCCCTACGTAGTGCCCGAGCCATCCGGCGTAAAACACGATCGCCCTCTCAACGGAGCCTGTCGGCTGGTGCTCTTCATGCAAGTGCCGGTATTCGCGGAATGCGGCTTTCAGACGACCGAACACCTCCATGGCGATGTACGGTTGCAGCCCAACGCGTTCCGGGAGGTAGTCGTCCGCATTGCCCTGCGTGCCGGCGCGTTTTTCGTACAACTTTCGATAGAACTCATACCGTCCCGGTGGAAGAGGCTTCATCCACTCGACGCGCTCCAGATCGATGAAATGATCCGCTTCCTGCGCATTTTTAAGGGCGAATTCGGAAGGACTGCGCCAGCGGTCGGGCTCGGGGCCCAGATATTCAATTTCTGCGCTGGCAAGCTTCAGAAAGCGCGGCATTGTGGTTGGAACGTTCCGCGCAGCCACTAAATTGACGGCTGTATGTCCCTCGTTACCCCAACCAAACGAGAATGGCGATTCTAAAAGACAGAACAGAAGCGCCAAGGTGCTAATCTTTCGCATGAGCCCCAACTTTCTACCTGCGGTTCAGACAACGATACGATATTTCATTCCGCCAGGAGTGATTCAGAAAAATGAGATGCGCCCTCAAAATCGTGTTGGCTCGAGCCATCATCACCCTCTTTTTGCTTTGCTTCTTTCACTCGGCGCAGGCACAGACGATCGCATGGGCTGGCCGCACATGGAAGGTCACCAGCGGAGGAATGGCCGGCGTTGCCCGCGGAGATGCGAAGAACGTCAGCGTCGACGACAAAGGATACCTGCATCTTGAAATCACTCAGCGTGACGGGAAATGGACATCGGCAGAGCTGTTTACGGCCGAGAGACTTGGCTTTGGAACCTACCAGTGGGTGATCGAGGGCAATGTCTATGACATGGATCCCACGACGGTACTCGGTCTCTTCCCCTACGGGCCGACTCATCACATCGGCGTCGATGCAGAGAATGAAATCGACATCGAATTTTCCAAGTGGAACAATACCTGTCACGGCTGCAATGCCGATTTCACCGTCTATCCCTCCACAGGCAACCGCAAACCCGATGGCACATCGGCTTGGGAGGACAACTTCCACGTCAGCGGTGGAACCCTCACGACTGCGCGGATGGAGTGGGCCGCGGACCACATCGTATTCACTCTTATGAACGGCGCTCACGCGATCGGCAACACCGCCGACGTCATCAAGACGGAAACCTACTCTTCGACCGCTAAGAACATTTCCCAGGAAGCGCTCCCGGTCGGCATCAATCTATGGTGCTTCCGCGCGACGCCGAAAGAGAATCAGTCTGTAATTATTCGGAGTTTTGCCTTCGTGCCGAAGTGAGAGGTTCAGGCGAGCAGTGACATTTGGCCCGGGGCAGGACCTTCGGCATCGTTGTCGGGATCGGCGAATTTTCTCAGCTCCGGATACTTCTGAATCAAGGTCGGCGGTGCGGACACGCGCTTGCCGTCGATCATCGACTTCAACTCGATCGCATTCACTCCGGCTTTGCTTTCGAAGTGATTATTGGTGATCACGTACGTGGCCTGCGCTCTGTGGGCGATATTTTCAATGCGCTCCTTCCACTCGTCGAGTTCACCCTCTTTGTAGAGGTAGTTGTAGCGGTCGTTGCGATTGTCGGAATCGAACCACTGATCGTAGTTGCGTCCGTGCAGGCGAACGTAGGCAATCGGGCCGGTGACATACTCGGTGGGGGCGAGAGATTTTCCCATCACCGGCTGATCGATGTTGCAGAAGGCGACGTTATGGCGCGCGAACTCCGCCAGCGTGTCAGCATTATTCCAGCTGGAGTCGCGCACTTCGACTACTCGCGGATATTCGATGAACTGGCGCAGCAGGCGCTCGAGATACTCTCGATTTAGCGACGTGTTTTTAAACGAAACCGGGAATTGGATAAGCAGAGCTCCCAGCTTGCCTTCGTTGGCCAGCGCATCCAGTCCTTCGCGGGTCTTGATCTCGTCATCGTCAGAGGGGCGAATCGTCGCGGCAGAAGTCGGCTCCATCACTGCAATCGGTGAGTGAGTGAATGCGCGGTAAAGCTTGGCCGTGAAGAGGAATCGTGGATTGATGGCGGAGACCTTCCTTGCCCACAGCTTGGCCAACTCGGGCTTCAGCGGCCCATAAAAAGATGTGTTGATCTCGGCGGTATCGAAGAAGCGGGCGAGATACTCGAGAGGATGTACCTTCCGTTGCCGCATGCCCGGAGGGTAGAAGATGCCCTCCCAGTCTTTATACGACCACCCCGCCGTGCCGATGCGGATGGAAGAACGTGGGTCAAAAGCCCCACTTCCCGCCTTCGGATTACGGTCTGAATCGGGAGGTCCCATGCCCAAGCGCCCTGCGCCAGCCGAAAGCGTAGCACAGGACGGCATGACCAAAGGAACCTTGTCGCTCATCGCGGAAACGTGAAGAATCTGTGGGGTATGCGCAAAAATGTCCTCATGACCGCCGTGCTCTGCATGGCCGCTCTGCCGCACGTCCCGGCTAGAGCACAAGAACCCAGCGACACTGCTGAAATCCGAAGCCTCGAGCTCAAAATGCTGGATTGCTATAAGCACCGGCAAGTTGAAGTTTTTGCCGCTGTGTTGGACGAGGACTTTGTGATTACGTTCGAGGACGGCAGCACCTACAGCAAGACAGGATATTTGAGCTACAGCGCGAGTTCTTCCACGCACGTGGAATTGGCGGACATTCCCGAGATGAAGATCCGGATGCATGGCGACACCGCGGTCGTAACGGGTGTCTATCACGAAAAGGGAGTGGACAATCTGAGAACGTACGACTATCACGACCGCTTTACCGATGTCTGGATGAAGAAATCCGGCAAGTGGCGCCTGGTAGCGGCGCACTACTCGGTGCCTACGAAGTGACTCCCGTTTGGCAATAGTTCGACTCGCAGCCTGCCTGCGACATTCTGTCGCGCACATAAGGGCCTTCAAACAAACAATGATTCCGGAGTGGGGGATACTGCTCCGCAACCGGCACACAGGTGGCCCTAGATCAATTAAGGGTTAGGACGATCCACTGGATGCCAGTGGGGTACGTATTGGTTCGCGCGTAGCAGGCGCCGATCGAGAAGCTGTGCAGGTTGGGGCTACGGATGGCATGCGATGCTCCGGCAGGCAGCGTTTCCCCATACAGACTGGTGTAGGTGAGAACGGTGAATCGCTGCGCAAGCTGACGAACGGGCAAGGTTCCAAGTTTGTCGGCGTGTGCCATGGAGCAAGCCGCTTCATCCGCATTTTGCAGGTCACGGCGTAACAGCACATTCCGGCTGGCCTGGCGGCGCGCGTGATTCACGGCCGCGGCAATGCGACCTTTCACCTCATCAGCAGAGTATGCGGGGAGTGCACGCGCGAAATCCTGCACAATGTAGAGGCGATCTCCGCTACGGACCACGCCCAACCCGACCGTGTTATAAGCCGGGTTGAGCAGGTTCGCGCGATGCGGGGGTGAAAGCATGAGATGTTCGTGTCCGCCTTGGGCACTGTAGTCGAGCGCGACGTTTTCCGCGGCCTGTTCGAGTTGCAGGCTGCTGGTGGCCGCCAGGCGCCGGACCAGGGTGGGCTCCCCCGAGAACTGATGCGAAAGCTGATGAGCCTCAAGCATGGCTTGGGCGTGTATGCGGGCGGCCGCGGTCAGGCCCGTGTCGAGTACGAGGCTGGGCGCTCCGGCTCTCTGGCGTGACTGGTTGGCCAGTTGCAGCAGGTCTTGTTCCACCTGGAACTCGTATTCCACGTAGGGGATGTCAGGAGCATTAGCGGAAGCCGACTTCAGCGTGGCCCGATGAGCGGATTGACCGGAGCCATCCGCGGCTACCAAATGCACCGCCGGCTGCAAGGTCATCACCCCTGCGCCTAGCGCCAGTGCGAGTAGCCGTCTGGAAAGCTTAAGCATCCAGTTCGTGCCTACTGGATCCTGGGAGGGATCGTGCCCCTCAGGCCCTTTCCGCTTGAGGTTCGTTCAGGCTCAAACTATGTTGCTGGTGCTAGGCTAGAGGTTGGTAAAGGACGGAAGAAGTTACCTGTGACTATTGAACTAGGGATCAGTGGGGTCATTGGCCTGTTGTTTGGAAGTTCGCTTGCTTGGCTGGCGCTGCGCTCGCGCACGGCGACATTGCAGGCTCATTTGTCATTGAGAGAGAAGGAATTAGCGGCCGCAAAGGCCGATCTGGCGCGGCTTTTGGAAGATCACAAGAAGCTGCTCGAGAGCCGTGCCAGGCTGGAATCTGCACTGGAATTGGAACGAAAGGCCAGCAACGAAAAGATCGAGTTGTTGACCAAAGCAGGCGAGGATCTGCAGAACGCGTTTAAGGCTCTGGCTGCGGACGCGTTGAAGAGCAATAACCTCTCTTTCCTCCAAATCGCGCAGGAGACGCTGAAACGCTTCCAAAGCGAGGCCAAGGGCGATCTGGAAGCCCGTCAAAAAGCGGTGGCGGATCTGGTTGCGCCCGTGCGTGATTCACTCACTAAAGTCGACACGCAAATCCAGCAGATGGAAGTCGCGCGCGGTGAGGCCTATGGCGATCTGAAGGCCCAAGTGCAATCGCTGATCGCCACGCAGAGGGAACTGCAGTCGGAAACTGGCAATCTGGTGCGCGCATTGCGGACACCCAACGTTCGCGGTCGGTGGGGAGAAATTCAGTTGCGGCGAGTGGTTGAGATCGCAGGAATGCTGCCATATTGCGATTTCGCCGAGCAGGAGACAATTTTCGGCGAGAGTGGACGCCTGCGGCCCGATCTGGTTGTGAAGTTGCCTGGTGGGAAGCATGTTGTTGTCGATGCCAAGACGCCTCTGCAGGCCTTTCTGGATGCCTTCGAAACTACTGATGAAGAGGCACGCCGAACTTGCCTGGCGAATCATGCCCGCCAGGTGCGCGATCACATCAATACTCTCAGCAGTAAGAAGTACTGGGAGCAATTCGACTCAACGCCGGAGTTCGTCGTGATGTTTCTTCCAGGAGAGACCTTCTTCAGTGCAGCGTTGGAGCAGGATACGGGGCTCATCGAGCACGGAGTACTCAGTAGAGTCATCCCCGCTTCTCCGACGACCTTGATTGCACTGCTGAAGGCGATCAACTACGGATGGAACCAGGAGAAGCTGGCGCGCAATGCGCAGGAGATCAGCGCGCTCGGTAGAGAGTTGCACGAGCGGCTGCGCAAACTGGCAACCCACATTACGGGCATTGGGACAAACCTGGACCGTGCTGTGGACGCATACAACCAGGCCGTGGGATCGCTGGAGAGCCGGGTACTCGTGTCAGCGCGGAAGTTCGCCGAATTGGGGGCGTCGGTTGCCGAAGATATCCCCGAACTGGAGCCGATCGAAACGACGGCCCGGGCATTGTCGTTTGACTGGGATGACGAACCTACAGAGATTTCCAAAGCAAGGGGGTCTGGTTTTGGACAGTAGAGCCTGGTTCGTCTAGCCCACCTCTCTCCGAGTCACCGATTTCATCGCCACGCTCTACAATTTGCCACCTTCCGTATCCGGTAGAGCCTCTTTTGATCATCCTATAATTTGACAGATGCTTGAATTTGGGCAGCTTGAAGCGGTTCTAAACCCATGGTTTTGTGGAAATGGCAGGCTACCGAATCTCACAGAAACATCCAAAAAGGCATAGTTGCTGTTCGAAAGTGCATCTATAATTTTGGAAGTTGCTTTATCTATGGCACTTAGCAAGTCTGAGGCTTCGACAACGGTGGCAGTGAAGTTGCAAAGTGACAGTTGGGGACGTTGACCTCCCCGTCCCCTCGGCCGACTTGGGGTTTGGGGCAAAAGCAGAAGTCTATGAACCGGGAAAGCCAAGCTCGTACCGTCGCCATCGTGCTGTTCTTGTTCACGTTGGCTGCGGTGATTTTTGCCGGGTTCAATTTTCAAACAGAACGTAAGGCCACCGCACCCAACGATGGCGTCAGCTGGGTGGAGCACTCGGGGGTGCTGGTAGCCGACGATGTTGAACCAGACGGCCCGGGCGCTAGAGCCGGAATAAAGTTGGGCGACCAGTTGATCGAGGTGAACGGGCAAGAAGTCAAGAACACCTCCGGCTTGGAGCGGCAGCTTTACAGCACCGGCGTTTGGCAGAAAGCCTCGTATTCGCTGGTTCGGCATTCCGTGGTGCTTGATTCCAATGTGATCCTGGAGCCGGCGAACCGCACTCTGAATAACTATCTGCGCGGGATTGCGCTGATTTATCTGGTAATCGGAGTCTATGTGCTGTTGCGGCGCTGGACGGCTCAGGGCTCAACGCACTTCTATATTTTCTGCCTGGTTTCCTTCATCGCATACTCATTCCATTACACCGGCAAGCTGGACGCTTTCGACTGGGAAGTTTATTGGAGCAATGTCGCCGCTTGGGTGTTATTGCCGGCGCTCTTCCTGCATTTTGTGCTGACCTTCCCCGAGAAAAGACAGTTCGTCAGGAAGTATCCGTGGCTCCTGACGTTGATTTATGTTCCGGGTGCGACCCTCCTCGGGCTGCGCCTGGCTGCGATGCGGTTGTTGGAAGCGAGCGGCAGATTAAGCCGCGGCGTCGATCGGATGGATATGTCCTACGGCGCGGTGTTCTTTGTTTTGGCAGCGACATTCCTGTGGTACAGCTATTCAAAGGCCAGCAGCACTATTCTGCGGCAACAGTTGAAGTGGGTGACACGGGGAACGATCCTTGCCATCGCACCTTACACCCTGCTCTATGTCCTGAACTTTGTTTTCCCGCACCGGATGGACTGGGTTCCGCAAGCGCTGATTAAGCTGTCGGTGCTTTCGCTGGTGGTACTGCCACTGACCTTTGGCTATGCCATTTTCCGTTATCGCCTGATGGACGTGGATCTGATCTTTAAGCGGGGCGTGGTTTACACCCTGGCGGCGGCGACGGTTGTGGGACTGTATTTCGGATTGGTCGCCGGCGTGGCAACGCTCGTTCACAGTCGACAGCCAAACACTGGCCCCGTCGGCCTAATCTTGGCGGTCGTAGTCACTGCGCTGCTGTTTGATCCGGTTCGAAAATGGATTCAAGACCGGGTCGACCATCTTTTCTACCGCACTGTCTATGACTATCGGCGCACATTGATCGAATTCGGACGCGAACTCAGCTCCGAGACGGATTTGAACGCATTGCTCTCGTCGGTGGTGGACCGCCTCTCGCGCACGCTGGCGGTGGATCGCATCGCGATCTTCCTGCGCGCAGAAGAGGATTCCGAACAGTTCGTGTTGTCGAAGTCTATCGGCATGAATCCAACGTCGAGGCTGGATCTGACGTTTCTGAGCGCACCCCGCCCCGGGGCCGCCGGCCACATGTTCTTCGAGAACACGCACCAGGTGTTGCGAGAGACTCATGGATCACAGGAAGCGATCGCGCGGCTCGATCTCAATTACTACATCCTTTGCCGCGCACAGCAGAAAACGGTCGCGGTGCTGGGCTTGGGAAAGACCAAGAAGGGCGACTATCTCTCGAGCGAGGACGTTGAACTGCTCGAAACGCTGGGCGGGTATCTGGGGATCGCGATCCAGAATGGACGCCTCTATGCGTCGTTGCAGCAGAAGGTTGCGGAGTACGAGCGCCTCAAGGACTTCAACGAGAACATTGTCGAGTCGATCAACGTGGGTGTGATGGCCCTCGACATGGAAGACCGCATCGAAAGCTGGAACGCGCAGATGGAAGTCATGTATGCCTTGCCGCGCTGGCAGGCGTTGACTCAGCCCCTACGCAGCATCTTCCCGTCAGAATTCGTCGAAGAGTTCTATCGCGTGCGGCAGAACGCGGGGATCAATAACCTGTACAAGTTTCGCCTGTCGACCCCTGCGGGAGAGACACGCACTGTCAACGTTGCGATTGCGCCACTGGTGACGCGCAAGTTCCAGGTCATTGGTCGCCTCGTAATCATGGACGACATCACTGAGCGCGTGGAACTCGAGGGCCAACTATCTCAAGCCGACAAACTAACATCGATCGGCCTGCTCGCGGCGGGTGTGGCTCACGAGGTGAACACGCCACTGGCTGTGATCTCGTCTTACACACAGATGCTTGCGAAACAATTGCAAGGCGACCCCCAGAAATCAGGATTGCTCGAGAAGATCACTCGGCAGACGTTCCGCGCGTCGGAGATCGTCAACAACCTGCTGAATTTCTCGCGTACCAGCGGAACCGAGTTCGCCAACGTGGATATCAACAAGGTCATTACCGACACCCTGGCGTTGCTTGAGCATCAGTTCAAAGTATCAAAGATTACGGTCGAGTCAGATTTGACCCCCAATCTTTCTCCAATCCAGGGAAACCCGGGCCGATTACAGCAGGTATTCCTGAACCTGTTTCTTAACGCGAAAGACGCGATGGCAGGCGGTGGAAAGCTGAGGGTAGCTACTGCGAATGGTGAAGTGATCAGCGTGCGGGTAAGTGACACCGGCTCGGGCATTGCGCCGGAGCACATTCAGCGCATATACGATCCATTCTTCACGACCAAGGCATCCCCCAGGGAGGGTCAAAACCGCGGCACCGGGCTCGGCCTTTCCGTGACCTATGGCATCATCCAGGAACATGCGGGCAAGATTCGCGTCGAGAGCGACCCCGGCGCGGGCACGACGTTCGCTCTCGATTTCCCCTTGAGCAGGAAGGCAGTGCATGTCTGAAGCGGCAGTCATAACTCGCGGAGCGGTCAGCGGATCGCCGGTGGGCGGATCGGTGCTGATCATTGACGACGAAGCGGAAATTCGGGAGTCTCTTCAAACCCTGTTGGAATTGGAAGGCTTTGACGTGGAGACCGCCGGAACGGGCGAGGATGGCCTGTTGCAGATGGCGAACCGTCCCTTCGATCTCGTTCTACTCGACCTGACGTTGCCGGGGCGCAACGGTATGGAGATTCTGTCGGAGATTCGCTCCCACGATTCCCACTTGCCGGTCATCATGATCACCGCCTATGGCACCGTGGAGAATGCGGTGCGCGCCATGCAGTCAGGCGCCGCCAATTTCGTTCAGAAACCGTGGGACAACGAAAAGCTTCTGGCTGATGTCCGGGCCGCGGTAGGCTGGCGGCGCGCTGAAGAGGAGAACGTACAGCTCAAGCGCGCCCTCAAACAACGTTACAACTTTGAAAACATCGTGGGCAAAAGCGAGCCGATGCTGAAGATTTTCGATCTGGTCGCGCAGGTGGCGAACAGCCGTTCCACGGTGCTGTTGCAGGGAGAAAGCGGAACGGGCAAGGAAGTCATTGCTAAGGCGATCCACCTGAACTCTCCGCGCCGCGACAAACCGTTCGTTCCGGTGAATACAGGCTCGATGCCGACGGATCTGCTCGAGTCCACCCTCTTCGGCCACGTCAAGGGAGCATTCACCAGCGCTATTGCCTCGAAGAAGGGCCTGTTCGAAGTTGCCGACAAAGGCACCCTGTTCCTCGATGAGATCGCGACCATGGGGCTCGAGACCCAGGCCAAGATCCTACGTGTGCTCCAGGATCGTCGGTTTATGCATTTAGGCGGGATTCAGGAGATACAGGTCGACGTGCGCATCATCGCTGCCACGAACATAGATCTGCGGCAGATGGTGCGGGAAGGGCGCTTCCGCGAGGATTTATTTTACCGCCTGAATGTCATCACCGTCGAACTGCCGCCGTTACGCCAGCGCAAGGAAGATATTCCGTTGCTGGTGGAGTTCTTCCTGAGAAAGTACGCGGAAGAGAACGGGCGTGCGGTGGCGCGCGTCACTCCCGAAGCCCTGCGGCCGCTGATGGCCTACTCCTGGCCGGGGAACGTGCGCGAACTTGAGAATGTCATTGAGCGCGCAGTCGTGCTCTCGTCAGGTCCAGAGATCAACGTGGAATTGCTGCCCGACTCACTGATGGGACGTGGATCCTCGCTTACGCTGCACGATCCCCCGTCGGATGCGTCGCTGTTCGAAATTGTTGAAGACGTTGAGCGGCGGGTCATTACCGACATGCTGGAACGCTGCAATTGGAATCAGACTGAGGCCGCCGAGCGCTTCCATGTGCCGCTGTCGACGCTGAATCAGAAAATTCGCAGATTGAACATTGAGATCAAGAAGAAGGGGCGAGGATAAGAAAGGCCGTCAGCTTTCAGCCATCAGCTCTCAGAACTAGCGGCAATCCTGGCCCTGCGATCCGCCTTTCCCTTCTCCACTATTTCTCTCTTCCTGCAATCAACTTGGGCGTGACGTTCTGGTTTCAGGTTCAAGCTGACGGCTGATCACTGAGAGCTTTCTCTGTTATATTGCGTGCAAGCCCTGCGCTCCCAGCATGACAGCAGGACTCGAACCGCATGGAACTGATTTCGCCCACGGAATTCGCCAAGCAGAAGGTCCTAGCGGTTCAGGAATACACCCTGCTGGCGGCTCAGTCCGTCACCAACCTGATGCGCAAGCCGCTGTACTTCGCGGACATGGTGCAGCAGGCGGATCTGATCGGCGTGGGCTCGCTCCCAATCGTCGTGTTGACTGGATTTTTTACTGGCGGCGTATTGGCGCTGCAGACCGCCAACACTCTTCAGCGTTTCGGTTCCATCACCTTGATTGGTCAACTCGTTTCGACTTCCATGGTCCGCGAACTCGGGCCGGTGCTCACGGGCCTGATGGTTGCCGGGCGGAATTCTTCCGGTATGGCCAGTGAACTGGGGTCGATGGTGGTGACCGAACAGATCGATGCCATGCGAGCGCTGGGCACCGATCCGATGAAGAAACTGGTCACGCCGCGGGTGACGGCGACGGTTTTCATGCTGTTCTTCCTGAGTATTATTTCTGATCTTGTGGGACTGGCGGGCGGTCTGATGGTCGCCAAGCTGTTCCTCAGCCTGGACGCTCGGCAGTACTGGAACAATGCCTGGCAGGTTCTGGTCTTTGAAGACGTTTTCATGGGGCTGCTGAAACCGACTTTGTTCGGATTCATCATCGCGACGATTGGATGCTATTACGGAATGACTGCGCGTGGCGGAACGCAGGGGGTAGGCCGGGCCACCACGCAAGCCGTTGTAGCTGCGTCCGTGCTGATTCTTGTGACTGATTTCTTCGTAACCAAGCTGTTGATTTCGGTGCTGAGTTTTCATTAACTATGTCGTCGCTATCTATCGAGCGCCCGACCGACGTCCCGACCCCGCCGCCTGGTGCTGCTGTTGTCTTCGAGGACGTGCATCTGTCTTTTGAGGACAAACAGGTTCTGCGCGGTGTCTCCTTTCGGTTGCCCTTCGGTGAGACCAAGGCTCTGTTTGGGGTTGCTGGTTCGGGCAAGAGCACCATCTTGAAGCTCGCGCTTGGGCTCTTTCCGCCGGACTCCGGGCGAATCACCGTTCTCGGCAACGAAGTCACACAACTTCCGGAGCAGGAACTCTTCCCCATGCGGGCCCACCTCGGAATGGTGTTTCAGGAAAGCGCGCTCTTTGACTCGCTCACAGTACGCGAGAACGTGGCTTACCGTCTCATGGAAGAGCACGGGATTTATGATGATGAGATTGACCGCCGGGTGCGCGAAACACTGCGCTTCGTCGAACTGGAACATACTCTCGATCTCGATCCTGCCGAACTCTCGGGAGGCATGCGGCGGCGGGTGGCGATTGCGCGGGCGATTATCACGCAGCCGGAGTTACTGCTCTATGATTCGCCGACGGGCGGGCTCGATCCCGTCACTTCCAACACAATCATTGAGCTCATCATGAAGCAGCGCGATGTCTATCGCACTAGTTCGCTGCTGGTGACGCACCGACTGCAGGACGCCTTCACGTTGGCCACCCACGAGTTCGATCAGAAGACGAATACGCTTCGCGTGCTGCCGCGCGGCCAGTATTGTGACGTTCCCATGAGCTTCCTCATTTTGCGCGATGGGAAAGTGACATTTGATGGCGACATCCGCCAGTTGGCAACTACGAAGGACGAATACATCCGCGAATACATCTCCTGATCCATCATGCCCGCGCCAAGGCTTGCTCCAAACCAAGTCGAACAGCTTACGGATTGGGTTGCCACATACATCGCTGGCCAGCGCTCGTACTTTCAGGAAAGAGCTCAGGCGATCTCAGCCGAGCACGTGAGCACTCTGGAACCCTTCTTTTCGAAAGAAATTCTGTCACTAGTACGTGTGGCACAGGGACGCGCAAGCGAACCGCCTTTCTACTCACAGTTGCGAACGTTGGGAATTCGCAATGCTCCGCCTTTTTCAGACATGGCTGGGATTACGTTTGAGGATGTTGTAGTACATGTCGAGCCACTGACGACATCTCTGCTGTTTCACGAACTCGTACATGCAGTTCAATACAAACAACTGGGGTTAAACGGATTCGCGAAACTCTATGTTCGCGGCTTCTTTACGGGTGGTTCGTACGAAGAAATCCCCCTCGAGAAACAAGCATACTGCCTGGAGGACAGGTTTATCCGAAATCCCTCGAGGCCGTTTTCCGTCGAGGATGAGGTCACGCATTGGATTCGCGGTGACAAGTTTTGAGTTCGGCGCGCGCTAGTCTTTGGGTCTTACCGCCTCATTTCGGTGCAGCCACGTTCTTGCCTGCCTGAACAAACGACTCAACGTTGCTTTTGTCGATCAGATCAGAACCGGTATCCACAAAACTCGGCAGCGGAGAGTAATTGTCGATGGACCAATCCTTCTCCAAGGCAGGGGGCTTGTGGTGGTAGAGATTGTCGAGCATCTGCATACCGACGAAAGCCATGGTGTAGGGCTTCTGCGAGATCGTAGCCGCGATGACACCCTTCTGGATCCAGTCGAGCGTTTCCTGATCGGTGTCCATAGCGATCACGGCCTTTCCCGTGACGTGATAACTGTTGAGAACGCCCGCCACTTCCTTGCCTGACTGCGCTTCCAGGCATACGAAGCCATCGACCTTATCGCGCTCCTTGCCCACGATTTGTGTCGTCGTGTCAAAGGCAATTCGCGGGTCGCCCTGAATGTCGACCACGCGCGTGATCTTGATGTCAGGGGTCTTCGCGAGCGCGTCCCTATAGCCGCGCAAACGATCCTGCAGGTTTTGTTGGTCGGGCATGGTGAATACTACGACGTTGCCCTTGCCCCTGAGTTCCTTCGCCAGGCGCAGTCCACCGGTGAAACCGGCCTGGTAGTTGTTAGTGCCGATGAAGAACAAGCGCTTGCTCGAGGGCGCGTCGGAATCCACGGTGATAACAGGAATACCCGCCCCCACCGCTTTACCGATGCTGTCTTTGAGCAATGCGGGATCAGCAACCGAGATCAGAATTCCGGTTGCCTTTTTCTGGACGGCCTCATCCAACGCATCGCGTTCGGCCTTGGGATCGTAATTCTGCGGGCCGACGAAATCGAAGCGCACTCCCTTGTATTGCGCCGCCGCGTTCGAGAAGCCACTGCCTGCCGTCTTCCAATAGGGCAACTGCAAATTGGTCGAGACCAGAATGAAATACTCGTCGGATGTGTGCGCACTGCCGCAACTCAGAAGCACAACCGATAGCGCGGCGCCTGCGGCGGATTGGAGAATCCTATGCACGCGGAGCATCGTATCCTCCTTTGGACATGATCACAGGGAAGTGACAATTTTCGGCGACTGGATTGTAAACGAGTGGTCGAGAGAAGGCTAGGTCTAGCGCAGGGCTTTGTCGAGCAAACCTGAAATCACCGATGAGTCGATCTCTCCCGACGAATTGTAAAGTGGAGTGCCAGCGTTATCGAGCACCACGACGTGGGGGATGTAGCCGGTGTAGTACTTTTTCTTCAGTTCGTCCTGCGAAGGCGACAAGTGGTGATCCAGATCAATAATCACAAACTGAACGGCATCTTTGTACTTGTTGTATAGATCGACCGTGCGTCGCGCCTGACGCTTGGAGTTGTAGCAAGCCTCACCGTACAGGATGACATAGGCAGGTTTTCCGGCCTTGAAACCCGCGTCCATGTGCTCACCCGTGATCAGGGGGCCATCCTGGCTGTCGCTGCTGTAGTCAAGTTTCGGATTTAACGTCAAATGATCTCCGGCGAACGCGAGCGCCGAAAGGGCAATCCACGAAATCATGATCGATTGAACTTTCATTCGGGTCCCCCGGCCTTCTTCAGGAATCAGATGACGTTGACGGAGAAAAGTTACATCGGCTACGAGCTTACACCCCGACCGGGAAAGGCTTCGTGTGCGTGGTAGCTCTTCTCGACGATCCGGCAAAGCGGCCTTGCAACAAAGACATCAGCCCGGTGTACCAATACCCCAGGACGAAGAGCAGCAGGAAGGGAACGGTGATGTAGTTCTCGTTCTCGACGGCGTAGTAGACCGTGAGTGCGAAATATGTTCCGATCAGCAGTTCGACCCAGGGAACCCATCCCAGGCGCTTGCGGTATTTCGTAGCGCCGATTCTGTCCTGCTTGTTCACGACGCTGTACTTTGGCGTACGTGCGAACGCGCTTTGCTTGCCTATCAGGGCCTCGATCACGGCTTTGGTGTTCGTGATGGTCAGGCCGATACCGAGTGCCATCAGGAAAGGCAAGTACAAGAGCGCTCTCGGCCAGCTCCGGGGAAACAACTCGCGCTGCGAAACGAGATAAAAACTCGATATCGAAAATGTCGATGCCATGAAAAGTGGCAGATCGATATAGAGCATCTGGAACCATCCCTGATAAAAACGGATGATCATGGCAGGCAGCAGCAGGACAGAAAGCATGATCATCAGCGGGTAGCTGATGTTCGCGGTCAGGTGGTACCAGGCCTCAATCTTGGTATGAAGGGGAGCATCGCTCTTGAGGACACGAGGCAGAATCTTCTTACCTGTCTGAATCAGTCCCTTGGCCCAGCGTGCCTGCTGGGTTTTGAAGGCCGTCATCTCGACCGGGAGTTCGGCGGGGCATTCGACGTCCTGCAGGTAGATGAATTTCCATCCCTTGAGCTGTGCGCGGTAGGAGAGATCCGTGTCCTCGGTGAGCGTGTCGTGCTGCCATCCTCCGGCTTCGTAGATCGTAGTGCGCCGCCACAGGCCGGCGGTGCCGTTAAAGTTGAAGAATAATCCCGTCCGCGCCCGGCCCGAGTGCTCGAGCACGAAGTGGCCATCGAGCAGGATGGCTTCCACCTCGGTCAAAAAAGAATAGTTGCGGTTGAGATGAGTCCACCGGGTTTGCACCATCCCGATCTTTGGATTGGTGAAGTGATGGATGGTGCGCATTAGAAAATCTTCGGGCGGAGTGAAGTCGGCGTCGAAGATGGCGATGAATTCACCCTTCGCGGAGTCTAAGCCTTCCGCCAGCGCGCCGGCTTTGAATCCGTGCCGGTTGGTGCGGTGGTGGTAGCTGATGGGATGCCCGAGCGCTGCGTAGCGCTCAACCAAGCCGCGCGCCACATCAACGGTCTCATCGGTCGAATCGTCGAGCACCTGGATGTCGAGCTTCTCCCGTGGATAATCCAGCTTGCACACCGCCTCCAGCAGACGGTCGATTACGTACTGTTCATTGAAGATCGGTAACTGCACGGTGATGCGTGGCAGATCCTCAAAGCGGGCGGGCGGCTCAGTCGTTCGGTTCTTCTGATGCTTGTAATAGAGATAGACAAGGACGTAGCGGTGTGCTCCGTATCCGGCGAGCAGGATCAGTACGATGAAGTACGGTACCAGCAACGCGACATCGAAAGCGTTGGCGTGGTAGAGACCGCGAAACGTGGTGTCGAGAAAGTGCTGGCGGATATACGGAACAATTCCCTTCGGCGCAGCAAGCGCCGCGAGACACGTCGTCAGAATGAGATCAGTCATCAAGCCAGCGTTCCAGTAAGGAACAAGTATTTTACCGGATTGATGACCGCAGGAGACCCACGCCGAGAGTCAGGACCCCGGCAGCAACAGAGACCGCACCCGCATAGATGAGAACAACAAGTCCGTTAGGCTGTACGGCCGCAGGAGAGGTCATCGACAGAAAAAACCCCGCCGGAAGCAAAATTGCGGCGAGCGGTACTCCGATGCGCGCCAGCCACAAAAGCGGCCCAGGCAGCATCGCGCTGTCGGCCAGAATCTGGCACACCAGCGATAGGATCACGAAGACGCCAGCATGAGCGTGGCCGGCTCGAAAGAAATTCTGGCGCAGGGCGTTGTCCATGTAGTGGCTGTTGCGATCGACCAGCGACGTCAGCAGAAAGTAGCCGCCGTACTGAATCGTGGGAATGGTGAGCAAAATGATTCCTGCCATGGTTCTGGCTTCCCGAGTCATAGGAGTCCTCCAGAGTGCCCCACTTTTGTCACGCAGTTTGACAGTGTGAGGTTTGACTTAGTTGGTCGGTGAAAATTACCGGTTCTGCGCGACTTCTGACGCGTCGGGCACGATGAACGCATCCACGCGCAGCCCGTCCGGCAGGTGCGACCCAGGGTCGAGTTCAACCAATGTCTCGAGAATCTTGGTGTCCACTTTTTCGGT
>Ga0210402_10002108_pt1 | contig 19673 bp, 16 predicted proteins | sample IncBWC7MmetaG_FD_161055 | JGI IMG/M metagenome (GOLD analysis project Ga0210402, IMG submission 161055) | Forest soil microbial communities from Barre Woods Harvard Forest LTER site, Petersham, Massachusetts, United States - Inc-BW-C-7-M | ecosystem: Environmental > Terrestrial > Soil >... | reverse complement strand
GTGCCCGTTGGGGTGGGGGTGGGGGTCGCGGTTGGTGTCGGCGGCGGGGCCGGAACGGTGAACCCAGCCGCGAGCATGGCGGCCTTCACACCACCGAGCCCACCATCGGTCGGACGCACCATCCACGGCAGATTGGCGGGCGCCAGCGCCCAGATCTGCGCCCACGCCGCCGACGGTGTCGACACGATCGGCCGTGGCGGCAACCGCAGTACCAACGGGTCGATGCGCGACAGCGCCACGCTCGGATACGGCTTGAACGCAGGCGGCGCGGGGTTCGACACCGGTCCCAGCAATGCCGGCGCCAGTGTCGCGTAGCTGGCCGGCGGCAGCGGCACGAGTACCAGAATCTGCGCCGGAACCCCCGATGTAAGGTCGATCGCAGGTTCTCCCTCGGTCTGCGCCAGCAGTTCGCTGACCTCGTCGGCGCGTGCCGGGACGAGTGCCACATCGATCTGTTCGGGAAAGAAGGTCTGCGTTGCCGCAACGGGATCGATCGCGGCGCGTGGCAGCAGTCCCGTCGGCGGCAGCAGAGAAAAGACGTCGGCCGCACGGAATGTGGTGGCCCCCCGCGTGGCGAGATCCGCCATAAGGTCGGTGTAAAGCTGCGTATAATGCCGCACCAGGTCATCCGTGGCCGCGGTCGTATCGTCGGTCGCGCGCAGCGGATGCCGTAGCAGCGCGGGATCGAACCAAGTCGCCAGACCCTGCTGCATCGCGACCACGCCGAGCGCAATGCTGTCGGACGGCAATGACGACAGGTTCTGTCCGCTGGCGAACTGTGCGGCCAGTTGTGCGCGAGCCTGGAATGGCGTGCCAGCGGGGATCGGCTGGGTCAGGCCGATAAGCGCAATCTCCACGGTGTCCAGGATCGCCTCGGGGATGACCCGAGTGCTGCTCAGGTCGCGCGGGAACACTTCCGCGATGCCGCTCGGTTGCTGACCGTGCAGCAACACCACGGCGTACAGTCCGTAGCCGATGCCACTGAATGTCGGTCCATTCAGCGTGATCAGAGTACCCATGTCGCTCAGGTTGGCCGACAGCGGGACGCCGGGGGTCGGGGTGGCGCTGTAGGCAATGACCCGACCGCTCGGCGCGACGCCGCGGCCCTCGGTGACGCTGATCGTGGTCCCGCCGGTCAAACTGGCGACAAGGCCCTGGATGACGCCGTCACCCAGCGCGAGGCCAAGGTCGAGCAGCCGCCGATCGAGATAGGCATAGTCGCGGTTCAGGTCCAACGCGGTCAGCAGTCGCCCGTCCTGATAGTAGGTACGGCTGAGTTGGGGCTCCGCCTGCGCGACTTTCAGGACAGTGGCGTTGGCCGTGGTGGCGGCGGGCCCCTGCAGCGGGGTGAACTGCACGGTGGTTCCGGAGCTGCTTGCGGACATCATGGCCTCCGGTCAGGGCAGCGACAGCGCTGCGAGCAGGGCATTTGCGCGGACGAATGGCCGCACCAGGTTGTTGACGGCCGTGCCCGCCATCGTGGGCGGGGTGGTCAAACTGGTGAGCGTGACATGCACGCTGGCCAGCAGCAGGCGCGACGACTCTTCGTACGCCGCGTCGGAGCCGGGGCTGTCGTCGAACGCCGGGAACGTCCGGCGGAGCAGCCAGGTCTGCAGGCGAAGTGCGTTGGACAGGCCCGGATCGGCGATCCCGGTCAGCGTCGTCTGTTCCCGCGCCGTCACCAACCCGGGCACATCGGCTGCGGCCGGAGTCGTCCGATCAGGCGACCACGTATCGAGCGGACGGGCCGGTGTGTCGCCCATCTGCCTGGCGTCGCCCGACACCTCAAGCAGGAAGCTGTCAGCGATCCGCGCAGGCACCACCGGGTCCAGCCCGGCGTCGAACAGTTCGGAGACCACCGGCTGCAACGATTGCGGCGCGGCGCGGGAGCGCACGGTGACACGCAGGAACAGCGTTCCGCTGGAGCTAACGAAGCTGCCCGCGACATCCGGGCTCGCATTCTCGGCCGCCAGCCAGTCCCGCAGCGAGATGGCATAGCCCTCGTTGACCAGTACCTCGCGCCCGAGGCCGTCGATGGCGTAGCCCGGGCTCACCATCAGCCGGACGTCGGTTGCATCGGCGTAGGATCCTGGTTGGGTTGCGGGCCCAGGATTGGCGGCGACCGGATAGGTGAATTGCGTCGCTGTCGTAATCCTGCACCTGAAGGTGCCGTTGAACCCAGCGGGACTGGCCCCGACGATTGTGACCTGAGCCGTGCCGCCGATGGTAAACCCGTGGAGCGCGGCTGTGGTCGCTGTGACGGTACCGCTTGCCCATGCGAGGGCGGACAGTGGCAATGTGGTGTCCACCCGCAGTCCGAACACTGTGCCCGGCCCGATCAGCCAGCGCTGATGACGGGTGAGACGGCGCAAATGGTACGCCTGCTCGGCATTCAGCGCCTCCGATCCGAGCAGGATGCCAGGCTGGAATGATACCCGCTCCAGCGTGTCCTGGAACTGCGCGTCGGTGGCCAGTTCATCCTGGTCGACGGTGGTGGTGGCGTCACTCATGCGGGCACCTCCGTCATTGCCGCAGCGCGGCCGGGTCGCGCACGATGGCGTCGCGCCCGACCACGCTCTGGCCGAGCGTGAGTGGAGCCGGCGCCACTGGCGGATCGAGGAACGTGTCCACCCCCAGCAGCGGCGACAGGCCGAGGATGAAGCGGGGCTGGATTGGCGCGATCTCAAAATGAAGCTGTGCCGGCAGTTCGGCCTGGAGCACCGCGGTCACGACAGGCTTCAGCGATGCCGCCGTGGGACCCTGGAGGATGACTGTCACCTGCACTCTGTCGGCGTATTCGTCGAGGAACTGGGAAACCGTCGCCGCGTCGGCGCCTTTCGCGACCGATGGCGCCAGCAGCGCGAGCACATCGATGGCGCGCTCGGCGGACAGGATCAGTGTGTCGCCGACGATGCTGTTGCCGCTCGGCACGCCGAACTGGGTCAGATCATTCAGGCCTCCCATCGGGATGCCGAGCACGGTCGCATTGGTCCGTCTCAGGCGATGGGTCTCCAGCAGCACCACCTCGCCGCGCGCCACCGCACCGTCGGTGGCGATGTCGACGGCGAGGCAGACGCCACGATAGGTACCGCGCTCCCTGAGCTGCCGGCCTGCCATGGCGAGCGCCCGGCGGCGCCTTGCTTCCGGCCACCCGGGATCGACGGTGCGGCCGAGATAGCTGCCGAGCCACGGCAACATGTCGGCCGGCGCCGCGTAAGGATCGAGCAGGTACTCGCCGGCCGCCACCCGGTTCTCCATCGGCGTCAGCATGCCTTCGAGGTTGGCCAGCAGCCGCTCGCGGAAGTCCGGCGGTGTTGGTGACGTGGACTGATCGGTCTCATCCGGCATCGACGTCTGGTGGAACAGCGCCGGCAGGTACTCGTCCTGGTAACTGAAGCGCGGCGAATAGATGCGGATCGCGCGCAGGCATGGGCTGTGGCGACCGTCGCCCGACACCACCGCGACGAGGTCGAGGAATGCTCCGGTCAGCCGCCGGTTCGCGCCGCCGGTGCGCTGCAGCAGCAATTCGTAAAGCGCGCCGGGCATGCCGGCCAAGGCCGCGAGGCCGGGATGGAACGGCAGTTCGGATGCCAGCTTCACGGCAACTGGTGCCGGCTGAAGGTGGAACGGGGCATCGTTGAGCAATGCCCGCAGCGAGGGCGTCAAGGATGCAACATCCGCCGCATGGGCACTCGCGATCGACGCGGCCACGTTGCCATCGATCCGCGTGGTGCCGACCGGCGCGTGCAGGATGGTGGCAAGCAGTGCCGCTTGGTCGGTCGGCGCAACCGTCCGTTCCGCCGCCCGTGCCCAGACGGCGAGTGATGTGCCAGTCGGCATATCCGCCTCGGCGTACAGCCGGTGCCAGACACAGTCAGGGTCGCCGCCCGACAGGCCGAAGCCGCCCAGCGCGCCGACGGTGAGATAGGCCGGGTAGGGCAACGGCAGCAGCGGGCGTGGCCCGGTGGCACTGAGATACCGCACGTCCGGTCCGGGGATCGCGGCAAAACGCGGCGCGGACTGGCTCAGCATCGGATACCGGTACGGTGCGAGCGTCACGCTCGTTGGCGGGACCGGCGTGACCACGGCGCAATCGAACGGGCTGTTGGCGGCGGTGCTGGGAGCCATCAGCGCCACCTGACCATCGGGAAGCAGCGCAACATCGGTCATGTAAGGCAGCAGTGTGCCGTCGGTGGCGGTCACCGGTGCGGTGGTCCAGATGCCGCTGGCGCGATCGAGCAGGGCAAGCGTCTGCGGCGCACTCCCCTGGTCCGACAGGATGGCAACGCGCGTGGGATCGACAGCCATCGCGATGGCCGCGCCGCCTGGACGGCTGGCGATCAACGCGGTCTGCCGCAGCGGGTCCGGATTGGGCGCAACCGGCAGGAACCGGATGTCATCGATCGTCACGAATTCCTGGATCGGGCCGCCTTCGTAGATCGCCAGCCCGCCCTGCACGAGAACGTAGATCGGCCCGTCCGCCGCCACTGCCACCGCTGAACCGGTGGGATCGAGCGTCACTGGCACCGCAAGGTTCTCTGGGCTGTCCAATCCCCACCGCCCGCGCAGGTCGAACAGCTGTAGAAAACTGTTGGTCCCATCGCTCGCCAGCAGCGCCAGCCGGGCACCGCCCAGCGCCATGCCGACGAACCGCCCGGCCTTGGGCGCAAGGTTAGTGCCGTCGATGTCAGCAAGCGGCACCCAATTATTTCCGTCTTGCGATTCGATGGTCAGCCCGTCGGCGGCAATCCGCGCGATGCCGCCGTAGCCGTCGACCACCACTGGCTCCGTCGCGTGCAGCACGGCCAGTGCCGCGGTGTTCGTCATTCTCGTTGGCAGCCGCCAGTTCTGCTTGCCGGCAAGCGTATAGGCCGTACCGTTCCACGCCACGCCCTGCTCCAGTGTCCGGTCACTGGGTTCGGCGAGAAGGAGAAAGGAGCTGTGGTTGATGTCCAGCATGGCTCCCTCAGCAGACCTTCGGGACAACTGGCACAAGGTTTGGTCCGGATGAGCCACTGCCGCCCGTGCCGTCTGCCGGCGGTGCGGGCGGGGCCGAGCCGTCTGTCGCCACGCTGACACCCTGCAGCGCAGGAACCTGCCAGGCCTGCAACGGCACGGACGTGACCGGCACCCAGGTCGAACCGGATCGAATGTAGAGCGTCGCAGGCGGCACCACCGCCCGCACACCCGGAACCCGGGCGGCCCGCGTCAACAACTCGTCCGGCATCACCGTGCGCCCGAGCGGCCAGCCGCCGCCGTCCGGCCCGCCCGGCGCTAGCGCCCAGAGATACGCTGCCAGAGCCTGCTGCACGGCCTGCACGGTTGCCACGCTGTCTGCCCCGTTCTGCAGCTCGATGCTGATCCCCGCATATATCGGCACCGGTTCGGCGCTCAGCACGAACAGCTGTGTGCCGATGAGGATGCGCTGACGAAGGTAGGCGAACACCTCCTTGAGCTGTGCCAACGTCGCGACCGGGCCATTGCCCATCGCCACGGGCTGGTCCGGGAACACGAAGACACTGACGACACCCGGAACGTTGGTGCGCGTCGCTGCCGGATCAGCACCCGGCATCAGTCCCTGCACCACCTGCGCGCGCCCGAGCGTGACGCCAGGTGTCGCGAATGCCAGCGCCTGGAAGTCATCGACCGTCACCGCGCGATCCCGATGCGCGAGGAAGGCCGGAATGCGTCGCTCGGCATCGGCCACACTTTCGCCGTCGCTGCCGCCGCTGGTGGCCCACTCGTGCCGCACGGTGCCGCTCGCCGGCTGCACCGCCTTGATGCTCCCGGCGGCGAGATTGCCGGCGCTGCCGCCGCCAAAGGCATAGGTCTTCGCCGCGATCACCGCGTTGGCGGGCGGACGCTGGCCACGGATCCCATCGCCGAACGTCACCGTGCCGGCCGTCGGATCCAGCACGTAGACCGTGTCGTTACGGCCAGCGCGGCCGAAATTCTCCACCTGAGACCACGTTACCGCCTGATTGCCCTGCCAGACCTGGATCACCAGGCTCGCCGGATCCACCGGCGTCCCAGACAAGGTGAAGGTGGCATCGCCCGCGCCGGTCGCGGTTCCCAGCGGCTCATTGTTCTCGGTCGCCTGGGCGATGATCCCCACCGCGTTCACCGCCAGATAGCCGAGCGTCAGTGCAGGTGCATCAGCCGTGCTCAGCGTCAGCCACATCACCACTCGATCCGGCGTCACATCGACCGGCAGCTCGGGAGGCATGCCGGCGGTCCCGGCGAACATCGGATCGCCGCCATTGATTGGGGCCGGTGGGGTCAGCAGGGACGAATTGCTCGGCAGCCGCAGCAGCGCCACGCCGGTGTTGCGCGCGCCATTCGATGTATCGGCCTGCACCTCGAGCGGAATTTGCTGAACCGTTTGCGTCGGGCCCTGCGTCACGACTGCCCAGTTAAGCGTGCGTGTCGGCAGGTCGGTCGCCTGATCGAACGCCTCGAAGCCGGGAATGTCGGCAACCGGTGCCAACCCGATCGACAGCGCCGTCCCGGCAGCCGCCAGCGCGGCGAGCGCGGAACGCACACTGGCGGCGCTGGATGCGAAATTCTTCGGCGTGACCAGCGCCAGCCAGATCTGCCCATCCACCGCGCTGCCGAGTTGCGCGGTGCCATCCGGACCGAACGCCGGCTGCGCCACGAAAGGCAGCGGCTGGTCGATGTTATACAGCGTGCGAAGCATGGCGATCAGCTTCGCCTGCGATGCCGCGTCTGCCTCTTGATGGCGCGCCTTGATCATCGGCACCAGCTGCAGCGGTGTCGGCTGCAGGTCCGTCGTGGAGGTGAAGGTCACCGGACCGGCGGTGAACTGCGCCTGCCCGGCCGCCAGCGGCTTCGGCAGCGGCAGTTGCGTCGCATCGACGCTCACCACGCCGGTCGCCGGCGCCGCAGGGCGCAACGGTACCGACAGCAGATTCATGAACGCACGGCGCTGGCGCAGCGGAATCAGGTTCTGTCGATACAGGATTGTCTCGGCGAGCCATGCGAACATGTCGATTAGCGCCGAACCTGGATCGCCCGGCGCGATGTTGCTCCATTCCGGCGTGTGCGCCTCGACGCGCGTGATGGCCTCCGCCACCAGATCGTCGAACCGCCTGTCGTCGAGATTGGGGATTGGCAGCGGCATCACGCACCTCCCCCAAGCGCCAGGGTCAGCGACAGCTGCGCGGGCGCCGCCCCCGGCTGCCCGCGCGCCGTATAGGAGAGAGTGATGACGACGCTGGCGGCATCAGTCGCATCTGCCACGACGGTGACGCTGGTGAGCGCAACGCGCTGCTCCCACTTGCCGACCGCCGCGGTGATCGATGAAGCGATGAGCTGCCGCGTGCTTTCGGTGTTGGGCTGGCCGATCCATCTGTTCAATCCGGCGCCGAAGGACGGGCGCATGAGGCGCTCGCCGGGACTGGTCATCAGCACGTTCCACAGTGCCTCGCGCAGGCATTGCGAGTCCGCCGCATAGCCGAACCGCCCGCTGCTATCGGGCGCTTCGAGCGGCCAGCCGACGAACAGCGACGCGCTCAATTTGGCGCCTTGTTGGCTGGCCAGGGCAGGCAGATCTTCACCCAGGCCATCCACCCCATGAAGATGTTCAGCAGGCCGATGATCACCGACAACATGATCATGGCGCAGATCGTGATCACCGGCAGGCTGAACGAACACAGGAAGCGGATGCCCAAGCCACCGGATGGCCCGCCTATGCCGGTCATCATGTCCTGCGTCGCCTGGTTGTTCGACAGGCCGTTCATCAGATCGGCGAGGTCCGGCGGCAGGTCGAAGGTCGCGCCGCGCGCGGCACCCTTTTTCGCGTCCGCGAGGCTTGGCATCTCGATCAGCGACGGACGTGCCGCATCGGGATCGAACGCCGCGGCGACGGCGAACGGGTCGCTTGGCGCTCCCCAAAAAATCTTCTCACACCCGTCAGGCTTCACGGTGCGCACAAACGGCACGACAAAGTAGCGCCCGGCGGGTCCCGAGGTCAGCTTGGGTATGGGCAGCGCCACCGACGATGTGGCAACCGACTGTGCCAGCCGCAGCCGCAGGGCGGCACGCACCTGGGTGGCGACACTGTCGGTCACCAGCAGATTTTGCGCTCCCGCCTGCAGCTTCGCACTGGGGGGAAGTGTCACGACCTCGTTGGCCGCCGCATTCATCACGGCGCCAAGCAGGACCTGCGCATTGGTCTGCGCGGCCGGATCGGCCTGGGGCGCGGCGTAATCCCGCAGCACGGCGCCGAGCGTGCTGCCTGGCACCGCGTGCGCCTCCGCCCAGTCACGCAGCTGCTGACCGGGGAGCGCGTTCGTTGGACCAACATAGAAGTTGAGCGCGTCGAGTGCCGCCACGATCGGCGCGTTGATAGGGTCACTCCACGCGGCCAGGTCCACCAGCTGATAGCGTCCGAGCACAACGGCGAGCACAGGACCCAGTCCGCTGTTGATCTGCCCCGACACGATCTGCTGATCGAAGCTGTAGTCCGGGATTGGTCCACTGCTGCGGTCGTGAAGGCCGAACGGCCACAGCAGATCATCGGCTGCCGTGTCGCTGAGGTCCGGCGCCGGTGGCATCGCCGGTGCCGGCGGCACGTAGTCGCCGCCGCCGATCGGCAGATACCCGTACAGCAATGTGTGCGGCGTATCGCCGTCCTGCACCGCGAGCGGATGCAGCGGAAACGTTTCTTCGCCAGTATATCCTGGATTGGGCGTCGCCTGTCGCGGCACCAGTCCGAGCGCCTTCACCTGGCGTGCGGCATCGGGATCGGCCTCGGGTTCGACCGTGCTCCAACCGCTCGGCTTGCCCTGCACGATCTGGAATCCCTGCGGCGCGTTGGCGTTGCCGGTGCGCACCACGAACCCGGCCGCGGCGATCTTCTCCGGCACGACCGCCGGCTGCCCACTCGGCGCCGTCGATATTTTGCAGCAAGCCTCCCACGCGACGACGTGGAACGTCCGATGCACTGGCCGGCGCAGCTTGAGCAGGCTGCCCTGCGAGGGCGGCATGCGGTCTTCCTGCTCCCAGCCGAACAGCGCCTGGTTGTTCTGCGGTGAGCTGCTGGCATCCGACTGGTATTGCGCGACGAACCCCGCGTCGAGGTAGCGATGGATCGCCACCTTGCGCGATCCCGGCGCGTACCACGGCGCCTGGATCGCAACGTCATGCGCTTCGGGCACCATCACCATATGTTGCCCGCCCCGGGCGTATAGCTGGTGCCCACAACCGTGTTGGCGATCATCGTGTCGCACTGCACGACGCCGCTGAACGTGGACGTCGCCGCGTTCACCGTGACCGAGGACGCGTTCACCGTGAGCGTCGAGGTCTTCAGTTCGATCGTCGAACTGGTGGTGATCGTCACGCCGGTCGTCGTTGCCTGGATCGTCGTCGATCCCACAGTCACCGTGCAGGTGTCGCCAGAGTCGGTGATCGTGATCGAATTGTTGTGCGGCGTGGTCAGGCTGACCGACGGAGCGGCATCGTCGAACACCATGTTGGTGCCCGCTTTGGTCTTGATCGCATAGCGCTGCGCGACCGGTGCCGCCTCCGAGGGCAGGCTGCTCCCCCCGGACCAGACCGAGCCGATAACGAACGGCTGGTCGGGCGAGAGGAATGCCACCAGCACGATCTCGTCGTTCTTCGGCAACAGCGCCACCCCGTAGCTCGAGCCGGCGGACGGCACGACGCAGGGCGCCCACACATCCATGTCGGTTGCCAGCAGCGTCACCTGCACGCGGCCGCGCGACTGCGGGTCTGCGGTGTCCTTCACCTTGCCAAGCGCCAACCCGGTCGGCGGCGCAAACAGGTGTTGCATTCCGTCCATCGGCTTAGCCGCTGTCGGCGCGCTCGATGCGCGCATAGGTCTGGTAGCCGGCGCTCTCGTCGAACACGTGCGCACAGGCGACCACCGCGTAGGTGCCGGTCAGTCGCGGCGAAACGCCGGCCAGCGACACCGCACTGCCGACATTCACGTCCGGATTGCCGATGCACACGAGATCGCCGTGCAGGAAGCGGCGTCCCTGCGCATCCAGCGCGGCATTCGCGTAATCAGTCGCCTCCGCCTGCGTGGCCGGAGTGGGAAATGCAAAGGTCTCGTCACCGTCCCATCCCAAACCGCGCAGCGAGGACGCGGCCGTCGACCCGGAGGCAGGCACCAGCAGCGTAGCGCCATTGGCGGAGATCGCCTGCCCGGCCGTCAGGTCCTGGCTCTTCACCGTCGTTTGAATCGGCTGGCGCGCCAGATCGGCGACCACGCGCAACCGCCTCAGTGTGTCGCCGGCATCGAGCGTCACCGGCGACGGCGGCTTCTCTCGCTTGCGGCATGTGAGTGTCGTGCCCACCACCCGCGGCCATGTCGCGTAGCGCGCGGCGAGCCGGCGCAGGAAATGCAGGTCGCTCTCGTTGAGCTGAATGTAGTCGCCCGGCGTATCGGACAACTTGGCATCGGCGGTAAGCCCGGCGTCCGACGCCAGGGTCGAAACAATGGCATTGGGACTCTGCTGCACGAAGGTGCGGCCGACGTGGTGGCGGGCCAGCCGATGCAGCGCGTCTTCCGCGAGCAGCACGATGTGCGGCACGCCATCGCCATAGCGTTCCTCGATCCCGGTCACCTCGCCTTTGAACACGGTCTTCTGCTGTGCCAGGCCGAACGCGATCTCGATCTTGTCGCCGAGCGCCACCTGGTTGAACAGGAAGCCTACCGGCCCGCTGGCCTGGTTGCCCCAGTTCACCATCCGCACCTCTGCGGAGGTCATACCCATTTCCGGCGCGCGCACGGCGATATCGAGCAGCGCCTTGCCCATGTCGTTGTTCGCCGTCCCGTTCAGCAGGATCGCGGGCCGTGACGAGACATAGGGCGCGCCGTCCGGCATCGCTCAGTCCACCTCGAGCCGGTAGTGCCGATCGGCCACAATGGACAGCTCCATCATGCGATCGGCCTGGCCCGGCAAACGTGACGGCGTGGTGGGCGCGGTGCCTTGTGCCGCGGCTGGCGCTCGCGGCGGTTCGGCTTCGACCAGCAGTTCATCGATCAGAATTGGCATCGCATTCACCCGAAGCTCGCGCCGGCACTGGCGCTGATGCCGTAGCCCGCACCGTCGCTCGCGCTCGCAGCCGAACCGGCGGAGAACGCCCTGGCGATGCCGGTGCCCAAATCGCCCGACGCACCGACGGAGAAGCCCGTCCCTGCGGCCGCGTTCGCGCCTGCCGAGAAGCCGGCGCCGATGCCGACATTGACGCTGCCCGACGCAGAAAACCGCGGTGTTTCCATGCCGTTCGCGAGCGCGGTCCCGCGCCAATCCGTGGGATCCATGCCGGCGGCCGTCAGCGCCAGGCCGATCTGGGTGCCCTGCGGCAGCACCTGCGACTGTCCCGGCACGCGCTGCGGAACGTTGTCGATCTTGTAGCGGTTCTCGGTGAGCGACAGGCTGACGGCGGCGCGCAGCGGCACGCCACTCGCCGAGAAGAATTCCAGCGTCTCGTTGTAGCTGTCGACCATCCCGGTGAACTGGAACGTGCCCCACAGGAACAGGCACGGATGCGCCGGAATGGGTTTTCCCGCAGCTGCGCCGTCCGGTGCCGGCGGGACGACGAATGTCTCGACGATCTTGTTGGTGACCTGCGTCCTGACATCGGCGCCATCCTGCTGCGCCTCGAACAGATCCGTCGTGTCGAACACAAGGTCGATCGCGAGCTTGGCGCCGCTGCCGCTGGATTGCTGCGCCGCCTGGTCGGAGCTGTTCTTGCTGCCGGTGTCGGCCTTCAGGTTGACGGTGTAGCTGAGCTTGAGCGTGTCCGGGTTGAAATGCACCGGGATCGCTTTGTCCATCCGCGCCTGCGCCGCATTCTGGCCTGTCGCATCCAGCGGGATGAGCTGCGCTTTCTGGAGGGTCGAGCCCGACATCAGGCCACCACCAGCGACAGCTGCTCGTAAACCAGCTGCAGTTCCTCGATCGCCACCTGCGTGGAGGTGGCGGAAAGATCGGGCGCCTTGAACTTCACCGGCAGCACTTTCACCAGCATCCAGCTGAACGCGACGCTCGTGCCGGAATAGATGTCGATCCTGCCGTTCAGCAGGCGCCCGAAGCCCTCGCGGTTGGTGACCAGGTCGAACCAGGTCCACAGATCCGCCGGTGTTGTCAGACCGCGCTTCAATGTGAGCGTGCCGAACGCTGTCGGCCCTGGGCGCTGGGCCTGGCCGAAGTTGCGGCCGCCCTCGCGGATCGCGCGCGGGGTCATCGTCGCCTCGATGCCGGTGGCCTCGCTGAAACTGCCGCCGCACAGCGGTGCCGCACCGAGACCAGGCGAATTGCTGCCGGTGAGGCTGACCTGGAAGCGGAACGGAACGAAGGGACCGGTCGTCATGCCGCCGCCTTCAGCGTCGTCGTCAGCGCACCATCGAGGAACTGAAGCTGGATGGTTTCCAGCGCCACGGCAGCGTTGATCCTGATATCGTATATGAGCGCAGCATCGGAATCAGGGCTTCGCGTGATCGACACCGCGTCGCTGACCTGCCGGCCATTGAGAGCGCCCCGCTTTAGCAGCGCAGCGAACAGGTCGGTCAGGATCAGTTCCACCAGCCCGTCGTCCAGCACATTCTCGAACACCAGCTGCTCGCCAAAGCTTTGCAGATTGCGTAGCAGCCAGCCCATCAGCCGGCGCGTTCCCGCCGAACGACGCGCCGCGGCGCCCGGCCCATCGCTGCACGCCAGAACGTCGTCGTCGAGCACCATGCCACCGGATGTGAAGCACAGCACCGCGATGCCGCTGCTGCGCAGTTCGGCGAGCGCATTGCTCTCGATCCGCCGCAGCGGCGTGGCGCCAAGCGGCAGGGGACGGCCGGTGATCGAACGCCACACGCCGTCGGTTTCCGCCGCGGCGCTGAGGACGCCGGCAATGAGGCCGCTCGGACTCGCGATCGCCCCCGCGACATCGCGCATAAGGGGCGCGAATGCCTGCACCTGCGGCAGGTCAGGACCCGGCGATGCATTGGCGTGGATGTAGGCCTCCGCCCGCTTCACCAGCGCCGGGACGGTCAGCGTCTGATCCGCGCCAATCGGCAGCGCGAACAGGCAGAGCATGTCGCGCCGTCGCAATGCCAGGGCTGTGGAGACGCGCGAAAGCACTGCGCCTGGAAGCACCGCGGCAGTCGTCACCGGAGGCGGTGGAACCAGGGGACGCGGCGGAGCCACGAAATCAGTCAGCGGGCGAAAGCCGGGCGGCACCGGCGGCGCGTCAGGCAACGCCAGTGGCAGCGGCAACGACGAGGCGAGACATAGATATTCAAGATCCGGCAGCACCAGCAGTCCCGCGCTCGGCACCTGCATGGCAATCTCGACACCGGTCGGCGGCAGCGCGGAAACGATCGGCGGGTTCGGCCGCATATACGCATCGATCGGCGCATCGGGAGCGACCGCGACCCGCACCACCCATGCACGCACGCCGCCCGCGTTGAAAAAGTCATGCACGCCATGCGCCAGCCAGCTGTCGTCGCCAGGAAACGCCGCGTCGAATGCAGCGGCGCTGGAAAACGCGAGCGGCAAATTGTTCAGGCTGACGTCACCCGCGTCCGGCACGAACCCGAGTTGCACCGCGGAGGCAACCGCCGCTGACGCCGCGCCAAATGCCGGCTGTGCGGCCGCCGCGCCGACGAACACCGCTTCCAGTTCCGGCGCCGCGGCAACGGAAAACTGGTCGGCCAGGCGTACGCGTTGATCGGGCGAGACGAGCATTGTCGTGACTTAGCTGAAGGCGAACTCGATCTTCTCAGCGGAGAGGACCAGTTCCTCCATCGCGACATCGGCACCGCCCTTCGCCGCGAGCGTGGGTCCGGTCCATTTCATCGGCATCACGGAGCGCAAGGTCCAACTGGCGACCGGCTGGCGCGTCTCGTCGAGCAGGGTGATCACCACCGAGTCACGCTTGCCCGCGACGCCGGTCGTGCGCACCTGATCGACCCAGTTGTAGATGTCGGGGTTCTTCACCACGCCGCGCTTCAGCGTCACGTCGCCGGTCTTGTAGATGGCGGGAAACTTCGAGGTGTGGTTCGCCGCGTAGTTTCCCGCGCGGTATTCGGCCACGGTGATCTCGTTGTTCAGCCCGCTGACATCGGAGAACCCGCCCACGGCATCGGTGCCGCTGCCCGACTGCAGGGCAACGATGAAATTGAAGCCAAGATAGGGTGTTGTGCGGTCGGACATGCTGCGCCCCTGTCGGTTCGAGTGACTTTTTCTGCTTTGCTCAACTGCTCGCGGTCATCTGGCCGATGCGGAAGATCACGAATTCCGCCGGTTTGAGCGGGGCAACGCCGATCACGCAGACCAGCCGGCCGTTGTCGAGATCTGCCTGCGTCATCGTGGTCATATCACAACGAACGAAATAAGCGTCGGACGGCTTGGCGCCGGCCAGTCTCCCATTGACCCATTCGTTGTAGAGAAAATCGCCGACGGAACCGGCCACGCTGGCCCACAGCGCCCGGCCGTTCGGCTCGAACACCACCCAGCTCGTCGAGTCGGCAATGGAATGTTCGAGATACAGGAAATACCGGCGCACATTGACGTACTGCCACTGCGGATCGGATGACAACGTGCGGGCGCCCCAGACGCGGATGCCCAACCCGGGAAACTGCCGGATGCAATTGACGCCCAGCGGGTTCAGCACGCCCTGCTGCGCGGTGTTGATGTAGGTTTCCAGGCCGAGTGCGTCCTGCACCACCTCGTTTGCGGGCGCCTTGTGTACGCCGCGCGTGATGTCGGTGTAGGCGTAAAGGCCGGCGACGAAACCGCTCGGCGGCAGCAGCACCTGATTGGTGCTCCCCGGTTCCAGCGAGGCGGCACTGATCCAGGGATAGTAGAACGCCAGGCGTGTGTCGGAGAACTGACCAGCGAATAGCTGCGCGTCCGCGACCGCCGCACCCAGCGGCGATTCGATCACGGCGACACGATACAGCATCTTCGTGCAGTGGGCCTGCATCGCCGAAATCACCGCCTGATGTATCGTCGGATCGATCGCCGCCGCCGGGCAGAGCACGATCGAAACCTCTTCGACAGCCTCCAGCGCGGCAAGACCGTAGCTGCCGTTCACCTCGTCCACCTCGCCGGCATAATCCACGCTTTGCGGCGCCGCACCGTCAGTGCCTCCAGTGAGATGCAGGACATAACTCGGTGAGACGGCCGGATCGGTTGGGTGCAGCGCGGCCTGATCAAAACCTGCCAGCAATGCTGCCCACAGCGCGGTCGTTGTGACCGTGCCGTTGTAGGTTGCCAGGATTGGCTGCGTCGCCTGGGCGTTACCCGTCGTCGGAGCGTTCGTCATCGCGTCGGCGAGGCTGTTGTCGGCATCCTGCTCGAGGTCCACGTCGGGGAAGCTGTAGATCTGGTTCCCGTTGATCTGGACGCTGATGTCGTAGCTGTCGTGGTAGAGGTTGCCGTCACCGGCGCGGCTGCCCATCATGAGCACCTGTAGTGGCACCGTCGTATCCGCGCCGAGGTCGGGGTTCAAAGCCCTGGTCAACGAGACCGTGCTGCCCGCAACAGTGGCGTAGAGCCTGGTTGTGCGTGGCGGCAGGCCAAAGATCGTCCGCAAATTGACGCCGACGGGGATCGAATACAGCGGTGCGGCGCCGGCGTCCGTAGGCGGCTGTAGGTTCACTGCCTGTGCCATGCCGGCACCCACCGAAGGCGCGAGGATCGCGGTGGCGAAGGCGGTAGGCAGAACGGTGTGGCTGGTGCCGACTTGGTCGACATAGACCAACCGCTGGCCGGTTACGAAGGTATACTGCGCCGGCGCCGGGGTCGGTGTTGGCGTCGGTACCGGCGTTGCGGTCGGGGTCGGAGTGGGCGTCGGTGTCGCGGTCGGGGTCGGAGTGGGCGTCGGTGCCGGCGGCGGCGTCAGCGTCGCGACCGCAGTGAGGCTCTGCAGCGGAAACGCGTTGGCCGGCAGCAGCGAACCCACCAGCGCGGCGGCGGGCACACTGCCCAAACGCAGCACAACTGTATCGGCGGCCGCCGGCGCCCTGAACTGCAACAGCGGTTGCCCGAAACGCGGCGTGAACACCACATCGACGTTGCCGCCCGATCCGGGAAAGCGAGCGGCGAGATTGATCAACGTCGTCCCGGTGGCCGGCACGGCAAGTGATGCCGTCGCCGGGCGCGCGCTGGCCGGCCCGGCGCGCTGAACGTCATTGCCGATGCGTGCAAGATACAGCTGCTGGCCGCCATTGTCGAAGAAGGCCCGCGCAGCGTAGGCCGTGTAGTTCGTCACACCGGTGCCACCCAGAGTTAGATTCTCGGCGTCACCGAAATAGGTCACGTAGTCGTTGAAGCTGGTCAGCAACTGCGGCCGGCCACGGACCGGGCCGGTGCGCGTCGGTCCCACCATCCCTGCCACGCTGGTACTCGCGGGCCGAATCTGCGGCGGCGTGAAGCTCACTTCCTCGACAAAAACACCAGGCGCCAGGTATTCGGGCATGGGAGCGCTTCCTCGTCTGCTGTCAGGTGGACTGCAACGTGACGCCAGGGATGCTGAGCGTGGCGGCCGTGGCGATCTGGCCGCGGGTGACCGGGAACGTCTGCAGTGCCGCGAACACGCCGCCAGTGGAGATCTGCACCGCGTGCAGCGTATCGGAATCGGCTGCAGCCTGGCCGGATTGCGTGCGATCGCCAAGCGCGGTCAGCGTCATGATGTCGTTGGTTTGCGAGGCGGGAAGCGGCGGCAACCCGGTCAACGGGACGATCACGTCGCCCATGATGTCAGCCTGGCCCGAGAACCCGAGGCTGACGCTGTTGCGCGTGCAGGTGAGTCGCAGGACGCACCATGAAGCCGCACTGCCATCCTGCCATTTCACGTTCAGCACGACCGCGCCGGCCTCGCCGACGCGCGTGGCCTGCAGGCTCGGCCGCAACGCCACGAACGTCGGCGCGGCCGCCGTCGGCGTCACGCTGAACAGCCGTGGATGGAACCGCCCGTCGAGCGACTGCGTTGCGCCACTGACTGTGATCGGCGGCAGCGGTGGCAAAGTCGCCAGATCGGTCTGCGTCGGAACATGATCATACAATATCGGCGATGTAAGAAGCACCAGCCCACGGCTGCCGGTGTCGGCAGTGATCCCGCTCGGAAGCGCGGAGCTCAGCGTGACCTTCAGCGCCGGCGGGGGTCCTGCGATCGCGCGCACGCCACCCGATCCGTCGGGCAACGCCTCGGCCCAGAACACCGCGCCGGCCGATGGAATGCGAATTGCCTCCTCGCTCATGTCGTCCGGCCAAAGCCAAGCGAGCGATCGACCACCGGTGCGTACTGCCGCATATCCGGCTCCAGCGCGACGCGCACGCCGCGGACCACGTAAGGCACAGTCAGGCAGTATTTCAGCGGCAGCGTGTCCCAGATCCGCATCAGCTCTTCGCGGGTCAGTTCTTCGGTGGCGACCTGCACGTCATCCGAGTCGTCCCAGTTCAGCGCCTGGCCGGGTAACGCCAGCGCCTGGGCCGACATGCGATCCGCGCCGATGATCGGGTTGATCGCGAGCTGCTGGAATCCCCAGCCCATCAGGCTGTTCTCGGCGAGCGCGGTGTCCGCGATCGCGATCATCAGGAAGTGCAGCATCAGCGGCACTTCCGCGACACGTCCGCCCGCACTGCCCGGCAATGAACGCACGTAGCCGCCGGGGATCGTCGGGTCAATGCCGATGCGGTACAAGTAAAGCGCGAGCGTATTGCTGATGCTGGTCTGCTTGAACGCCGCGCTGCCGAACAGCTGCACGCTCGCGTTCACCGGCGTGGCCTTGAGCTCTGGCGGAAAACGCTCGGCCAGCATGCCCTCGATCGCTGCCATCACGCCCTGCACTGCAGCGTACGTCGCCATTCGTTCTCCCCCCGCGTCGACCAGTCCGCGGCTCGCCGGAGTCGGTCCCGGCATGCCGCCCGGCGCGGCAGCTCATTCCGCCTGATCACGGCGCGTATTACCTAGCGCCATGAGCGCCGTCGCAGCCATCCATCGCTGGGAGCATTCGGGGTGTAGATCGGGATGAAGACCGCCTGCAGAAATCGCTGTGCCGGCCTCATCCTCTGGGTGGAGTGGCCTTGAAGCGCGCCGCTAGCGCATTTGTCAAATCCGGCAGCGAAAGATCGGTCAGTGCGGTGCGGTGCGGGCGCATTTGATACAGCCACGCGTGTTGGCCATTCGCTGCGAGCACGACGAACTGCGCCGACGGCAGTGCGGCAAGTAACGGCCGCGCGCACGCGTCGGATTCGGCGCCCAACAGGCCAAACAGCACAAGGTCTGGCGCCAGTTCGTGCAGCTGCTCGACCAGTCGCTCGCGCGTCGCCAGAACACCGATCAGGTCGAGCGTCAGTCGTGGCTCCAACACTGCTGTCACAAGGTCAGTGAGCAGCGGCGAGACGGTCACCACAAGTGTGCGAACTGCCGCCACGGACTTGTCCCGACCTCGCACTGTGAGACCACCATCCTGCGACCCGCGAACGGACAGCAATATCAATCCGAAGATGGAGAGAGGATGGATGTCGGGTCAGTTTGGCGAGGATCGGGCGTACATCCAGGTAGCCACCTGTCCGCGCCGCTGCACGTTCAACTTTCCAAGTGCGTTATGGACGTGTGACTTCGTTGTGGTGAGGCCGATATTCAGGCGTCGCGCAATTTCCTTGTTGCTCAGACCAGTGCTGATCAGCCTGACGATCTCCAGTTCGCGCGCGGTGAGCGCCTGCGGACCGCTATCGGCTTTCGGTGGCCCGGCCGAACTTGCGGCAATCCGCTGCAACAGGCCGGCCGCCACCACCCCCGAGCACGCCTGCCGGCCGGCACTGATGTCGTCAACCATGGCGCACAGATCGGACGCCCCGGCCGTGCATGGGATGTAGCCGGCCACCCCAGCTTCAGCCCAGGAGAGGACCGACTCCACCGACTCACTGACGGCAAATACCACGACACGCAATCCGGCCGATATCTCGCGCAGCCGGCGCACTGCCATCGGGCCATTGCGCACTGCCGCATCGAGCAGCACCATTTCTGGCCGCAATTCCCGGCTCATACTCAAGGTCTGTTCGAAATCCGCACAATAGCCGATGACCGAGGTTGTCCCGCCGCGCGCGAGAATCTCGCCGAGGCTTTCGCGGACGAAGCGGACCTCCGACGCGATCAGAACCTGAAGTGCACGCCTGCCGCACGCGACTGGATCGGCATGACGCTCGCTCCGATGCATGCCATGTTCCCCCGCTGGCCTTGCGACGCAAGAGGCATGGGGCGTCTCACGTCTCCCGCGCATTGCGTCCCGGCCGATATAGTTCACCGGATTATGGCGAGCAGTGCGCGAGATCACAACGATTGATGCGCGGGGGCCGGGAAGAGAGCGTCAAGATGGCCATCGAGACCGCAGTACGGCACTACGGTGACTTGCACATCCTCCACGATTACGCGGGCGGATCGACCCCAGCGGACAACACGGCCGGCGAGGCTCCTATCGAGGAATTCTGGCATGCGATCCGCCTGGACCTGTTCGGTACGTTCCTTGGGTGTCGGTTCGGCATACCGGCGCTCATCAACTTAGGACCCGAGGGGAAACAACCGAATCATTTCCGGACGCGCCTCATGCTACCTCGTCATGGTCGGCGAAGCATGCCCCGGCGAATTGGCCGGGGGCCGGCCATCCACGTCTTTGCTACCAG
>Ga0210402_10002106_pt1 | contig 19683 bp, 17 predicted proteins | sample IncBWC7MmetaG_FD_161055 | JGI IMG/M metagenome (GOLD analysis project Ga0210402, IMG submission 161055) | Forest soil microbial communities from Barre Woods Harvard Forest LTER site, Petersham, Massachusetts, United States - Inc-BW-C-7-M | ecosystem: Environmental > Terrestrial > Soil >... | reverse complement strand
TGTTGACTGTTGACTGTTGGCTGTCGACTGTCAGCTAGTTCTTTTCGGTGCTGTCTTGCCAGATGGGTTTGCGCTTTTCGAGGAAGCTGGCCAGGCCCTCTTTGAAGTCGGGGGTGCAGCGCATGCGGGCGTTTTCGAGGACGGCGCGTTCGAGGTCGGCGTCGAGGCTGGCAGCGGCCGTGGAAACCAGCAATCGCTTGGCGCGGGTGACGCTGCTGGGGCTCGCGGCGATGATTACTTCGGCGAGTTCGTTGACACGCGACATCAATTTATCGCCGGGGACGATTTCGTTGATCAGGCCGAGTTCTTTGGCCTCGGGGGCGTCTACGAGTCTGCCGGTGAGCAAGAGGTCACGTGCGCGTTTTTCGCCGATCTGGCGGGTCAGAAAGACGGAGACGATTGCAGGGAGGAAACCGATTTTTACTTCGGTGTAGCCGAACTTGGCTTCGGGGACGGCGATGGTGAAATCGCAGAGCGTGGCGATGCCGCAGCCTCCGGCGAGGGCGTGGCCGTTCACGGCGGCAATGAGGGGTTTTGAATAGCTCCAAATGCGGCGGAACATCTTAGCCATGCGGCGGGAATCTTCCTGATTTTCGGAGGGAGATTGGGTGGCGATGGCTTGCAGGAGGGCGAGATCCATGCCGGCGCAGAAGGCTTTGCCGGCTCCGGTGAGGATTACGACGCGGGCGTGTGTTTTCTCAACCGCGTCGAGGGCCGTCTGCAAGTCGGCGATCATCTGCGTGTTGATGGAGTTGCGCTTGTCGGGACGATTTAGGGTGATCGTGGCGACGTGTTCGGAAGACTCCAGCAACAGCGTTTCATAGGGCATTGAGCGGACCCCTCACGATGGGTATATCGTTTGCTAATTTATTGAAAAACGCAAATGGGAACGGGCCTATGGCCGTAAGCCATAAGCTGTAAGCCGTAAACTGCAAGCTTTAAGCTCGAAGACGAATGGTAAGGAACTTCAGAGTGCGTGTGCTTAAGGCTTATAGCTCATGGCTCTCTACCGCGTAGTGTGCGCGAATGTCGTTTGTAAGAGCGAGGGCTGTGGCGATTTTGGAGGAGGTGAAATTGTGGGTTACGCCTAGCTTTGTAAAGGCAGCTAGGACGGATTCGGTGGGGATGTTGCCGACGAGGGCGTCGCCGGCGAAGGGGCAGCCCCCGAGGCCGGTTAGGGCGGAGTCGAAGCGACGGCAGCCTGCGGCGTAGGCGGCGTTGATTTTTTCTTCGGCGGTGTCGGGGCGGGAGTGGAGGTGGACTCCGAGTTCGACGCCGGCGACGTGATCTTTCACCTGAGAATAGAGAGTGTGGATGAGGTCTGGAGTGGCGGTGCCTACGGTGTCGGCTAGCGAGACCGTGGTGATGCGGATGTCTTTCAGCCAGTCGAGCGTGTCTTGTACGATTTCGGGGCCCCAGGGTTCTTCGTAGGGGTTGCCGAAGGCCATGGAGATGTAGATGACGAGATCCTTGTTGGCTTTCTTGGTTTCGCGTTTGAGCGTTTCGACGAGCGCGCGGGATTCGGCGCGGGTCATGTTGGCGTTGGCGCGGCGGAAATAGGCGGAGATGGAGTATGGGTAGCCGATGGTGGAGACGCCTGGCGTGGCGAGGGCGCGTTCGAGGCCTTTTTCGTTGACGACGATGCCGATGATTTCTGGGAGGGTGGCGCCATCGGGCAGGAAATCGAGGAGCCGGGCCATTACTTCTTCACTGTCGGACATTTGTTTGACGTGCTTGGGCGAGACGAAGCTGACGGCATCAATGTGTTGAAAGCCCGCGGTGACGAGTTCGCGCAAATAGCTAACTTTGGTTTCGGTGGGTATTATTTCCGGGAGGCCTTGCCAGGCGTCGCGCGGGCATTCGATGAGCTTTACGTTGTCGGTCATTTATCGTTGTTTGTCCTGTTTTTATCGGCGATGGCAGAAAATAAGAAGGCAAAGAAAAGAACCATTCCCAGGATTCCCAATCCACCGAGGAGTTTATTGTACGGGATTGCGTTTCCCAGTACATTCTCCAGTTGCGAATGGCGCACCGAGACGAGGTAGAGGTCACGACACACGCCGATGATCAATCCAAGTGCGGCAATCCCAAACGCAGCGGACATGGCGATCAGGAGAAATTTGGAACGATTAGTCATTCCTAAATTAGTCTACTGACCGGTGGACGAAAGAGAAAGTCGAGGAGGCACAGCATCGCGGGAGTCGGAATGCTCATTCGTTACTAGCTTAAAAGGATTTTTGACAAGCCGAGTTGCCACCAATACAGAATCGCGGCCGCACTTAGCTCCACAAAGAGGAATCCAAGAAACGCGCCACTAATTTTTCGCCGTGCGGAGGAGACTAGGGCATACAGTGCTGCAACGGCGATGGTCAAAAGGGCAATGGAATTTGACGCTTGGGCGAACAGCCACCAAACGCCACTTCGATCAGATTCACTCAGGAAAGAGAAGAGTAAGCCGAAGGGAGACGGAACAAGCAAGATAAGAAAACGCGAATGAATTCGGTCTTTTTCGGCGGTTGGCGCTGGAGCGGGCGACATTTTCACGTTTGCAGGACGCCGGTTTTGAATTCGGGGATGTGGGTGTTTAGGGAGGCGGCGTTGAGGGCCCAGATCAGGGCATCGCGGGTGTGGGCGGGGTCGATGATGGCGTCGAGCCAGAGGCGGGCGGCGGCGTAGCGCGGGTCGGTCTGGTGGTCGTAGGTGGATTTGACGGAGTCGAGGAGTTCTTTTTTGGCCTTTTCATCTACCTTTTTGCCTTCGCGTTCAAGTTGCTTGAGTTTGATTTCGGCCAGCGTGTTTGCTGCTGCGTCGCCGCTCATCACCGCGAATTTGGCGGTGGGCCAGGCGAACATGAAGCGCGGATCGTAGGCTTTGCCGCACATGGCGTAGTTTCCGGCGCCGAAGCTGCCGCCGAGGATGACCGTGATTTTAGGAACTACGCTGTTGGCGACGGCATTGACCATTTTGGCGCCGGCGCGGATGATGCCGCTCCATTCGGCGTCTTTGCCAACCATGAAGCCGTTGACGTCGTGAAGGAAAATCAAGGGGATGCGGTTCTGGTTGCAATCGAGGATGAAGCGCGCGGCTTTCTCGGCGGACTCGGTGTAAATTACGCCGCCGAATTCGATGCGCTTCTGGTCGGAGTGTGGGGCGTTGGTGGTGATGTGTTTTTTCTGGTTGGCGACGATTCCCACGGCCCAGCCGCCTATGCGCGCGTAGCCGCAGAGCAGGGTTTCGCCGTATTCGGCGCGGTATTCCTCGAACTCGCTGCCATCCACGAGGCGGGCAATGATTTCGCGCATGTCGTATTGTTTGGCGGGGTTGCCGGAGAAGATGCCGTAGAGTTCGCTGATCGGATAGAGGGGCTCCTTTAGACGGGAGTGACTGAAGATCGGCGGATTTGGCGCGCCCATTTTGTCCACGATGGCGCGGATTTTTTTGAGGCAGGATTCGTCGTCGGGCTCGCGGAAATCCACGGTGCCGCTGATTTGCGAGTGCATTTTGGCGCCGCCTAGATCTTCGGCGGAAGTTTTCTGGCCGATGGCGGCTTGGACGAGCGCGGGACCGGCTAGGAAAAGGCCGGAGCCTTCGGTCATCAGAATGTGGTCGCACATTACTGGAAGATAGGCGCCTCCGGCTACGCACATGCCCATGATGGCGGTGATTTGCGGGATGCCCGTGGCGCTCATGACCGCGTTGTTGCGGAAGACGCGGCCGAAATCGTCAGTGTCTGGGAAGACGTCTTCCTGAAGAGGGAGGAATACGCCGGCGGAATCGACTAGATAAATTGTTGGGATGCGGTTTTCGATGGCGATGTTTTGCGCGCGGATTACTTTCTTTGCGGTCATCGGGAAAAACGCGCCGGCTTTTACGGTGGCGTCGTTGGCGATGACCATGAAGAGGCGACCCGAGACGCGGGCGAGGCCGGTGACCGTGCCGGCGGAGGGAGCGCCGCCCCACTCTTCGTACATTTCGTGGGCGGCGTAGATGGCGAGTTCGAAGAAATGCGTGCCGCGATCGATGAGGGCGTTGACGCGTTCGCGGGCGGTGAGCCGGTTCTTTTTGTGTTGCGATTCGATGGCTTTGGGGCCGCCGCCCTGGCGGATTTTATCTTCTTCGGTTTTGATGGCGGTGAGGAGTTCCACCATCCGCTGGGAATTCTTTTCGAAATCGGGGGATTTGGCGTTGATGGCGGTTTTCAGAACCGAAGAGGGCACGCGACGACCTCACAGACAGGAGTGGCAGCAGCGGAATTAGTATACGGAGGATTGAGAGATTGTGCGAGAGGCGGGAGAAGAGGAAGGCCTAACACAGAGTGCACAAGGGGAAGAGCACAGAGGTCATTGAGAAGAATGAGGTAGACTCGCGGTATGGAATATCCATTGTTGGGGTTGGAGTTGGCGCGGGAGATTGAGTTGGCGGAGGCGGAGGCTGCGGTTGCTTGTGCGGAAAGACTGGTGGCTGCGCATGGAAATGGAGCTGGGGCGGTTTCATCGGTTGGGGGCGGGTATGCGGTTTATTGCGGGGCGAATTCGCCGGTTACGCAGGCGGTGGGGCTTGGATTGAATGGGGTGGTTAGCAAGGAGGAATTTGATCGGTTGGAGGAGTTTTATTTTAGCCGGAAGGAGACGGTGCGGGTGGAGACTTGTCCGATGGCGGATGGGTCGCTTATGGAGCACTACCAGGAGCGGGGGTATCACGTTAGTGAGTTTTCGAATGTGATGGCGCGGCCGGTGGAGAAGTCGGGGGTTGCGGCGCTGCCTGCCGGGATTGAGATTCAGAGAGCGCGAGAGGGGGAGATTGATCTGTGGACGCTTACTGTGGCGCAGGGATTTGCGGAACATTTTCCCGTGACGCAGGAGCTTCTGAGCGTGATGCGGCTTTTTGCGGAGGGGAAGAATACGGAGTGTTATTTCGCGTGGGTGGACGGGAAGATCGCCGGAGGGGCGACGCTGGCTTTGCGCGGGCGGATCGCTGGATTGTTTGGGGCAAGTACATTGCCGCAATTCCGGAATCGCGGGGTGTAGACGGCGCTGCTGGAGGCGCGGATGCAGAGAGCAGCAGGGAAAGGTTGCGAACTGGCGATGAGTTTGGCGCTGCCGGGGAGCGCTTCGCAGCGGAATATTACGCGGCAAGGGTTTCGGACACTGTATACGCGGGTGAAATTTGAGCGCGCATTTAGTGGTTCAGAAAAATGAGCTATCCTGACCGAAGTATAAAGTTTCGAATCCGATCAAATAGGTGCGGCCTAGGTATCAGTCAATTCGATAATTCGGTGGAGATCGCTGAACTTGTTCCGTGGGAACAAGTGGACCGTGTAATTGTTTTTGAGAAGGATTGTTATGCACTCGACCAGATTAGATTTGAATTCCAATTGTGTGACGGTCGAACGCTGGTTGGTAGCGAGGATATGCCAGGCTGGAAAGAGCTGATTACAGAGCTGCCGAATTGGCTTGCTGGCTTTCCTGCTGAGGCAGAATGGTTTCAGCGGACTACACAGCCACCGTTTGCCGGGAATTTATGCGCACTTTATGAGCGGACGACGCGGCCGTGAATAAAATCGATGATGTTTTTCGTTGAGGTGCCGGGGAGGAAGATTTCGGCGATGCCCGAGTTTTTCAGGGCGGCTATGTCGGGTTCGGGGATGATGCCGCCGACGAGGACGGTGACGTCGTCCATGCCTTTTTCGTGGAGGAGTTTCATCAGTTGGGGGCAGAGGGTGTTGTGGGCGCCGGAGAGGATGGAAAGGCCGATGACGTCGACGTCTTCCTGGACGGCGGCGGAGGCGATCATCTCCGGGGTCTGGCGGAGGCCGGTGTAGATAACTTCCATGCCAGCATCGCGGAGGGCGCGGGCGATGATTTTGGCGCCGCGGTCGTGGCCATCCAGCCCCGGCTTCGCAATCAAAACTCTAATCTTCTTCTCAGGCATAAGGGTTCTTCTCGGCCTCTGCGTGGTCTCTGCGAGCCTCTGCGTTGAAGTCGTTCTTTTCCTTCCCAATATACCGCCGAATCCCATCCTTTAATATGGCGACATGGAAATTGATCAGCAATCCGACTGAAATCCCGGAAAGTTTAATGTAGGTCAGCACCACGGCTTCGTGAATGGGGACGATCTGCTCTATTGCCTCGAGTTCTAAAACAATTCGGTGTTCCACCAGAAGATCTATGCGGTATCCGCACTCGATTTTGACACCCTTATAAACCAACGGGATAGGTTTTTGGCGCTCAAACGCAAGATTCCTGATCGACAATTCGCGTGCCAAGCACTCTTCGTACGCGGACTCGAGCAAACCAGGACCACGTTGGCGGTGAACTTCAATTGCTGCGCCTATGATCTTGTGGGTTAGATCCGCGTAAGCCATTACAGTCCCTAGAAGATAAAGATTACCACAGAGATAGCAGAGTTTCCGCAGAGTCCGCGGAGAGGTAGTGCTTGCGAACGGAAGTTCTGAGCTAGGCGGACACAAACCTAGGTGATGGCGACTTCTTCGTAGGCGCCGAAGACGGCGCGCATGGCTTCGCAGATTTCCCCGAGCGTGGCGTAGGATTTTACGGCGTCGTAGATGCAGGGCATGAGGTTTTCGGAGCCTTCGGAGGCTTTGCGCAGGTCGTTCAGGCGGCGCTCGACTTCGGAGGAGGAGCGATCGGCGCGAAGTTTGTGCAGGCGTTGTGCCTGGCGGTGGGCGACGGTTTCGTCGATTTGCAGGAGGTCCATTGGTTTTTCGGGGGTGACGTAGTCATTTACGCCAACGATGATTTTTTCTTTTTTGTCCACGGCCATCTGGTAGCGATAGGAGGCTTCGGCGATTTCGCGCTGCGGGTAGCTCTTTTCGATGGCGGCTACCATGCCGCCCATCGCGTCGATGCGCCGGATGTAATCCCAGGCGCCGGCTTCGACTTCGTTGGTGAGGGTTTCGAGGAAATAGGAGCCGCCGAGCGGGTCGACTGTGTTGGTGACGCCGGTTTCGTGCGCGATGATTTGCTGCGTGCGCAAAGCGATTGTGGCCGCGTGTTCGGTCGGCAGTGCCCAGGCTTCGTCGAGCGAGTTGGTGTGCAGCGACTGCGTGCCGCCTAGGACGCCGGCGAGCGCTTGAATCGCCGTGCGGACCACGTTGTTCATGGGTTGTTGCGCGGTCAGCGAGCAGCCGGCGGTCTGTGTGTGGAATCGCAGCGCCCAGCTTCGCGGGCTGACGGATTTGTAGCGGTCCTTCATGGCTTTGTGCCAGATTCGGCGGGCGGCGCGGTATTTGGCAATTTCTTCGAAGAAGTCGTTGTGAGCGTTGAAAAAGAAGGAAAGCTGCGGCGTGAACTCATCCACCGGCAAGCCGCGACGCATGGCCCATTCGACGTATTCCATGCCATCGCGCAGCGTGAAGGCGAGTTCCTGGATGGCGGTCGAGCCGGCTTCGCGGATGTGATAACCGCTGATGGAAATGACGTTGAATTTCGGCGTGTGCTTCATGCCGAATTCGAACGTGTCGATCACCAGGCGCATAGAGGGTTCGGGTGGGTAGATGTATTCCTTCTGCGCGATGTATTCCTTCAGGATGTCGTTCTGCAGCGTACCGGAGATTTTCTTCCAGTCGGCGCCCTGTTTTTCGGCGACGGCGAGATACATGGCCCAGATGACGGCCGCGGGGGAATTGATGGTCATCGAAGTGGTGACGTCAGCGAGCGGGATCTGGTCGAAGAGGACTTCCATGTCGGCGAGGGAACTGATGGCGACGCCGCATTTGCCGACTTCGCCTTCGGAGAGGGCGTGGTCGGAGTCGTAACCCATTAGCGTGGGGAGATCGAAGGCGGTGGAGAGACCTGTCTGGCCCTGCGAAAGGAGATACCGGAAGCGCTGGTTGGTGTCGTCGGCGGCGCCGAACCCGGCGAACTGGCGCATGGTCCAGAGGCGGCCGCGGTGCATGGTGGCGTGAATACCGCGCGTGTAGGGAGGCTCGCCGGGATTGCCGAGGTCACGGGAGGCGTCCCAACCGGCAAGATCTTCCTCTGTGTACAGGCGACGAATCGGGTAGCTGGAGACGGTGGTGAATTCGGTTTGGCGCTCGGGGCTTTTTTCGAGGGTGGGACGAAGCGTGTTTTCCTCCCAGGCCTGCAACTTCGAGGGGGATTTTACCGCGCTGCCCGATTTTTTCGGATTGGCCGGCTCACTCATGAAAAGGCGCTCCCGGGGTCAGTGCATAAGCAACTACATATGCAGACGCCACCCTAAACTAATGCTATGGGAAACGCGGGCGAGGAGCAAGAAGAACGCCGACAGAAGAGGGAAGAAAGTATCCAGATTGCGGACACCTGGCATGAGGTGCGAAGCGGGCGGGAGTTTGTCGGGGCCTACCTTTTGGGAAGAGAACGGACGAAGTTTACGACGTCCCAGATTTCGTCGGGCTTCAGGCGGCCTTCTTCGCCCGTCATTTTGCCTTTGCCGTTGTTGATGATGTTGTACATGTCGCTATCGGACATCTCTTTCATCGAGGGATCGCGGAAATCTTTAAGTTTCAGGTGCATGTCGGCCGCGAGGTCGCCGTCGCCGGCACCTTCGCTGCCGTGGCACATGGCGCAATCCTGGCCGTATTTCTTTTTGCCGGAAGCGAGGGAGGCGGGCGAGGACTTTATGGGATTTTCTTTCTTTGCGGAGTCGGAACTGGTCTTCGCTTCTGTAGCCGGCTTCGCTTCGGCGGCAGGTTTTTCTTCAGCAGCCGGCTTTTCTTCGGTGGGCTTGGCGGGTTCCTGAGAACGGCATTGCCAGGGCAGGAGCAGTGAGGAACACACAAAGAGACAAACGAGCGCTAATTTCATGACGGAATCTCCCTAAGCGACTCAACGCGTCAACCGTGCATAGGGCGCAGTTTGGGGAAGTATAGTCCTCTGGGGCCGGTTTGCACTTTTTTTCTTGGGCGGGGCGGCGCAGGGTTGCTGGCTTGTAGCCAGCCCCGCTTGCGGCCGGCTGAAAGTAATTTATGGCCGTTCTGTGCGAGTGGGCATCTATCAACGCCAGAGCATTACCGTGGCGTCCCGCCGCGCAGCCAATCTGAATACGAGGAGCGTGTTTATGGCAACCATCACCACCAAAGACGGAACGCAGATTTACTACAAGGATTGGGGCAAGGGGCAACCCATCGTCTTCAGCCACGGTTGGCCGCTGAGCGGGGACGACTGGGATGGGCAGATGCTGCACTTCGGGCGGCTGGGCTATCGCGTGATTGCCCATGACCGGAGGGGACATGGGCGGTCGGACCAGACGTGGGATGGCAATGACATGGATACGTATGCGGACGATCTGGCGCAATTGTTTGAAAAGCTGGATTTGAAGGACGCGATCATGGTGGGACATTCAACCGGCGGTGGTGAAGTGGCGCGCTATTTGGGCCGCCACGGCTCTAAGCGCGTTTCGAAGGCGGTGCTGATCAGCGCCGTGCCGCCACAGATGTTGAAAACCGAGAAGAATCCGACTGGACAGTCTATCGAGGTGTTTGATGGCCTTCGCGCGGCGCTGGCGGCGAACCGGCCTCAGTTTTACAAGGACATCACGCTGCCGTTCTATGGGTACAACCGGCCGGGAGCGAAAATTTCGGAGGGCATCCGGGAGCATTGGTGGTTGCAGGGAATGCTGGGAGGCGTCAAGGCACACTACGACTGCATCAAGGCCTTCTCGGAAACCGACTTCACGGAAGACTTGAAGAAGATCGACATTCCGGTGCTGGTGATGCATGGGGATGACGATCAGATTGTGCCGATCGTTGCGGCGGGGCCGCTTTCGGCGAAGTTGCTGAAGCATTCCACGCTGAAAGTATATCCGGGGTTTCCGCATGGGATGCCGGCTACGAATGAAGATGTGATCAACGCGGATTTGCTGGCGTTTTTTAAGGGGCAGGGGTTGAGCGCCAGCGCGTAGTAAACCACCGGGCTGCGCGGAAAAACGCCAACTAATTGTCATCCTGAAGCTATCCGACAGGGAGAGTTGAAGCACCTAAAGGTAACGATCTTGCAGACGGTGTAAGTTGAGATCCTGAGGGGCGCGAACTTCGCGCCCCTCAGGATGACAAATCTTTTCTTGATTTGAGTAATGTGTGAATTATTCGGCCTGGGAAATGCAGCTTAGGCGTAGTACTGGAAGGTGCTCCAGAACTGGGGCCAGCCGGCTTTTGCTGGGCCGCAGAGGAAGATGTCGCGGCGTTCGGTTGTCTCTTCGTTGATTACGCCGTAGGAGTTGGTATTTTGCGCAACCAGGCGGCAGGAGTCGAAGTTGGCTTGTACGAAGGCCCTTGGGAAGCCCACGATAATCAGAATTTGCGGAGGCGGATCGCCATAGCCTCGCTCCCAGGAAGAGTTGACCCCGCTGATCGCTCGGGGCAGGCCGTGGCTTGGTCCGTAGAGATTGATGGCGCCTACTTCGCCGTAATTTTCGGCGAGAATGCCGAGATGGGCACGCGATTCGGCGGGGAGGGAATCGCGGACCTGGGCTAGTGTTGCGACGAGATCTTGCCACCCAATTTCATCGCGCAAGGTGATGTTCACTTTGTCCGCCAGTCGAAACCACGCGGAGTGGATCGGTGCGAGTGGTAGGGCCACGGCCATAGCGCCGAGAATACTTAACGTGAGGGCGGCGGCGACTACAAGCCTGACTGCTTGCGTGCGTGGCACATTTAGACTCGACAGCCAGCGCTCACCGTACACTCCGCCTGCGGCGTAGAGCATTGGATAGGCGGGGGCCAGGTAGTAGCCGCGGCCTTTTGCAATCAAAAATAAAATCAACGTGACGATAAACGTCCAACCCAGCGATTGGAATTTTCGGCCGTCGCGGGTATGTAGACAGAAATAGAGGCCTGCGATCCAGAGGGGAAAGGAGAGGAGGGTCATTTCCAACTGATCGGGCAGGAAGGTCCTCGTGAGACCTTCGGCGACGTCGCGCTGGTGGATGAAGCGGAGAAAATCGTAGGAGACAAAATGATGCTGTACTTGCCACAGAAAATTTGGAGCGACGATTAAGAAAGACATGAGGAGGCCCATCCAGGGCCAGATCGTCCAGAAATATTTGCGCGTATTGCTGAGCAAAAGACCCGCGAGCACGCCGACTGCGAAAAACAGCATCGTGTATTTAGCCATCATCCCCAGACCGATCGAAGCTCCTACAAGCAGAAAATAACGGGGGTTGGACGTTTTGAGCAAGCGCGCGAAGAAAAAAGCGGAAAGGACCCACGCGAAGTAATCGAAGGCCATGTACTGCATGAGCGCTCCGACGCCGAGGGAGAAGGGAATGGAAGCGCAAGCGGCGACGACTTGAGCTGCGCGCCCTCCGCCCATATCTTTGGCCATGCAGCCTGTCAGCACGACGCTGACAGCTTGGACGAGCGCGGAGAAGAAGCGGAAGCCGACGAGCGAAGTGCCGAACAGACCCAGTGCAAGGCGCGCGAAGAAGGGAGTAAGCGGCGGGTAGGCAACGTAGCCCCAGGAAAGGTGGCGCGCGTCGTCCAGAAAGGACAGTTCGTCGCGGTTGAATCCGTAGCGGCTGGCCGTGAGGAGATGGACGAGCAGCGTGCCGGCGGCGATGGCGAGGAGAATCGCGAAATCGTTTTTGGGATGTGGCGTCACGGGCGGAGATTGGAATGGGTTCAGGCCTTCACCAGGTGCGATGGGTTCGAGGTTCGACGCCATGAAAGCCTCAGGAAGATGGGCAATGATAGCAGAAGGGAGATGGGAGAGAGGCTTTGACGGCGAGTGGGTGGGGATTTGCGGTATGCGGGCGGAGCGGAACGTGGAGGACGGGTGGGGAGAAGAGACGGAACACAGACTGAAGCCTGTGCTACAGGGAGCCGCGCTACCCTCGGCGGTGCCAAGACTTTAGTGAGACAGAAATGCCACGGGAAATTTTCCCGTGGCACGGAATGTGGTCTGCTGGAGAGCTAGCGGTTGCCGGATTTACTTTTGTCGTCGAGCGATTTGAATAATTCGTCGGTGCCTACGACTTGGCCGTTGAGGGTGCCGGGGATGAGGGTGTCATTTTCGATGTCGCCCTTTTTGGCGCCGGCTATGGTTACGCTGTTTATCTGCAGCGTGCGGCCGAGGGCTCGCTCGTAGTTTGCCTTTGCTTCGGCGAGATTGGCCAAGGCGCGAAGTTCCGTCCCTTGGGCGGTGATCAGGTCGCGCTGGGTGAGAATGACGTTGTACACGGTGGAAGCGCCCAGCTGGTATTTTTTCTGCTCGGCTTCGAAGGTTTGCTGCTGAAGCTCGCGGGCCTTGCTGGCGGCTTGCACCTGCGCACGGCCCTGCTCGAGGGCGATGGAGGTGTTGCGCACGTCGAGCACCGCGCTGTTTTTGATTTGTTGCATCTGCGCTTCCAGTTGCCGCTGCGTGAGCTGGGCGTGGACGCTGTCTGCCTGCGCGGAACGGTTGCGAAGCGGAAGGGTGAAATTGAGGCCGACGGTGTAGCTTGGGAAGCGGTTGTGGAAGACCTGGCTCATGCTGTCGGACAATCCCTGCTTGTTTACGCCGGTGACCGTGGTTGTGGTGGTGGGCACAAACACTGGGATTGGAACGCCACCGGCGTTCAATACGGTTACTGGATTTCCGTTCGCGTCGACGACTTGTTGCCCAGCCGCCGCCGCTGAAGCGGTAGCCAGTGAATTGCCGGCCAGGCCGGTGCTGGAGTAGGTGCCGGTGAGAGTGGCCAGCGGAAGCAGCGCGTTTTTCGTGGCTTTCACATCGATCTCGCCGTTCTTGAGGTTCAGGATTTGCTCCTGCACGTCGGGACGATTCACGAATGCTTCCTTCACCGCGTCGGCGAAAGGCGCGAGTTGAATCGATTGCGGGGCATCCGGCTTGTCGGACGGAATGATTTCCACGTCAATCAGGTTGGACGCGGTGGGGTCCTTGGAAATGAAATTCTTGAGCACCAGTTCGTCTTGGAGCTGGGTGGTTTGGGCGACGATCAGGTTCTGCGTGTCGGTGGCCAGTTCGGACTCGGCGCGGGTGACGTCGAGCGGGGCCATGGTGCCGATCTCCAGCTGCTTCTTGTTGTCGTTGTAAAGCTTTTGGGAAACGGTCACCGCTTGCTGCTGCACCTGGACGTTTTGCCGCGCATACACCAATTCCCAGTATGCGGTGATGGTGTTGGTGACGGTGGTGATGGCTTGCTGGGCGAAGGCCAAGTCAGCGATCTTGCGGTTGTTTTCAGCGATGAGAATATTGCGGCGAGTGATTTCGCGCCCGACGCCTTGCAAGAGTTGCTGGGAGAAGCTGACGCCAATCGTGGACTGCACCGCGGGATCAAACAGGTTGAACGCGGAAGTCGAAGAGGAGCGCGTGCTGTCCCAGAAAACGTTGAGCGTGGTGCCGGTAGAAAATCCCTGGGAAAACGCACTGTTGAAGACGCTGTTGTGAACTCCGAGCGTCGAGACCCCGGTCGCGCCGGTGCCCGAAGTCAGCGGGTTGTTCACCGCAATCAGCGCGCTGTTGATGGAAACGCTCTGCGTGAAGTATGGATCAAAGAACAGTGCGGGCAGGTTGGCGGTTGAGCCGACGGACAGACTGCCGGGGACGCCGAAGCCGAAGCCGCCGGCTTTCGTTTTGAGGATGCTGGTGTCGGCCATCCAGGGGTTGTAGCGCTGGACGACGATGTCCATGCTGTTTTCGAGCGCGAGTGCGATGGCGTCCTGCAGGCTGAGATTGAGCTTGCCGGACTGGATCAATTGCTCGAGGCGCGGCGAATTGCTTAGGGCGCCCGGGTTGACGTACCAGGTCCGGTAGGGAGCGGTAATATTCGGCCAGAGTTGGGGAGAATCCGTGTAGTGATATTTGTTCAAGCCCAGTGAAATCGGCACGCCACCCTGCAGACTTGCCTTGTTCTGGGGTGCGGGCGCTGGATCCTGGGCCAGCACCGGAGAGGCGGGGGCTCCCGCGAGAATGCCTGCCAGAACGGCCGAAAGCAGGGACTTCAGGGACAGCTTCTTCATAAGATTTCCTCACCTCTGGAATAGTGGCAATACTGAACTCTTGGCAAACCAACCCGTTACAAGGCTTCTCTCTTTAAAACGATGCAAGAGGGCAAATTGTTTCATCCGGAATGAAGCTTGCGGAGGCGTCGGCAACGGACGCATACCGGCCTGGGCGCTGGCTTCGAAGTCTAACAGGGGCCCTCATTCCTTGACAACGCGTTGCATGGAGGCTAGGCTGCTGACATTTCGACGTTTAGGAGTCCCCGCGGTTAGCGGGCCTATGTTCACGCGCGACGAGCTGGACAGGATGTTTGAGAAGGCGGGAGCGATCCGCCGGGGCCATTTTGAGCTGTCGAGCGGCCTCCATAGCGGCACGTATGTGCAGTGTGCGCTGGTGCTTCAGTACCCGCGGTTTGCGGAAAAACTGGGGCAGGCGCTGGCCGCTCTGTTTTCGGATGCGCGGATTGACGCGGTGGTCTCCCCGGCGCTGGGAGGAGTGATTATTGGGCAAGAGGTGGCGCGGGCATTGCCTGCGCAGGTGGATGCGATTGGCGGCGGAGTGCCGGCGATGTTCGTGGAGCGGGACGGCAGCGGGACGATGTGCCTGCGGCGGGGATTTACGCTGAAGCCGGATACGCACGTTTTGGTAGTTGAGGACGTGTGGACGACCGGCGGGTCGACGCAAGAGGCGATTAGCGTTGTGGAAGAGGCCGGAGGACGCGTGGTTGCGGCCGGCGCTTTGATTGATCGCAGCGGCGGGAAGATTGAATTTCCCGTAGAGTCGAACGCACTGATGGACTTGTTGATTGAAAGTTATGAGCCGGATGATTGTCCGCTCTGCCGGCAAGGCACCGTGGCCGTGAAGCCTGGAAGCCGCTACGCTCGGTCCGCTTCCTAGAGTTGCCTGGCCGATCCCTGCATGCGTTATTTCAAACTCACGATTGCTTACGACGGAACGGATTTTCATGGTTGGCAGATTCAGAAGGGCAAGCCGACCGTCCAGGGTGAAATTGTGTCCGTGCTGCGGCGGTTGACGCAGGAGGAGACGCAGTTGCTGGGCGCGGGCCGGACGGATGCTGGTGTGCACGCGCTGGGGCAAGTGGGCAGCTTTCGTACGCAATCGGCGCTTTCGGCGCTGGAGTTTCATCGGGCGCTGAATGCGCTGCTGCCGCCCACGATTCGGATTGTGGCCGTGGAAGAGATGGGGCCGGATTTCAGCGCGCGGTGGTCGGCGAACGGGAAGATTTACCGTTACCGGATTTATCGGGGGAAGGTGGTGCCGCCGATGCTGTGGCGTTACGTGCTGCACTATCCGTTTCCGCTGGATGAAGCGGCGATGCGTGACGCTGCGGCGCGGTTTGTGGGGATACATGATTTTACTTCGTTCGCGGCTTCGACGGGTTCGGAGGACGACGACAAAGAACGGAACATGCGTCGGGAGATCTTTTCGGCGGAAGTGCAGCGCACGGAAGATGGGGAAGAGCTTTGGTTTACGGTGCATGGGCGGTCGTTCTTGCGGTATATGGTGCGGAAGATGGTGGGGGCGCTGCTGGAAGTGGGACGGGAAAAATTTCCGCCGGACTATATCGACAAGTTGTATGAGTTGAAGGATCGTTCGAAATCGGGGCCGACTGTGCCGCCGCATGGGCTGTTTATGGTGACGGTGGAGCACGACTCGCCCTATCGGGTGGAGTGAACCGGCAGCACTATTCGTAAATCGCACGGCAGGGGGTAGAATCAACGCCATGGCCGCAACTTCACCGATGTTGGATACTCTGCCTTCGATCGATCCCGCTACAGGCAAGGTTTTGAGATCGTTTGAGCGGACTTCGCCGTTGGCGGTGCCGCAGTTGGTGGCGAAGGCTCGGGCGGCGCAGCAGAGTTGGGCGAAGCGGCCGGCGGAAGAGCGCTGCGCGCAGGTCGCTGTATTAAAGACGAAAATATTGGAGGCGCGCGATCTGCTGACCGACGCGGTGGTGCGCGAATCGGGGAAGCCTCGAGCTGAAGCCAAGTTTGCCGATGTGTTTGTCTCGCTGGATTCGGCGGCTTATTTCGCGAAGCATGGAGCCTCGCTGCTGAAGCCGGAACCGGTGGCACATCACAGCCTGGCGGCGAAGGCGAAATCCGGGAAATTATTTTTTGAGCCGCTTGGCGTGGTGGCGATTATCAGTTCGTGGAACTATCCGCTGGCGATTCCGATGGGACAGGTTGTTGCGGCTGTGGTTGCGGGGAATGCGGTGCTGTGCAAGACGAGCGACTTTACGCCGGAGTGCGGGGAGTTGATTGGCAAACTGTTTCGCGATTCCGGATTTCCGGCGGACCTGGTGACGATTGTGCAGGGCGGCGGAGAAGTGGGCCAGGCGCTGATTGATGCGCGGCCGGACAAAGTGTTTTTTACGGGCAGCGTGTTTACCGGACGGCATGTTGCGGAGGCCTGCGCGCCGCTGCTGATTCCGAGCGTGCTGGAGCTGGGCGGAAAAGACGCGATGCTGGTTTTGGGCGACGCGGATCTCGAAGTCGCTTCGAGCGCGGCGGTTTGGGGCAGTTATACGAATTGTGGGCAGGTTTGCCTGTCGGTTGAGCGGCTTTTCGTCCAGGAATCGATCAGCGGCATTTTCATTCAGAAATGCGTGGAGAAGACGCAGAAACTGCGCCTCGGTAGCGGTAGCGATCCGGAGACGGATGTTGGGCCGTTGATTCGGCCCCAGCATGTGCAGCGGATGAGCGAACTTCTGGCGGATGCGGTGCAGCGCGGGGCGCAGGTATTGTGCGGCGGGCGGCCGCGGCCGGACCTGGGGCCGAACTTTTTTGAGCCGACGGTGATTACGGGAGTGGATTTGTCGATGAAATTATTTCAAGACGAAACGTTTGGCCCGATTATGGCGATTCGCGTGGTCCGCGATGCGGAGGAAGCGATCGGGCTGGCGAACGATTCCGAATTTGCGCTTTCGGCGAGCGTGTGGACTGGCGACGTGGAGGGCGGGAAGAGAATTGCGCAACGGTTGCGGGCTGGCACAGTGATGGTGAATGACCTGATCAGCGGATTTGCGATTGCCGAGGCGCCTCATGGAGGTTGCGGATTAAGCGGCTGGGGACGTACGCATGGCAAAGCGGGTTTTCGGGAAATGGTGCACGTGAAATACCTTGATGTGGACCGGTTGCCGCGGATGGAAAAGCCGTGGTGGTATCGCTACGGCGGCGATTTGGAGAAGGCGGCGAATGCGTTTTTGAATTTTGAGTTTGCCGGTGGGATTTTCGCGCGGTTGCGGCATGCGCGGGCGGCGATGAAGACGATGTTTCGGGACCACGGATTGAAGTAGAAGCAGAGATTTGCCGCTGCGAGTTCTACAGAGCACTGTTTCGGCCGGAGCCGAAGCAGCCGCCGAAGAGTTACACGCTTCATTATTGGGCCGCGCCGGGAGAACTTTTGACCGTGAACCACAACGAATGGATTCATGACTGGAATTCAGTTGGGCCGATGAGCATTGCGCCCGGGACCCGCGTGTTGCTGAACGATGAGACTTTGCGCGACGGGCTGCAGAATCCTTCCATTCAAGATCCGACCATTGAAGAGAAAATTGAAATCCTGCACCTGATGGAATCGCTGCAGATTGATTCGGTGAATATTGGGTTGCCGGGCGCGGGTCCGCGCGCTTTGCAACATACGGAAGCGCTGGCTCGCGAGATTGCCACGCATCGCATGCGCATCAAACCGAACTGTGCGGCGCGGACGATCGAAGCGGACATCCGGCCGATTGCGGAGATTTCGCAGCGGGTGGGGATGGCCATTGAGGCGGCGACATTTCTCGGGTCGAGTCCGATTCGGCGGTTGGTGGAAGATTGGACCGTGGATCACCTGGAGCGCACGACGGAGGCAGCGGTGAAATTTGCCCTCGCGCAGGGGCTGCCTTGCATGTATGTCACGGAAGATACCGTGCGCACCGATCCTGAGACCGTCAAGCGTTTGTACACGACGGCGATTCGTACCGGCGCCCGGGCGATTGTGCTGTGCGATACTGTTGGGCACGCAACGCCGCAGGGTGCCTACAACCTGGTGGAATTTGTGATGGAAAATGTGGTGAAGCCGAGCGGCGAGAAGATTCGGGTGGACTGGCATGGGCATCGGGACCGCGGGCTCGACATTGCCAACTCGCTGGCGGCGGTTGCGGCGGGGGCGGATCAGGTCCACGGAGTAGCGTTGTCGCTTGGCGAACGTGTCGGCAACACGCCGATGGAACTTTTGCTGGTGAATCTGCGGCTGATGGGCTTGATCGAAAATGATTTGAGTTCGCTGCGGGCGTACTGCGAAAAAGTGGCGAAAGCGACGCACACCGTCATTCCGCCAAACTATCCCGTCTTCGGCAAGGACGCGTTCCGGACCGCCACGGGAGTTCACGCGGCTGCCATCATCAAGGCGCTGCGCACGGGCGATCGCGACCTGGCGGACTCGGTTTACAGCGGTGTTCCGGCGCATCTCTTCGGCCTCGAACAAGTGGTGGAAATCGGCCCGATGAGCGGGAAGTCCAATGTGCTCTACTGGCTTTCGCGCCACAACATCCCGGCGACCGATGATGTGGTCAATCGAATCTTTGACGCCGCGAAGCAATCCTCCCGCGTTCTGACCGAGCAGGAATTGATGGGACTTTGTCCATCTTCCGGCACTCCGGCGTAATTTTGCCCGCGTGGGTGCGAAATGAATGAGTGGCTTCTTGTCGACCATCCCGAAGTTGAAAGGCTTCTCGCAGAATGGAAGTGTGGCTGTGTCCTCGCAGGATGACCCTGGTCGGTAAGATCGCATTTGGAGATTTATTCCTGCGTGACAAGGCGGGGGTCGTATTCTGGTTGAACACGGCTGCGGGTAAACCAACCCACATTGCAAACTCCGAGGCGCAATTTCGTTCACTGGCCGAAAGTAACGAGAGGCGCAGGGAGTGGTTTGCGGAACCAGACCAAGAAGCTTGCGCAAGGCGTGGTTTGAAGCCAAGCACCTCACAGTGTATTGGGTTTTCGGTACCGCTCGTGTTTGCGGAAAGCGGTTCTAGCGACACAGCGTATATTGCAGACCTGTATGAGTACGTATCGTTCCTGGGAGATTTGCACCGGCAGATTGCAAGTTGCCCGGACGGATCAAATGTAAGACTACAAGTACAGCCGCCCAAACCGACTCCGTCTCAGTAAATTCCAGTGACTGGGCCACGTGGAAGTCCGAAAGTGGCTGGCTGCCAAACTACTTCTCGGGTTGCGTTGCTTCAGGCTAAAATGGCGGCGTGGATCATGCCGCGTCCCCGATTTTCTCCTGCAGGGTGAGTTGGCCCGCGCAACTGTCAATTGGTACAGTGAAACGCGTTGCTGTTTGCGCTATTCTTCTCGTCATGCCGATTCGCTCGTCCGCCCTCTCACAGACCGCACGGCCGATCACTTCGTTTTCCCTTGCGGAGCAGCCACAGGTGCGCGCGGCGCTGGACTGGTTTGCGAAGAATGTGAAATGGATCAATGAGCAGCAGGCGACGCTGACGGAAATTCCGGCACCCTCCTTTCAGGAAGAAAAACGGTCCGCGGCAGTAAAGGAGTTGTTTGCGGCCGAGGGGCTGTCTGTCCAAACCGACAAAATCGGCAACGTGATTGCGGAGCTGCGCGGGGCGAACGACAAAGAGTGCATTTTGATTACCGCGCATCTGGATACGGTTTTTCCGGCGGACACGGACGTGAAAGTGCAGCGCGAGGGCGATCGGTTGCTGGCG
>Ga0210402_10002105_pt1 | contig 19696 bp, 19 predicted proteins | sample IncBWC7MmetaG_FD_161055 | JGI IMG/M metagenome (GOLD analysis project Ga0210402, IMG submission 161055) | Forest soil microbial communities from Barre Woods Harvard Forest LTER site, Petersham, Massachusetts, United States - Inc-BW-C-7-M | ecosystem: Environmental > Terrestrial > Soil >... | reverse complement strand
CGGTCGTGGCGATGACGCCGGCGGCGGCGATCACGGTGGGCAGGGTGCCAACAGCGGTGCAAGCGGCGGCGGTCATGGCGCAGTCGGCGACCACGCAAATTCCAGCGGCCACGACGGTGGACATGGTGGTGCGGCGGGACACGGCGGTCCAACCGGCGACGATGGTCCGGGCGGGCATGCCGGTCCAGGGGGGCATGCCGGTCCGGGCGGGCACGGTGATCGCGGCCTCAATGAGGTGGGCGAGCACAACGAGGTAGGCGAGCATAACGAGGTAGGCGAGCGCAATGAGGCAGCCGAGGTCGGCGATAACAGTGGTCACGGCGGCCATAGCGGCGAGGCCGGACATGCGGCTGCGGCCGGCGCAGCGCCGGCAGCCGCCGCTATGGTCGGCCAACTGGGACCCAGCCTGTCGCGCGCCGAGGAAGCGGCAGCCATGGCGCACGGATGGAGCCGCTGAACCGTTGGTTGCATCACTGGTCACCTCGATTGGGACTGAGAATGCTGGCCATCGCGAAGCGGTGCCGATTTCAGACTGGTGCGGTCCGGCCGCGCAGAAACGCGGCACGGTGAAACCGAGAAGAGAACTTGAATCAGGAGGCGGCATCATGACGGCTAAGCGATCCATCCTGATCGTGGAGGATGATGCGGAAGTCCGGGCAATTCTGTCGGATCACCTGGCGGTCGAGCATGGCTTCGTCATCTTCACCGCGGGGACGCTCGATGAGGCTGAGGCAATCATCGCTGAGGACAACAGAGCCTTCGATGCAGTACTGCTCGACATTGGGCTGCCCGATGGCGACGGGCGCGACTTTTGCGCAAAGCTCCGGCAGCAAGGTCATGCGATCCCCATCCTCATGCTGACCGGACGGGACGGCGAGGCTGATATCGTCAGTGGGCTCGATTGTGGTGCCAACGACTATGTCGCCAAACCATTCCGTTTGAATGAATTGCTCGCAAGGCTGCGCGCTCAGATGCGGATGTTCGACAGCCGGGACGAGGTTGTCTTTTCGATTGGGCCATACACCTTCCATCCCGCCAAGAAGCTGTTGAGCAACCCGATCAAGAAACGCCGTATCTGGTTGACTGCCAAGGAGGTGGCAATCCTCAAGGTTCTCTGTCGATCGGATGGCCGTCCGGTGGATCGTGAGATACTTTTGCGAGGCGTGTGGGGTCACGATGCGGCCGCATCGACCCATATGCTGGAGACACACATTTACCGCCTGCGCCGAAAGATAGAGCCCGATCCGAGGGACCCGGCTCTGTTGCTCACCGTCCACGGAGCCTATCGCCTCAACCTTCCGATGGAGGCCGCGGACTGAGTGCGACGCGATACAGGGCTGCGGCGCATCTCGCGCAAGAACCGATGCGACCCGATCGGGGCACCCAGGTCACTGATCGCCATTGCTGTCGCGGCGACCCTGCGTCTGTGGTTTTCCTGAAGCGATCGATTGCGCCGGACGGCCTATGAACTGACGGTGTCGATGCCGGTCAGTGACCGCCCGTCGCCGACGTTCGTCAGCATCTCGACCAGTTCAATATGGCGAAATGGCTTTTTCAGAACACGAAAGGGCTCGACGCCATGGAACCTGGCGATGGCCTGGGCCAGCCGCAGATACCCTTCGCTGACTCCGGTGGTCAGTACGATCCGCGTCGGGATACCGGTGTTCATGATGTCGTTGAGTACGTCGATACCATCCTTGCCGGGCATGATTATGTCGATGATCACGACATCCGGCTGATACTCCATGAATACCTCAGCGGCGGTGAGCGACGCGTTGAGCGCCCTGAACTCCACGCCCAACTCCGTGGCTATCGACCCAACGACCTGGGTGATGGCAATTTCATCGTCGATGATCAGGAGTCTCTCGGCCATCATGCTCCTCGCATTCCAGACATGTCTGGAACGGCAACGATGTCCAATGTCATAGTCTGCTTGCAGGAGTCCACACAAATTGCGAAGATTCTTTTGTCCTGCCAACGGAATAACCGCAGCAACATACAAAACCCATGAATTATAATCGCGCCGGTTGCGACGGCGGCTTAGCACACCCGTCTTGCCCGCTTATCGCCAGGAACTGCGCCGATCTCTCTTGCGCGGTGGAGTGGTGGTTCATGCCACCTCGCACGCGAAGGTAGACGGCTGACTCGAAGCGCGGCATAGACGATGGCCGGGAACACGGCCGCATCATCGCGCAAACATATCGGCCAAGGATTGAACCTGCGATGCGACCTGACATTGACGCCACATGCGGCGGGCGCTCCGGAGCGGCCAGAATCCTGCTGGACGGGACGCTGCAGTTGCGGTCAGAGCAGACCGCAATCGGATCCTACCCCCGAGCGGTCGCCGATGCGTTGCAGGCTGCCGGCGCGCGGGTAGATCTGCTGTTGAGCGGTCCGGCGCGCCCACTGAAGGACGTGCCGGGCATCGCCATGGCCAGCCAGGTGTTCGGCCGAGTACCGAAACGCTCGCCGCGGGTGCAGGCTCTTGCGATGCTGTGGCGCACCGGCTTCGGATATCGTCGCCGTCTGACTGCCTATCCGGTGCCGGTCGAGGGCATGGCTCTCGAAACCTTGGAGCCGCGCCTGCCCCCGCATGACGCGCTGTTCAACGCCAACGACGTTCGCGATCATTCGCATGTCGTGTTCACGCGGCGCCGCGTGTTCACCGAGATTGCCATCGAGCATCGCGTCAGTGCGATGCATTGGGCGGGGCCGGCGCCGATCGCGGTTCGCGGCGTGCCGAATATCTATACGTTGCACGATCTCGTTCCACTGCGTTTCCCGCATTTCGATGTCGAGACCAGTGGCCGGGCGGCGCAGTTGCATGCGATGATCGCGCGTCGTGCCGACCTCGTCATCACCACATCCGAGCGCTCGCGTGAGGATCTCGTGTCGATCCTTGGCCTGCCGGACGAACGCATCAGCGTCGTCTATCAGCACTCGGTTCCGCCCCCGGCCCTGCTGCAGGAGGAGGCGGAACGGCTGGTCTCGGATATTTATGGCACCGAACCGGGACAATACGTGTTTTTCTGCGGCGCAATGGAGCCAAAGAAGAACCTGTATCGATTGATCGAGGCATTCACGCTCGCCAATACAGGGCAGCAACTGTTGCTCGCCGGGCCGCTGGGTTGGCTGTATGACGACGTTCAGGGCCTGATCGCGCGTCTCGGCAAGACCTTCGTGCCCGGCACTGACAAGCCATTGGTGCAACACCTCGGCTACCTGCCGCGGCGTCATATCATTGCACTGATGCAGTGCTGTTCGTTCTTCGCCTTTCCCTCGGTGTATGAGGGCTTTGGCCTGCCGGTGCTGGAAGCGATGCAGATGGGTGTGCCGGTGCTCACATCGACCGGCGGTTCGCTGCCGGAAGTCGCTGGCGATGCGGCCGTGCTGGTGAACCCGCTCGACGTCTCCGCGATGACGCGCGGAATTCGCGATCTGGGATCGGATCGGGAAAAGCGCACTGAACTGGTTGCACGGGGAAAGTGCCAGGCTGCGAAATTCTCACTCGCTGCCCACGCCGATCAAATGGCGGCAGCCTATCGCCGCCTGGGCATTGTTCTGGACCCGGCAGCGACTCATGCGGTGCCATTGAGCGATGTGATCACACGAAGTTGATCAATCCGCGTTGACACTCCTGTCGCCCGGACTATATTCCGCACTTCCGGTGCATCCCCCAGGGCTGCGCCCCAGCGGACGTTCCCGCATCTTTGGATCAAACAGCCCCTTGCCGGGGCGGCAGGAGCAAGCGGCGTGGCACGTATTGCCGGCGTGAATATCCCGACCAACAAGCGTGTGACCATCGGATTGCGCTACATCTACGGAATAGGGCCCACCAAGGCTGCCGAAATCTGCGGCAGGCTTACGATCCCCGACGAGCGCCGGGTCAACCAGCTCTCGGACGATGAGGTGCTGCGCATCCGCGAACTGATCGACCGAGACTATCGCGTCGAGGGCGATCTCCGGCGCGAAGTCGCGATGAACATCAAGCGGCTGATGGACCTGGGTTGCTACCGAGGGTTGCGGCACAGGCGCGGATTGCCGGTGCGCGGCCAGCGGACCCATACCAATGCGCGGACGCGCAAGGGCAAGGCGGTGGCGATTGCCGGCAAAAAGAAGGTCACCAAGTAGGCCAGCTTCGGCGTTTGCTGCCCGGTCAGAACGAGAATCCGCCGCCGCCCGATGCGGGTGGCGTAACCTGGAACAGGACCCAATTACATGGCGAGACCCGCCGCGAGTGCACGCCCCCGTAGGAAGGAGCGCAAGAACATCACGTCCGGCGTCGCCCATGTCGCCGCGACCTTCAACAACACGGTCATCACCATCACCGACGCGCAGGGCAACGCCATTGCGTGGTCGTCCTCCGGAAGCCAGGGCTTCAAGGGCAGCCGCAAGTCGACGCCCTATGCCGCCCAGGTCGCGGCAGAGGATGCCGGCAAGAAGGCGCGCGAGCATGGCATGGAGAACCTGGAGATCGAGGTGAGCGGGCCAGGCTCCGGTCGCGAAAGCGCACTGCGCGCCCTGCAGGCGGTGGGGTTCTCGATCTCCGCCATCCGCGACATGACGCCAATCCCGCACAACGGCTGCCGGCCGCGCAAGCGCCGGCGCGTCTGAAGCGGGCCCCGCAGTTGCGGGAGGAAACGTGCCGATCCCAGAGGGTCGTTGAGGGACCCCGGCCCAGCCGCGGTCCGAAAGGTTGAACATATGAGGCAAAGTGCAGTCATCCAGCGGAACTGGCAGTCCCTGATCAAGCCAGAGAAGCTGGAGGTTGAGCCGGGCGCCGACCCCTCGCGGGTCGCGACAATAGTGGCCGAACCGCTGGAACGCGGGTTCGGCATGACCCTGGGCAATGCGATCCGTCGCATCCTGCTGTCGTCGCTGCAGGGCGCCGCGGTGACCGCGGTACAGATCGACGGGGTGCTGCACGAGTTCAGCAGCATTCCCGGTGTCCGCGAGGATGTCACCGACATTGTGCTGAACATCAAGCAGCTTGCGTTGCGCATGCATGGCGAAGGCCCGAAGCGGATGGCGCTGACGGCCACCGGCCCGGGGGAGGTGCGTGCGGGGCAGATCCAGGCCGGGCACGACATCGACATCATGAACCCCGAGCTGGTGATCTGCACGCTGGACGACGGCGTGAAGCTCGGGATGGAGTTCACGGTGAATCTGGGCAAGGGCTACCAGCCCTCGTCCGTAAACCGGCCAGAGGACGCGCCGATCGGGCTGATCCCGGTGGATTCGATCTATTCGCCAGTGCGGCGCGTTTCGTATCGCGTGGAGCCTACGCGTGTCGGCCAGGTGACCGACTATGACAAACTGCTGCTCACGGTGGAGACCAACGGCGCGGTGACGCCGGAGGATTCCGTGGCGCTGGCGGCACGCATCCTGCAGGACCAGTTGCAGCTCTTCATCAACTTCGATGAGCCGCAGCAGATTCGCGCCGAGGAGCCGGAAGACAACCTGCCGTTCAATCGCAACCTGCTGCGCAAGGTGGACGAGCTGGAGCTGTCGGTGCGGTCGGCCAATTGTTTGAAGAACGACAACATCGTGTATATCGGCGACCTGGTGCAGAAGTCCGAGCAGGAGATGCTGCGCACACCGAATTTCGGGCGCAAGTCGCTGAACGAGATCAAAGAGGTGCTGACCTCCATGGGTCTCTCGCTCGGCATGAGCGTCGCGGGCTGGCCGCCGGAGAACATCGAAGATCTGGCCAAGCGGCTGGAAGAGCCGTTCTGAACGGTGTAGTGAGCGCGCTCTTCGCGGGTCAGTGATGAGCGCGCTCTTCGCGCGACGGGAGTAGCGGGACATGCGTCATGGGGTTGCCGGCCGAAAGCTCGGCGTCACGTCCAGCCATCGCCAGGCCATGTTCCGCAACATGGCGGTGGCGCTGATCAAGCACGAGCAGATCACCACGACGCTGCCGAAGGCTAAGGAGCTGCGGCCGGTCGCCGAGAAGCTGATCACGCTGGGCAAGCGCGGCGGAATGCACGCGCGGCGTCTGGCCTATGCGCAGCTGCGGGACGATGTGATCGTGGGCAAGCTGTTCGGCGCGCTGGCCGACCGCTATCGCACGCGGCAGGGCGGCTATTGCCGGGTGCTGAAGGCCGGTGTGCGATACGGCGACGCCGCGTCCATGGCGGTGATTGAGTTCGTCGATCGCGATGTGGGTGCGAAGGGCCTGGATAGCGGGCCGGTGCAGCAGCAGGACGAGGAAGCGACCGAGCCATAACCGGCGGTCTCGCGCGGCGCCGATGTCAACGATCACCGCCGATCTTGCCTCGCTGTTGGCCACGGTGCTCCGGCCCGGCGATTTCTATACATCCGGCACGACCGAGTTGCTGCCGCCATCGTTGCGTGTTGATGGCGTCGGGCCGGTCGCCTTGCCGTTGCTGCAAATGCAGGCGGAAAAGCTCATCGCGGTGGCTGAGTCGGCGCCCTTTGGTCGCGGCGAGCAGACGTTGGTTGACCCGGCGGTCCGCCGCACCTGGCAGATCGGGCCGGACCGCGTCCACATCCAGGGCCGGCATTGGGACCGGACCCTTGCCGCGATCGTAGCCCGTGTGGCCGATGGGCTCGGCGTAAGCGAGCCAATCGACGCCGAGTTCTACAAGCTGCTGATCTACGACGAGGGCAGCTTCTTCGTCGGCCACCGCGATACCGAGAAAGCGCCCGGCATGTTCGCCACCATGGTGATCGTGCTGCCTTCGACCTCCAGCGGCGGCGAACTGCTGGTGCGCCATGCCGGCCGCGAGGTTCGCCTCGATCCGCGATGCGAAGATCCGTCGGAAGCCGCGTTTGCGGCCTTCTACGCCGACTGCGTGCACGAGGTGTTGCCGATCACGGCGGGCTGCCGCCTGACGCTGGTCTATAACCTGCGACGGCACGGGCGCGGCCGTCCGCCGGGACCGCCGAGCTACGAGCGCGAACAGGCGCGCGTCGGGGCGCTGCTGCGGCAATGGGGCGAGAGCAAGACCGCGCCGGCAAGCGGATTGCCGTCCGGCGGAGGCACGCCGGAGAAACTGGTCTATCCGCTGGAGCATGCCTACACGCAGGCCGAGCTAGGGTTTGCGACGCTGAAGGGCGCCGATGCCGCGGTCGCCGGCGTGCTGGCATCCGCGGCGCCGCAGGCGGACTGTGAATTGCTTCTGGCGCTGGTGACCGTCGAGGAAAGCGGCACCGCGGAGTATTCCGGCGACTATGGGCGCGGGCGCGGCTGGTCCGGGCCGGATGAGGATGATTTCGAGGCGGGCGAGGTCGATGACCGGGCGGTCAGCCTGTCGGAATGGCGAACGCCCGACGGCAGCCCATCTGCGCTGGGTAGGCTGCCGGTGAAGGACGAAGAGCTTTCGCCTCCGGCTGCGTTCGACGATCTGGAGTTCGACGAGGAGCATTTTCAGGAGGCCACCGGCAACGAGGGCGCGACGTTTGAGCGCACCTATCGCAGAGCCGCACTGGTTTTGTGGCCGCGCGACCGTACGGCTGCAGTGCTCTGCCAGGCCGGTCTGCCCGTGACGCTGCCGTATCTCGGTGACATCGTGCAGCGCTGGGCCGACGGCGGCGGCGATGGTCGGGCGGCGCTCTGGCAGAAAGCACACAACCTCGCCGGACACATGATCGAGCAATGGCCGACGCAGCATTGGTATCCGCGGCAGGACGCGACGTTGAGCGATGCGGCACGCATGCTCGGGATGCTGGCTCGGCTCGAGGACGCCGATCGCATCGAGGCATTTGTGACGCAGGTCACGGCGGCCAGCGTTTACGGCAAAGGCGATAATGAGGCCATTCTGGCGGGGCTTCGGCGGTTGCCGGCAGCGCGGCAGACGGCGCTGCTTGAGCTCATCGTCGAGCGGGCCGCGGCGACGTTATTCGGTGCGTGCGCCAATCTGCTGACCTGCGCTGTCGGTGGGTCGGGCGACCTGCGTCGTGCTGCGATGCGGCTGGTTGAGGCGATGCCAGGCGATCCGACGCGCTCAGCCCCGGAAACGCCATGGCAGCGTCGGCCCGGCATGGAAGCGACTGCCGTCGCCGATCTGCTGACCGCACTTGTTGCGACCGACCTGACGCTGGCGGAGCGCGCCGCCCGGCACATTCTCGCGTGGCCCACGACGTACGATCTGGATCGCGTGCTTGTTCCGGCGCTGCGGACACTGGTGCAATCAGTCAGCAGCGGTCCCGCGATCGAGCCGCTACGTGCCGCGTGTCTGGCCCATCTGCGTGCCCGCATCGCGGAGCCGTTGGCGCCACCGGCCGACTGGCGCCGGGCGAGTGCGGTGACCTGCCAATGCGGACACTGCAAGCAGCTCAGCGCGTATCTCGCGGATTCCACGCAGAAGGTTTGGAACTTCAGGGCTGCCGAGCAGCACCGCTCACATGTTGCGGCGACCATCCGCGGCAGCCATGTCGATCTCGACACGGCGACCGATCGTCGCGGTCGGCCATACAGCCTTGTGTGTACCAAGAACCAGGCGAGTTATGAGCGGCGAGTAAAGCAGCGCACACAGGATCTCGCCGATCTGAACCGATTGGGTGGCTGAGCTCTAGCCCGGACTCCAGTTTGGGCACCCTGCGACAAGGCCGGTGCCGACGATCGCTTCGATTTTTGCCATAGCCCGACTATCTTCACCCAGTGCCCACGACACCAACCGCCACCGCCGACGACCTGTTCGGTGCCCCTGCCGAGCCCGCCGCCCCTGTCGGCCCCCGTCCGCTGGCCGATCGGTTGCGGCCGCGCACGCTCGACGAGGTCGTGGGGCAGGACCATCTGCTTGGCCCCGCCGGCACGCTCACGCGGATGCTTGAGCGCAGCTCGCTCGCTTCGCTGATCCTATGGGGGCCGCCCGGGTGCGGGAAGACCACGATTGCGCGCCTGCTCGCCGACCGCTCAGGGTTGCATTTCGTGCAGCTTTCGGCCGTGTTCTCCGGCGTTGCCGACCTCAAGCGCGCGTTCGACGAAGCGGCGCGCCGGCGGCGGACCGGGCAGGGCACGCTGCTATTCGTCGATGAAATCCACCGCTTCAACCGCGCCCAGCAGGACGGATTTCTGCCGGTGGTGGAGACCGGCACCATCACGCTGATCGGCGCCACCACCGAGAACCCATCCTTCGCGCTGAACGGCGCATTGCTGTCGCGCTGCCAGGTACTGGTGCTGCGCCGGCTGGACGATGCGGCGCTGGAAGCGCTACTCGCGCGGGCCGAGGGCGAAATCGGGCGCGCCCTGCCGCTGGACGCCGAGGCGCGCGCGACGTTGCGTGCGATGGCCGATGGCGACGGGCGCTATGTGCTCAACATGGCCGAGCAGATATTTGCCTTGCCGACCGATACGGGGGCGATGGAACCGGCTGCGCTTGCGGCGCTGCTTGCCCGCCGCGCCGCGCTCTACGACAAGGACCGCGAAGAGCACTACAACCTGATCTCCGCGCTGCACAAGTCGCTGCGCGGTTCGGACCCCGATGCGGCGCTCTACTGGTTCGCGCGGATGCTGAATGGCGGGGAGGATCCGCGCTACATCGCCCGCCGTCTTGTGCGATTTGCTGCCGAGGACATCGGTATGGCCGACCCGAACGCGTTGACCCAGGCCCTGGCCGGATGGGAAACCTATGAGCGGTTGGGCTCGCCGGAGGGTGAACTGGCGATCGCACAGGTGGTGATCTATCTGGGCACCGCACCGAAATCGAACGCGATCTACACCGCCTATGGGGCAGCGCGCGCTTCGGCCAAGGCCACCGGCTCGCTGATGCCGCCGACGCATATCCTCAACGCGCCGACCAGGCTGATGAAGGAACTGGGTTACGGCTCAGGCTACGAATACGACCACGCGGCAGAGGATGCGTTCTCGGGGCAGAACTATTTCCCCGATGGTATGGCGCGCGAGCAGTTCTACAATCCGCGCGATCGCGGCTTCGAACGCGAAATCACCAAGCGTCTGGACTACTGGGCGAAGCTGCGAGCCGAGCGCAGCGGCGGATGAAACGATCCGTCATTGCGAGATTGCCTCCAGCGCCAACCCGCGCGTGCGCGGGCCGTAAGCGCCGATCGAAATCACCACCATCACCATCGCGAAGGCGATGAAGCCGAACACGGCATTCACGCCTCCGATGTTCAACAGGTAGGCGACCACCAGCCCGGACAGCGCGGCCGACAGCCGGCTCCAGGAATACACAAAACCCACGGCGCGCGAGCGGATCCGGGTGGGGAACAGCTCGGACTGGTAGCTGTGGAAGCTGAACGACATCCAGTTGTTGCACAGCGTCACCAGCACGCCGAGGACGATCAACTGCAGCGGCACGCCGGCATTGGCGAACAGCATGCCGAACACGCCGATGCCGGTCGCGCCCGCGCAAACCTGCCATTTGCGCTCCATGCGGTCGGCGATCAGCGTGCCGAGCAGCGGCCCGACCGGATTGGCGATGGCGATGACGAATGAATAGAGCAGGCTGGCGGTGATCGTTATGCCCTTGGCGATCAGCAGCGTGGGCACCCAGGCGGCAAAGCCGTAATAGCCAAAGGTCTGGAAAAAGTTGAACACGGACAGGACGATCGCCCGCCGGTCATAGGGCGGTTCCCAGATTTCGGCGAACGTGCCCTCGCCCTCGTCCTCGGCCTGGATCGGACCCAGCGGCGGCAGCGGTCCGCCCAGGTCGGCGGTCACTCCGGCTTCGATGCCGGCCGTGACGCGTTCAGCCTCCTCGAAGCGCCGGTGCCGGGCCAGCCAGCGCGGCGATTCAGGCAGGCTGAGGCGGATGAACCAGATGACGATGGCGCCCGCCGAGCCGATCAGGACGACCCAGCGCCAGCCGTCGAAGCCGAACGGTGCGGTGGGCACCAGCAGCCATGCGATGAAGGCCACGATCGGCACGGCGAGGAACTGGAAGAACTGGTTGTAGGCGAAGGCGCGGCCGCGATGCGTCATGGGGACCAGTTCGGCCACGTAAGTGTCGATGGTCACCAGCTCGACGCCGATACCGACGCCGGCGATGAAGCGCCAGAGATCGACGGCGAAGCCCGAGGTCTGGAACGCCATGATCGCCGTGGTGATCGAGTACCAGACCAGCGAGAAGGTGAACACGGTCCGCCGGCCGTAGTGGTCGGCGACATGGCCGAGGCAGATGGCGCCCACGAACAGGCCGGCGAACAGGGCGAACACGAAGGTGCCGATACCGGCCACCCCGTAGGGGCCGAGGACGTTGAATGGGCCCAGTGAGTCGGGGGTGAAGTAGCCGGCCCGGTTCAGGCCTGGCGCGATGTAGGCGGTCAGGAACAGATCGTAGAGCTCGAAGCAGCCGCCGAGCGATATCAGCGTCACCAGGTACCAGATGTGCCGGGTCATCGGCAGCCGGTCGAGCCGGGCTGCAAGCTCTGCTGCTGTTGAGGCCATCAGTCATTCCTTCCGAGAATCTTATCCGGCGATCAGTCTGCCGCACGCCTCCCACCATCGGCCACTCTTGGCTGCCATGCGTCAGAACGATGGCGATCTTGCAAAGTTCATCGCGGCGCCGTCGGCGCCACTGCGATTCCACCGCCAACCACGTGACCTCGGCACGAGAATTGCGGCATTATTTGAACCAGCCGGTGCTATGCAAAAAGGGCGCCTGATGTGCCGGACGCCACCGTGACCAGGAGCCACGTCATGCCGAAGGAGCAAATTATCGAGCCGTGCGAGCGCATGACGAGGGCCGAATACAGGGCCTGGGCGGAGCAGCAGCCTCACGGCCGGTTCGAGCGCATCGACGGTGTGGTGGTCGCGATGGCCCCCGAGCGGGTGGAGCACAACGACCGGAAGATGCAGGCATGGCTCGCGCTGCGGCGCGCGGTTCGCGATGCGGGGGTGCCGTGCCACGTGAACGGCGACGGGATGACGATTGAGATCGGCGATAGCGACTACGAGCCTGATGCCATCCTGTACTGCGGCGACAGATTGGCACCCGGCAGCACAGCGGTGCCAAATCCGTTGCTGGTCGTCGAGGTGCTGTCTCCGGGTACAAGCGCCACGGACCGGGCCTGGAAGCTGCGCGAATACTTTCGGCTCCCGTCGGTCCGCCATTATCTGGTTATCTGGGCCGACAAAACAGCAGATCGTTCACCATCGTCGCGATGATGCGGCCGCGGTCACGACGGCAATGCTTACAGGTGGGGAGATCAGGCTCGACCCTCTGGGGATCACGATCAGCGTCGAGGAAATCTACACGGACTAGCTCATCTTCCCTGACTGCACGCGGCACGACGTGACGCCGTGCGACCATTTGCCAATTCACCGATCGCAATGGCGACTGCATCGGCGGTCACGCCAAGGCAACACAAGCACTCCGAACCGTCGCCCGCGCTGCCTCCTGTGCACCTGCCCCGGCTGCCGACACGCGGGCACCGACCCCCTACTTGTTCTCACGATTACGCCAGCCCACATAGGCCCGTCATGCACAACACACCCTACGTATCGCCCGACCCGACGGGTTGGCACGGGACCACCATCCTGTGCGTCCGCCGCGACGGGCACGTGGCCATGGCCGGCGACGGCCAGGTCTCGCTCGGCCAGACCATCATCAAGGGCAACGCCCGCAAGGTCCGCCGGATCGGCGTCGGCAGCACGGTGCTGGCGGGCTTCGCCGGCGCCACCGCCGATGCGTTCACCCTGCTCGAGCGGTTGGAGGCCAAGCTGGAGCGCTTCCCCGGCCAGCTCGAACGCGCCTGCGTCGAGCTCGCGAAGGACTGGCGCACCGACCGCTATCTGCGCCGGCTGGAGGCGATGATGGCGGTGGCCGACAAGGACCGCAGCTTCACGCTGACCGGCACCGGCGACGTGCTGGAGCCAGACGATGGCGTGATCGGCATCGGTTCGGGCGGCAACTACGCCCTGTCGGCGGCACGCGCGCTGATGGCGGTGGAGGGCCTGTCCGCCGAGGAGATCGCCCGGCGAGCGATGAAGATCGCCGCGGACATCTGCGTCTATACCAACAACAACGTCATACTCGAGACCATCTGATGGAAGTTCCAACCTACACACCCCGGGAGATCGTCTCGGAACTCGACCGCTTCATCGTCGGCCAGGGCGAGGCCAAACGGGCGGTCGCCATCGCGCTGCGCAACCGCTGGCGCCGGCAGCAGTTGCCGGAGGCGATGCGCGAGGAGGTGGTGCCGAAGAACATCCTGATGATCGGTCCGACCGGCGTCGGCAAGACCGAGATCGCGCGGCGGCTGGCCAAGCTCGCGCAGGCGCCGTTCCTCAAGGTGGAAGCGACCAAGTTCACCGAGGTCGGCTATGTCGGCCGCGACGTGGAAAGCATTGCCCGCGACCTGGTCGAGGCCAGCATCACCATGCTGCGCGAGATCTCCCGCAAGGAGGTGCAGGCGCAGGCTGAACTCGCGGCCGAGGAGCGACTGGTCACCGCGCTGGTCGGCGACGGTGCCGCGGCGGACACGCGCAGCAAATTTCGCCGTATGCTGCGCAACGGTGAGTTCGAGCAGAAGGAGCTCGAGATCGAGGTCGCCCAGTCGGCCGGCATGCCGATCGGACAGCTCGACATTCCGGGCATGCCGCCGGGGCAGATGATCAACCTGGGCGAGATGATGAAGGGCATGTTCGGCGGGCGGCCGATGCAGAAGCGCAAGCTGACAATCGAGGCGGCACGGCGTCTGCTGGAGCAGGAGGAGGCCGATCGGCTGCTCGACAACGACCGGCTGGCGAAGGATGCGGTGTCGTATGCCGAGAACAACGGCATCGTGTTCATCGACGAGATCGATAAGGTGGCAGCGCGCACAATGGAGGGCGGCTTCCGCGGTGGCGACGTCTCGCGCGAGGGCGTGCAGCGGGATCTGCTGCCGCTGATCGAGGGGACCACCGTCAGCACGAAGTACGGCCCGGTGAAGACCGACCACGTGCTGTTCATCGCCTCCGGCGCGTTCCATCTGGCGAAGCCGTCCGACCTGCTGCCGGAGCTGCAGGGGCGGTTGCCGATCCGGGTGGAGCTGGCGGCGTTGTCGCGTGCTGATCTGCGACGGATCCTGACCGAGCCGGAGCACTCGCTGGTGAAGCAGTATGCCGCGCTGCTGGCGACCGAGCGGGTGACCTTGACGTTCACCGACGACGCGGTGGATGCGCTGGCGGAGCTTGCGGCGGACATCAACGAGCGGATCGAGAACATCGGCGCGCGGCGGCTGCACACGGTGCTGGAGCGGCTGCTGGAGGAGATCAGCTTCACCGCGACCGACAAGGCCGGCGAGACGGTCGTGGTCGATGCGGCCTATGTGAACGAGAAGGTGGCGCCGCTGGCGCAGAAGGGCGATCTGAGCCGGTTCATCCTGTAGCGGCTGGTTCTTACATGTGTTATACAGGGTGGACGAGCCTGTGGGCTCGCCCACCCCGTATGCCGTAGGAGGACCGCATGAACGCGCTGAAACTGACCCAGATCGGCAACTCGGTTGGGGTAATCCTGCCAAAGGAACTGCTGGTAAAGCTCGGCGTGGGCAAGGGCGACACAGTTTACGCGATCGATCAACCGGACGGCATCCGGCTGACAACGGCCGACCCGGATTTCGAGGCACAGATGGCGGTCGCGCAGCGGATCATGAAGAAGCGACGGGCGGTTTTGCGCGAACTCGCCAAGTGACCGTTTGGCTGTCGCGTCAGACTGTCGTCGCGATCCATGATGAACAATTGGCTGAGCACGGCGGCGCGGTCGGCGTTCGCGACGAAGGATTGCTCGAAAGCGCGTTGGCTCGTCCATTGAACCGGGCCAGCTACGGCGATCCCGATGTGGCCGAGTTGGCGGCGCTCTATGCCATCGCCATTGCGCGCAATCATCCGTTTGTCGATGGCAACAAGCGCACCGCGTACGTCGCGCTGGAATCGTTTCTTGAGTTGAATGGCTGCGAATTTCCGGTGAGCGATAGGGATGCAGTAATCGCCACGCTCGCGCTGGCGGGCGGTAAGATGTCGGATGACGAGTTCACCGCCTGGGTACGCAACAATACGCGCGTGCGGACCGCATGAGCTTTCCCACTTGGCTTCCGATCCTCCTGGGCTTTCTCACGGCCGTGGGTCCCGCGACCACCGACATGTACCTGCCGGCGTTCCCGGCAATCGAGGCGTCGTTTGGCGCCCGGCCGGGCTCGGCGCAGCTTACCCTCGCCGCGTGGTTCGCTGGGCTGGCGATCGGGCAGTTCAGCCAGGGTACCTTGTCGGATCGGTTCGGCCGCAAGCGTCCGCTTGTCGTAGCTACGTCCTTATATACATTGGCCTGCCTTGGCTGCGCGCTTGCGCCCACGATCGGGTGGCTGGCGGCATTCCGCGCGCTGGCCGCGGTCGGCGCATCGGCCGGCATGGTGATCCCGCGCGCCGTGGTGCGCGACCTTGCCGAAGGGCACGCGGCCGCGGTGCTGATGTCGCGTCTGGCACTGGTGATGGGCGCCGCGCCGATCCTGGCGCCGGCGTTGGGCAGTGCAGTGCTGACCTTCGCCGACTGGCGCGGCATCTTCTGGATTCTTACCGCCTATGGCGCGATCTGCTGCGTGCTGGTGGCGTTCCTTTTGCCGGACACACTGCCGCCCGAGCGACGCGTCACCCTCCATCTCGGCAAGCAGCTTGCGCGCTATCGCAGCATCCTCCGCGAACGCGGCTTTGTGAGCCATGCGACGATGGGCGGGTTCGCCACGTTCGCGTTCTTCGGCTATCTCGCCGGCTCGTCGCCGGTGTTCATCCAGGGCTTCGGTTTGACGCCGTTGCAATACGCGATGATCTTCGGCGCCAACTCGTTCGGCCTGATCTGCTGTGCACAGCTCAATCCGCTCGTGCTGCGCCGCTTCGGGCACAACCGCGTGCTGCGGGTGGTCGCTCGCGTGCATTTCGGTGCGACCGCGACACTGACAGTGATCGCATTCGCCGGCCTGCATCGCCTGCCCTTGGTCATCGCGCCGATCTTTGTGGCAATCAGCTGCATGGGCATGCTGAACCCCAACACCATCGTCGGCGCGCTGGCGCGTCACGCACAGCATGCCGGCAGCGCGTCCGCCGTGATGGGCACCGGCCAATATCTGCTCGGCGCGGTCAGCGGGCTGATGGTGGGCCTGCTCACCGACGGCACGCCGCGCGGCATGGCAGTGTTGATGCTGGCCGGATCGATTGGCATGGTGATGGCGGATCGTGGCCGGCAACGCACCTAGACGAACCGGAGGAAAATGATGTCGCAAGGCGTGAGCGCCGGCGCCCGGCTCGATCGGCTGCCGATCTCCTCGTTCCACTACCGCATCTTCTGGCTCATCGCCGCCGGCATGTTCTTCGACGGGTATGACCTCTATGTCGGCGGCAACGTACTCGGCGCGACCTTGCAGAGCCACTTCTCGACGCTTGGACAGAACGCACAGTTCATATCCTTCACCTTCATCGGCATGACGCTCGGCTCGCTGCTTGCCGGATTCCTTGGCGATCGGTTCGGGCGGCGGTTCACCTATCAGTTCAACCTGATGATCTTCGGCCTCGCCTCGATCGCTGCCGCCTTCGCGCCCGACATGCAAACGCTGATCGCGTTGCGCTTCATCATGGGCCTGGGGCTGGGCGCCGAGATCGTCGTCGGCTACTCGACGATGACCGAATTCGCGCCGCCCCAAACCCGCGGCAAATGGCTTGCCTTCATGGCCTTCGTCGTCGTCGCGGGGTTTCCGGCGACCGCGGTCCTCGGCACCGCGATCATACCGATCTTCGGCTGGCGCCCGATGTTCGTCATCGCAGGTATCGGTGCACTGATCGTCTGGTATCTCCGCAAGCGCCTGCCCGAATCGCCGCGCTGGCTCGAGGCGCGCGGCCGGGATGCCGAAGCCGAGGCGCTGATGCAGGCGATCGAACGCGAGGCAGCCGATGGGCGCACACTGCCGCAGCCGGCACCCACGCTGCCCCTTCCGGCCGTGCCGTTCTCCGCCCTGTTCAGCCGCAGCCTGTTGCCGCGCGTGCTGGTGGGCAGTGTCACGCTGATCACCACCAACACGCTGATCTTCGGCTTCGTCAACTGGATACCGACGTTCTTCGTACAGCAAGGGCTGAGCATCACGCGATCATTCGCATATGCGATGGTGATTGCGCTCGGCGCTCCGCTCGGCTGCGCGCTGGGCGCGTTCAGTGCCGACCGGCTGGGACGCCGCGCCTGCATCATCGGCGCCTCGGTCCTGACGATCGTGATGGGCGGGATTTATCCGTTCGTCGCTGAACCGGTGATGCTGCTTGGCGTCGGCCTGCTGCTGATCGTCGGCATCTACATTCTGACGTCCATCCTGTACGGCGTTTATACGTCGGAGCTGTTCCCCACCGAGGTTCGGCTGCGCGCCAACGGCATCTGCAACATGTTCGGGCGCGGCGCGACCATCGTGACGCCGTTCATCGTGGTTGCGCTGTTCCGTGCCGACGGCGTCGCCGGGGTGCTCGCGCTGATGATCGGCTTGCTGATCGTGCAGATCATAGTCGTTGCGCGATGGGGCATCGAGCCGGCGAAGCGCGGACTTGAGGAATTGGACGCCGATGGCGCCGAACGTGCCACGCGGCAGCCTGCGCCAGTATGACAGGTGAATTCAGGAGCAGAATTCACCGCTGAGGCGCAGAGGGCGCCGAGAAGGCAAGGTCGATGAGGGCCAAAACTCGTTCATGCCGCGATCAAACGATGTGAACTGCGGAAGCATCCACTCGCCTTCTCAGCGCTCTCTGGGTCTCCGCAGTGAATAACGTCTCCGCCGCCGAACCGTGCGGCACGAATGGCCTGGCACTCTTGCCAGAGCCTCGCGATCCCATCTTGCGTTCATCGCCAAGTTGGGGCTGAAAGACTGCGCGGCATCGCGAAGGAGTTCGAACCGCATGCACCCGATCGTTGGCATCCCGGCCTGCGCAAGACTGGTAGTGAAGGGCCAGCTTCTCCACGACACGCCGGCGCGCTATGCCACGGCCGTGCTGGGCGGGGCCGGCGCGGTGCCGATCATGATCCCGCCTATGGGCGAGGCCTCGCTTGCCGTGCTGGACCGGCTCGACGGCCTGCTGCTGTCGGGCAGCCCGAGCAACGTGCATCCCTCGCATTACGACGGCGGCGAGAGTCTCACGCCCGAGCTCCATGATCTGGAACGCGATGCGACGACGCTGCGGCTGATCCCCGAGGCGATCGCTCGCGGCATTCCCCTGCTGGCGATCTGCCGCGGGATTCAGGAACTGAACGTGGCCCTCGGCGGCACGCTGCTGCAGCAGGTGCACGAGACACCGGAGCGGATGGACCATCGCCCGGGCCCCGGCAGGCTCGAGGAAAAATACGCGCCGCGACATCTGGTGTTCCTGTCCGGCCAGCTTGCCCGCATCGTTGGGAGCACGAAGATCCTGGTGAACTCGCTGCACGGCCAGGCGATCGACATGCCGGCGCCGGGCCTTGTGGTGGAGGCGCTGGCGCCGGACAACACGATCGAGGCGGTGCGGGTAGAGGGTGCACGCGGTTTTGCGATGGGGGTGCAGTGGCATCCGGAATGGGGCTACGCCGACGACAGCGCGAGTCTGGCGATCTTCCGCGCGTTCGGCGAGGCATGTGTGGCGTATCGATCGGGAATACAAAAGGCGGCGTAATAACCGTCATCGAGGTGCCCCTATCCCACGCACTATGCCAGCTTCACGCACCATCAAGCGCGCTGCCGAGGCGGCGCTGTGCCAACAGCGCCACCCCCCTCGCACATCAAGGCCGCTTCGTGGCAACGAAGAGCACCAATACCCGGCCGCTCACGAACCGTTAGTTGGGAGTGTCACTATGCCTTGGACGATCGAGCGCAAACACGACCACGTCGCCGTCGTGACCATGAATACAAATAAGGTCAATGCGCAAAACCCGGCGTTCTTCGATGACTTGCATGCAGCATTCGATCGCCTCGAATTGGAGTTCAGCGACTGCGCCGTAGTTCTAACGGGGAGCGGCTCCGCGTTCTCCGCGGGGTTGGATTTCGACCACCACTTCCCTTTGTTCGCACGACAGTCACTTGACGAGATCGATGCCTGGTTCGAAGCCTATCGCGGCACCAATCTGCGGCTCTTCACCTATCCTCGGCCGACCGTGGCGGCGATCAACGGCCATGCATACGCTGGCGGTCTGATCACAGCGTTCGGCTGCGATCATCGCATCGCCTCGGAAGGCGCTCTGCAGTTCTCATTGAATGAGGTGCCGATCGGCATACCTATGCCGGCGGTCTACTGCGAGATCATCAAGCACGCGATCGGTCCGCGGGCGGCGAGTGAGCTGACGCTGTTCGGTCAGGTGTATGATATAGCGGCGGCCCTGAAGATGGGCGTGATTGGCAAGACTGCTGCGCCTGGGCGACTGCTTGAAGATGCGGTAGCCTGGGCTGCGCTCGTGTCGCCCGACTGCTATTCCGCCTATGCCTTCGCAAAGCGTGCGTTGCAGGCGACGACAATGGCCGCAATGGATGCCGCGGCGCGGCTCGATCGGGATTGGCTGTCGCGTGGCATGTCAGATCCTGCGAGCCTACGCGCGCACGCACGCCGCTATCGTGAGCTGAAGGGCCGGGAGATAACCTGGGCGCTACCCGGCTAAGACCCCTTGTCATAATTTTCTGTCCTTGGGCGGTCGAGGTCGCCCAGCCGATGATGGCGCGGATGTCGGGCGGCTAGATCTTTGCATCAACGATGGCCGAACCTATCCGGTTCGCTTTCGATCTGGCGCGCGGTGCTGCTTATCGG
>Ga0210402_10002104_pt1 | contig 19698 bp, 15 predicted proteins | sample IncBWC7MmetaG_FD_161055 | JGI IMG/M metagenome (GOLD analysis project Ga0210402, IMG submission 161055) | Forest soil microbial communities from Barre Woods Harvard Forest LTER site, Petersham, Massachusetts, United States - Inc-BW-C-7-M | ecosystem: Environmental > Terrestrial > Soil >... | reverse complement strand
TTCCGCGAAACTTTGCAAGTGGTATTCGGGATTTTATGTTGCGACGATTTGGCTGCGTTCTGTTTTCTGTTTCCTTGATGCTTAGTTTTTCAACGCAACCGCAGAGCGCTGCCCAATCGATTGAGACGAAGCAATACTCGATTGTCGTTGAGCCGGGTACTCCTCCGCGGCTCAAGCTGGAGCGCGGGGGCCAGACTGTTTTTGAGATACCGATGATCGCGGGGCTCCCTTCGAGCACTGCCGAAGAGCATCTATCGAATATCCATTACTCATTGCGGAAGGCTGACATCGGCATCGATGAACTTCATATCTCTGCTAAGAGCACCCTGTGGAGCAAGCGGGATTTCATCTGGCGATTCTTCCCCGATCATATTGAATTCCAGCAGTTTGCAAGCGGCACCGGCAAACTGGCGCGGTGCTACTTCCTGTCGAATGGTGTTTCGAACCGCTGGGACAACGGAACAACGGATGGGCACGCCTGGGAAGCGACGATCTATGCCGACCGGTATTTCGCGCCGAATCCGAATCTGGCGGATCAGATTGAATTCAACATCGCCATGCCTCAGATTCTTGGATTCAGCGTTGGCCGCAACGAAAGCTCTGAGCAGGACTTTCGCCCCGAACGCATGGCCGGGACATTTGCACCGCCGCCTCTGTTTCTTGCCTTCCACATGAACGATGCGGCGCATGGCGATTCGTGGACCGGCATCGGCATCGGCACTAAGCCAGGTGAGTATCAATTTCCGGCCCTCGAATATTCGGGCTCGCGCTATGCCGGGGCTTCGTTCTACGTCGATTACATGGGCTATCGCGGCGTTGAGGGGGAGTTTGCCTCGCCCGTCCTCGTTATCAATATGGCTTACAGTCCGCTGGACGCGCTGAGAGGCTATACGTCTTGGCTTGGCGCGAGTGGATTCGCAACTGTGTCTGTCACAAAGGATGTTTACTGGCATCATCTGCCCATTTTCTGCGGATGGGCTGAGCAGACAGTCGAATCGGTCCCTCAGGGTGGCTCGGCTAATAAGCTTTCTACGCAGGTGAACTATGAGAAGTGGCTTGCCGCCCTCGATGAGCGTGGGCTGCCTGTGGGAACAGTGGTAATCGACGACAAATGGCAACAGGGCTACGGCAGTTTCGACGTCGACGAGCAAAAATGGCCCGATCTCAAGGGTTTCATTGCCGCACAACATGCCAAAGGGCGTCACGTAGTGCTCTGGGTTCCGGTTGCGGATCCTGACGGGTTGCCTGCCTCACTCTGCGTTGAGTATGGGGGCAAGTGCGTGATCGCTGACGTGGGCAAGACGGAATATGAAGCGTATCTGCGTCCGCGCATTCGCCATCTTATGGAGGATCTCGGTGTCGATGGCTTCAAGGAGGATTGGGTCCACTCCCCAGCGGCGCCCGGCCTGCCCCTCACCGGCAACGCCACGGGGATTGAATTTGTTCGCCGATTCCAATGGATTCTTTACAGCGAGACTCACAAATGGAAGCCGGATGCCATGGTGGAAACGCAGACGACGAATGCGCTCTTTCGCGAATCGTCTGACGTGATTCGCTTGAACGATGTGTGGTATGCAAGCCGCAATGTTGTTGCGATGATGCGGCTTCGAGCCACTATGGCGAACATCACAGGCTGGTCGCTGGTGGATACCGACAATGCCTCTTCCACCAACCTCAAAGAGTGGTGGGCCTACATGCAGGCGCAGCCTTCTATCGGGATTCCTGCGCTGTATTTTGTAACCCGCACGGAGACTACGCAGGAGAGCCCTTCACCGGAAGACTGGCGCTACCTGGGTGCGATCTGGCATCGCTACATTGATGGACTGGCGACGAAATTCCCGCAAAGCCGCTGATTAGAGACCTTTACTTTTCTCCTTGACAGCTTAGGAGAGGCGGCGCTACTCTCCTAATCACCTTAGGAGGGCTTGTGACGGATCAAGCTCAGCTTCTACCCGGTACTCTCGATTTGCTGATATTGCGGGCGGTCTCGCTGGGGCCACTGCATGGGTATGGCGTTCTTCTCCGCATTGAGCAGATTTCCGGCAATGCCTTGCTTGTCGAGCAGGGTGCGCTTTATCCCGGACTGTTTCGTCTTGTCCGCCAAGGGCTTCTCAATGCGAGCTGGGGGACATCTGAGAACAATCGACGCGCCAAGTTTTATGAACTGACAACTGCGGGCCGCAAGCGTCTGCGTGAAGAGACCGACAACTGGAATCGGCTTGCGACCGCGATCGGCACTGCGCTTTCCGCGCAACCGGAGGAAGTATGAGATTCCTCGCCTACCTTCGCTCCCTGGCTGCCAAGTTCTTTCATCGCTCTGAGACTGCGGAGGATTTGGAGGAAGAGCTTCGCTCGCATATCCAACTCCGCGCTGACGATCTGGAGCGTTCCGGCTTGAGCCGTTCAGAGGCGGAGCGACGCGCGCGCATTGAGTTCGGCGGTTACGAGAAGTTCCGGGCAGAGAGCCATGAAGCGCTTGGCGGTAATTTCATCGAGACCTTCACGCAAGATGTCCGCTTCAGTCTTCGTCTGTTGCGCAAGGCTCCCGGCTTTGTGATCGCGGCTGTTATGACGCTGGCGTTGGCGATCGGGGCGAATGCCGTGGTATTCGCTGTCATGGATGCTCTGATCCTGCGCCCGCTGAATGTACCTCAGGCCGAGAGTCTTTGGGGAACGGTGTATGGCGATGGCTCCGGGTGGCAGTCGTATCCCAACTATGTTGATCTGCGCGATCGCAACCGCAGCTTCGATGGTTTGGCGGCTTTCAAATTTGTCTTTGTGGGGTTGGACACGGGCAAGGACCCCTCCGTTTCCACAGGCTTTGCCATCACCGGCAACTACTTCGACGTGCTGAAGATTCAGCCGTATCTTGGTCGCTTCTTTCACAGCTCGGATGAGCACGGCCCCAACAGCGCGCCGTACATTGTGCTGAGCTATGCGTATTGGCACAGCCATTTTCAGGACGATCACGGTGTGGTGGGCCGCATTGTCCAGATCAACAAGCATCCTTTCACCATCATTGGTGTGGCACCGTCGGGGTTCCAGGGAACATTGTTGTTTCTCTCTCCCGATTTCTTTATGCCGATCGTCAACCAGGAGCAGGCGGACGGAGAGTCGAACCTGAACGCGCGCGGGAGTGACAGCGGGATTTTTGAAGCGTTCGGCCACCTGAAGCCAGGGGTGACTCCGGCTCAGGCACTGGCCGATGTAAATGCTGTGGGCGCGTATTTGGAAAAGACCTATCCCAAGGAATCCGGTCGCAGAACGCCTTCTCTGGGACATCCAGGCCTCAGTTCTTTTTCCGGTCCGGCGCGCGCATTCGTTGCGGGATTGATGTTGCTCGCAGGATTGATTCTGCTCGCCGCGTGCGCGAATCTGGGAAGTCTGTTTGCGGCTCGCGCATCTGACCGTTCCCGCGAAGTTGCTCTGCGACTGGCGCTTGGTTCGAGCCGCAAACGCATCGTGCGGCAACTTTTGACGGAAGCGATGTTGATTTCGCTGGCTGGCGGGGCAGTCGGCCTTATGGGCAGCGTCCTGTTGTTACGCCGCATGGGTTCGTGGGAGCCGTTTCCCGGAGCTCCGGTTCATATACCCGTTACCCCCGACGTAAAAATCTATGTGGTCGCGTTGTTTCTGGCGCTGGCAAGTGGCTTTCTCTTCGGGGTTGTTCCGGTGCGGCAGGTGCTCAGGGCTAATCCGTATGAAATCGTCAAGGCGGGATCGAGCGGCAAGGTGGGACGGAGGATTACAGTCCGCGACGTCTTGCTTGTTCTGCAGATTGCCATTTGTGCCGTTCTCGTCACTTCTTCCATGGTCGCCCTGCGCGGACTGATGCGCTCGTTGCACAGCAATTTTGGGTTTGAGCCACGAAACGCGATGACGGTCGGTACAAACCTGGCGATGGCCGGTTACAGCGCCGATCAAGTACTCCCGATGCAAAGGCGCATGATCCATGCGATAGAGACCATTCCGGGCGTAGCGTCCGTTGGATTAGTGAACAATTACCCTCCGCTTGCTTATGACGCGGGCACCAGCGTGAATATCTATCGGGAAGAAACCAGAGATATGCGGCAGTCGAATGCCGCTGCCTCGCCATACCGGTACGAAATATCTCCCGAGTACTTTCGCGCCGCCAGCACTGCCCTGCTGGCGGGAAGGGCTCTCTCATGGAATGACGACAAAGGTGCGCCCGTTGTCGCTGTGGTCAATCGAGAATTTGCCAACAAGCTGTTTGGCTCAGCCAGCAGTGCAATCGGCAGATATTTCAGGATGCAGGATGGAACGCGCGTTGAGGTGGTGGGCGTCGTCGAAGACGGAAAATACAGGAACCTCACCGAGGACCAACAACCGGCAATGTTCCTCCCATTTCTGCAATCGCTATCGAGTCATTCGTACATGGTGGTGCGCTCGAACCGCGATCCGCAGCAACTTTCCGCCGCGATCAGGAGCAAGCTGAGCGAGTTGGATGCGGTGCTGCCTGTCGACATCGCAGCGTGGAATGAACTGCTCGCTGTAGTTCTCTTCCCTTCGCGTGTGGCGACGATGGCGCTGGGTGTGCTGGGGCTGATGGGCGGGATACTCTCGATCACCGGCATCTTTGGCATGGCGGCGTATTCGGTCAGCAAGCGGTTGCGGGAATTGGGGATTCGAGTCGCCCTCGGCGCCTCGCGGACGGAAGTGTTGCAGGCGGCGTTGGGACACGCAGTCAAATTGCTGGCCTTTGGTTCCGCGGCAGGCTTAATCCTCGGACTTCTTGGGACCAAGGTGCTGGCGTACATCGTGTATCAGGCTACGCCGCGCGATCCGGTGGTAATGGCAGGTGTTGTTATCGCCATGGCGTTGCTTGGGCTGCTGGCAACGTGGATTCCAGCGCAGCGAGCACTTTCGGTCGATCCGTTGATGCTGCTGCGTGAGGAGTGAACGGGCGCGGGACAAGTGAGGAAGCATGAATTTCATATCGTGGTTTCGTCCGGTTGCCGCTAAGTTTTTTCATCGTTCTCAGACTGCGAACGATATGGATGAGGAACTTCGCTCGCACATTCAACTTCGCGCTGACGATCTTGAGCGTTCTGGCATGAATCGTTCAGATGCAGAGCGGCGTGCGCGCATTGATTTCGGTGGCTATGAACACTACAAACAGGAGAGCCACGAAGCGCTGGGCGGCAATTTTATTGAAACACTTCTGCAAGACATCCACTACAGCCTTCGTGTTCTGCGCAAGTCTCCGGGATTCACGATCGCCGCTGTCTTGACGCTGGCTGTAGCTATCGGCGCTAATGCGGTCGTCTTTGGGGTGTTGAATGCGCTGATCCTGCGTCCGCTGAATGTGCCTCAGTCTGAGAGCCTCTACGCGATTGAACGTGGAAGCGATCAGGCGATCAATCATTCGTATCCCGACTATCTCGATCTGCGCGACCGCAACCGCAGTTTCGATGACCTAGCTGCGTATAACCTAGCGCCGGCGGGGCTTGATACGGGCAAAGATCTATCGAGCGTTTGGGTTCAGGAAGTGACTGCGAACTACTTTGATGTGCTGAGAGTTCAACCGTATCTTGGCCGTTTCTTTCATGGCTCGGACGAGCACGGCCCGAACAGCGCTCCGTATATCGTGCTGCCCTGGGCGTTTTGGCACAGTCATTTTCAGGATGATCGCGGCGTAGTAGGGCGCGTCGTTCAGCTCAACAAGCATCCATTCACCATTCTCGGTGTGGGCCCGCGAGGGTTCCAGGGGAATCTGGCATTTCTTTCTCCCGACTTCTGGGTGCCGATTGTCAATCAGCAACAGGTGGAGGGATGGAGCTCGCTGAACGAGCGCGGGAATCGCGGCTTGTTGATGGTGCTGGGACATCTCAAGCCGGGAATAGCTCCACTGCAGGCTGTTGCCGATCTGAACTCGATTGGCGCCTGGCTGGAAAAGAGCTATCCCAAAAATGATGGGCAGATGACTTTTTCGCTGACGCGTCCTGGTCTTGCCGGTGACTGGTTCGGGCGTCCGCTGCAGGCATTTCTGGCAGGGATGATGCTTCTGGCGGGGTTGATTTTGCTGGCTGCGTGCGCCAACCTTGGCAGCCTGTTTGCCGCGCGCGCCGCAGACCGTTCGCGTGAAGTTGCACTACGGCTCGCACTGGGATCGAGCCGCAACCGAATTCTGCGGCAGGTTTTTACTGAAGCTGTGCTGATTTCGATTGTCGGAGGCGCTGCCGGACTGGCGGGCAGCGTAGCTTTGTTGCGGGCGTTGAGCGTGTGGCAGCCGCTGGAAACAGCCCCTATCCGCGTGCCTGTAAATCCGGATACAAAGGTCTATTTCGTCGCATTGATGCTGGCTTTGGCAAGTGGGTTCCTCTTTGGCGCGGTGCCGGTGCGACAGATACTCCGGACGAATCCTTACGAGGTGGTTAAGTCGGGATCGATTGTCAGTGTCGGGCGGAGGATGACGGTTCGGGACCTGCTGCTTGTGGTGCAGATAGCGATCTGCGCCGTGCTGGTTACGTCTTCAATGGTTGCCGTGCGTGGACTGGTGCGCTCGGTGCATAGCAATTTTGGCTTCGATCCGCGCAACGCCATGCTGGTAAGTACAGATATGACGATGGCCGGTTACAGCGGCGACAAGGTGCCCATCATGCAAAGGCGCGTGATCGATGTTCTGCAAAGGATTCCTGGCGTAAACGCTGTGGGATCGATCGACCGGCCGCAGTTGCATTACGGGGCAAACACGGAGACTGTTTTTTCTGACAAGACGACCGATTTAAGGCCAGCGAATGTCGCCGCCGAGCCGATGACTTACAAGATATCTCCGGAATACTTTGCTGCGGCAGGCACAGCGTTGCTTGCGGGCAGGGCTCTTACATTGCATGACGACAAGAATTCGCCGCGCGTCGCCATCATTAATCGCGAGTTCGCCGTCAGACTCTTTGGCTCTGTTAACGGAGCAGTGGGCAGATATTACAAGAGGACGGATGGAATGCGCACGCAAGTGGTGGGCATTGTCGAAAACGGAAAGTATGCGAGCCTCACTGAAGATACACAGCCGGCTATGTTTCTTCCCATTCTGCAAGCGCCAACGAGCGCGACGGTGCTGATTGTGCGCTCGAACCGTGATCCGCAGCAATTGACGGCAGCCATAAAGAATACTGTGCTGGAGCTCGACCCGGGGCTCCCCATTGATATGTGCACGTGGAACCAGGAGCTGAATGACGCTGCCTTGTTTGCCTCCCGCATGGCGACCGTATCGCTGGGTGTGATGGGAGCATTGGGTGCGATGCTGGCGATTACGGGCATCTTTGGAATGGCCGCGTACTCGGTCAGCAAGCGCCTGCGCGAGCTGGGGATTCGTATCGCCCTTGGCGCACAGCGCAACGAAGTGTTGGAGGCGGCGCTGGGACGCGCAGTCAAATTGCTGGCGCTTGGCTCGGTGGTTGGATTGCTTCTTGGTCTTCTGGCGACGAAAGTACTCGCGTTCATTGTGTATCAGGCGACGCCGCGTGATCCGCTGGTGCTGGCTGGAGTTGTTCTGGTGATGTCGCTGCTGGGACTCGTGGCGACGTGGATTCCGGCGCAACGTGCGCTGTCGGTAAATCCGCTGATATTGCTGCGCGAAGAGTGAGCTGGCTATTGAGGATTTTGCAGCGTATTCAGCTCTTAGTTTGACTGCATCCCCATACTTCTAGGCGAGCCTGCAAAATCACAGAACCTCATTCTCCTGTGATCTTGCAGGTCGTCGATGATTTTTTTGCGATGGCCCTTTAACAGCCTTTGAAGGAGATGAATTCTCCAAGGGGAGATGGAAGAACAGGATTGAAGGGTTCAAACGGATACGATTTCGAAGTGTTGAAGCCAACCTTCTTTGCCGCAGGTTTGTCGACGAAAGGCAACAGTTCCTCGAGCGCCTGATCGATGTGGGTCCAACACAGTGTTCTTTCGTAGCCGTTGTTGTTGGGAGGATCCACGCTCTCGGCGACGCCTTGAGCTCCGGTGATCATTTCGATCGGGCCACCGTCCTGCGCAGCCACTCCTGGGCCTACGACGCGAGCGAGCGTACGGTGATCGCTTTCAATGCCCATGATGCGCGCCGCAGTCACACGCAATTCGCGTGTGCTGAAGTCGCGCACCCCCACCAGATAGGCAGCGATGAAGGCGTCCTCAAGGGTGACGAGCGTGTTCAATGTGGTTTGCGCATCGGCGAACATGTGATGCGGGTAGAAGAACGAACTAAATGGAGTGAACTGATCGACGACGGACTCCTCGAGCAGATAGTGGGACATTTCCTCCTGCCGGGTGGCGATCAGATAGCCCTGGTCGTCGGATTCCAGGCGCGTAAAAAAAGGTGCGATGTTGATGATGTTGGAATAGGTTGTGACAGCCAGCGCTTCTGCGATCTGCGCGGCGACGAGGATGTCGCGGTCACGCTTCTTCAGATCATCGCTGTCGTGATCGTCTTTGTGGTCTGCATCGGCTCCTTTGTCCGATGCCGCGGCCAGGCTGGTGAGTCCGCTGAATGCGAACGCGCTTGTGGTCCCGACAGCAGCAGCGCGTTTAAAAAATGATCTTCGTGACATGCCGGATGAATTTTCATCGGCTGGGGGAATTAATTCCGAATCTTTGGACAGATTCATACTTGCTCTCCTCAGGGGATTTTCCGGGGAGTCAGACTTTCTGCTCTGCGAATCACCGAGCCCAATTCCCTGAACGTCCTGGTTACGTCTCCTGAGCGAAGTTGGATTGCCGGAACTGAGGCTTTCTTTTTGATGGCGTTTGAAGATTCAGCCCATCCTGCGGTCTCGAGTTGTGAGAAAGCAGAATGGGCCTCGTCGGGTGAAGGGGTTTGCCGGTTGCGTCCCGGAGGTTGCCGAGGATGCTGGCGATTGATTAAAGCCAGATTAGTCATCGCTTTGTAATTGGTTGTTAACGGACGGTCATGGAAATGTCATTCCTTTATCAATGCGGGCGAGGGGCTTAAGAGATGGGCGAACGCTTTGAAAACGCACGCCACTGTTACATTAAAAATAAGACCCATGCTCTACACGACAAACGACCTGCGTATCAAGGCGACGAAAGTCGTCCTCCCTCCGGTATTTCTTGAAGAGGAACTGCCCGTTACCGAGCCGGCTTCGGCTACTGTCTTTCAAGCGCGCAACGAAATTATCGACATTCTAAACAGCAGCGATCAACGGCTGGTTGTGGTGGTGGGGCCGTGCTCGATTCATGACACGAAGGCCGCGCGCGAGTATGCGGGGCTGCTGAAGGGCGCGATTAGCGAGTTCGGCAAAGAACTGCGGATTGTGATGCGCGTCTACTTTGAGAAGCCTCGAACGACGCTTGGTTGGAAAGGGCTGATCAATGATCCGCATCTTGATGAGTCGTTTCGGATCAATGACGGGCTGCGGATGGCGCGCCATCTCCTGCTCGATCTGGCGGAGATGGGCGTGCCGGCGGGGACGGAGTTTCTCGATATGATCTCGCCACAGTATGTTGCCGAGCTGGTGAGCTGGGGAGCGATTGGGGCGCGCACTACGGAGAGCCAGGTGCATCGCCAGCTTGCTTCGGGGCTGTCGTGCCCAGTTGGATTCAAGAATGGGACGTCGGGCAATGTTCAGATTGCCATTGAGGCGATTGTCTCGGCGGGGCATGCGCATACGTTTCTTGGAACTTCGGCCAACGGTCAGTCGGCGATTCTGTTTACTGCCGGGAATCCTGATTGCCACATCATCCTGCGCGGGGGCAGGCAGACGACGAACTACGATGCTGCTTCCGTCGGTTCAACCGGAGAACAGATGGAGAAGGCAGGCGTAAAGCCGCGCATCATGATCGATTGCAGCCACGCTAACAGCGGCAAGGATCATCGGCAGCAGGGCACAGTCTGCCGCGAAGTGGCTGCGCAGGTTGCGGCCGGTGATCATCACATTATGGGCGTGATGCTTGAGAGCAATCTGGTTGCCGGTACGCAGAATCTGGTGAATGGAAACGCTCTAACCTATGGGCAGAGCATTACGGACGCCTGCATCGACTGGAAGGAAACGCATGGGCTGCTGGGAGAGCTGGCGGCTGCGGTTCGCGCTGGCAGGTAGCGATTTTTCTTATTGCAGCAGCCCAAAAACGGCGACTCCGGTGGGCGTGCCGACGAAGACCTTTCCATTGACGATTGTGGGCGTGATGAATTTATTGCCGTTCCCGAATTGATCGCGGCCGTTTGCGGCCTGATTGCTGTTGTAGAGTTCGGTTGCCAGATTTGTCGCGTCGTAGGCATGCAACACAGCGGGGGATGTGTTTTCTACGGCCCATACGATACCGTTCTGCGTGCCGTTGGCACTGACACCGGGTGTCGTTCCGGGATACGTGAAAGAGATTGCGGTCTGGCTGGAGGGCGTTATACTCAGTTCGCCGGATTGCAGAGCAAATGCCTGAAGTGTGCTGTTGATGCTGCCGTAGTAGACGGTGCCGTTGAAGTAAGCAGGCATTCCGAACTCACCGGAAAGAACATGGGTAAGCTGCTGGTAAATATTGTTCGATGATGCGTTGAATTTGCCCATGTTGTCGCGATCGACTACGTAGATGTTGCCGTCTTTGCCGGCGCCTACGGCGAGATGGCGTGTCGCGCCAGTCGAGTCGGTTACATCGGGGAGGAGTAGAACGCCGCCAGATCCCAAATCCTCATCGGCGAGCGACTTCTGGAGCGTGTCGAAAGTGCTGAAGTAGTCAACGGGAATAAGCCTTCCTCTGATCGATGACACCTTCATGAAGGCGTTGCCGAAGTCGCCGTGAATGGGGAAGCCTCTGCTGTCGAGGGTAGAGTCGAAAATGCCGTTGGCGTCGAGAAAGTAGACATTTCCTTTTGCGTCGCCGGCAAGGCCGGCGCCCGCCATCCAGATTGATCCTTCGCCGCCCTGATAGTGCGGCGCTTCCGCACCATTGGGGGTCAGATTCAGCACGCTTTTCTGCCGCAGGGTGCGTGCGTCGTACATCATGAGCCAGCCGGTATAAGGATCCTGGTCGCAATGAGATGTCCATCCCATGAAGATGGCATCGTTCATCAGCAGCAGGCCGACGCGCTCTGCATATTTGGCTGGATCAAATATCTGCATGCCGTTGACGGAGAATTGGCCCGTGCCGGGATGACTGGCAGTGATCTCGACTGGGCCCTGCTCCATCTCATCACCTGTTGTCAGGCTTAGAGCGTGGAGGCGGTGATGGTAGGCACCCGCCGCGTCCTTTGACATGGCAACCACGAAGATGACGCCATATCCCGGCCCTGTGCGCTTGATTACCGGGGTTGCTGTAATGCCGATCTCGGGTGCGATCTGGCCGCAACTGTGGGGGTCACTGGTCCCTTCGCCGCTCTTGAGCATGGACTTCTGCCACAAAACTGTTCCCGTATCGGCGTCGAGCGCGTAGACGCTGTCGTGCTCGGTCACCGCATAGAGGACATTGTGCATGACATTGGCGATGGGCACCTGGGAAAGATAGAGTGGCTGCGCGTCTACTTTGCCATCGAGCTGATAAAAGCCCAACTTGCCAAAGGTCGAAGCATTGACATTCGCCGGAGTCAGAATGGCTTCGTTTGGGTTCAGGCCGTCGCGCGCGTTATCGAAGTGATATGTCGTGACATCGGTGGTCTGGCCGTAGGCGGTCAGGGAGAGAAAGAACGATGCGGCTGAAAGAACAAGCAGCAGGCGAGAGAAGCCTGAGGGTCGATGCGAGGCCGTGAGCATAAGCGGATCTCAATCCTGAGCTGATTACCGCTGCAGGAAGTACAACGCCCGATTGAGGCGGAGGGAAATCCTCCTAATGCGGACGCTGCCGTTGTACACCCGCCCGGTTATCTTCGCAAGATGGGTGACGAGTCCAGCAGCAGCCTACAGGTTTAGTGCAGCAGCCCGAAGACGGCGACTCCGTTGGGTGTGCCGACGAAGACTTTGCCGTTGATGATCAGCGGCGTAATGAATTTGTTACCGTTGCCGAATTGGTCGCGGCCGTTCGCTGCCTGATTGCTGTTGTAGAGTTCCGTGGCAAGACTAGTCGCGTCATAGGCGTGGAGCACGGCGGGGGAAGTGTTTTCGATTGCCCACACGATGCCGTTCTTCGTGCCGTTTGCGCTTATTCCGGGCGTTGTGCCGGGGTAGGTGAAGGATATGGAGGTTTGGCTGGAGGGGGTTACACCCAACTTGCCGGACTGCAGTGTGAATGCCTGGAGTTTGCTGTTGATGCTGCCGTAGTAGACCGTGCCGTTGAAGTATGCAGGCATTCCAAACTCGCCGGACATAACGTGGGTAAGCTGTTGGTAAATGTTGTTCGATGACGCGTTGAACTTGCCCATGTTGTCGCGATCGACTACGTAGATGTTGCCGTCTTTCCCTGCTCCCACAGCGAGATGGCGGGTTGTGCCGCTCGAGTCAGTTACATCAGGTAGGAGCAGGACGCCACCCGACCCCAGATCGAGGTCGCTTGATGACTGGCTGACGGTGTTGAACGTACTGAAGTAGTCGGCGGCGGTGAGCTTATTGTTCGCCGTCGAGACTTTCATGAACGCATTGCCGAAATCGCCTTGCGCGGGGAAGCCGTTGCCGTCCAAGGTGGTGTCAAAGCTGCCGTTGGCGTCGAGGAAGTAAATGTTGCCCTGGGTGTCGCCTGCGAGTCCTGACCCGGCCATCCAGATGGAACCTTCGCCATTGTTGAAGTGGGGTGTACTGGGACCATTTGGAGTGAGGTTGAGCACGCTGGTCTGCTGGAGGGTTGTTTCGTTATACATCATTAGCCAGCCGGTGTAGGGGTCGATATCGCAGTGCGAGGTCCAGCCCAAGAAGATGGAGCCGTTCATCAGGAGCAGGCCGACGCGCTCTGCATACTGGCCTGGGGCGAATGTCTGCGTGCCGTTGTGTGAGCCATATCCGCTGCCGGGGTAAGAGGCGCTGATTTCCGTCGGACCGCCTTCCATCTCGGCACCGGTTGCGAGATTCAGAGCATGCAGACGCTGATGGTACCCGCCGTTCCCGTCCTTGCTCATGGCAACGACGAAGATAGCTCCGAGGTTGCGGTCAATGACGAGAGTACTGGTGATGCCTATTTCCGGAGTGATCTGGCCGCAGCCATGATCGTCGCTGGTGGTTTCGCCAGATTGCAGGAGGGAGATCTGCCACAGAACTGTGCCGGTGTCGGCGTCGAAAGCGTAGACGCTGTCGTGCTCGCTGGCGACGTAAAGAACGTTATGCGCACTGCCATTGACGGTGAGCTGCGAGAGGTAGAGCGGCTCGGCATCGATCTTGCCGTCAGCTGCTAAGAAGTTGATTTTGCCGAAGGTGGCGGAGTTGACGTTGGAGGGAGTCAGTGTGGTTTCGTTTGCGTTCAGGCCGTCGCGGGCATTGTCGAAGTGGTAGGTCGTCGCGTCGACGCCGGGGGCGGACTGAGCTGGCTTGACGGTTAATGCCAGGCTGGCGGTGTGCGAGAGCGAAGCCGATGTTCCGGTGAGGGTGACCGTGGCGTTGCCGCTCGCGGCGGTTGCCGCTGCCGTTAGCGTTGTGCTCTGCGGCATGCCTGGCGACAGACTTAGTGTCGATGGGCTGGCGGTTACGCCAGCGGGCAGTCCGCTAGGGCTAACCGTAATGGTCCCCGTAAATCCGTTGATCGCCGTAGCGTTTACGGTCAAGTTTTGCGTCGAGCCGGCGGTTATCGAGAGGCTGCTGGAAGAAAGCGTCAGGGTGAAATCGGGTTGGGGCATGCTGTTTTCGGACGAACGGCTCGACCCGCATGCGACGAAGAGAAGCATGACCAGGCATGCGAAGCCGACGAACAGCTGCTTTCTCAATCGGGAACTGTTGAAGGTGGCCACTGCAACGCTGAGCACTATGATGCTCGCGATGTCATTGGAGCAAACGGCGGTCGGGTAATCGTTTTGAGACGACTAAAAGGCGTATGCGTCGCGTGAATTACTTCTTGTCAAGAACGAATTCGTCGCGCACCTCAACGGACAACTTTTCAGCCTTTGGGTCGACGACGCGGTACATCTTTACTTCGGCGTGTTTTCCTTCTACCCGGATGACGAGATAGTGGTAGTTGATGAGCGGAGGATCCTTTTTCGGGTCGGAAGCACGGTAAAGCTCTTCGTCGCCGCGGATGAGGACGGGATAGGGCTTGGCACCTCCGCCACCCGAGATCAGATATGTAATGCCGTTACGCTCGAAGCGCTCGTAGTTGTGGATATGTCCGTTGATCACAACAAATTTTGCGCGCGATTTCGGCGTTTCTGATTCGAGCAAATCGCGTAGACCGACTTCATTCGGGCCGGGAAGATTGGCGGCGATCTGGCTTTGCAGGTCGGCCATCCATGGCATGTGGTCGAGGATGAAGACGAAGTCTATATCTGGAGGAATGTGCTCGAGCTGCGATATGAACCATCGACCCTGGGGTGATTGCTTGTAGTTGTACTGTGTAATATCGATCGAGATGAGATAGACGTTTCCGATCTGTGCGGAGTAGTAGACGTTCCCCTTCAGCTGAGGAAAGTTAGTACGGTAATTTGCAACTCCAAGGTCGTGACCGCCTTTTGTTTCATGGTTGCCTGTTGCGGGGAAAACGTAAAGATGCTCTTCGCGCCATGCTGCTGTTTCGTCCTGAAAGACCTTCCAGTCGGCGGGGTCAGCGCCAGTAAAGGGCGTGTCGCCGGTGAGGAAGATGGCCAGAGGCTTTTCGGTGGCAATCTGCTTGACAAGGAATTGCCGGACCTTTGGGTTTGTGTCGGTGACGTTGGTGGGATCGGTGAAACGGATGTCGCCGTAGGCGATCAACTTCATGGGCGCACCGGGGGCGATGCCGGGAACTGTGATCGTAGGCCCGATTGGCGGAGGAGTCTGTGCGCTCGCAGGAAGGCCCGACACAAGATGGCAAAAGAGTGTCAGGCAAAGCCATAGAGAGGCGCGCATCAGCGGCTTCCACCGCCGACGAAGTGCACGATTTCGAGTTTGTCGCCGGGTTCGAGAGCGGATTCTGCCCAGGAGGTGCGGGAGACGATTTCGCCATTCTGCTCGATGGCTACGCGATCGTTTTTCATGCCCAGAATTGCGATGAGGTCAGAGATTTTTGCATTGGCCGCGAGTTCGGGGAATTCTCTCGGCAGGCCGTTAATGACGAGTTGCATGGCTTGAGGGTATCAGAGCTTTTTACGCGCAGGAGCACGCAGGATAGCGATACTGATTGGGAGATGTGCTTCGACTCCGACTGCTGCAGTCTCCGCTCAGGATGACAACTTTACAGGGAAATCAGGGACGCTAGCGCAGAAGACGCCAGAGTTCCCAGCCTACAATGACTATTGAGGCAAGAATGACGTTGCAGAGCATCGCGACCGCCAGCCCGCGCATGCAGCCTAGCCCATCGTCTCCGTAGAGATGCATGTCTTCCTGAGACGGCTCTGCGATGGTCGGAGTATCTTTTCGCACGACCGAAAGACGCTTGATCCGGATGGGTTCCAACGGATGACTGAAAGTGCTCATGGCTTCACCCCCGCTGAGCCTATCGGCGGTGGCCTGACGGGACTTCACAAGGTTGCGGGTTGGTCTGCGTTTGTGTTTCGAATTGGAACAGCCATGCAGGATTGGGAATGGCCCGCCGTGCGATTTTTGTTGTGGGAATGCCAAGAAATGCGAAGTGAATTTCTGTGAATTTACAGGGAATTCCTAGCCTTCCTTGACGGCAGTGATAAGCAGAAACTACTCTCAGTGGAGAGGCTTCGGCGATAAAACGCTCAAGCGGTGAGGTTGAGATGCACGGCGCAAACTATTTCTGGAATTACGTTCCCATGTTGCTGCAGATCCTTGCCGCGGTCGGGATGGGCGCGGGAATGGTAACCGCGTCATGGTTTCTGGGGCGCCATCGCAATTCCAAGGCTAAGCTGGATGCCTATGAATGCGGCATTCCGGCAGAGGGCGATGCCCGCGGGCGCTTCTCCGTACGCTTCTACATGGTGGCGATGCTCTTCATCCTCTTCGACGTGGAAGTCGTCTTCATGCTGCCGTGGGCGGTCATTTACCGTGACCTGCCGCATATTGTCGGGTCGCGATTCTTCGGTTTCTGGGAGATGCTGGTGTACATCGGCTTTGTGCTGGTCGGCTTCTTCTACATCACGAAAAAGGGCATTCTTGACTGGTCTTCCGATAAGGGCGATTTGTAGGCTTTCGGCGGACGCAATCTTCAGCAGCACTATACTGATCTGAGCCTGTTGACGGCTCTCTGACCCGGGCCTGCTGATGGCTCTGAAAAGTAAGGACTCGATGGACTCAGCTGTTCAAGGGAAAGATGCTGTGCGCACGGCCTTGCCAGAGAATAGGGCGATTGCTTCCCTTCTGGCGTGGAGTGCAGACGCCGTTCTTGACGCCAAATACCACCTCAAGGAACTTACCGTCACGATTGCGCGCGATGAGATTCGAGGCGCATGTGTGGCGGTTAAGGCCGCGGGCTACAACTTTCTTGAAGACGTGACCTGCGTGGACTGGTATCCCAGCGAGCCGCGTTTTCATGTGACGTACCACATTCTTTCGCACACGCTGAAGGATCGCGTGCGCCTTGTTTGCCCAGTCGAGAGCATCGATCCCACGATTGACAGCATTACTCCCATCTGGCCTTCGGCGAATTTCTACGAGCGCGAGGTGTGGGACCTCTTCGGCGTACGCTTCCATGGGCATCCTGAGTTGCGGCGTATCATGTTGCCGGAAGAGTGGGACGGTCACCCGCTGCGCAAAGATTATCCCGTGGAGGGCTACCGCTAATGCCTACAAGCCCTGAGCTGGCGAAATTCGTTGAGACATCGACGCTGATCAAGCCGCGTCCTGAGGAAGGCGCGAAGGACCGCACCATGGTCCTGAACATGGGGCCGCAGCATCCGTCGACGCATGGCGTGTTGCGTCTTGTGATCGAGATCGACGGCGAGACGGTGCTGAAGGTCGTGCCGGATATCGGGTATCTGCACACGGGCATTGAGAAGACCTGCGAGGCGAAGTTCTATCAGCAGGTGGTTCCAATGACGGACCGCATCGACTACCTGTGCCCGATGACCAACAACCTGGCGTATTGTCTGGCCATCGAGAAGCTGCTGCAGTTGGAGATTCCAGACCGCGCGCAGTGGATTCGGGTGCTTCTGAATGAGTTGACGCGGTTGAATTCGCACCTTGTATGGCTGGGCACGCATGCCATGGATATTGGCGCGCTGACGGTCTTTCTTTATTGCTTCCGCGAGCGCGAAGATATCCTGCGCCTCTTTGAGCATGTTGCTGGACAGCGCATGATGACCTCGTACTTCCGCGTCGGCGGACTCGCGCTGGAACCCCCGCTCGACTTCTTCGATCGCGTGAGGGCCTTCATCAAGCGGATGCCGGAGAAGATCGATGAATACGAGAATCTGCTGACGGGCAATCCGATTTTCTTTAATCGACTGAAGGGCGTTGGACACCTGAGCGCGGAAGATGCGATCGCGCTTGGCGTGACGGGACCACCGCTACGCGCATCGGGCGTGGACTGGGATCTGCGGCGCGACATGCCGTATTCGAGCTACGAGAAGTTTCAGTTTCAGGTGCCCGTGTCCAACGATTGCGACGTGTGGGCGCGGTATGTGGTTCGCATTCAGGAGATGCGCGAGTCGGTGAAGATCGTCGAGCAAGCTCTGGCTGGAATGCCGGAAGGCCGCATCACGGCCGATGCGCCGCATGTCGTCCTGCCGGACCGCGAGAAGATGAAGACCCAGATGGAGTCGCTCATCTACCACTTCAAGATTGTCACCGAGGGCTTCACCGTTCCTGCAGGACAGGTGTATCAGGCGGTAGAATCACCGCGCGGCGAAATGGGCTACTTTGCCGTAAGCGATGGGACGGCAAAACCATACCGCGTGCATATGCGGAACCCTTCGTTTGCAACGCTGCAGGCGCTGCAAACAATGTGCGAAGGGCGGCTGATTGCGGATGTGGTTGCGGTGATCGGTTCGATCGATATTGTTCTTGGGGAGATCGACAGGTGAGTACGGCTGTCGGCGACCAACGGGTTTTTATCGAGCTCTGGATATCGTTTGTTTCTCTGGTGCGCTCGTATGTGGCGGCGCATGATCTGGGCAGAATTGAAGGCCGCGCTTTTGTCGATGATGGCGAAGAAAGCCGTCTCACGGTCCGCGAAGAGAAAAAGATTCTCGTCATTGAATTTGACGCGCAGATCGGCACTGGCGAGTGGGCGATGTACGACGATGAGGTTGGTCCTGAGCGGCGACTCAAGGGTGGAGAATTTCGCATCGGGGCAGACAGCCTGGTGACGTTCAGTGACCGCCGGGGCGCAGTCGAGATGGAGATTGCGGCGGAAGCATTTACCGCGAAGGTTTTTGACGAGGACTAGTTTGACAGGATTTGCTGGAACGGGGATTGAAGAATGAGCACACCTCAAACCACGATTTTTTCACCGGCAACCGCGGCGCGCTTTGACCGCCTGGTGACGCTGTATCCAATGAAGCGCTCGGCGCTGGTGCCCATGCTGCTTTATGCGCAGGATGAGGTTGGCTATATTTCGGATGCGGTGATTGCCGAGATCGCACAGCGTATCGGGATCACGGAACTCGATGTACGGAACGTGCTCAGTTACTACTCTATGCTGCGGACGAAGCCCGCAGGCAAGTACAACGTGCAGGTCTGCACAAACATCTCCTGCATGCTGCGCGATGGGTACGGCATCCTGGAACATTGCAAGAAGCGGCTCGGCATTGGGCACAAAGAGACAACCGTTGACGGGCTGTTTTCGCTGGAAGAGGTCGAGTGCATCGGGGCGTGCTGCTGGGCTCCGGCGGTGCAGATCAATTACGACTTTTATGACGAGCTGACGCCGGAGAAGATGGACCAGATTCTAAATGATTACAAAGCGGGCCGTGGAAAGGAGACCGTGTAACGATGCCGAGACTCGTCTCCCATCCCGATGAGGTAAAAATCATCTCGCGCCGCTTTGGACAGGGCGCAACCGATATTGACAAATATGTCGAGCTCGACGGTTACAAAGCCGTGCAAATCGCGATCGCAAAGGGCGTCGACTGGATCATCAATGAGATGAAAGTGTCCGGCCTGCGCGGGCGCGGCGGTGCTGGCTTCCCCACTGGATTGAAGTGGTCGTTTGTGCCGAAGCAGTCAGACAGGCCTAAGTATGTGCTCGTGAACGGCGACGAGAGTGAGCCGGCAACGTGCAAGGACCATGTCATCTTTCTGCATGATCCGCATGCGGTGATCGAAGGCACAATGATCGCTGGTCTGGCGATCGGATCGAAGCTGGGCTTCATTTATCTGCGCGGCGAATATCGTTATCTGTTGAAGATTATGGAGAAGGCTGTTGCCGATGCATACGCCAAAGGCTTTCTCGGCAAAAACATTTTTGGTTCGGGAATTGATTTTGACATCGTGACACAGACGGGCGCTGGCGCGTATGAAGTCGGTGAAGAGTCGGCGCTGATGGAGTCGCTTGAGGGCAAGCGCGGCGTTCCGCGCATCAAGCCACCCTTTCCTGCTGTGGTCGGTTTGTATGGCGGCCCCACGGTCATCAATAATGCTGAGACGATTGCCAGCGTGCCGCACATTCTGCTCATGGGCGGCGAGGCGTATGCGAACGTTGGATCGGAGCGCAACGGCGGGACGCGCTTGTTTGGGATCAGCGGACATGTTGAGAAACCTGGCGTGTACGAACTGCCGATGGGCTACAACC
>Ga0210402_10002103_pt1 | contig 19701 bp, 29 predicted proteins | sample IncBWC7MmetaG_FD_161055 | JGI IMG/M metagenome (GOLD analysis project Ga0210402, IMG submission 161055) | Forest soil microbial communities from Barre Woods Harvard Forest LTER site, Petersham, Massachusetts, United States - Inc-BW-C-7-M | ecosystem: Environmental > Terrestrial > Soil >... | reverse complement strand
TGCTGCCCGACTGTATATGCACCAGCCTTTATCAGCGAGGCTGCACCATTAACGCAATCGTAGAGGTTGCCGTTAGCCCACACCATGAGATGGTGGTTGTTGTTTACGTCATAGAACTCCCAGGTCGAGTCCACATTGCTAGAAGGCAATGTAGAAAAGGTATTGAACCCTCCTACGTATAGCAAGCGTCCGGGGAAGCCAATGACGTTCTGACAGTTAGGTGTCTGGTTGGCGGCAAGCGAGTACGGCCCATCCATCGTATTCAAGCCACCAGTGAAATCCGTGAGCTTGATTTGAGCGAGGCTGTCGTCGAATGAGCCCGAGGTTTTACGAACCATGACTCACCCCTATGGATTGATAGCAGTAGGCTGCTGGTCGATGAAGATGATGCTGGAAGAACCACGAGCCAGCGACGGCCAAACAGTGCCACCATAGGTAGGGGGTGTCTTCAATTGCTTGTGAGAGATGCAGTACTGAACAAACTCCGCTTTGTGCTTGTCATATATCCCTTGGTAATACGTGGCTTCATCAAAGGCAGACTCTTTCTCTTTACAGCGAGCCACTGCGTAAGCAATCCAACCCTGTGAATATCTAGCCGGGATAGCACAGATACTCAGTGGGTTATCCATGAAGGGATGGAAGCGCGTACACCAGATTGTGGTGTCATAGTTAGAGGAGGGTATTGGCCACAGCCCAAGTACAGTGGTGAACTCTGGGGTATTGGGCAATGCTGGCATCACCGGCAGCAGTGATATATCCCCAGAGCCAGGCTGCCCACTTGTTCCCTGTGGACTCATGATGGTGCTGCCTGTCTTCGTGTAGAAGAGAAGCGGAATGTTGCCGACCCTGCTGGCTATCTGTACGTCTGCTGCATCCACACACTGCAACTGGAAGAGTTGCCCTGAATAGATAGCCACGCTCAGTATCTGATCCACCCAAGGTTGCAGTGGTGCTTCTTGAATGGGTACGTTGGTGCCAGGGACGTTAGGCCAGAGGAACTGAACAGCCGTCTCTAAGTACTGCGCCTCGGAACACATGTCCTGGGCAGCATAGTTCAGGTCATAGATGATATCTTCATCAACCCAAAAGTTGGCTATCAACTCGCCAATGCGAGTCCTAGTTTGATATATGCCGTCTCGTAGAGTGAGTCCCATCCATGTTTAAACGATTTGCACGGGCCAGTTAGTAGTAGAGGTCGTGGTGCTGAGCAAGAAGATGTTTGCTTGTGAGGAGGTACCAGGTGTAGCACCTGTCAAAGTCCCGGCTGTACCAGAAGACACCAAGAACGCAGGAGCTGTCTTACCTGTGAGCACCAACGAAGAGGCAAGTCCACGAGTGGTACACCAAGCATAGTTGTTCTGCACTAGCGCTGTTGCACCAGACCTGTCAGCGATGGCGACGATAGGGATGGTGTTGACTGTGGTTGTAGTCACCAAGCTGGAGAAGGCGTTACCGAGAGCAATGGTGTAAGTCAGAGCACTAAACTGAGCGCAGCCACCAGAGCCGATGCTACAGAGAGTAGTCTCAGTGAAGTCAAACAAGAGTCCTCTTTGTCCGAGTATCAAACCTGCCCCAGGCGGGAAGCCTGTAGTGTTTGGTGCCGTGTTGTACTGCGTGATGGCAGTACCATACACGTCAGACAACTGACCGTATATGCTGGTCGGGAAAATCCATGCTGAGGCCATTGTTATCTATCTCCTTACGACAAGATGCCCGACATTACGGTCATGGTGTTGGGACGCTCATGCTTCAAAGCGTTGACCAGCACTACATATTTCAGATTTACTAACGCATTGCTCGGTTGCCGCCACGGGGTCTCCACGAAGGCTCCGTTCTTCCAAATGCACCACTTGAGCAAATCGTTGACGCTGAATATGGTGCCGGAGGGGCAGTGGATATCCAGGATAATTGGGATGTCTGCGAAGGACAGCCCTCTGGCTCCATTGCGCAGTGTACCCTCCAGCGGTGTTTGACGCACCGTAGCAACCAGCAAGTTGCCGTAGCCTTGGTATGCAATGATGTCAGCCAAGATGGCCAACGGTCTGTACATACCGACTGTTGATGCGATCAAGAACGCAAAGTAAGCACCATATGAAGAGGCTGTGTTGACGCCAGTGTTGACTGTGCCGGTCCAGACGTTTTGTGAGCCCCCGTTGATTGTTAAAACGTTTGCGTTCCACCAAGCGGCATTGCCTGTAGGGTTAGCATAGGTTCCAGAGCTGCCACTACGGGTGATACCACCATATGCCCCGGCCGGTGGGTCGGCTGCCGACGTACAGATCGCTTGTAAACCCTGCAAGACTGGCACTCCTACCCGAGCTGCGCCGTTACCGAACATATCCACGTTGATCTTGTCCACGAGAGACATAAGCATCTGCTCGTATTGTGCGGCGATTAGATCCACGATCATTCCTTGCCCTTGGTTCAAGATAGCAAAAGTATCGGGGATGCCGATGGCTCCTAGATAGTAGATGGGGTTGAACACCGCAGAAGTGGTATTACCGATGAAGTCAGCCGAGGCTGTAGCAACACCACCAGCCCAGACATCTGCCTGCGGGGAGGAGTTGTACATGATCTGGTCTTGGAGGTAGGCACCACCGTCAACCCGCTCAATTAGAGAGCTGAACAGTTCAAACGCCACCGAAGACTCGAAGAAGTTGTCCCGGAGCTTTCTATTAAAGAACGGAAGAATCGAGCTATTGAGGGTATCTGGCTGTAGGGCGACTGGCATTGTTTACTTCTCCTAGCGATTCGTAATTCCGTAGTGACGCTTGATGTCGTTGGCAAAAGTCTTGAACGACTTGCCTTTCTTGAACGAGGGCAGATTGACGATATCGAGCTGCGAGCCAGAAGCAGGCGACTCAATAATTCTGGAAGAGGTGGCCCCGCTGGCACTACGCTGGGTAGCCGTAGCAGGTGAGATCGGTTTGGGCGGGGCCTCGGCGCGGGTAGCCTTCTTACTAAGCTCCTCGACTTGTTTCTCCAGCTCCGCGATTCTGTTCTTCATACGCGGCTGGGTTGTTTGTTCGTAAATCTGGGCGAAGTGGCCAGTCCAGTTGGTGTTGCGGGCTCTATTCAAGTCCATGTGACGACTGAAAGCCGCATCAATCTCTTGGGGGGTAACAGTGAAATCTGGATTGCGATGCTTGAAACGTTCGTATTCTAAATGGGCTCTTAGATATTCAGAACGAAGCTGCGCGTCTTCTGATTGTCTGCCTGTGTTGCGGACTTCTTGCTGGAGAGCCACCAACTGAGCCATTGTTACCGGCTGTTCAGGATCGTACTGAGGTTCTGGCTGTGGTACTTGCTGTCTTTGCTGAGCGAGGTTCCGTTCAATATCACCGATGCGAGCATCCATGCGATAGCCCAACTCTTGAATCGTGGAGTTAAGCGGAGCATAGGCTTTCTCGTAATCGTATTCCGGTTTAGCGGGTTCAGCGGGCTTGTCTTCTTTAGGAGGCTCGGCTGGCTCAGGAGCCTGCTCGTTAAGCTGCTCTTGCAAAATGCCCATCATGCCAAATTCTGGAGCGGTATTAAAGTCGTCGAGATCTTTGAGGATTTGTGGGCGATTATCTTGTAAGGCGTCGTCAGGCATTGTGCTCCTTAAGTGGCGCTCTCATTCATCTCAGACATCTTGGTCTTGAGCTTGTCGAGAACACCTTGTAATTTGTGTGTGCAGCCAATTACTTCTCGGTCGCATTGTTCTTCGCCAACACGCCGCAGTGAATCAGCCAATTTGTTCAGGTTGAGAATCTCACTTCTAACTGCGGCTATTGCAGCAATCCACAACTGTTGTGAGCCACGGGGCTGAGAAGAAGAAGGAATCAGGCCATTGTCCATAGCCTTGTCACCTGCTTGTGAACCGGCCATGGTGCTTTGAAGTTGGGAGAAAAGATCCACGATCAGCTTCCGTACATTCGAACAGTCGTATTGCTGATTAAATTACACGGTCGCTGAACCTAAGTAAATAGGCGGATCTAGTTAGTCAAAATACCTATATAGATGACACTAGCGGTGGTGACACTAGGGTTAGTTAGAAATAGGGTGGGCGGAGTTATGCTATTCGTTAGATATGCAGCACAAGAGCTTGCCGCTATTTGGATTCTTCCAGAACCTGAAGTGGTTGTGATGCTAAAGGGTTGGCCAGGATTAGTTACATCGGCTACGCTTAGAAAGAGCACCGCTGTTATGCCAGGGAAAGTGGTGGCCAGGTTGACTGATTGGTCTGTGGTGTTTGCTGGAACAGTGACAGTTGTAATCAAAGGCGCGTTGGCCGTAAAGGTAGTTTGTGAGACAAAATCAATGACAGTTTGGTGAGTGTAGTCCGGCAAGCCCAAGTATGCTTGCACACTTACATATGCCTGCTGTGCTGTTACTGGAAGAACTGCCATTAGCGGCCTCGTTTAGATCTGCGTTCTGGTAAACCCCTAGCCTTACGTTGTACATTCAAGGCAATCGCTATTGCTTGCTTGGGTTTCTTGCCTGCTTCTTCTTCGCGCTTGATATTGGTTCCAACGGATTCTTTGCTACCGCTTTTGTCTAGTGGCATTTATACAATGGAGTACCAGATGAATATGTTGGCGTTACCTGTGCCGGTGGTGAAAGCGCCGGTTGCATTTGAAATTTGGACAGCAGCGTTTTGAGTAGCGGTGATGTTCGAAGCGCCCGTAACAACGAGCGTGTCTACAGTACCAGGGCCTGCGGCGTTGATAATGGCAGCAGCAAGTGTGTTAGCTACTGCGGCACCGCCGTTGTAGCCAATGGTGACAACACCACCAGAAGCAAATGAGGTGGCTGTAGCAATCATTCTAAATAGGATATAGTCAACGACAATAGACTTACCAGCTCCAGGAGCCGGGATCAACACAACCGGAGTTGCAAACATGCCAAGGATGTTAGCGGTTGTAAGGTTGAAGACTTGAAGCTGAGTAAGGTTTGCCGACATCGCAGCAGTAGTAATGCTGCCAGGCATAATTTCTGAAACGCCGGTTGCGGCACCGCCGTCGATACCGAACGTGAAACCCGCACCAGGGACGGTGTTTCGGATACCTTGACCCGGAGTAGTAAGGACTGGAAGGGTTGAAGGCATGTTTTACTCCTCGGTTCGACAATACGACAATACTACCCGAGGTGCCAAATTTATCAAGGTCTAACTTGCAGTTGGAACACCGTCTCGATGTCCCGGTTTTTCGTCCATCTTCTCGATCTTGGCAACGCGCATTCCCACTTTGCGACCCATAGCTTCTGCCGCCAGGTCGTGTTTTTCCTTGTCGTCCATTTCCTTGACAATAGCTTGGCGTCCAGGGACTTGGTGAGCGTCCAGCACCACCCGTCGTGGCACCACTTTCATATTGTACAAGCGCTCCATTGTAGCCTGTTGTGCCTGCTGAGCATTAGGCGTACCAGTACCAACTTGGATATCCACTACATAGTTCTCGGTAGAGACTAGTTCTGTAATTGCCTGTTCGTCTCCGCTTTCAAACACTTCGCGATCACCTTCCCAGTCTATTGTCTTAGAAGTACCGTCAGGCAAAGCTACTTGTACTGACACCTTCTCATCCATGACATATCTAGCAAGCCACATTATCTGATACGTAAGCTCCTTAACAGCCGATGCCAGATACTTGGCTTTAAGCGCCAGCCTGCTGGAAGCGAAGTTTTGCAGAGAGGACAGCGCTTCGGCAGACAGTTGAGCACCGTCACTAATGGTGCCACGCATGACGGCGCTTGAACCCGAGATAAGGTCCATGTACGACTGGTACTGTTGCAGTAAGACAAACGTACTTTGAGGCGGTTCAACTGCTGGCGGGCGGATAAAGATGCCTTGGGGGTTGATGAAGACGATTCTGTCGGATTTGTTTGGGACTCGCTTGTAGTATTGTGCATTAGGAAATACCCCCATAGAGGCGTGCATGGGCCGCTCTATCTCGCTCTGCATATATGCGTGGAGGCGAGAAATGATATCGTTCATTTTGATGGCGATGTCAACGATTCTGGAGGCATCACCCGGTATAAATAGACTTTTAGACGGGGCTTGTTTGACGGGGATATACGGAGCATGTCCATGCGGAAGGCGATTAGGCATATCTTCCAGAACGACCCCTTCGCAAACCACAATACAGCGCCCTTTAGGATAAGCAGGTAGCCAATCTCCCAGGACAAAACCGTCATCGTCAAGCTTGAGGACATTCTTTTCGAATTGCTGTTCACCGTGTTCATTGATGGTTGTTTTGTCTTCTCGCTCAGGAACAAACTTAAGCCGAGTATCCTTAAACCAAGCCTCATAAACCTTGATCTTCTGTCGCTTCCAAGCTTGTCCACGAGCAAGCTTTTGAACAGGGGAGATGATAGTATCCTCAGCCTTCTGATCCTGCATGGTTGTGTACATGGTTGACTCATATTCATCAGGCACATCAAAACCAGTGATGGGATACATCTGCCTGATCTCGCCTATCTCCAGCTCCATCTGCTGGACGACATATGCCATGTACTCCCAACTGAGTTGCTTAGCGCGAGGATCGACGTGCATGTCTTCTGGATCGACACGATCAATGCAGATTTTACCCTTCTGTCCGAAGGCACCATACTGACTAAAATCTACGGATGTTTTCCACCAGCCGACGTTGTAGAACGCGCCATCATAGACAGTGTCATATAGGGTCTGGTCAAAGTTATTAGCTTTGAACTCGGCATCTATGACCTGATTTATAGCGCCCACATATGCGGCTTCCGATTCTTGCATTGCCACCACATGACCCCGCGGTGGGTTAGAACAAAGAAGGGCTGTCTGTTCTTGTATCTGTGCATATGCAAGCGCTAGAGGTTGGTACGCCAACGACCTCTCTATACTGTATGCGACCTGCGCAGCGTCCTCTATGTATTCGACTTGCTGTAGGGCTTTGCGGGCGGTGTTCTTAGGCTTGTCTTGAGTTGAGCGAGCCTGTTGGACCCAGGAATTTATTGTACTTGACCAGTGCTGGCGGTAGCTGCGTTTGCCGTCTTCGCCTACCCAGTCTGGGGAGTCGCGTTCCCAGACTCGCATGTCCTCATATAAGGCATAAGTATCTGGTGTGAACTTATAACCCGGCTTCCATTCTGTTGGCACGTGCTTTTAGCCTGTCCATATCTTCCCAGTCGGCATCCGTATCATAGTTGCCACCAAAAATATTTTCAATGCTAATCATGCCGCCACTGTTAGTGGCTTCGGGATCGGGACCGTAAACAGTCTCGTGTGGAATCTCTGCCAGCATGGCTTCTTGTCTAAGCTCTGCATTCTTAATGCGAGCTTCAACACTGCCGAGGTGAGTTTCGATGTCCGATATATATTTACGGATTCCATAGGCCTGAACTGCGAGGACCAGAATAGGAATCAGAAGAAAGGTGCAGACCAGGATGTCGCTCACTTTATGCCGCGCCTTTGATTTTCGGCACGAGGTCATTGTACTTGGTGCCGGACGAGGCTTCTGGAGTAACAACAGCGCGACGGCCTTTACAGATCTTGTCCACCAGGTAGCGCAAGACATATATCATGGGCACCCTGTGGATTCTTGCTAGCCGTTGGATATGTGTTGCGGTAGCGTTTGAGAATAGCTTAGAGATGGCTTCTGGGATGGTGTGAGTCATCTTGTCGTCAACGCCTTCTAAGTAAGGCATGTCGCGAGGGATGTCTTCGTAGGTTTCGTTCTTAGCTGACTCTATTGCCAACTGTTGGGAGAGCCACAGCAAGGGCAGGGCGACAAAGCAGACACCGGCAGTTCTAGCGCAGGCGCAGACTTCGATGGTGGCTTCGTAGCCGATCATGGTTTCCAGAACTTCGAGGGCTTCTTCCCGTTTTCTTTCAGTGTTAAAGGCAGCAGGAACTTGCAGGACTTGTGGGTTCAAGATAATCCTTTGGTTGTCTGCATGTACCACTGTATCCGGTGCGGGGAGGTTAGCAGATTTAGCAGCGATATGTTTAAGCTGTTCTTTGTATTGCGGGTCGGCATACTTCTGTACACCGCTAGATTGCAGGGCGGCTGTGACTTCGGCCAGTCCGCGCATTTCGTTAGCGCGTTGTTCTGTATAGGCTATGTTTTGTGGTTCGACTACGCCTTGGCTGTAGTATTCAAGGACGGCAGCATCCTGGTTGAAGACGGAGGCACCTGTACCGGCAGCGGCTAATACATCTGCCATACCTGGGCCGACTGTGTTGTGAGTAGCTTGGACGTATTCGCCTGAATGCAGAGTTACTTGGGCGTCGTCGTCGAGCACTGGTGGCATGACTTGGTTCAGGTCGTCAGCGGTAATGTCGGGTCTGCGTTGTTTTACCAATGTATTTTCCTCTATTCGTGCCATTCAATCTTGCCGTCTATTAGATCGAAGCCTCGGTTGTTGAACTGAGACATTACATCTACGGGGTCGCGGCCTTCATTAGCATCAATCATTTGGTTGATTTGGTCAACATATCTCTGCGCGGGTGTCTTCTCTTTGTCGCTTTCGTATGCTAAATAGATATCGTCTGGTTGCCACATGACCTCATCGCCTGCAACTCGGTGAGCGATAGCTAAGGCAATGATGCGATCATCGAAAGCATCTTCGGCGGCCTCGGCGCGGTTGCTGTCTGGATCAACGTGGAAGGAGCGCATTTCATCAATGAGCGAGGCGTCCTTGAACATGCCTGGATCTGTGAAGCGGAGGTTAGCGCAGTCATGAAACATCTTACGGAGTTCGGTAAGTATCGTAGGCCGGGTAGATTGCGTTGTCCACCAGCCTGCTGCTTTACTTATTTCGGGACCGCCGATCCTATCTCTGAGTCTCCACTCGTAAATGTTGTAATAACCGAGGCGATAGAGGTCGGTGATGATGGACATGCCACCACCGCCAGGGTTTACTTCCGGGGCGAGTTTGGCATTGTTGTAGATGGTGCCGAGGCTAGCTAGGATAAAGGCGTGTTCGTCTGGACGGATGCGACCGTGATAGGAGCACATCATTTGTCTAGTGCGCTTGTCGATCACATAACCTGCTGAGAAGGTAGATCCGGCTTCGCCCAAGCTAACGTCAGCTCCGATCACATATTGAGAGTTGCCTTCTGGTCCTTTCCAAAGCTTGATGTAGAGGGGAGAGCCGTCTAGATCTACTTTTTTGACCTGTTCTAAGTCTGAGAAGGACTTGAACATCTGGTTGATGAAGCGGCCTTTAAAGGAGAAAAACAAAGGTTCAGCAACGCGATTAGCCATCTCGGTAATCTCGTTGTCACCAAAGAATGAGCTGCCTGCGGAAGCCCATGCTTCTTCAACGTCGTAAGGAAATTCGTGGCAGAACCACTCGAAATCTAGGTTACAGCGATGGATGAATTGCCAGTAAGCCCAGTGGCATTGTTCGGCAGTGAGTTTAAAGAAGCGATTCTTAGCATCTAGGCGAGGCTCAATGCTCGTGATTTCGTCCATGACCACGCGCTTCTGCAAGTCAGAATCAAAGGGCTTAACTGATCCGGGGTCTTGAAGCCAGGGGAGGAAGACGGCTTTGTACTGGGTCTCGCCATTGAAGGAAGCTTGCCAATGCTTGTGGCAGGCAGAGCCCCTATTGCGGCCGGTTGTTTCAATGATGCAAGCAGTTCCAGCTTCGGGGGCAATTGTGGTGGCAATCTCGTTCATGACGAGGCCAAAGTTATTTTTGTAGTAAGCGGCTTCGCTTAAGTGAGCGCGGTGTAGGCCATCACCTCTGACCTTCTCTGGAAACTTACAGGTTCCAATGACGAGTTCTGAGTCATGGGTTTCAAACTTAAGACCGGCAGTGGCATCCTTGGAGAGAGGGAGTCGATACCGGACAGGCATACGCTTGTAGAAGGCTTTGCACATGGCAAGGATGCGTCTGGCGCGATCATCGTTGTGGGCGACGATACCGACACGCCGGTTATCTCTAGACCAGGCATCCACGAGATCGTCCGCCGCGAATACGGAGGTGAGGCCCACTCGTCGAGCCTTAAGGAACCAGAGTCGTATTGGTTTGCCACTGTGAAGCTCCTCCTTATATATCTGATAGGCTGTTCTCTGAGTCCAGTTATATCTAAAAGGAACCAGCTCGCCGGACTTGTCTAACGGGATTGAGAACTTGTCTTGAATAAAGCGGTCAGGGTGTAAAGCAACAGCAGAGCGTATCCTGTCTAGCCTATTGTCGGGGAGTAAAGCATACTTACTTGCGTGTCTTGCCATATCGATGCTATATTTACCGAGACGAGGATGGCCTGTATGGGCTAGTCTTGGCTTGGCTGGGTGGGGTGAGGCTAATCAAGCACACCGTCCGAATAGAAAACATCGCTTTCGGGATTGTCCCGCTCGCGCTTGATAGCCTCGAAGACCTGATCGGAAATCTTTTGGCTTCTTTGTTGAAGTTCGTAGCGAGCCAAAGTGGTTTCTTGACCACCACTAATCAAACGAATTTGCTTGGAGGGATCTTTAGAAACAGCAACAGCAGCGCGGACGCAATCGCCGCAAAAAAGATAGCAAATAATAGAGCCTGGACGTATTTTGACGGTTTCCCACTTCTCTCTTGCTATGGGGTGCAGGTGCTCAGAAGCTGGAATGATTGTCATATTCGGGATTGCATCATCCCTGCGTACAGGCTGCATACAATCCATACACTTCTTGTATAGGACTACACTTGGCCTTTTGGTTTCGCTGGAGGTAGCGGAGCCGGTGAAGCTTTGGTTTTGTGTAAATGCAGCCGGGGGAGCTTTGTACCGACCCACTCCAGTGTACGTTTCAAGAAACCCGGAGGCTTCTTTGCCACCGGATGGTCGGATACCGGGCACACCTGTCCTTGTGCCACCAGCGCCAGCGCGAGCAGTGGTGTCAAACAAGCGAGAGAGCTTTTCAGCTTTCTTGAACTCTTCCTTTTTGCTAGGGAGTAATCTAGCGATCTTGGCTTTATCATCAGCGGCCAGTCCTCGTGTTTTGTTCTTCTTAGTAGGAAGCTTGTCTAAGAAGTGTTTGGTTTTCTTTTGAGCTTCGCGAGCTTCCAGAATGTCAGAGACGGTGTATTTGCTCATGCCGGTTCTTTCTCCAGCATTTCAAGATCCTTGTCCATATCGTCTTGCTCGTCAGATATCTGGGGTGCTTGGCCAATAGGCAAGCCTTTGGCAGAAGCCAAGATGTCTGACAAGAGGAGGTTAGAGTAGGCGACAATCGGACTGGGAGACTTATCACTTGGGTTAGAGAAGTTCTCAAGAAGGTGTAGTGCTCTGCACTGTAGGAGCTTAAGTCTGAGTTGATTGGAGCGAGAGATAGCCAAGTCCCAGCGGTCTTTGAGGACTTTGTTCTCGGGCTTGTTCAGATCCTTGTATAGATCAAATAGTACGGACTCATATTCTTTAGGCTCTACGCCCCTATAGACGGCGAGGAAGGTGATGAGGTTGCCACCAGCAAGCTCAAGGTAATCAATTTGTTCTGAGAGGTTTGCAGGAGTCTTGTAGACGACTTTAGGACTGGGGTAGACGTTGACAGGGGAGAGATCTGTTTCTTTAGGTCTTTGGGGTGGATAGTATTTCTTGTTGTACATATTGTTGACCATTCGTATTGTCGAATGGAATGGTACAACAAAAACCCCCCGGAGGAAAACCCAAGCAACATGGGAAAAAATCGGGGGGTCAGTGTGTTAGTACCCAAGAGAGCAGAGCCAAAAAGAGCAAAACTCCGCTTTTGAGGTGCTTACATCCTAGCAGAAACTAAGAAAGTAGAGAAATGAAGCAGAAGTAAATTGACAAAAAAAAGTCAAGAAACGACCCTAAATATTAGAACAATTGGAGCCGAGCCTGTCGAGGCGGCGCTAAAGAATGACTTGTAGGGCCACGATGTTCTAAAGGTTCTAAAGGCCAAACGAAGTTTGATCTCTTACGCTCCGCGGAGTTTGGCCGATCTCTAGACTCCGAATGTACTAAGAGGGGGCCTGGGGGAGGTCAAGAAGCCGAGAGGCTGTAGAAAACTAGGGCAGAGCTTCGCTCCGCTCCCTTCGCTCCCGCACAACCGTGTCGCTCAGTTAGGGCAAACTACTTTTAGAAGAGGTTGTTATGAGAAGAAAAGAGAAGGTGATTTTGATTTGGAGGCCAAGTGCTACAGATCAGAAGCCCCCTCGACATCCTGTTTGCCCGCCTAGCTGTAAAGAGGGAATAGCTCCTCCAGGGGAAATAAAAAAACTCATTGCTGACCTTGCCAATAAGAAGTCCCTGCCTTCTAGTGCCATTCATTCAATGCCGAAAGTGAGGCGTATTGATTTCTCAGCCCCGGCTGATGAAGAATTTTTTGCTCGAATATTCGCAGCGAAAAGAAAGAAAGTTAATAAGACAACATCACCCTAAGTGTTGTAACCTTAAGGGGTGTTAGTAACTCAAGCTGGAGGTAATCCATCTATGTCCATCTTCGATTTTCTGCGTCCTCGTCCTCCTGTAATTGACATCCAGAAGACTCTTTCTCTCCCTATGACAAGGGGGAAACTTCGCTTTCTGGCCGGACTGAATCTTCTAACTGGAGAATCTTCCTACCAATACTGTGCCATTGGCACCATCCTAGAAGGAATGAACCTCTTCTACTCCTCTGGGCGACTGACTATTTTGGGTTACAGAATCCATGACTTCTTAAGCAAAGAACACAAAATCCATTACCTAAATGACAGGGCTCCTACTCAGGCTGAACTCGACCGTATTCGTAAGCTCGCTATCCAATTAGTCTTAGAAGCTGGCCTGGCCGTCCCTAGAAAGGAAGACCTGGCACTCTCAAAGGAATTACTGGAAGTAGCACGGAGCGAACAATATGCTGCACCTGACAGACCAAGAGTTGGATCAGTGGGACACAAAGAAAAATCCCTCGCCCAACATTAGCCTGGAGACTGGCGCTCAAGCTCTAGCTGTCATGCAACGCATGATCGCAGAGATACGCCGCCAACGAGCTGAAATAAAGAAACTACGTAGCAACCTTAGAAGGAGCACTAAATGATATTTGACTACAACAAAGTAAAAGACGTGGGCAAGAACGCCGACCTCTACGGTGCAAGAGACCATCAACCCGATGGCTGTGTGATTGGCCGTGCAGTACGAGCCTTGTGTGATGAGAAGCGCAGAAAGGAAATCCAAGACCTCTCTATTGGCTTACATAAGTTAAAAGTCTTTGCACTGCTTGAAGTCCCATATGTCCACGCCAAAGAGAACATCTCCCCTTCATGGGGAATTACTTGGGACCAGGTAGAAGAAACCTCCCGGCACAGCCCAAAGCAATTCGATCAGGCCGAAGCTGACTTCCAAGCCCGCTTAGAAGAAGCTGGACATACCGTGATTAGGGAAGGACAAACCCTTGAGAAAGTACAACAAAAGGAGCTAGTAACTGTATGACACACATATTTGATGACCTCGCACTAAATCTGCAAGCCTTCTACACCACACCTAAATGTACCTCCTCCTTTAAGGAAGGACGTAGGTATTGCCTCCTCTCTGCCTTCTGGAAAGCCATCGGCTTTAAAGGCGCAGAGAGCTTCATGGGTACGCTCGAATGGCGGCTCAATGGCAAAGGTGAAGGATACTCGACAGACGAGATGCAAATGCTGACCGACCAATTCACCTACACAGGGTTCTCTGAATCAGTAATTGAAAAATGGGATCACGAGGACGACTGGAACAAAGAGATGGAAAGAGAAATAGCTAACCAAGGACTTCGCCTCATGGAAGATGTCCTCTTCGCTAAATTCCCTAACATCATCCTGCCTAAATTAGAGGAGAAGCAACTGACAGTAACCGAGTACGAAAACTGCGCAATCATTAGCCTCAAGTAAAAGGAAAAGCAACATGACTACTCAAACTAAAACTAAGAAACTCCACGAACTACTGGCCATCGAAAAGGGCGTTAAGAAACGCTCCTACGACAAAATTGGCGAGATGCAACGCGTCCTCCCTCGCACCGATCTCTTCAACGGCCACCACAAGAAATGGCTCCCCCTACACGAAGACTCCGAAGTCTTCCCACCAGAAAACAAGAAGATCCAAGCCTTCGCTCCCGAAATGATCACCCAGTACGTAGACCTCCGCACCGAAGTCTTCGACATCGAACTGAGCAAAGACTTGACCAACGCCACCGCTCGCGCAGATATCATCATCGGTGAGACCGTAATCGCTGCCGAAGTACCTGCCACTACCCTCATCTTCTTGGAGAAAGAACTGGAAGATCTCAGAACCTTCATCCAAGGTCTGCCCATCCACGACACCGCCGAGAAATGGGATCAGGACAAGAGCAACTCAATGATCTACCGCACCGAACCTGAACGAGTCTCTAGAACTAAAAAGGTAGAACGCCCTCTGGTCCTCTACGAAGCGACCGAAAAACACCCCGCCCAAGTGAAAACCACCACCGAAGATATCATCATCGGCCACTGGGAAACCACAAAGACCACCTCTGCCATCCCCGTGGAAGACAAACTCCACATGTGGCAACGTGTTAACCGCCTCCTCGATGCCGTTAAACAAGCACGAGAACGCGCTAACTCTGCCACCGTGATCGACAGAACCCTCGGTAAAAATATCTTCGGCTACCTACTGGCTGAATAAAGGAGCAACAACATGGACGCATTTTGGAGAGAACCAAAACCTGAACTGGCGACGATAAAATATCCCCTTCCAAGCACCCTTCCAAGCATCTGGACCGGCATAACATTCGCATACCCAAGAGAGGATTTCAGCAACATGGATACACACCCATTCCAAGACCTAGCACTAGACATAGACCGCTTCTACGCCATCCCTAAAACCACAAGCTGCTACTGTAGCGGACCCATGCGCTGCCTCCTGGCCGCCTTCTGGACCGCCATCGGCTTTGAAAGCGACCCCGTTGGCCACATATGGACTCACCCAACCACTAAACGCCCCTACAGCACTTGCCAGATGCGGGACATGACCGATACTTGGGCAGGAAGATCCGGCTTCTCTGACGCCCTCATCGCTAAATATGATGCAAGCGCATGGAAATTAGACCACTTCTTGGTAAAAAGGGAACTCATCTACTTGATGAAACAAACCATCTTCGCTAAATTCCCAGTCAAAGAGAAACTTCCAGCCGGGATCAAGCAAGAAGAACAGAAAGAACTCGCCCTAATTTGATCACAACACACCATATGCGGTATACTTAGAGGTCTCAGTCAAGTTTAAGCTGAGACCTTAAGTTTATACGGCATCTAAGGGAAAAGTCGGGCGGTTTGACTCCCCCTCGGCCCACCACACGGGCTGGTACCTCAGCGATTAGAGGATTCCCGCCTACTGAAATTCAAGTTCTTCCTGAGAAGCTCAAGCTAAATCCACCAGCACTATCTCAACCATCGGCAAAACCAACAGTAAACCCAGGTTCGAATCCTGGCATCGGGTCCATCCCGATGTAGTTAAGCGGTAGAACGACTGTCTGTAGAGATCATATGCCGGTTTAAACGCCGTTAGTGTATGGGAGGCTAACCAACAGCAATAGCTCAGTTTGGATAGAGCGCTTGCCGTCAAAGCAAGAGATCCTGGGTTCAAATCCCAGTTGCACTAGACCTTGAAAATCTAGAAATACATCCGGGGGGCCGGATAGGATACATCCGGTCCTCCACCATATCTCTCAAAGGAGCAACACATGAGTAAGAAAACCGACTACGCAGCCCTCGTCCTTCTAGACCGCTCAGCCAGCATGGCCACTCGCTGGACCGAAGCAGTAGCAAGCGTCAACGCCTACGCCGAAGGTCTGGGCAAAGAGAAAGCCACTAAGAACGCACCGATTACTGTCGCCGTCTTCGACAGCGTTAGCTTTGACGTAATCCGCACTAACGTCATCGCTAAAGACTGGAACCCCATTAGCGACACAGAACTTCTACCTCGCGGAAACACCCCTCTAAATGACGCCATCGGTAAACTCAACGGCATCGTCGAGAAGTCCAACGTTAAACGCGCCTCTGTCGTTATCATGACCGACGGAGAAGAAAACGCTAGCACCGAAGTCACCAAGAAAGCCGCTGGCGACATGCTCGAAGCTATGCGCAAACGCGGCTACGAAGTCCTCTTCCTGGGCATCGACTTCGACAACTGGCACCAAGCCTCTGGATATGGCAACCTCCAAGCACAAACAATGAGCGTTGGTAAAGGACAGGTGACTAATTTAATGACAAGTAATGCTGTCTACAGCTCTAACTACGCCTCTACTGGAATGGTGAGTAATATCAATCAACTCAACGAGACGGATGATGACAAGAAATAATCCCAGATCGTCTAGCGGCAGGACAGCAGACTTTGATTCTGCTTACGGTGGTTCGAATCCATCTCTGGGAATAGTCCTGGATAGGCCAGTCCTGCCAGGGGTAGGCATGGTCCGGCAGAAGGGGCGAGGTGGGACCAGGACGGGCTTGGCGAGTCTCACATGGGGCCTTAGCTTAATTGGTAGAGCACTTGGTTTGCACCCAGGCGGCAACGGTTCGATTCCGTTAGGCTCCAGTAGCTTAGTGGTAAAGCACACGGCTGATAACCGTGCGACACAAGTTCGATTCTTGTTTGGAGCACCACTTGAGCAGCATCGTTTAATGGTAAGACACAGGGTTGTGATCTCTGTAACACGGGTTCGATTCCCGTTACTGCTCCCATCTTGAGGTAGATATGGACGACGAAGAAAGAAAGAAAATACGCGAAGCCCTGAGAACTGGCAAAACTAAGATCCGCTTCGGTAAATACAAGTGGATCTGTGAATGCGGTGCCAATATCTGGGACGATGACCGCCTAACTGACCGAAAGTGCATCAACTGCGGACGTGACAGAACCTTCTGGGAACCAGCGGAGCACATATGAGAGACCCAAAACAAGCACAGAAGATAGACAAGATCATGCTCCTGCTTAGAGATTGCTGGATTGAGAACAACGATCTGCGCCTCTTCCAACTCATGATTAGCGCCATGAAGCTTGCCGGTGTAGGGCCTGGCACCTCTGGCGACTACTTCTACGTGGAAGATACGGCCCTGGAACTAGCCCTGACGGAGTTTGAAAAGAAAGCAGCGGAGCTGAGGGGGAAATGAGGCAATTCATCTACACAAAGTATACTCACGATGAGTACCACCAATGCACTCTCTGCGGACACCAAATCTACGGAGGGAAAGAATACCTACAAATACACATGGATAATGGATGCAACCTCTGGACCTTGGCTCAGAAAGCTGTTTCCGAGATTGAGAACAAGAAGGGCGGTCCCTTAAAACCAGGATGGTGGATTATAGATGGCGAGACCTAGAGCTTGGCTAGTAGTACTATATATGATACTTATGGTGCTTTCGGCACTAGTCTTTTTGATTACTTCTATACAAGGAGCGAATGAAAATGAGATGGATAATCGTAACGGCCACGTGGCTCTGGGCAGCCTGCCAACTGGCTTTGAGCTACGCTCCGCCAGCGAGCGGCTACACACAGGTCCAGGTTGCCGGGCCACTACAACAGAATGACGTAATCTGTTTTGTTGGCGACTCTCTCATTGGTAGGGGCGATGGTTCAGGAATTAACGGAGCACCGTTCGTCGATGGATGGATCAACAAGTTCAGACAACTCCAGCAAGCCTACCACCCGAGCTACAATTTCACGGCTGTTAACGCAGGCTATGGATATCTTTGTAGCACTATCCTCAACTATCCTGGTTATGGTAGTGCTTTCTGGAATCAGTACGTTGTTGCTAGCCATCCGACCATTATCGTTATCTGGATTGGTATCGATAATATGCTGGCCGGTGGTGGCAATTTCGATATGTCTGCTTACGGAGTCGATCTCCAAAACATAATCGACGCTGCTAGGGCCATTCCCTCTGTCAGGCAGATAGTGTTGGTCACGCCCATGTGTTTCGGGGAAAAGCGCAACGGACAGAACGTATATGACAGCCAGATCTACAATGTCATTGCTGTAGTCAACCAGACTAGTATTAACAACCACATTCCTGTCGTAGATATGCGCAGCATGATTGTGGACGCTGACACATACTACAACCCTGCCAATCTCAAGACGGGAGTGCTGACAGGCGATATTCCTTGGGGTATACACCCCATTTGTAGCACTGCGGGTAATCCTCCAGACCAGAACAACTTCGACAGCTCAACAGGAAGCTGGCTCATTGCTCTGACCTTCTACGATGCGTTTGGTGAATGATGATTGTTGAAATGTGGGCATTCGGCAAGAAGATTGCCTTTGATCTGGGAGAACTTATCCACGTAGTTGTCCTTTTAATGCTGGGCGTGTGGCTTGTGAGGCACTGGTAATGGGCTTATTCGTGAAGCAATTGATTAGTCTTACGATCTGTATCCCGATGTCCATAGGGTTACTGGCATTCTCCCACCAGTTTCCCGATTGGACTTTCATCATTGGTACCGTCAACGGTGCCTGCGCTGTACTACTCGGAATGCTCGTGGGGTATTACAAATGAGAGTCTGGAAGATAGAAAGACGAGTAAAAGACGGAGAAGAGCCCCAGTACTTGGTCTTGGGCGATGAGAAAGTGATGACTTCCGAAGAGTTCAATGACGCAGACAACTGTAGTTGGTTAGATCAGGGAATAGAGCCTACTGATTTAAATGGGTGTGTGATTGAATGAATAGACCGAGAAAACATGGACCTGTAATATTCAACATGCGCATTCCGCGTAAATTACACATGGAATTGGCTCAGAGAGCGGAGAAAGAGGGTGTTAGCCTCAATCTTCTGGTTAATTCCGTGGTATCACAGGTAGTGGCACAACCTTTCAAGAAACAGAGACCTTTCTACTGGATGGCATATCAATTGAAGTTGAGACACCCCAAAATGCGTATTAATTACAGGGGGAAGCCAGTTGAGCGGCATTAACAAGGTGGCTGTTGTTATGGCGATTATGGACTATGCCCAAACTGCCATTGCTTTCGACCGTCTCGACTGTCAGGTTCAAAGCACTCATGGCAAGGTGGCCAATCAATCAATAATCATGGCTCGCGAAGAAGCTAAGCGACATTGCTATGGAAGTTTGAGGAAAGTTCTTGAGCTTCTGGACTATCCTGTTCCCGACAACCTTCTAAGAAAAGAGGCGGGACTGATATGACCCCTAAACAGGCTGCCAAGCTCTGGGAATTGCTCTGTAGTAAGGATGAGGCCGGTTCTTTCCGTGCTTCTGTGCAAATACTGAGGGAATTAGACCATTTCCCTTGGGTAAGGACTTACTGGACCGAGCGCGAAAGCGAAATGAAAGAAATCGAGGAGTTTCTCTTTGATTGGTACACGAACTTCAAGGCTTACGCTGTTACGGCTCCTAGAGAAGAAGTAAAGACCAAAAAGAAGGCTTCTAAGGAAGAACAATTGAGTTTAGGGCTCATATCCCTAGAACCTGACGTATAGGTTTGACTATAAATGACAACTGACTGGTCTCAGGTCAAGATTAAGTGTTGGGCTTGTGGAAAGTGGCAAACAGTAGCCGAAGCCTTTAAGAAAAAGGCCGTTTGGCTGTTTTGCGTATTCTGCGACAAGAGGCTGGCTCCATGATGTACTGGCGGGTTAGGGTAAGACTCCCTGAACGCTTCGGGCAGCCTTGTAAAGTGTTGGCTTTTGGGAAGATGAATAGCGCCCTGGTGGAGTTTGAAGACGGCTACAAGGTCATTACTTCTAGGTGGTATGTGTCCTCGATCCAGCCAAAAATTCCTACTACAAAGCAGCTCTCTCTGTTCTCTGGAGATGTCA
>Ga0210402_10002102_pt1 | contig 19701 bp, 12 predicted proteins | sample IncBWC7MmetaG_FD_161055 | JGI IMG/M metagenome (GOLD analysis project Ga0210402, IMG submission 161055) | Forest soil microbial communities from Barre Woods Harvard Forest LTER site, Petersham, Massachusetts, United States - Inc-BW-C-7-M | ecosystem: Environmental > Terrestrial > Soil >... | reverse complement strand
GCGCTCGGGCTGAATCTGATCTTCGGCGTGATCGACGTGGTGTGGATCTGTTACGCCGAACTTATCATGCTGGGCATGTACGGCATGTATTACCTGTTCGCGGTCTATCACGTGCCGTATCTGATCGCGGCAGTGATCTGCATCATTGGCGTCGGCGGGCTCGGCGTCGCGCTGCACCTGCTCGTGATCGCGCCCCTGCTCGGCGCGGCGCCGATCAATCAGCTGCTGGCCACCGGCGGCGTGCTGTTCCTGCTGCAAAGCGCCGCCACCGTCATGTTCGGCATCGATTTTCGTAACCTCGGCATCAGGCTGCCGGTGCTGCAGATCTCCGAGATGTTCATCAGCTACGCGAGGCTGCTGGCATTCGGCGCGGCGCTGGCCGGCATGATCGTGCTGTACCTGTTTCTCGCACGCACCTATACCGGCACGGCGATCCGCGCGATCGCCCAGGATCGCCAGATCATGCCGCTGATGGGCGTGGACGCACGACGAATCTACGTCATCACATCGGCGATCGGCGGCGCGCTGGCGGGGCTCGCGGCCACCCTGCTGGTGCTGCAATACGACGTGCACCCGTTCCTCGGCCTGACCTTCGGGCCGACCACGTTCATGATCTGCGTGCTCGGCGGGCTGGGCAACATGATCGGCGGCTTCGTTGCCTCGTTCGTGTTCGCCGAGATCATCTCGGTGAGCGGTCTCTATCTGGACCTGGAATGGGGCTACGTGTTCGCGTTCGCGTTCTTCATCGCGATGATGTTCGCCAAGCCGAAAGGCCTGCTGGCGCGCCGCGCATGAACCGAAAGCTGCCGTGGGTCGTGGGCGCGGGACTGGTGGCGCTGCCGTTCGTGTATAACGCGCCCTACCCGCTGCATATTCTGATCATCGTGCTGATCTGGTCTTCCATGTACACGTCCTGGTCGGTGATGGGTCGCTTCGGTTTGGTGTCGCTCGGCCATGGCGGGTTCATGGGGATCGGCGCGTATGTCACAGCGTTGCTGTGGAACCATTTTCATCTGACGCCGTGGCTTGGCATCCCCGTTGCAATGCTTGTCGTCTGCGCCGTCGCACTGCTGATTGCGTATCCCTGCTTTCGCTTCCGCATCATCGGCCACTACTTCGCCCTGGTGACGCTGGCGCTGAGTGCGATCGTGCTGCAGGTGATCACCGCCACGCGCGACTTCACCGGAGGATCGCTCGGCTACACGCCGCAGCGCTACAATGGGGGAAACTCGATCTATGCGCTGCAGTTCACCGACAAGACAATATGGTTCCTGATCGCGCTGGGCGTGTGGGCGGTGGCGTTGTTCATCCGCTGGCGCGTCGAAGGCAGCATGCTGCGCTACGCGCTGGAGGCGATCGCCGAGGACGAGGACGCGGCGGCCGCGGCCGGCGTGCACGTGACGCGGGAAAAGCTGAAGATAACGCTGTTGAGCGCGGCGATGACCGCGTTCGCCGGCGCGCTCTATTGCCAGTATCAGATGTTCATCTCACCTGACACGGTCAGCGGGATTTCGGTGTCGCTGCAAATGGTGTTCGCCGCGGTGGTGGGCGGGATCTATGTGTTGCTAGGCCCGACAGTGGGGGCGTTCATCACCATCCTGCTGGCGGAAGGGCTGCGCATCGGATTTGGGATCGGCGCGGTCGGGTGGGATAACATCATCTACGGTACGTTGCTGGTGGTGTTCATCATCTTCCTGCCCCAGGGGCTGGTGGGGTCGTTGCAGGCGAGGTTTTCGCGGGTGCGCGTCGCATAGATCGAACAGAAGTCAAATAGGAAGCCGCGCCACGCGCCGCCTCGTCGGCTTCAAACGGTATGCCCTTGTAGTCACGAATCGGCGAGACTGTCTGATCGACGTCCGGTCTCGCAATTAGCAGTTGAAATTTTGGCGGAGCGAGCCTAAGAGGCACGCTGACGCAAAACTACTAGAACGCGCCGATGATGGAGCGCGTCGTTGACAGGGACGGAAAACGGACATGGGAAACCTGAGCCGGCGCGAGGCGATTCGCGCTTCTCTGGGCGTGGTTGCTGGTGCAGCACTCGCGCGTCCTTTCATTGCCAATGCCGCAGCCAAGACCGCGACCGTGTGGTGGGTCCAGGGCTTTGCTCAGGAGGAGGATGTCTCGTTCCGCAAAGTGGTCGCGGAGTACGAGAAAGCCAGCGGCAATACGATGGACTACAGCATCATCCCCTATGCACCGGCGCGCCAAAAGATCGTCTCGGCTATCACCAGCGGCGAGGTGCCGGATCTGTTCACGGCCACCCCGGCCGAGATCGTGGCGCTTTATGCCTGGCAGGGCAAACTCGTCGATGTTGCCGATGTCGTCGAGACGCAAAGGTCGCAATATAGCGAGACGGCGCTGCTGTCCGCGCAGTGCTACAACAGCATCACGAAGCGGCGCGGCTTTTACGGCGTGCCCTATACCGGCGCGGTGTTGCCGAACCACATCTGGAAGCCGCTGGTCGAGAAGGCGGGCTACAAGATGGAGGACATCCCGAAGACCTGGGACGCATATTACGATTTCTTCAAGGGCGTGCAGAAGAAGTTACGTGCGCAAGGCATGCGCAACGTGTATGGGCTCGGCTTCCAGATCACGGCCAACGGTGTCGATCCCAATAGCTTGTACAATTACTTCCTGATCGCCAATGGCGGGCAGGACATCGTCACCAACGATGGCCGGCTGCATCTTGACGAACCGAAGGTCAAGGCAGCGGTGATCAAGGCGCTGACCTACCCGGCCACCGCGTACAAGGAGGGCTTTGTGCCGCCAGGGGCGGTCAACTGGAACGACGCCGATGATAATAACGCCTTCCACGCCAAGCAGGTCGTGATGGATCTTGACGGCACCATCTCGACCGAGGTTGCCATCATCAAGGACCGGCAGGATTACGATGACATCGTCACGATGGGCCTGCCCCTCAGCAACGAGGGCACGCCGGTGCCGAGTCTGCTTACCCCGGTCAATGCGCTGATTCCGGAGGGAGCCAAGAACATCGACGTGGCCAAGGATTTTCTGAAATATTTCATTCAACCGCAGGTCAATAACGACTGGCTGAAGGTCGGGCTGGGACGCAACATCCCGGTCATGCCCGCGACCGTCCGGAATGATCCATGGTGGTTCGCAGATCCGCACCGGGCAGCTTACACCCAGCAGGGTGTGCTCGGACTGACCGTGCCGGCCTATTGGGCCTTCAACCCGGCCTATGCCCAGGTGCAAAGCGAGCACGTCTGGAGCACAGCCTGGTTCGACATCCTGAACGCTGGAATGTCGCCCGAAGCGGCGGCAGACAAGGCGTTCAAGCGGATCACTGAAATCTTCTCGAAATACCCGATCCTGCAGAGCTAGGAGGCACCCGTGGCCAGCGCATCGGTCATCGAGTTTTCACCTCCCGTAACGCTATGGCGCGACACAGCCTGGCGTCACCTGCGAGGTCGGCTCAAGGGTTCGGAGTACTCCTGGGCGATCGCCTTCCTCGTCCCCTATGTTGCCGTGTTCGTGACCTTTGTCGTCTATCCGGCCCTCTATGGGCTTTGGATGGGGAGCAATCCGTCCCTCTATACCGACCTAATTTCCGATCCGATCTACCAGAGCACAGTGGTCAACACCCTGCTGTTTCTCGCCTTCGCGGTTAATCTCAAGATGTTCTGTGCGTTGCTCCTGTCGGGCTACTTCATGCGGCGCGGCTGGTGGGTGAAAGCCTTGTTGATGATCTACGTGCTGCCGTGGGCGGTGCCAGCGTTGCCTACGTTCATCTCGATCCACTGGATGCTGAACGGAGAGTGGGGCCTGATCAACAACGCGATCTTTCAGTTGTTCAATGTCGACGGCCCATCATGGCTGAACAGCCGCTGGCTCGCGCTCGGGTCGGCCATATACTCCCACATCTGGAAGTGGATGCCGTTCTGGACTGTGATCCTGCTCGCCGGAAGAATGGCCATCCCGCAGGACCTGTACGATGCGGCCAAGGTGGACGGTGCGACCGGCTGGCGCCAGTTCGTGCATATCAACTTCCCACTGCTCGCGAATTTGTATCTGATCTGCACGCTGCTTTCGACGATCTTCACCCTTGGCGACTTTAACTCGGTGTTTTTCGTCTCCGGCGGCGGGCCAGCCAACTTGACACATGTCCTGGCGACGCTGGGCATCCGCGACGCCTTCGATCTCGCGCAACCGCGGCTGGGAGTGGCGGCGGTGATGTCGGCATTGCCGCTGATGATCCCGCTGGTGATCGTGTTGATGCGTAGGCTGAAGACGGCGGAGGTGCAGCTATGAGCACGACAACGCTGGGTCCGGTTTCCGCGCCGAGGCATGCGGCAGCGGGGCGAGCAGGTCGGGCGGCGCGCCGCCGGGCTTACCTGGCTGAGGCTGCGGCGATGTCATTCGGCGCTTTGCTCGTCGTTTGGACGGTTATCCCGCTCTACAACATGGTGTTGGTCTCGCTTGAGTCGCACGGCGACGTATTCACGGATTCCGTCTGGCCGCCGCACCCTTCGCTCGCCAGCTTCTGGATCGTCGTCACCGAAGGCTATTGGTACCTCGAGTATTTCTGGCATCAGTTCGGCAATAGCCTCTATGTCGGCGCAGCAACGACGTTCCTGACCCTGTTCATTGGCTCGTTGGCAAGCTTTTCGATCGGCCGGATGCGCATCCGCTACGGCTGGCTGGTCAGCAATGCGGCGCTGCTTACCTATGTGATTCCGGCTTCGTTTCTGGCGATCCCGTTTTATCGGATCATGCAGGCCTACGGCCTGTCGAACAACCTTTGGTCGGTCATTGCCGCGGAAGTGACGTTCGCGACCCCGTATGGGATCTTCATCTTTTCGCAATACGGAAGAAGCATTCCGATCGAGCTCGACGAATCGGCTCGGATCGACGGCGCGTCGCCGACGCAAATCTATCTTCGCATTTACCTGCCGCTGATGGCGCCGGCGCTGGTCGCAGTCGGCACCTATGCGCTGCTGCTGGCGTGGAACGAATACCTGTACCAGTTCCTGTTGTTGTCGTCGAAGCGAAGCATGACCGTGCCGGTGGCGCTGGCGCAATTCCTCAACAGCGATGAGGCACCGTGGAACTACATGATGGCGACAGCGATCGTCTATGCCCTGCCGCCGCTTGCGATCTATTACGCATTCCGCGGCCGCATGAGCAGTGGCCTGACGTTGGGCGGGGTGAAGGGCTGAGTGGTCTGCCCGATTCATCGTGACTTCAGGACTTCGCATTCCGCAGTAGGCGATAAGGGCGGAAAGACGCGCGTACCGTGCACCGCGAGCGCATAAACGGTGGCAAGCACCCCAGCGCGCCTCGGCGTGGGATTCGCCTGGACGGAGCGATGCAGCCACGCCATGCCGCGGCAACTCCCGCGAAGCGGCAACTCCCGCGAAACGGTCGAGCACGGTAACCGGATCAACAATTCCAGGTCTGTCCGCTACAGCCGTCCGTATCGGATGGTGATCGCACTCCCGCAACTCTGTATCCGCGCACGCAACTGCTCGTCCGCTCCGGGCTGCTGTCCCATCCAGGCCTGATAAAGACCCTCCAGAACGGGCGCCAGCCAGCTTCCGGCGGGCTCTCCTGCAGACCCGATGCGCGGCAGTCCGGTGTGGGTCAGCACAACACAGCGGTCCGCCTCGTTCATCGCCAGGCGCACGCCGCCCCAGCCGATCTCTGCCAGCACCGCGTTCATCTCCATTTCCAGTGCTTCCATCGAACCGACCGGCGGCAACGCCATCAGCCGCGCCATCTGCTGTCCGACGCCGCGCAGCACCGCAGCGGTTGCGGCGGGACCGGCCTGCGCCTCCATCTCCAGCGCCAGGCCGCGCAGGAACACGCGCCATCCCGTCGGACGTACCGGGTCCGATGCGGGGACCTCGTCCGCGGCGGCGCCCCAAAATGTGCTCACGGCGCTGCTCCGGTGAAGATGTAGCGGGCAAACACTGTGCCTATCGTCTCGCTCCAATTGCCGGCGTGCTGATAACTGGCGCGCCCGCCAATGCGGAAGTTGTCGCTCACTCGGTAGTCCAAGGAACCCTCCGCGCCACCGACTATGCCCGATGCGCTGTGGCTGGGATACGAGGTCAGCAATCCCGGCGTAGTGGCCGCGAGCGCCACCAACTGGCTTTGCAAGCTGGCATTGTCCGGAAACACGGGGGACGAGTTCTCGTTGTAAACCTGATAGCCAACCGATCCGCCAATCGACCAGTCAAAATCGTCGCTCTTCGACGTGTAGCGTACCGGGAACAGCGAGGCGAAGTAGGATTGCGGACTGAAATACCCGCCCTGCCCCAGCGAGAAGAAGCGCAGGTTCCTGTCGTAGGCGAAATACACCAGGTCGAGCCCGATCCGCACCTCGTTGTTGCTCTGCCCCTTCCAGATCGGATAGGAGCCGCCGGCGCCGAACTCGTATTCCGTGTTCGATTCGACATTCAGGCCATTCAGTGCCGCGTAGCCGCCGCCGGCATAGAAATTCGCTTCCCGGACCGACATTTCCAGTTGCGCGTGGCCACGCTCGCGGATCACTCCACCCCAGCGGATGCCGGTGGCCGGATCCTGGGTGCCGGCATAGGACAGCACGCTGTCGGTGACCGCACGCCGTTCGCCCAACACGCGCAGCCGCACGCCATCGGCTATCTGCGGCGATACTTCCAATCCGCCGAGGACGTTCTCCTGCTGGAAGCCGATCGGCGAGCTGCCGATGTCCGCTTTCAGCCAATCCATCTCGTAGCCGACCGACAGTCCGACGCCCTGGGCGTGCTGGCTGGGCGGCACAGGGGTGTTGCCGAGCGCCCCGGTGCCGAACAGCCGCTGGCTCTGGGTGTCCCCGGGAACCTGGCCGGCCGACAGGAAGGTCGGCGTCGCCAGCACGCTGAGTTGCCCGCGGTCCAGTGGATGGACCAGCAGAGCAATCGGCACGGCCGCCTCGCTGAGCTGGTCCAGTCCGGTGGTGCCGGTGCGGAACCGGAACGCCGGCCCGATCGTCAGCTTCGGGGCGAGGTCCTCCTGCAACGCGACGATCTGGCGGTCGATGTCCTGCGATAACGGGTCGCTCGGCACAGGCGCCGGCAGGCTCGGCGCGAAGCTGGTTTGCGGCGTTGGCGCCGCACCGCGCCGGAACGGATTGCCGGACATCGGTGCGAGCGGCTCATCCTGTGCGACGGTCTGGTAGATCCGCGTGGGTTCCGCGCCAGGCGTGGTCAGGTCGGCGCCGACCTCCTGCCGCCGCAGCGCCTGTGCCTGTTTCAGGTCCTCCAGCGCCCGCCGCGTGTTGCCGCGCGCACGGTTCAGCGTCGCCGACATCATCCATGTACGCGGATCATCCGGCGCCAGGCGCTTGCCCTCGTTCACCAGCGCCTCCGCGCGCGTCCAGTCCCGCGCCTGAATTGCGGCGTCCAGCGCGGCCCGGCGCGCATCCAGATTAGCCGGGTCGCGCTTCAGGAGCGCCTGGTTGATCGCGAGCGCCTTGCCCGGCCTGTCGTCGCGCGCATACAGCCGCCCCAGCGCCATGTTCAGGCCCGGATCGCTCGGGTCGCGTGACAGCGCCGGCGCCAGAACGTCGTAGGCGTCCGCCTGGCGGCCCTCGGTATTCAGTGTATCGGCCTGGCGAATTGCCGACCCGGCGCGCAGCCTGTTCAGATCGGCGGTCTGTTGCGCAGTGAGGCCAGTCGAGGCGTCCAGCGCATGGATCAGGATCTGGGCGCCGCGCTCGTCGCCCGCCTGGAGCAGGATGCCCGCATAGGCGATGCGCTGTGCCGCGGTCGGCGTCCGGGTCGCTGCCTGAGCGGTCGCCAGCGCCTCGCGCGCAGCGGCCGGGTTGCCCATCTCCAAAAACGCGCGAGCGATCGCCACGCCGCGGGCGCCGTCGGGGTCAGGCTGTGCGGCCAGGGTCATCAGCTTTTCGCGCGCGGCGGCCGGGCTTATCGCGCGCAGGCTCATCGCGTTGCGGATTTCAGTCTGCAACTGCGCCTGGGCCAGCAGGGCACGCATGTCGGCTGTGCGCGCACTGGCAGGCAGGCGATCGATCAAGGCCGTCGCATCGTTCGGCCTGCCGTCCTCGGAGGCGAACAGGGCCCCTGCCCGCAGCGCATCGACGCTTGGATGGGCGGCGCCGGTTACCTCGGCCATGACCTGGCGAGCTTCCAGTTTCTTGCCGGCCGCCGACAGCGTCCGGGCGAGATCGAGCCGTGTCCATGGGTCGTTCGGGTCCGCCCCAACCGCCGCGCGCAGCAGCGCCTCCTTGACCGTCGGGTCCTGCGCCGCCGCCGCCTGCTGACGCAGCGCATCGGCGCGAATACGACCCACGGCGCGGTTGTCGCCGGCACTCTGCGCCCGGTCCAGCATCGCCTCCGCCTCGGCGCTGCGACCTTGCTTGCCCAGCACCTGCGCCAGCCCCACCAGTGCGTCCGCATTGTTCGGCTGGCGGGCAAGCACGGCGCGGTACTGAGCTTCCGCGCCGGCCAGATCGCCGCGCCGGCTCAGCACATCGGCGAGCATCGCCTGAGCGCCAGCCACGTCGCCACCCCGGGAAATGATCGCGCGAAGCTGTCGCTCCGCCGCGTCCAGCTGGCCGCGCTGGATCGCAGTCCGCGCCGCTGCGTAGTCCTCGCCCACGCTGGCGCCGGACAGCGCCTGTTCCCAGCGCGCCTTGTGCTGGGGATCGGCGGCGATGGCCCGCGACAGAAGGGTCCGCGCTTCGGCGGCGTTTCCCTGGCGCAGCCGCACGAGCCCCAGGCCGCCGAGCGCATCGGGGTCCTGCGGGTTCTTCGCCAACGCCGCCTGGAAGGCCGCTTCCGCCTCCTTGATCTGGCCGCTGTTGAGCGCCGCGAACCCTGCGCTCCGTGTGGCAGCGGCCTCGTCGGCCGGCGTGCGGCGCGGGTTGCGCGCCTGCTCCAGCAGCCCACTGATCCCGCCGTCGGTCGGATGTCCGGTCAGCCAGCCCTGATACGCCGGAATGCTGGGAGCATCGACCGGCAGCCACTCCAGTGCCTGCCGCCACGCCTTGCCGGCCGCCGCGGCAATCTCGGGGCTCTGCGCCAGCGCGGCCAACCGCCGGATGCCTTCGGCGCGCGTCGGCTCCTGGTAGGTGAGCAGCTGCGCGTAGGCCAGCTGGGCGCGCAGGTTGTTTGGATTGGCCGCCACCACGCGGGCCAGCCCGGCCTGCGCGGTTTCGCTGCCGCCCTGCGTTCCGGCCAGCGTCTCATAGTACTCGACCGCCAAGCCGGCGGGCGGCTCGCTGCCGCGGAACAGGCGCTGATAGCGCGCGACCGCCTCCGCGTTGTGTCCCTCCTGCGCCAGCCGACGCGCCTCGGCCAGTCCGGCAGGATCGATGCTTCCCAGCCGGATCGCCTGCTCCGCCGTGGCGATGCGCGGATCGTCGGGACGCACTGTCCGCAGACGAGTCAGGCTGGCCTGTGCCGCCGCGCGATCACCCCGCTCGGCCTGGAGCTGGGCCACCAGCCCGAGCGCATCGGCATTGTCCGGCTCCAACAGCAACAGTCGGTCCAGCGCGCGTTCGGCATCCTGCGGTCGGTTCTGCGCACGCCAGTAGTTGGCCTGGTCCAGCAGCACCTTTGCCGCCGCGCTCGGTGTCGCAGTGCCAGGCGCCGAGGCGCCCGGCTGGACGGTGGGCGCTTGCGCGTGTGCGCTGGCGGCCAATGCGGCAAGCAGGACGGCTGAACGCGCAGCTGATCGGATCATCTCATCACCCTGGCGTCGCACGCCGGCGCGCGACGCGTCGGCTGGCCTGCCATCGAAACACTCGGTAGAGGCACGTTCCCATGACGGCTGCTGCAAGCAGCATGATGCCGAAAATCGCTGCCGGTTTGTCCTGCAGCCACCATTCAGGCCACAGCCAGAACGGGAGCTCGCCCACCGTGTAGGTTCCGCCGCCACGGTACGACGTGACCGTTCCACCCGCCAGCAAAGCCAGGTCGCCCTGGATGTCGGGCGCCTGTCTGGCATTGCGCATCGCCTCGACCATGGCCTCAAGCCCCTGCGGCGAACCTGCCAGCAGCGCCACGACCGAGCGTCGATGGCCTTCCGGGGCCTGACCGCCGATCATCACCGCGGCACCCTCGCCCAACGGGGTGGTCAATGCCGCGTCGGCTGATTGCCGCGCAGCGTCGGTGCGGTCTCCGAACAGGTGCCAGACGGTCCCCAGAGCACCCGTGAGCAGAACATGCAGGCTGTCACCGTCAACGCGATATGGGGTGCGTGCCAGCAGACCGGATGCGGCGCCGAGATGCGCAAGCGTGCCGATCACCAGCAGATCCTTGTCGGGCAACGGCGACAGTGCGTCCGGCCGAAGCACGCTGACCCGGTTTGCCGGCTGGAACGTCAGCGCGCCAAGATTCCCCATCAAATCCAGGAATGCGCTCACTTCCACCGGACTGGGCTGCTGCGGCAGCACCACCGCTGTCTCCGACAGATCCGCCATGCGGGTGAACGGAAAGCCGGAGTTGACGAAGAATGCCAGATTGGGAAGCGTCGTGAAGTGGTACGCCGTGCTGAGATCGAGCGTGGAGCTCTGATCGACCGACATGTGCAGGTCTTCCGGGATTGCCACGCAATCGCCGCGTTGCATCGGCCGCGCATCGAAAAAGAGCTGCAGGTCGTTTTCCCCGAACACGGTGTAGAGCGGGACTGGCGTCGATCCGTTCCGCACGGGCTGCGAGTATCCGAGGTTCCGCATCACCCAATCGCGTGTCGTGTCCGCCGGCGCCAGTGAAAAGCTCTGCAGAAAAATGCTGTTGATGCTGACGTCCAGTCGCGACGCTGCGACATCCACCGCGGGGCCGGGCGGCGCGCGGAACCGTATGTCCGCCTGGAACGGACGGCGACGCCAGGTGTACAGATCGGGAGCGGTGCGGAACGGCACATGGAACGTGCCGGGCACGTAGCCGGTGCCCTGCAAGACCGACGCATCGACCAGTTCACCGAACTGCACCGCCCGGTCGGTGGAAATCCAGGCCGGCGCGTCATATGGCTTGCGCACCGGCAGGGCGATGGCCTGCGCATTGGCCTTTTCGCCGCTCAGCAGGCGGCTGCCCAAAGAAAGCGTGTTGGCGGCGGCAATGGTCTCGGCGGCGGTGCGGCCGGCGACGACCAGCAGCGTGGCCAGCTTGTCATTTGGATTGGGGATCTCGGCGATCGTGGGGCCGCTTATAGCCGGCAGACCGAGCCCCGACGGCGCGTCGCGGCCGACGATGACCAGCACCGCGTTGCCTTCCTGCGGCGGCTCGGCCGCGACCGGAAAGCTTGCGCCGCGGAAATCGGTGAGCTTGCCGAACCAGGAAGCGACGATCGCCGCGGCCTGCAAGGTCGCGTTGGTCGGGTTGGCAGGCAGCACGAACGGCAGCACCAGTTTCTGCCGCACATTCTCATCGAACAGCGGCAGCGGCAGCCTTGCCAGATCCCGGCGCGGCGGCAGTCGTGCCATGGTCAGCGTGAGCGTGGACGTATCAGAGATCGTCGCCCACAACAGGCCGCTGAGCGGATCATTGCACTCCGGCGTGTAGCGGCCCGTGAATCGGAAATTCAGCCGGTTGCGATCCTGAAAGAACACCGGGTTGACCGGCATTTCCAGCGGGCCGAACTCGGGGCGGTTCGCATTCACCGGAATCGTGCCGACATACTGCTCGTTCAGCGTCACCGTGACGTTGCTGAAATCGGGGAGCAGCGCCGGCGACATCGCGCCACTGAGCGAGAGGCGCGCATCGGTCACGACCTCGTCCCCGCGGACGCCGAACAGGAGGCCCTGGATCGTGCTGGTGCCTCGCATCGTCATTGGTTCGGTCGCGCCAAGATCGCGCAGGGAGAACACCACGGTGCGCGTATCGCCTGGCGACTCTGCCGCCTGGGTCTCCGCCGCGGAAGGCAACCGGATCTGTGGCCGCGGCGCCGGCAGGGACGGCAACGGCACATTCGGCAGAGTCACTGTGGGCGCCGGCGGCGCGTGCGCCGGCTGCGCGTGCGCCGGCTGCGGAGGCATGCCGAATAATCCGCAGACCAGCAGCATCACGACGCCCGCGGCGCTGCGCGGACGCAGTATCAGGCTTTGGCGCGCCAGTATTGCTTCCGTCGACGGTGTCCTTGAAGGCGCCGTCGGCAAATCCGGGATCGCGATCGAACGTCCGCGCGGGCGGAACAGTCCGCCGATGCTCACCATCACGTGCCACGAACTGGCCAGCGGCCGATCGACCGGATAGTTGTCCCAGTCCAGCCAGGCATCGGCCCGCCCGAATACGAGTTGCGCCACCCGGCTTTCGTCAGCGATATCCGCAAGGTGCCAACGCACCTGCAGGAACTGGCGCCCCCAGCGTTGGATTACCGCCGGCAACTGCAATCGTTCGCCGCCCAGGGCGAATTCAAGTTCGACCTTCCAGCCGGGCGCCACGCCGTCGGGCCGATCGATGATCAATGCGCTGCCGCCGAGCGAGAGGTTGTGGCTGTTGCCCTGGACGGCGCGGCCATCCGGCAGCCAGGCCACAACCGGAAGCCGCGCCCGGATGCGGGCGCGATTGCGGATTTGCCGCGTCTCCCGCCCGACCGCGATGGCCGCAAGCACGACGAGCAGGCTGAACGTTACCCAGATCGAGTTCAACAACAGCGCCTGGAACTCCAGCCTGGTGGTGTGCTGTACCAGCAGGCTGAACAGCCCACGCCCGAGACCCAGGACGAGGATGCCGCACAGGACCAGGTTCGGGTAAACGGCGGACATGTCGAAATAGCCGCTGCCGAGCAGACCGCCCTTGTCGGTGACGTTGAATCGCCCGCGGCGCGGGCTGAGCATCGTCACGACGGTGATACGCACCAGAAACAGCGCCAGCACCGTTTCGTAGATCTCGCTCCAGAACGAATGCCGCCAATTCCTCAGGATGCGTGCGTTGGTCGCGACCGAGTGGAAAAGATGTGGCAGGGCGTAGGCAATGATCGCAAACGGCGACGCGGCGATGATGTTCTGGTTGAACAGCAACAGGGCCAGCGGAGCCGTGAGGAACACCACGCGCGGCACCGCGAAGAAAAAATGCGCCATGGCGTTCAGGTAACAGAGACGCTGGCCAATGCTGAGGCCCCTGCCGAGCATCGGATTATCGAGCCGGAATATCTGCAGCATGCCGCGCGCCCAGCGCATCCTCTGGCCGACATGCAGGATCAGCCGCTCGGTTGCCAATCCGGCAGCCAGCGGCAGCTTCAGATAGCCCGACTGCCAGCCTTTCCGGTGCAGGCGGAGCGCGGTATGCGCGTCCTCGGTCACCGTCTGGGTCGCGAACCCCCCGATCGATTCCAGCGCGCTGCGGCGGATCACCGCGCAGGAGCCGCAGAAGAATGCGGCATTCCAAAAGTCGTTTCCGTCCTGCACCAGGCCATAGAACAGATTGCCTTCCGGCGGCACCCGGGTACCGGCGGCCAGATTCCGCTGGAACGGATCGGGCGAGTAGAAATGGTGCGGCGTCTGGATGAACGCCATCTGCGGCTCCCGCACGAGCCAGCCGACGGTCAACTGCATGAAGGCGCGCGTCGGCACATGGTCGCAGTCGAACACGGCGATGAATTCGCCGTCGGTCAGTGTCATCGCGTGGTTCAGGTTGCCGGCCTTGGCGTGCGCGTTGTCTGGCCGGATGATGTAGCCGGCGCCACAGCTTTCCGCGAAATCGCGGAACTCCTGTCGCCTCCCGTCATCCAGCACATAAACCTGAAGCTTGCCATGCGGCCAGTCCATCGCCATCGCGGCCAGCACCGTGGCGCGCACGATCGACAGTTCTTCGTTGTAGGTCGGCACATAGACATCGATCGTCGGCCAGGTCGTCGGATCGGCCGGCAGCGGCGTCGGCTTCCGCTCCAGCGGCCAGACGGTCTGGATGTAACCCAGTGCCATCACAATGATCGCGTAGGCTTCCGCCATCGCGAGCCCGGTACCGAACACACCTTGCAGCAGCGTGTTGAATTCCAGCGTTTCCGTAAAGCGCCAGATGATGTAGCGCAGCGACACCAGTGCCGAGAGCACGGTGAGACACAGTGTCATCTGCCTCCCGGGGATGCGGTTGCATATCAGGAACGCCACCGCGGTGGCGCACGCCAGCACCGATTGCTGCACCGGATCCAGATTGACTGTCGCGGCGACCAGCACCAGCCCCAACCCGAACACCGCGGATATGGCGATGACGATCCATTCCAGGATCCGGGGCGTCGCCGTGCTGCCGCGCAGCAGGCGAAGGAGAAGGCGTCTCATCGCCGCGCCCCAAACAACCAGCCTTTCCTCGGCTGGCTTGCCGGGGTCGGCTGTGTTTGCGTCAGGCGGGCCAGAATAGCGCGGGTGATCTGCCCGATATCCTGCGTCGCCTTCGCGGCGGGGGCATAATCGGCCAGCACCTTCTGTGCCGCGACCGCCTCGGACACATGGTCGTCGCGATAGACGATGCCGAGCAGGCGTGCGCCGAGGTGTCGTGAAGCAGCGTCGGCGATGGTGCCGCCCAAGCGGGTCCGTGGGTCGAACTGGTTCAGGATGAAGCCCTGATCGGCATGGCGCACCGATTTGCTATCGCCGTCGCCCCCGTATGTGTCGCCGCTGTCGATGGCGGGGATCAGCGACACGGACGTTGCATCCACGTGCAGGACCGTCAGTAGCAGATCAGTCATCGGCAGCAAGGCGGCAAGCAACGCCGATGGGCCGGGCGGAGTGTCAACGACCAGACAGACCTCCGGATTCGCCAGCATGTCGCGGACCGGACCGTGCAGCAGCGCAGGGCTATGCGTGACGGTCGCAGCGAGGGTCATCGCGCTTGGCACGTCGGTGTGGCCGTATGCGAGAAGTGCGACGCCGGTGGCGGTCGGACGCAACGCGGCACGCCAGTCCGATTGCTGGAGCAACTGGTGGGTGAATCCGCTCCGGTCGCCCAGCGCCACTCCGAAGTGCAGCCGAAGGGCGTTCTGCGGATCGAGATCGAGCGCGATCACCTTCCGGCCGGCTCGTGACAGGCCGCTGGCGACGTTGGCGGCGAGCGTGGTCTTGCCGACGCCACCTTTGGGTGAGGCGAAGCAGATCAGAGCCATGCGTCACACTGCGTCACGGGTCCTGCTGGGTCGGTAATGGAGTTACTTGATGTCCGGCAATACGGTTCAGCCATGATCAAAGGCGTCGCAATACATCCTGTAACAAACCTGGCCGCGGCTCGGGCGGCTTGTCGCGCCGGATCGGTTCGCCGCGCAACATGCGGAACACCGAGGCGAGCGGTGTGCTGCGTACCGCCTGTTCGTGTGCTGCCTGTCTGACCCCGGTACCGCGCCAAGCCGGCTCCTGATCGGTCGGGATTGGGGCTGCTGGTTCGGGTGGCAGCGACGTGGCCACTGGCGACGGCCAAGCCTCCGCGCCCTGGGGAGGAGATGACGGCGTGTCCGCGACCGGCGTCGCTGTTGCAGTTGCGGGGGGAGGCGCCGGCGCAGGAACGCCTGCCGTTTCGGGCAACGCAGCAGCCAGCAGCGGGAACGCCACAGCAGTACTCTGGCTCTGTGCAGCGGCATTGGGCGTCGGAGGCTCAACTCGGAAGGTTCGATAGGGCATCGACGGTGCACCGAACGCGGCGACGGCCCGTTCGACATCCGCATCACTTGGCGTGGCCAACATCTGCTCCCTTGTGCTGTGATGATCCGGAAACAAATGATATCGGCCGGCTTATTTCTCGAATCGCATCCGATTAAGATAGAAGCCGACTCGATAAATGGGAACTTGTCGGAATGCAAATAAATCTTGCAAGCCCATGAACCAATTCGTTGGATTCATCGCAATATATCGAATTCAATTTCAAGCCGGATGGCGCTCCTGCCAGGCGAGGCGTGATAAAAGTATCAACGCAGCGTCATAATACATCGCGGCATCTGCGACAGCCGGAAGGTCCGGCTTTGCACGAAGCCCCATAGCCGCGCGGGTGAGTTGTGCGACGGCCACCATGCCAAGAGGGGCCCGATTGGGGGCCGTCTGGTCCGTCTCCAGGTTTACCCAGGCTGGAAAAGTGTCGTCGGGAAATGCAGACCAGTAGCGGTCCATCGCGCGCTGCGGCGCCTCGATCGGAAGGCCTTGCCACGTGTACCAAAGCGGCACGCGGATGGCGTCGAACCCGAATCTGGGCGGCCATCCAGGGGCAGGCGACAAGGCTGCACCTGTCTTGTTGATACGCAGCCAGTCCGACGGCAATTCCCATTTGCCAAAGCGACCCAGTTCGATCAGGGCCCGGCCGTCGTTCTGGACGCGATCCCATTGTGCCGAAGGTACCAGCCTCGCCAACTCCGCTATCATCGGGAACACATAATAGGACGGGTTCACGACGATCGCGGCCTTCGTCTCGAAGCCCTGCACTGCTGGGAGCAGCACGATTCGCGAACCGGTCGGGCGCACGAGCAGCGACAGGATATCGCGGGTGATTGCAGCAGCCGCATGCAAATGAGCCGGTTGCGCCCATTGGCGCCCCGCCCGGGAGAGGGCAGTTGCGATGAAAATATCGCCATCCGTCGCATTGTTGAGATCACGCACGGACGGCCGATCCGTCGGGACAAAGCGCCACGCATGCAGGGAATCATTCGGCCGTCGCAGCGCCTGTCGCGTCCATTCGTGGATTCGGTCGAAGGTGGCACGATCATCGAACGCGACGGCGAAAAACAGCCCCCAGCCCTGGCCCTCGCTGTGCGACACGCCGCCATTGGCATTGTCGATGACCCGGCCGTCGTCCTTGACAAACCTCGTCTTGAAACTGGTCCATTCCGCATCGTCCGGCGCGTCGGCACGCGCCGGAGCGAGAGTGCCGGCGCTCAAACCGCCCAGCATGGCGGTGAGTACCGAACGGCGCGGGCAGCCTGCGCCATGGGTGCATGCAAACGGCCTGCCGGTAGATTCGACCCTCATGCTTCATCGTCATGGTCGGCGCAGGCCGGCCATCCACGTCTTCGCCGCCAGCACAAAGAGAAGACGTGGATGGCCGGCCTGCGCCGGCCATGACGAGGTGGGCGTGACCGCTGCGCCACTTGGACCACCTATTTCACCTCGGCCCCTCAGATTCGCGCGCCATCCTTGAACACGGGTCGAAAGGCGCTGATGTAGGTGCTCGCAAACAGCCCGGCTGCGACATAGGGATCCGTGGCCGCGAACTCTTCCGCAGCCGCGCGGTCCGCCACGTCGATGATCAGGATTGAACCATTCTGCCGGCCGCTGTCATCCAGCAGCGCGCCTCCTGACGCGATGCAGCTCGTGACGCGTTCAAGATACACAAGGTGCTTCGGCCGCTCTGATTGCCTCAAACCGAAGCAGTCAGGCTTGTCATGACGGATAACGGCGAACAACATGTGTGGCGCACTCCCGATCGGTCAGGTTGCCATGACACGAAAACGGCGTATTGCCTGGCACCGTCAAATGAAATGATATCGATTTTCTCAGCACGAACAAGGTCCCCGCGTGCGCCACGCCGCTTTGTTCGACCTCACCCACTGGTGTCACTCTCGCACCGCGAGGACGACACCGGCAATGACAAGGGCAAGTGAAGCGATCTGCGGCAGCAAAAGCGGCTCGCCGAGTGCAATAGCTGAGGCCACCACTCCGACGATCGGCGTCAGGAGTATTCCGATCGCCGCGGTTCCCGCCTCGACACGCCGCAATGCTGCGAACCATGTCAGGTAGCAGATCCCGAGCGAAACAACCGCCGTATAGGTCAAGGCGGCCCAGCCGAACCATCCCATGTCCAGGAGATGCGGATGCTCCAGGATGGCGCTCGCGCCAAGCAGAGGGATTGCCCCGATCCCGACCTGCCAGGCCGTCAGCGCGATCGGGGACATCTGGATCCGCCAACGCTTGGAAAGAACCGTACCGAGTGCAAACAACATCGCTGCCGCAAGCACGATCGCCACGCCGGGCAGCTTGGCTACGTCAATGTTGAGCCGGTTCCCACCGACCATTACGGCAATTCCACAGATGCCAAGCACGAGGGCAACAATCTTGCGCGGCACCAGATGTTCGCCCAACACCGGCCACGCGAGCAGAGCTGTCCAAACGGGCATCGTGTAGGCGAGCGTTGCCGCTTCGCCGGCGTTGAGCCAGAGCAGCGATAGCGTCGTAAGTCCCATCCAGGCGCTAACATTGAGCAACGCTGCCCACATGAGACGCCACCGAAGGTGATGCGGCACCGTCAGAGTCTCGCCGCGGGACGTCGCGAGAGCGGCCAGGGCCAGGCTCGCCACGATGCCGGACACGCCGCGTGCTGTGAGCGGCGGGCACTCCTCCAGCAGGAACTTCGTCGCGGGCCAATTGAGACCCCAGCCGACTGCGGTAACGAGGAGGCAGCCGAGCCCGACCAACTTGCCCGACCGATAGCCTGTCACCACTGCGGTCATCTTGCCCGGAACCCTATCCTGAGACGTTGTGCCGGCGCTCTCTGGCCAAGCGCATTGGAAGTCTCGATTCGCAATGAGGGATAGCATCGACGAGGCGACGGAAGTAGCCTAATGCTGGGTTGAACGGACGAATTCGACTGCGCAGCATATGAACATTCCTGCGCTGGCAGGGTCGGCACGACAAGCAAGGCGGCTGCACCGAATGATCAATCGCGCAACTCCGCCTGATTGCCTTAGCCGTTTCGGACGCCGCGCCGCACGTTGGCTTACCGCCGCGAGTGTGATGGCGATGGTAGCCACAATGCCCATCTTCACTGCCCGTGCCGACGAGCCGGTGCAGCTGAAGGTCGTTGGCGGCCTGGCCGGCGTCAGTCAGTACGAGCGTCTGGAGAAGCCATTCTGGGAACATCGTATCGAGGCCCTGTCGAACGGACGCATCCAGGCGGAAGTCCATGCATTCGACCGCAGCGGCCTGCCTGGCCAGGAAATGCTGCAGCTGATGCGGCTGGGCATCGTGCCGTTCGGAACTGCCTTGCTCGCCGTCGTATCGGGGGACGAGCCCGAACTCAATGCTGTCGATCTGCCCGCGCTCAATCCCGACATGCAGGCCTTGCGGAAAACCGTGGCGCTGTACCGTCCACATCTCCAGCAGATGCTGCGGGCGAAATTCGGCGTTGAGCTGCTCGCGGTCTACGCCTACCCCGCGCAGGTCATCTTTTGCGCAAAGCCGTTCACCGGGTTGAGCGATCTGGCCGGACGGCGCATCCGCACCTCTTCCGTCGGGCAATCGGAAATGATGACTGCATTGGGGGCGATACCGGTGCTGACGCCCTTCGCCGAGATCGTCAACTCGATCCGGACCGGCGTGGTCGATTGCGCCATCACCGGCACATTGAGCGGCAATGAAATCGGCCTGCCGAACGTCACGTCCTATATCTACCCGATGGCGATAAGCTGGGGCCTGTCGTTCTTCGGCGCGAACGCCGCAGTGTGGGAGGCGCTGCCACCCGATCTGCGGGCGACGCTGAGAGAGGCAATCAGTGGCCTGGAGCGCGAGATCTGGGACGCCGCGGATCGCGAGACGGCGGTCGGCCTGGCCTGCGACATCGGCGCTCCCGAATGCGGCAACGAACACAGTGCTGGCCACATGAAGCTGGTGCCGGTCACGGCTCAGGATGAGGCCACGCGGAAGCGCCTGTTGGTCGAGTCGGTGCTGCCCAGTTGGATACAGCGGTGCGGCTCCGACTGCGTTGACGCATGGAACCGGGAACTGGCGCCCGCGCTTGGCATCAAGGCCGCGCCGGACTGAACCGCGTGATGCCGACAATTGCCGCG
>Ga0210402_10002101_pt1 | contig 19710 bp, 13 predicted proteins | sample IncBWC7MmetaG_FD_161055 | JGI IMG/M metagenome (GOLD analysis project Ga0210402, IMG submission 161055) | Forest soil microbial communities from Barre Woods Harvard Forest LTER site, Petersham, Massachusetts, United States - Inc-BW-C-7-M | ecosystem: Environmental > Terrestrial > Soil >... | reverse complement strand
GCGAGACCGGGCCGCGCGTGCGCTGTTCTCCGCGACCGAAATCGTGACTCCGAACAAGTTTGAGACGAAATTCGGCAAGGATGTGCCGACGACGAAGTACGCTGATTATTGGCGCCGCTACCAGCAACAGTTTCAAAAGCAGGCAAACCGGTTAGCGAAAGAGCTTAGCGCGGCTTATGCGAAGAATCCAAAGGCCGGCGACCCGACGGACGTTTACGGGAAGCTTGCACAATCGGGCGATGCAGACTTTCGTGATCCGTGGGGCAACGGTCTTACATTTGAGCGGGCGCGCTGGGATGCGTCGAAGAAGTATTACCTGATGCGAAGCGCGGGCCCGGACGGCCAACTGAACACGGCCGACGATCTGCAAGCTGTTTTGCTGTTTCAGCGCAAGTGGATTGCTGGCCCGCCCGGTCCGGAGTCAACCAGGATTAACGTCAACATTGAACATGACAGGGGCCCGATGAACGGCCGGGCGGAGATCGTCGGAACTGTGACCGACCCAAGCGGGGCCGTCGTGCCTGGAGCCGATGTCGAGTTGCGCAGCGTTGCTAGCGGGAAAATCCGTCCCGCGACGACCGACGCATCTGGCCGATTTACTTTTTCCGGCCTGGCCAAGGGTGATTACGTAATCCAGGTAACGCAGCAGGGATTCAAAACAGCTGCACAGACGCTCACGCTCGAGGTGCGTGACCGGGCCGTGCTCTACGCAGTATTGTCGGTTGGTCAAGTCACCGAGGCGGTTGAGGTGGAGGCAGGAGCGATGGTCGTCCAGACAGCGAACGCGCAACTTGCAGGTGTGCCCGGTGGCATAGCCGGTGGCGCTTTCAGGGCCCCTGGGGTTATGGACAGGTTAGAGAATTTCCAGAACCTGCCAAGCAACGGTCGCAACATTACCGATCTTAAGCTGGTCAGCAGCGGAGTTCTCGCCAAAGAAAGCTCCTCCCCTGCCGCGCACGTGCGCTCTTATTTCCCTGAGGCGCTCTACATTAACCCCGAGATCATCACCGACAAGGATGGACGCGCCAGCATTGTGATTCCGATGGCTGACTCGATCACGACTTGGCGCATGGCGATGATTGCCTCCACGCAACAGGGAGCGCTCGGCACGTCAACATCGAGCCTGAAGGTCTTTCAGGATTTCTTCGTCGATCTCGATCTGCCAGTCACTCTCACGCAGGGCGACCGCGTCTCGATTCCGGTGGCAATCTACAACTACTCGGATTCTCGCGGCGATGTGAACCTTCAGCTCAAGGACAGCGATTGGTTCGCGCTCGTTGACGATGCCGCCGAAAAGACGGTCGCGGTAGATTCGGCTCGTGTCGGCAGTTCTCAGTTCACGCTCGAAGCCAAGCGCATCGGAAAATTCAAGCTCACGCTGGCAGCGCGCATGAAGGGCGCAGCCGATCCCGCTGACAATGATCGTGCTGACATCGTGGTCCGGGAAATCGAAGTGATACCCAACGGCCGCGAGCAAAGCCTCGTCTTTAACGGCCGCCTGGAAAATGCGGCGCAACACGAACTCGCTTTTCCGGCGAACTCCATTCCTGAGGCCAGCAAGATTTTTGTGCGGCTTTATCCCGGTCCAATGAGCCAGGTTGTGGAAGGGATGGATGCCATTCTGCGCATGCCGAATGGGTGCTTTGAACAAACCTCGTCGAGCACTTATCCGAATGTGCTGGCGCTTGATTACATGAAGCGCACCAAAAAGTTGACTCCGGAGGTGCACGCCAAAGCCGAAGGATTTATCGCTAATGGTTATCAGCGTCTGCTCACGTTCGAAGTTCCAGGAGGCGGCTTTTCGTGGTTCGGGAATGCCCCGGCCAATAAGATTCTTACTGCTTACGGCCTGATGGAGTTCTATGACATGTCGAGAGTCTACGACGTGGATCCAAAGCTCATCTCGCGAACCCAGCAGTGGCTGGCGAGCCAGCAACTGGAAGACGGGAGTTGGAAGCCGGACGCAGAATTCATCAATGAAGGCGCAACCAATCGCTACAACTCCGACGTACTGCGGATTACTGCCTACCTGGCCTGGGCGCTCAAAGACACCGGCTACCAGGGGCCGGCGGTCGAAAAGGCGAAACAGTTTGTTGAAAAGCACATGACCGCCAAGGTAGATGCCTACACGCTGGCCGTCGTCGCCAACTTTGCCGCCGACTACGGAGCCGACCGCGCATTTACGCGGCAGGCGATTCAGATGCTTCTTGACACGCGCACCGAGAAAGACGAGCAGGTTTGGTGGAGTGCGGAAGAAACGAGCGTCTATGCCACCGGGCCGAGCGCCGCGGTGGAGACGACTGGCCTCGCTGTGCAGGCGCTGCTTCAGTCGGGCGAGGCATCGGGAACCGCGCGCAAGGCTCTCACTTACATCGCTTCGAAGAAAGATGCTTATGGAACGTGGGGGACCACGCAGGCGACGATCATGGCGCTGCGCGCTCTGCTGACCGCCACAGAGAAAGGCGCGGCCGACGTACGCGGCACGGTGGTGGTCCTGCTGAACGGCAAGCCATCCGAAAAGCTAGAACTAACGCCCGAGAACAATGATTTACTCCATCAATTCGTGTTCAAGAACATCAACACGCATCTGGCCTCGACCGTCGCCCTCCAGTTCGAGGGAAAAGGCGGTCTTGCCTATCAAATCGTGGGGAGCTACTACTTGCCTTGGGATGAAAAGGCGGCGAATGAGCCACTTTCGATCGATGTTGCCTATGACCGCACACATCTGGCGCAGCAAGACATTGCCACGGCGAGCGCTACCGTCAAAAACAACTTGCCGAAGGCGGCCAACATGGTGATGGTCGATCTCGGCATCCCTCCCGGTTTTGACCTGCTCAGCGAGGATCTGCAGGATTACCAGGAGAAGAGCGCCCACCGCAAAAGTGGTCATCTATCGAAGTTCAGCCTTACGGCGACGCAAGCGCTTCTCTACTTCGATTCCTTTGCTCCCGGAGATGTGGTCACATTGAAGTATCGCCTGCGCGCCAAGTATCCCATTCGGGCTCGAACATTCAAGTCGCAAGTCTACGAATACTACGATCCCGAAATAGCTTCAGTTGCGCGGCCAGTGCAGTTGGAGGTGCGCAAGCGGTAGCGCACCCACTGGCTCTTCTCGGAAGAAAGCCATGCGTGATCGTTGTTGCCGAGTCACGTCAGTGCTGTAACGGAAGCGAACGGCACCACGGTTCCGGTTATCCTCGACCTCGGGAGTTCGCTTTCGATACAGCCGTCAGAAAGAAGCCGCTCGCGGGTGCGGCGGACGCGGGGAGCTATGGGAATTCAATCGATTTCTGCCTGAAAAACCGCCGCGCGCCGCCCATGGGCAGTTCTCGCCCATGCCTCGACCGGCTCTCCAACCGCCTCACCAAGATCCTCAGCAAAGCGCGCAAAACTTCGACACCCAGAGCATGGGCAGAGATTGACCGGTTGAGCCGACGATCCATCCGGAAGCGGGCCCCGACGCCGGTCGCCTTAGCTGATCCACAGTCTGGTCTTGCGGCGGCCGATCGCCGTCTTCGAGGTCAAAGGAAAGATTTCGGTTGACACTGCTCTGGGTCGTTTTATAATCATTCTCATCCGATAATCATGCGCCTCACCCATGAACAGTTCCGTGAGCTGGCCGCGAAGCACGGTTTGGCGGTCACGCATCAGCGTCAGGTGGTCTATGAGGCCGTCATCTCTTCCCACGGACACTATTCTCCAGAAGACATTTACGCCGCTGTCCGACGTCGCATTCCATTCATTTCTCTCGCCACGGTCTACAACAATCTCCGGCTTTTCATCGAGTGCGGGTTGCTGCGAGAGGTCACTCCTCATGCGTCCACGTTGCGCGTGGACGGCAATCTCGAACCTCATCACCACCTGGTCTGCTCGCGCTGCAAATCGGTGCAGGACATCGAAGGAGAGTTCATCGATTTCAAGCGCCTATCCCGGCAAGTGCCGGACGGCTTTGATCTGACGCAGCCGTTGATTGAGGTCTTTGGCCTCTGTCGCCGCTGCCGTGCAAAAACCTGAGCAAAATATTCTGTACCCGATGGGGACCTTATCCCACATTTCCGAAAGCAAGAATCTTGATAGAAACGGCGCGTGCGCGAATCGGAGAGCCAGAATGCGCTCGTAGTTCGTCATAATTTGTTTGCAGGAAGGAGCAATACATGTCAACCGAAGCGAAGTGCCCGTTCAAACACACCGCGGCTGGGGCCACAGTGAATGCCGACTGGTGGCCGAATCAGCTGAACCTGAAGATCCTTCACAAGAACTCGCCCCTGTCCGATCCGATGGACCAGGAGTTCAATTACCGGGAAGAGTTCAAGAGCCTCGACCTGGATGCCGTGATCAAGGACCTGCATGCCCTGATGACGGTCTCGCAGGATTGGTGGCCGGCCGACTTTGGCCACTATGGGCCACTGTTCATTCGTATGGCGTGGCATAGCGCGGGCACGTACCGCATCGGCGACGGCCGCGGCGGGGCGGGAGCCGGTCAGCAGCGCTTCGCGCCGCTCAATAGCTGGCCGGACAACGTGAACCTCGACAAGGCGCGCCGGCTGCTGTGGCCGATCAAGCAGAAGTATGGCCGGAAAATCTCCTGGGCCGACCTCATGATTCTCGCCGGCAACGTCGCCCTCGAGTCGATGGGCTTTAAGACGTTTGGTTTTGGCGGCGGGCGCGAGGATGTCTGGGAGCCCGAAGAGGACATTTTCTGGGGGCCTGAGGGTAAGTGGCTGGCGGACGAACGCTACAGCGGCGACCGTGATCTTCAGAATCCGCTCGCTGCCGTGCAAATGGGTCTGATCTATGTGAATCCCGAAGGGCCGAATGGAAAGCCGGATCCAGTTGCTGCGGCACGGGATATCCGAGAGACTTTCGCCCGCATGGCGATGAATGACGAAGAGACCGTTGCGCTCATTGCCGGCGGCCACTCCTTCGGCAAAACCCACGGCGCTGGCGATGCGAAATTGGTTGGCGCAGAACCGGAAGCCGCCGGCATCGAGGAGCAGGGCCTCGGCTGGAAGAGTAAATTTGGCACGGGCAAAGGCGGTGACGCGATCGGCAGTGGTCTAGAAGTCATTTGGACCACGACGCCTACGAAGTGGAGCAACAACTTCTTCACGAACCTGTTCAGCTACGAATGGGAACTGACGAAGAGTCCGGCTGGTGCGCATCAGTGGGCGCCGAAAAATGGCGCAGGCGGCGCTACGGTGCCGGATGCGCACGATCCGTCGAAGCGTCATGCGCCATCCATGCTGACCACGGACCTCGCCTTGCGGTTCGACCCTGCTTACGAAAAGATTTCACGGCGCTTCTACGAGCATCCGGATCTGTTCGCGGACGCGTTTGCGCGGGCGTGGTTCAAGCTGACGCACCGCGACATGGGGCCGATCCCCCGGTACCTTGGCCCGCTCGTTCCGAAGGAGCCCCTGCTGTGGCAAGACCCTGTTCCTCCCGTGGATCACAAATTGATCGGGGAGAAGGACATTGCTGCTCTGAAGGCAAAGATCCTCGCATCCGGACTGTCGATCTCCCAACTGGTCACGACTGCCTGGGCGTCGGCGGCGTCGTTCCGCGGCTCCGACAAGCGCGGTGGGGCGAATGGGGCACGCATTCGTCTCGCGCCACAAAAGGATTGGCAAGTGAACCAGTCGACCGAACTGGCGAAGGTCTTGCACAAGCTGGAGGCGATCCAAAAGGAGTTCAACAGCTCGCAGTCCAACGGGAACAAAGGGAAGAAGGTCTCGCTCGCAGACCTGATCGTGTTGGGCGGCTGCGCAGCCGTCGAAGAAGCTGCAAAAAGGGCCGGGCCCAAAGTGAAGATTCCCTTCTCGCCGGGACGCACGGATGCTTCGCAGAAGCAGACCGACGTGCACTCATTCGCCGTAATGGAGCCGGTCGCTGACGGGTTCCGCAACTATCTCCGAAGCGGACAGCCCCTGTCAGCTGAGGAGTTGCTGGTGGATCGGGCGCAGTTGCTGACACTGACAGCCCCCGAGATGACGGTTCTCGTCGGCGGCATGCGCGCCCTGAATGCGAACTTCGGTCAGGCCAAACACGGCGTCTTCACCAACCGGCCCGAGACGCTGACGAATGATTTCTTCGTCAACCTGCTCGACATGAATACGAAGTGGCAGCCTTCCGCTACATCCGAAGGCGTGTTTGAGGGGCGCGATCGGGCGACGGACAAAATCAAGTGGACCGGCACGCGCGTCGATCTCCTCTTCGGTTCCAACTCCCAGCTCCGAGCAATCGCAGAAGTCTATGCCTGTGACGACTCCAAGGAGGCGTTTGTGAAGGACTTCGCGGCTGCGTGGAACAAGGTAATGAACCTTGATCGCTACGACCTCGCCTGAGCTCGGCGAAGTGGTGGACGAACTGGCGGTCGCGTTTGCGACCGCGCAGCGTCCCCTCGAACGACTAGAACTTGCGCATATCGTAAAACGGGTAGGCGATGCGAAAAGCGATCGAGTGTATTGCCGGACTGCGCTCCTGGATATCCTCGAAGAGCCGGCCCGCCTAAGCCTGTTTACTTTCTAATCCGCGCGAGCGCTCCGGTCGAATTCTTAGAATTGAGCACGACGGGTACCGTTGTCGGGGTTGCCGAACTTAGTATTGCTGCACTGATCTTCATGCGGCCAGTTTCGGCACCCGCTTTTTTGGAGAAGTGGCTTCACTTATGTCCCCCTTCCCTCGTGGCTGAGCTCAGGACGTTCTGCATCATGTTGCGCTATGGCATTGCACAGTTCGTTGGCTCCTGGGTGTCCAAGTCAGGGTATCCCTTGCGCATCAAGAAAGTGCGCAAGGGCCGGGCCTCGGGACTTCCTTGATCCGCGCGGTGCTCCCGTTCAGCGCCCCTACATGGGGGGTGCGGCCACACTGAAGATGGTCGCGCACTACGACGACTACAACGGGATGTTCGAAGTGGATTTGTGGCAGGAAGGCAAGGGGTTCATTTTGGATCACGAGTACAACTACGGGCTGGATCCGGTGCGACGAGAAGCGCTCGTGCCAGCCCTCAGCCGAAATGAGCGAGATCATTTTCTGGATGCGTGTTACTTATTATTCGGCCCGCTGGAATCCGCAGCATTCAGAAAAAAGCCAAGGACCTCGGCCTCGTGGTTACTCTCTCCACCATCGCAGAATTCTCCTGGCTGGCAGATCATGGTAGGGTGACAATTGCGCTGGCGGTTCCAATCGCCACGCTACTGCTTCCACGCTAGGTTCGCGCCATGTCCCGGTCTCCAAACCCAGCCGCGCCGCAGCCGTTGGCGCCCCTGCTTGCGTTAGCCACTAAGTTGCTCAGAGCCGGGCGACCAGACGATGCGATCGCGCCGTTGCGCGATGCAGCGCTGTTGCAGCCTTCCGATCCCATCATCCAGCACGATCTCGGCCTCGCCTGCCTCGAAGTCGGCCGTATACCGGATGCCATCACGGCATTTCAGCGGGCCGTCGCCATCAACCCGCGCTACACCGATGCGCATTACCGCCTGGGAATCGCCTTGGAGAAGCTCGGCGACATCGGCGGGGCAATCGTTGCGTACGACCGCGCCACCGAGCTGCTCCCATCCCTGACCGAGGCATGGTACCGCGCCGGCGCGCTGGTCTACACGCTGGGCCATCGCGACGAAGCGATCGGCTGTTTCCGCCGCGCGGCGGCGACCGGAGGTAAGACCAGCTTTGGCCGCCTTGGCAAGGCGCGGGCGCTGCTGACCGAAGACCGCAATCAGGAAGCCGAACTGGTGCTGCGAAAGACGCTGGCGCTCGATCCGGGGAACGCCATGGCGCATGATCTGCTGGGAAATCTGCTCTCTGAGTTCGGCCGTTTCGACGAGGCCCGCGAATGCTTCCAACGCGCGATCGCGATCGCGCCGCTGCTGGCGGGAAGCTATTACGATCTGGTCCGCAGCCGCCGCGTCACGAGCGCTGACGACAGTCTGATGCAACGGATGGAAGCCGCCCTGGCCACGCCGGGGCTGGAAGTGGCGCAACGCCTGCGGCTTCACCTCGCGATCGGCAAGGCGGCGGACGATGTTGGCGACTACGCCTTGGCCATGGAGCATTTCGACGCCGCGGACGCAGTGCGCCGGGGCTCTGTGGCGTTCGACTCGGCCGCGTTCTCCATCGAGATCGACCGCCTGATCGCCCGCTGCACCCCTGAATGGATGGCGCGGGCGCCCCAAGTCGGCAGCTGCGATGCGACACCGGTGCTGATCCTTGGCATGCCGCGGTCCGGCACAACTCTAGTCGAGCAGATCGTCTCCATGCATCCGGAGGTCGGGGCCGGCGGCGAGTTGAATTTCTGGAACGAGCGCGGCGCGGCGTGGCACCGCTCCGATGCTCCCGCGAACGCTGCGGACGGGAACGAGACACCGTTCGCCGCCAAGGAGTTCCTGGCCAAGGCGGCGGCAGACTATCTCGGCGTGCTGCGCGCGATCGCGCCGAAAGCGGCGCGAGTGACCGACAAGATGCCATTCAACTTCCTCTGGGCCGGGCTGATCCACTTGGCATTCCCGCGCGCCATCATCATCCATTGCCGCCGCGCCGCAGTCGATACGGCGTTGTCGATCCATCAAACTCATTTCCATCCGGGCCTGGCGTTTCCGACTGGAGGCGCCGAACTGGTCGCATATTTCCGGAGCTACCAGCGGCTCACCGACCATTGGCGGAGCGTGCTGCCGGCGGATCGCTTCCTCGAGGTCGATTACGAAGACTTGACCAGAGTGCCCGAACCAGTCATCCGGCGAATCATCGCGGCCTGCGGCCTGGCGTGGCACGATGCATGCCTGCGTCCCGAATCCAATCCGCGGGCGGTGAAGACCCCCAGCAAGTGGCAGACCCGGCAGCCGATCTATCGCACCTCGGTCGCGCGCTGGCGACGCTACGAACCCTGGCTCGGGCCCCTGCGCGCACTCGTCGACGACGGGCCGGTATTGGACGCGGGTGCCGTCAGATCCTGATTGGTGTTGGCGCCGGTCGGGATTGGTTCCGGTTAAGCCGTCATATGATGACCATCCGATCTTGCGTCGCAGCATGCGGATCGGCATTATGTTCACGTGAAGATCGCTGAGATTATACTGGCTGGCGGCGGAAGGCCTAGATCCAGACTTAGTGCGCAGGCCGCCTATCGAGAGGTGAGCGAATTCGTGCATGCCGCATTTCTCCGACACGGAGCAAGGAAGATAGAGCGGAAATGACCTCGCTTGTGCCACGGGCCCGAAGGAACGAGGGCGTTGGTTTTCCTGCATGAAGACGACGTTGCACGGGCGAATTGTCTTTGGCGCGTCGGCGGTGCTGTTCGGCGTCATCGCACTGATGTGGCACGACTCTGAGACCTGGCAAACCCTGCGGCAGATCTGGAGTCTCCCTTTTGGCGTCATCATCGGTGGGTGTCTCATGACCCTTCAAATTGCCGGTGGGAGCGGGATGCAGTACCCGCGCACGGCGCGCTTGGCCTCGGTCGTACTTTGCGTTGTCTATTTGTGTTTCTCGCTGGCCTGCATCCCTGGCATCATCGCGGCACCGACCATCTATGCCCAATACGGGAGCTTCTTCGAACAGTTTTCCTTACTCTGCGGCTCAATCGCCCTGTACGCCGCGACTGAGGAGAATACAGCAACGGCGGCAGCGTTCGGCAGAATGGCGCGCCTTGGACTCGGCGTGTGCGCGATTTCATTTACGTTAAGCCAAATATTCTATTTGCGTCTAACGGCTGACTTAGTTCCGAGGTGGATTCCGCCCAGCCAGATGTTTTGGGCGACACTCACGACGATCGCGTTTGCACTCGCGGCGCTTGCCATTCTCATCAATCGCCAGGCACGGCTTGCGATACGCCTGATGACACTCATGCTGGCACTGTTTGGTGTGTTGGTCTGGGTTCCGCGCCTGATCGCTCACCCAGAGGCTCATCTGAACTGGTCCGAATTTGGCCTGACTTTTCTTATTACGGGGGCCGCCTGGATGGTGGCTGATTTAAAGTCTTTTTGATTTGGGCAGTGTTTCGTCTTGTCCGCCGCGACTGAGATTTACCCCGCCGATAAGAACAGCGTTGAACCTTCACGCGATTCCAGCATCCGCAGTGCATGGGGCCGTGGCTCATTGACCCGATTACCATTCACAATCCAGCCACACGGTTGTTCTGATGAAGCGCGGCGACCATTGGAACCCAAACGCGCCGCGTTTCATGGATGTGATGAAGCGGCATTCTTGGTTCGTCCAACAGATGACAGATCAGGGAAACATGGCCATTGCCGGAACGTTCCCGTTCGGCGACCAGGGCGAGTTGCAGGGAGTCGCCATTTTCCGGGTGGGAGCAGAGCAGACTGCCGAGTTGACAAAAGACGAATCCGACAATCAGAACTGGTCTGCTCAAGCCTGAAATCCATCCGCGGGGACAGGAAAAGGGGTGCTGGCGGCGGGACCGCCGATGCAATAAGAGGCATGCCAAGTCAAGCGATTCAATGGAAGTGGTCGGCTAACGGGGGGCCGCCCCAACCGCAACCATTTCATGGTGCAATTCGCGTGACCTTATTCTACCCAGGGGTGCTTATTCCCTTCTTGAGCATTTCAATAGCTTTCGCCAATCGCCTCGATCGTGTTTCTTCTTTCTTGGCGTCGGTAATCCAGCGGCAGTACTCCTTGCGGTGGGTGTAACTTAGCTTTTCGAAAACTGAAAGCAGCCCTTCTTTCTTGATCAATTTTTCAAATTGAGCGGGCACTTCGACGGTTCTTGCCTCTTCATCTCTCCAAACAATGACTTCAATCGTATCGCCCGGACCTTTCCCAATTTGCTCGCGAATGGTTTTAGGCACTCCCAGCAAATGGAGCGGCTTACGGTACTTGATCAGTGAACCGGTATACGCCACACCGTTGAAGGTCGCCTTTACAGGCACCTTCCCATCGGTGGCGAACTCCTTCTCCGTATCATACGGAAAAAGAACATAAGCCCCTCCGCCGTCACCCGCTTCGATTTTCGCCTTGAATTTGTATTTCTTCATTGCTTACCGGTTTTCTGATAGTGCGGGCCTTTGTCACTCGGAATTAAACCACTTTCCTTGGTAGCGCGCTACCCAAGCCATTACACCCGGTTTGCCGAGAGCCTTGATTGGAAACGCCTCGGGCAGACACTTCGGATGGAGAGAACGTTACCCCGAGGCGTTTTCGATAAGGAGACTAGGAGGAAGCCGCTGGCGTTTGCGGCGGACGCGGTGCGCTATGGGATTTAGATGCCGGTCTGAGACGGACTTGAGGGACAGTAGACGGGCAGAGAGCAGTGAAAGTGCCGTTGGGATGGTGGAGGAAGCCGAATGCGCGAAAGTCTGCAAGCCGCAGAGAGGGTTGGTAAGATAAGGAGGATACGAATGCGTCTGCGTGCCGGAGCACATCCTCGACTCGGCGGTGATGAAGGCATCAGCAAGAATCGAAGTACAGGCGTGCCGGCGGAAAGTCACATGTTCTTGTTCGAAGGCCAGCAAGCTATGATTGGAAATAGCCACGCGATGGGTGTAGCGACCGAGCTAGCGCAACACCTGCAGGGGACCACCGAGCGCGTGCTTGGCATAAACCACCGAGTCTTGGCGACTGAGAACCTCAAGCATGATCTGGCGTAGATGGGTAACAGAGAGTTCCTCCTCAGGACACAAACTAGCCCAGATCACCACCGTCGGCTCAGCAACACGCGATAGGGTCCGCCGCAAAGCGGCTTCGTTCAAGTCGGCTTCTCGCCAGTGAAATCCTTTGGCTGAGATCAGTTGCTCGTCTGCTTTCATGATCTCGCTGCGCTCCCTGAGAAAAGAAAAACCTCTGACAAGCGAGAGAATCCCACCGGAAAGACACGAAGCCAAGTCCACCAAACCGACTCTCCTTAATGCGGAGCTCCGCGCTTCACGATCCGCGAGAAAAGTTCAGCCCACGTTGACAGAACTTTCACCTGATTTTCATAGAGCCTTCACATCTTGTGGTTAAGGTTCGGGTCTATCATCCCCGATCAGAACTCCACTCCGATGTCGCACGGCGGAGACTGGTTGCGCGATGAAAAAGATCCAAAGAGGAGAACGGTATATGTCCCGAAAAGCATCTCGAAACAAGCCTCGAAATAGGTCTCGGAACAAATCTCGGATCAACGGTCTGAGTCCCCTCGCCGGCGTGCTGGCTGCGGGGCTGTGCGTTCCGGGGCTCGCCGCCGGTCAATCCAAGGAGTACCCGACATACCACACCGGCCCGCAGAAGAACGGCTCGTGGGTCGTCGGGGACGGCCAGATCATTACCCCCGCCGGCACCCAAGTCGAGCTCGGCATCCGGGTCCGCGCGAAGGCCATCGCACTGAACCCCAGTGTCAAAAGCCACACCGCCGCCGTCCTCACTTTGGGTGCGTCGGAGGCCGTCGAGGTGTTCGACACCAACACCGGCCTTGTGCTGCAGAACTACAGCCCGTTCGGACAGGATTCGAGCGGCAGCTATAGCGGCATCGCTTATTCGGCGGACGGCAAGCACCTGGTGTTCAGCCAGGACAGCAGCAATGTCGCCATCGCCAAGGTCAACCAGCAGGGCTTGCTGGAAGACGACGCCCAGGTCAGCGTGCCGCCGAACAATTCCTTCATCACCTGTTTTCCGAACAGCCCGCCGGCCTCTTATGGCAACGCCTGCGGCTCGTTCTACACTGGATTCACTTCTTATCCTGGCGGAGTCGCGCTCTCCAAGGATGGCAAGAGCGCCTATGCCCTGCTGAACCAGAACGATACGCTCACCAAGATCGACCTGAGCGCGACGCCGCCGACGCAGGGTGTGCAGATTCGTGTCGGGAACGCGCCGCACAGCATCGTGATCGACGGCAACGGCGCGACCGCCTACATCAGCAATGAGGGTGGACGGGCCGCTACAGAGGCGGACTTCCAGATCAACTCCGCCGGCACTGAAATCGTCGCCGACCCGGTGGTTGGCGCCGCGATCACCGGTACCGTTTCCGTGGTTGATCTGCCCACGATGACAGTCACGGCTACCATCTCGACCGGTCTACACCCGACCGGGATGGCGTTCTATGGAGACAACCTGTTGGTCGCTAATACCTATAGCGACACCATCTCGGTTATCGACACGGTCAAAAACGTGGTGAGGCGGACGATCAACCTTGGGCTGCCGATCGGAGTGCCCGGCCAGGGCCAACCGGCCTATGGCGCCGCACCGAACTCGATCGCCGTTGATGGCAAAAATGGCATTGCCTACGTTGCGCTTTACAATGCCAACGCGATCGGGGTGGTCGACCTCAGCAAGAACGCGACGAATCCCGTTTTAGGCATGATCCCGGTGGCCTATGCGCCGAGCTCGGTCGTGCTGGACGAGGTCAATAATACGCTCATCGTTGCCAACGACAAGGGCATCGGCGCGCGTCTTTCGTACGAGTGCGACTACGGCGTATGCGACTACAACACCCACCAGGACAATGGCACCGTCAGTATCGTCCCCGTGCCGGATAGCGGGACCTTGCAGGCGATGACGCAGCAGGTTTTTCAGAACAACCACTGGGATCTGACGCAAAATATCCAGTCCGCGTCCGGTGGCAACCCCCATACCAAGCCGGTCGCAATCCCGAGCAAGATCGGCGATCCGTCGCTGATCAAGCACGTGTTCCTGATCATTCGTGAAAACCGCACCTATGATCAGGTCCTGGGCGACGTGGCCGTCGGCAATGGCGACTCCTCGTTGGCAGTGTTCGGGGGCAAGGACACGCCGAACGCGCACTTGCTGGTGCAGCGATTCCCTCTCCTCGACAATTTCTACGACCCGAGCCGCCAGTCGGCGGACGGTCACCAGTGGATTACGGAGGGCATGGCGCCCTATGCCGACGACATCCAGTCGCCTGACTGGAACCGCAGCTATCCAGGCGGGAACGCCGGCGATGCACTTGCCTATCACAACAAGGGCTTCGTGTTCTCGGAAGCGGCGGCCGCCGGTCTGTCAGTGAAGCTCTACGGCGAATACGTCGAGAACGATACTTTCCTACAGCCGAACGGGTCAAGCACCGAGCCGAGCTGGACCGACTTCTACAACGACGCGCTGAACTTCGAGTCTGGGGGCGAGAAGACGCTGTACTATCAGAACACGGTCCAGGCAGAGTCCTCGGTTCCGGCCGTGTATGACCACCTCATTAAGAACTTCCCGCAGTTCGATCTGGGCATCCCCGACCAGTTCCGCGTCGATCTGTGGGTGCAGGACTTCAACCATGACATCGCGGCCGGTACTGTGCCCGCGTTGAGCATCCTGTGGGTCATGGACGACCACACCGGCGGGCCCCCGAGCCCGGACGCGGAACAGGCTGATAACGACTTGGCCATTGGGCGCATTATCGACTACATCAGCAACAGCAACGTGTGGTCCACGTCGGCGATCTTCATGGAGGAAGACGACGCGCAGAACGGCGTCGACCACGTCGACGGTCATCGCAGCCCAGGCTATGTCGTCAGCCCGTACGCTGTGCAATACGGAAAGACCGACCACACATACTACACGCAGGTCAACATAACCCGGACGATCGAACAAATCCTCGGTCTGCCGCCCATGAACCAGTTCGATCTCGTGGCGTCGCCGATGAGGACGGCTTTCGTCAAGGGCACGCCGCCCCCGGCCAACTTCCAGCCGTGGACGCACGTGCTGAACCAGATTCCGCTCGACCAGGGCGTTGGGGGGAGCGAAGACAACACAAAGGGCAGCCCTAGGATCAAGGCCCTGAGGAAGGCTTGGCTCCAGAAGAAGGCGGAGGTCTTCGCCGGCAAACTGACCAAGCCCGACGCCGAAGACCCGGACACTGTCAACCATCTGAACTGGTACTTGTCCACCGGGTTTGAGCGGCCCTATCCTGGCGAGAGCACGGTTCGCCCCCCGAGCGAATTCAACAAACCGGCACCAGCCGGCGATGACTTAGACGATTAAAACACGTTCCGACTGCAACAGCCCTCTCCCCGATGACCAGGGAGAGGGTTTTTAGATTCCAAAATCTTAGCAACTGCTGGGGGTGGAGGTCGCACATGCGGCACTCGAATCCTTTCATTCGACGTTTCTGCAATCAGTTCATAGGATGCCTCTTGATAGCGTTGACTTGCGGCGGCGCGATGTCGCAGACAGCCGTCAACAGCGGCCTCATACGGGGGCTCACCGCCGACAGCACCGGAGCGGCAATTGCTAATGCGACGATCACGATGATTTCTCGTGCAACAAGCACGGCAGTGACACGCACCTCAAATTCCGCGGGCACGTTTGTTTTTCCGGCGCAGCCCGTTGGCAGGTATTCCATGGAGGTAAAGGCGGACGGATTCCGCACTCAGGTTGTCCAGGGATTGGATGTGCAGGTAGGCCAAACCACCTCGGTGAATCTTCGGCTACAACCAGGCGCGGGGAGCGAATCGATAACTGTAATCGGTGAATCTCCCCTGCTGCGGACAGAGGAATCCGACCTAAGTTCGGTCGTGAACCGAGAACTGCTTGACGGTCTGCCCCTCAGTGGGCGCCGATTCTTGGACTTCGCTTTACTTGTCCCCAACACCTCGCCAGACGGGCAACAGGGTTTGGTGACCTTTGCTGGGGAGGAGGGAGGCCAAGACACCGGATATGCCAATGCCAACGGCGCCAATTCTTTTACAGTGGACGGCGCGAGCGCAACCAGCAATTACTTCGGAGCGGCCCGCGGCGGCGAGCGCGTTCCTTACGTTTTTGGTGAGAATGCGATCGAAGAATTCCAGGTCGCAGTTTCGCCATACCGCGCCGAATACGGCGGAGCCGCAACGGGTTTCGTGAACGTCGTGACCCGCTCTGGCAGCGACGGCATGCATGGCGGCGCTTTTTATTACAACCGCAACTCCGGAACCGGCGCGAACGATGCAGTGGACAAGGCCGCCGGCATCCCTCGGCCGGTGAATCTGCTGCAGCAATTTGGCGGCACCCTCGGCGGACCGATCGTGCCCCACCACACTTGGTTTTTTGCCGACTATGAGCAGCAAAGGCAGAAGAACCCGATCTCGGTAGTCAATCCCGCGTTCGCAGATGTCAACCAGACTGATTTTGAGGTGCCCGGCAGCCTACAGCTTCCCGCCCCTAACGCATCATTCCCAGTTCCAGGAAGTATCAGGTTGCCCGATCCCTCAAACCCGATTTATTTGCAGCAGGTGTCGAATGCGTTAAATGCCATCCAATCGGATCTCGGCGCGAGGCAACGTTTTCGGAATGACTGGTCGTTGTCCACCCGGTTCGATTACCACGACGCCAAAGACGACCGCTTCTATCTCAGTCTGAATTGGAACCGGTTCGATTCCCCGAGCGGGATGATCACGGCAAGCAACACGCCTCTGTTCGGGACTAGCACTTTGGCCAATAGCTTCGTTCGGGACTACCATGCCAGCTTTGGGTGGAGTCACGCCTTCGGCAGCAGTCTGCTGAACGAACTGCGTTCCAGCTTCTCACGCGACGACCAATTCTCAACGCCGACTGGGCTCGTGGACCCTGCCCTCCCGAGTGTGGTGCTGCTCCCCACGGGCGGCGAGGGCGCAGGTGGCAACAAGCTTGAACTCGGCAATGCCGGTTTTGCCGGCGGGCGTACCAATGAAGCCTTGTGGCAACTTTCCGATCATGTGAGTTATCTGCGGCGAAAGCATACGCTGAAGTTCGGAGCGGAATTCACTCGTGCTCACGTGACTGACTTGGCCTTTGGCGGCTTCGATCCCGATGCTCAAGAACAAAACGGAACCTTGCGCGGCACCTACAGCTTTTCCAGCTTGACCAACTTCGCCCTCGGGATTTACGACAATTTCTTCCAAAGCACTGGCCAGCCGAAATTTTCGTTCAACGTGCCGTACCTCGGGTTCTACTTGCAGGATTCCTATCAAGTCCGTCGCCGCCTGACCGTTGACTTTGGGGTGCGCGAAGATTTCCAGATCTATCCGCAGCCGAAGGAAAACCCGGCGTTCTCGTTGACGGGTCAGTTTCCCAACCGGTACCAGCGAATCACGCCCAGGGTGGGATTTGCCTGGCAAGTGCTCGACAAGACTGTGATCCGTGGCGGCTTCGGAATGTTTTACGAAAATCTGAATGGCCTGAACTATCGCAATGCAGTGGTGTCGAATGGACTGTTATCCCAACAGGCATCGGTTTCTCTTGGGTACAACAGCAACCTGCCGCCCGACCAGCAGATCGCGATTTTTCCCCACCAGATCACCGATCCGTCGCAATTCTCGGCATCAGACATTTCTTTGGTGGATTCCCGCTTCCGCTTTCCGTACATCTTGCAAGGAAGCTTGCAGATTGAACGCGAGATCCTGCCGGAAACCGTTATCACAGTCGGGACAACATGGACGCACGGAATTCATTTGATTTCTTCCAGCGCCTTTGATTTGAATCTCAATCCGCCTACTGGGACGACCACTTACACCCTCTGTCCGGCAGGGACAACGAATGTGAACCAGTGCGGCGGCGGCCGCTCCGTCGTGCTTCCCACTCTGGACTCGGGTCTTCTGACGGAGGGACGGCTTACCCCGAATTTCGGCCAAATCAATGCGCTGATTTCGCCCGGCGTCAATCACTACAATTCCTTTTTCGTGCAGGCGCAGCGCCGCTTTCGGCACGGTGTAGCGTTCCAGACTGCCTATACACTTTCAAAAAACATCATGTCGCGCGGTGTCGATTTCAACAATCAATTTGATTTCAGCAATACACACGCGCCTTATCTCATTGATCAGCGCCATCGCCTCTCGATTGCCGGGATCTTCGAGCCTGCCATCGGCTCTCACCTACAATCGAGTATCTGGCGGGGAGCATTATCAAATTGGAAGGTCAGCACCGTGTTGCAGTTTGCTTCCGGCCGCCCTTTTGCTCCTCTGATCGATGTTTCCTGCGGCGCTGATGACGTCAGTCAAGGCTGCCCTAATAATGCTCCGCAGAATGCGATTAATAACACTGCAGCCCTGCAGGCCACGGCTAACTCAGCTCTTGGCATCAACGGCGGCAGCCCGAGTCCGATGGTCGGCCTGGACTCGTTCTACGGTCCTTGGACGCAGCAGATCGATCTCGCGCTGGAACGCAGGTTCAATCTCACGGAGCGCCACTCGATCACATTTGAGGTGCAAGCCTTCAATCTGCTGAATCATCCCAATTACTATGTCCAGAACGGAACGGGCGTTAGCCAGACTCAATATGAGCCTTTCGGCTCAACCTGTGGTGACGGCCAGAGCCTCGATCAACGCTGCTACCTGGTCCCCCGGCAAGGGTTCGGCTCTCTGCTTGTCGTCAATGCGCTGAACGGCCCTCGGTTGCTGCAGTTCGCTATGAAATGGAATTTCTGAAACAAAGCGGCTTAACCAACTTGTGAAGAGGCCGAGCAGCGATATCATCTAAGCGTTTGCGGGTACGGCTTGGAATTGCCGGGAACTCTCGTGTTGAGCATTGGTTGTGAAACGCTTCCCAAGTTGGCGGCGTTCCGCTTTGTTGGCGGACAATTGCAACGTTCCAAGAAACCCAGCAGCTCCGCGGTCTGGATCGAAATCACAATCACGAGATGAAAGAGATCTTCAAGGGTGCGGCCACCAGGGCCACCTGTGCCACGGGGCCGTTCCACGATTTCTACGCGGCTTTGCTGACCGAGGGGATGAAGCCGGAAATGGCTCGTCTGACGTTGGCGCGCACCGCGTAGATTTCGGCAAGCAAGTTGCCCAACTGGTTGGGCTGTACCGCCTCGGAGTCAATCGTGATGAAGGCATCTTTGGACAAATGCAGATGGATAATCCTGTTGAATGGATAGCAGTAACAGGTGTCCGAAGCGAAGCCCAGTATGTAACCTGTCGGCGTGTGATGGCGGCTAGTGAAAAGCAACACGTTAAGCGCCAAAGCAGCCGCCACTCCGCCGTAAAGAAACTTCAGCCGCAAGTGGTGTCCCCTTTGAGGTGTTGACCCCAACTCACTCCTAGAAGTTCCCGAGCGCGAGCTCAACTGATGTTGTCCGAGTGAGTAAACACGGACGGTCCGGTTCCGTGTTCGGGCCGTACACCTGCCTTGGTAATCTCGCCTGATTCATCGACTCCGTAGCATTATCTCCTTGCGTGGTGACCTCCCCCATATCGCCCTGCACGCGCCGTCCCGTCCGTGTACGACTTCCAGACATGCCTTCAGCAACGATCCGATTTGGAGATGGACAACACTCAACCGCTAGACTTCAGACCATTTCCGTCACAGGCGGGTTGCTTCAAGTGCTCAAACCGTTCAGTTCAGGAGCAGTTGTGGAACTGCTCTTTTCGACGCACATTGGATCCGTGCTCGCCATGGCCGAACTGCTCAGCCCCTGTTCGTCCGCTCCCATCGGTTTGCAGCCGTTTCGTTTCCTCGCCATGGACAGTACCGAGTTGCGAAAATTACGCGCTGCAATTGCATCGTCTCAGAAGACGGAAGCAGAAAGCCCATCTGCGTCCCCTTCGCCATGGAAGGTCGGCAAACCGGAGGTGTGGCCTTCCTGACACCCTTGCGATTGCTCCCGATTGACGCTAGTGCTTTTTCGGACGCGACGCCGGGATGAGTGCTTGGAGCTGAAGGAAGGCTTGGGGCGTCGCGTTCGAAAAAGCCGTCAGAAGGAAGCCGCTGGCGTTTGCGGTGGACGCGGGGTTATCTATGGAATTTCAATCGATTTTCGCCCGGAAAGCCTTGCCAGAAGCGGAATTCGGCAAAAGGGTAGTTATTGATGATCATCGATCT